>Ga0335073_10003413_pt1 | contig 22093 bp, 25 predicted proteins | sample Lox_Sample_22_FD_207093 | JGI IMG/M metagenome (GOLD analysis project Ga0335073, IMG submission 207093) | Soil microbial communities from Loxahatchee National Wildlife Refuge, Florida, United States - Lox_Sample_2.2 | ecosystem: Environmental > Terrestrial > Soil > Wetlands | place: USA...
AACCGGCACTAGCAGTTTCTCCGGGTCCAAAACAGAAATCGGTACGCCGTCCCGGGACGGGTCGGAGTGTCTCCCTGCGAAGAAAAGGAAAGAGAAATGCCGTTACTTCAAATCTTGCTGGTTCTCGTAGTGATCGGCGTGCTGCTTTGGCTGGTGAACAGCTTCATACCGATGCAGAGCACGATCAAATCGATCTTGAACGCCGTCGTGGTGATCGGCACGGTTTTATGGCTTCTCAACATTTTTGGACTCTTTCATTCGCTCTCTCGCATTCACGTGGGAGCTTGAACGAAGTCCGAAGGCACCGGCGCGAATAGCGCACGAATTACCGCAATGGAGGCAACACACATGAAGGTACTTGGAATCATCAGCACAGCAACGTTGTTTTTGCTCCTCGGAACGGCTCTCCCTGTTCTCGCGCAGGACAACCACCACGACGAAGCCGCCAAGCCGGCGCAACACGAAGAACAAGCCAAGCCCGCCAAGCAAGAGCGGCAGGCGAAGCCGGAACAACGCGAATCGCAGCCGAAGGCCGCAAAGCAGGAAGCACGGAACCAGCCTGCGCAGCAGCAACACCAAGCGAAACCGGCAAAGCAGCAACAGAAAGCGAAGCCCGAGCAACGCCAGGAACAAGCCAAGACCACCAAGCCGGAGCCGCGCAGCAAGCCGGTGAAGCAGACGGAAGAACGCAGCAATGGGACAGGGCAACGGCACGTTCAACGGACGTCAGCCGAAGTGCAGAAACAGCGCTCGCAGCCGGAACTGCGGCTGAGCGCCCGAGGCGAAGGTCGTATACCCGATGATCGCTTCCGCTCGAATTTTGGCCGCGGACACCAATTCCGCATCGGGACTCCAAGGTTGGTCGACGGGTACTCGCGCTTTCAGTACGGCGGATATTGGTTCGGCTTCGTCCAACCGTGGCCGGCAGGCTGGTATTACACCGACGACGTTTATGTCGACTACATCAACGGTCAGTATTACCTCTGTAACCCGTCGTATCCCGGCGCTCAAATCGCGATCAGCGTCGTCCTCTAACAACTTTCCCTCCAGCTGCCGGGGCCACGCTCAGATGCATGAGGGTTGAGCGCCCCGGCACCTGGAAGGCCGGCGAGCGATTTCATGCGTCGGCACTTCCTGCTTAGGCTGTGGAATAACGAAAAGAGGAAAGCAACATGCTAATAACGATACTGCTTGTGGTTCTGGTGATGATGCTCCTGGGAGTGCTGCCGAAATGGCCGCACAGTCGAAATTGGGGTTACGCCCCGACCGGGGGAGTGGGACTGATCCTGATCGTGATTTTGATCCTTCTACTGCTCGGCCGCATCTAGTCGCACGCGCGAGGCAACAGGATCAGCGGAATTTTCGGTTGGGAACAGCTGCCACACGGAATTCTCTCGACGGCTTCCCCCGACTCACGGCGCGATTTGAAGCGCCTCACAAGGTTTCCGGAGATCCCGCATCCGAAGCCGCAACTCTGATCATGGAGGTCAGCGATGATACGCAAGTCGATACTGGTTGTCTGTTTAGGACTGCTTGCGACTGCGCCGGTTTTTGCGGCAAACAAGGAACGAGAACGGCTCCACAATGCCGGCGTCGTGATGCACGAAATCATGAACGTGCCCGAAAACATTCCACAGGAAGTCCTTGAAAAGGCCGAATGCGTCATTGTGTTCCCGTCGGTTCTCAAGGCAGCCTTCGTCGTCGGCGCAAGCTACGGCCGCGGAGCCATGGTTTGCCGCACCGGAAAAGATTTCCGAGGACCGTGGGGCGCGCCAGCCATGTATGCGCTGGAAGGCGGCAGCGTTGGATTCCAAATCGGCGGACAAGCCACCGATCTCGTGCTGCTGGTCATGAACGACAGAGGAGCGAGTTCGATTCTCGACAGCCAGGTAAAGTTGGGCGGCGATGCCTCAATCGCGGCGTGTCCCGTGGGGCGCGACGCTGCCGCAAACACCGATGCGTACATGCGAGCCGAGATACTCAGCTACTCGCGTTCGCGCGGTCTTTTTGCCGGCGTCTCGCTCGAGGGAGCCTCGCTTCGGCCCGACAATGACGCTAACGCCGACGTGTACGGCCACAAGTTCACGGCGCGGCAGATCGTGATCGACGGCCAAGCGCACGTTCCCACGTCCGGGCGTCTTTTGGTTTCCGTTTTGCAGAAGCACTCGCCCAGGAATGAATCCGCGGGCAACTAAGCGCCGAAGATTGCCGCTCTTCTTTGATCGAGGCGAGACGTGGGCTTCGGGAGGAGCGGCATTCGAATTCCCGCCCAAGGGGCACGTGAGGGTATCGGGTGCGAGAGGCGCAGCGCGGTGTATACTCGCGGATGGCAGGGGTCGCGTTCGTACGTGCGGCCTCGGGCCATTCGCGACGACCATGCCACGGGCCCACCTCATCGTGATTTTCGCCGTTGCGCTTGCAATTCCTTTGCTTGGCATCGCTCAGGAAAACGATCAGGGCAAGCGGACCTCTGACGCGTCGTCAGCGCAAACGACGGCGCCCCAGGCCGACAAAAGCTGCGACGCGCGGTCGGTGCTGATGACTTTCGAAATCGATCGCGACGGCCTAGCCGTGCGTGAAGTGCCGATCTGGCGGCTGGGCGATAGCGCCCCCTACTTCTTTGCCACAGGGATGACCATCGACGCCGACGGCTCGCCCAACGCCTACAATGCCGAGAACACCGGCCTCGACGATCTCGCGAATGCCGGGCAGCCGGGCCACTGGGACGGCGTCCTGCAGGATGCTGCCGGCAACCCTCTCGTGCAGGGCCCGGACGATCCTTTTCCCGGCTACTACATCTCTTGCACTTCGCTGGCCGACCGCACGAAGAGGCCGCTCGATCCCACGCGATTCGTGGACGCGTCGAAGATCCCGTACGTAGTGCTGCCGCGCGAAGTAGCCTGGGAATCGGGGACGCGTCTCGGCGATCTCGCCGTGGTCATGAACATGCGCAGCGGCGCGTGGTCCTATGCGATCTTTGCGGATGTGGGAACGTTCGGCGAGGGTTCGATCGCGCTCGCCGATAATCTCGGCATCCGGTCGGACGCGCGGCGAGGCGGCACGTGGGGCGGCGTTTTTTATCTGGTCTTCCCGGGGTCGGGTAACGGACAGCCGCGGCCGGTCGATGAGATCAACGATGCCGCCGGCAAGGCGTTTCAGGAATGGGGCGGCGCCGATCGCCTGAATTCGTGCGCCGCGAGTGAGGCGCCCCCCGCGTGGCCTTGGTACCGCTGATCGGAATCCGCTCCTTGAGTTCTGATAAAATGGAGTCAAATGCCGCTGCCCATCGATGCGCGCAAGAAACCTTCGAGCGTGAAGGTCCACGTAAGCACGGGGGAAGGCGTCGAGATCACCTGGTCCGACGGCCACGCCAGCCGCTACGATTTCCCGTATCTGCGCGATCATTGCCCTTGCGCGACGTGTAACGATGAGCGCCTGAAGAAAGGGGAGAACCCCGCGAAGGCCGCCGCGGACTCCCTGCTCCCGATGTACAAGCCGAAGGCCCGGGCCAAGTCGGCTGCCGCCGTAGGCAACTACGCGATCCAGATCGAATTCAACGACGGTCACGCCACCGGGATCTACAGTTTCGATCATTTTCGGGAGATTTGCCCGTGTGCGGAGTGCGCGCGCGAATTTCGTTCCGCAGTGAAGGAGAAGACGGCATAACTCGGACCGACGGAAGCAATTCAAGAAACGGATACGCCCGATTCACAAAAGATATGAGTGGCATCCCTTCCCTTTTGGATTGCGCCAACGTATAGTTGCTTCCCGCTTACAAAATCCTTATGGCATCTACGTCCTCGACGGGGAGTAACGTAACGCAGGCAGTGCGCCCAGTCGCCAAAGTTTTGGTGGCGACCACGGCAATGCTCGCTTTCATCTCCTATTGGCGGGCGGCAGCGATCGTTCTGAACGACCTCGGTTCGTCGGCCTTCTACGCAGGCGCCATCGCAGAGCACTTCATCGGCAAGACCGCCCCCTGGTTCGTCCTGGCCATCATGCTGTTCGCCTTCGCCGTGCAGCAGCTGTACTACGAAAGCTGCGGGATGTTCGTGCGCGGCGGCGTGTATCGCGTCGTGAAGGAAGGAATGGGCTCGACGCTGGCGAAGTTCTCGGTGTCGGCCTTGATGTTCGACTACATTCTGACGGGCCCCATCAGCGGCGTTTCGGCGGGGTTGTATCTCGTGGGCTTGCTGAACGAGCTGTTTCAATACGCGCATATTCAGCTCGTGCTGCCGGTGAATGCCTCGGCGGCCGTTTTCGCGGCGATCGTCACGCTCTATTTCTGGTGGGAAAACATCAAGGGCATCCCGGAATCGAGCGAAAAAGCGCTGCGGATCATGTACGTCACCACGGTGATGGTGATCCTGATGATCGTGTGGTGCGGCTACACGCTGATGGTTCGGGGAGTTCACCTCCCGCCCCTGCCGCACCTGAAAAATCTGGTCTACGCCAACGACTCGCTCGGCTGGCTGAAGCACACTTCCCTTCCGTATACCGTCGGATTCATCGGCATCCTCATCGGGCTTGGCCACTCGGTTCTGGCCATGAGCGGCGAAGAAACGATGGCGCAGGTATACCGCGAAATCGAGCACCCGAAACTCACCAACCTCAAGAAGGCGGGGCTGGTGATTTTCCTCTACAGCTTGATCTTCACGGCGGGCGTCGCGTTTTTCGCCGTGATGATCATCCCCGATGGGGTTCGCGGCAACTTCTCCGACAACCCGATCAGCGGCCTTGCGATGAACCTGGTCGGGCCGCTGCAGCTGAGATTGGCATTCCGGATATTCGTGGTCGTGGTGGGCGTCCTGATGCTGGCGGGCGCCGTGAACACCGCTATTGTGGGATCGAACGGCGTGCTGAACCGGGTCTCCGAAGACGGCATTCTTCCCGACTGGTTTCGCCACCCTCATCGCCGTTTCGGCACCTCCCATCGAGTCCTGAATCTCGTGGTTGGCCTTCAGCTTTTTACGATTCTCCTCAGCCGAGGCAACATCTTCATGCTCGGTGAAGCGTACGCATTCGGCGTGATGTGGAGTTTCGCGATGAAGGGCCTGGCCGTGCTGGTGCTGCGCTTCAAGCAGCCCGGCGGGCGGGAATTCAAGGTGCCGCTCAACCTGAGAATCGCCGGCGTGGAAATCCCGGTTGGCGTCGCGCTGATCACGCTGGCGCTCTTCGCGCTGTGCATCATCAATTTGTTCACGAAGCAGGTCGCCACGGTTTCGGGCGCCGCTTTCACGATTATTTTCTTTGCGGTCTTCGAAATTTCGGAAAAGGTGACCAAGAGGCAGAGCCAGACGCACGCCGAACTCGATAAGTTCAATCTGACGCAGGCGGGCGATCTTACGCCGGAAAACGTCGGCGTGAAGCCGGGCAACATCCTGGTGCCGGTCAGCACGTACTACGCGCTCTATCCGCTCGAGGCGGCGCTGCGCCGCGCGAAGAGACGCGAGGCCGAGGTCGTGGTGCTGCACGTGCGCATTTTGCGCCGCGCGGCCTCCGGCGAATACGATCTCGCTCCCGACCAGCTCTTCACGACGATCGAGCAGTTGCTCTTCACCAAGGTGCTCTCCATGGCCGAGAAGGAAGGCAAGCCGGTGCGCCTCGCCGTGGCCGCGGCCAACGATCTGTGGGAGGGCATTCTTCGCACGGCGAATAACCTGCAATCGAGCACCGTGGTCGCGGGCAGCTCGTCGAAAACCACGATCACCGAGCAGGCCCGCGAGATCGGCCTGGCATGGGAGCGCATGCCCGAGCCGCGCCCGCGCGTGACGCTCGAGATTTTCACTCCGTCAGGCGCCGAGCAGGTCTTTTACCTCGGCCCGCACGCGCCCCGGCTCACGCCGAAGGAAGTTGACCTGCTTCACAAGGTCTGGCTGGATTTCTCCGACCGCCTGCCCGGCGAGGAGATTCACCACCACGATATCGTTCATTTCGCGTTGACCGAGCTCGAACGCGACATCGCCCAGGGGCACGGCGAAGAGGCTCTCCAGCGCCTTCGGGACCACCTCCACGAAATCGAGAGCCGCCGGCAGCACCCCGAGAGCGGTTAGCTCGCCGCGAGCTGCGAAGTGCAGTTCGGGCAGCGCGTCGCCTTGATCGGAATCGACGAAACGCAGTAGGGGCAATCCTTCGTCGTGGCTTCGGGCGCCGGAGCCGGCTTGTTCCACTTGTTCACCTGCCGCACGAGCAGGAAGATCACGAACGCCACGATCAGGAAGTCGATCACCGTGTTGAGGAACGTCCCATAGTTGATCGTCACCGCGTTCGCCGCCTTTGCCGCCGCGAGCGTCGGATAACTCGTGCCGGAAATACTCAGGAACAGGTTCGAAAAATCCACTTTGCCCAGGATCAGCCCGATCGGCGGCATGATGATGTCGCTCACCAGCGACGTGATGATCCGGCCGAATGCCGCGCCGATGATGATGCCGATCGCCATATCCAGCACGTTGCCCCGCATCGCGAAGGCCTTGAAGTCTTTCCACATGTCGATTCTCCTCGTGAAATCGGATGGAACGCGAGCGCCCGTTTTCGCGTCTGATGGACTGGGACGGCATTATCGCGGGAACGCAGCATACCCGCAAGGCCGAACCGGCGTCTCCGCAGTTGCAAAGCCCCGCATCCACGCGGCGTGCCTGGAGTTGCGGTAATGGTATAATGGCTGGACTTTCTGGCGCTGAATCGCAACGGCGCCTCGATGTATCCAATCGCTCAGGAGATTTCAGTGCATAAGGTGATCATCATCGGCAGCGGGTGTGCGGGGTTGACGGCGGCGATTTACACGGGGCGCGCGGACTTGAACCCGCTCGTCCTCGACGGCTACGAGCCGGGCGGGCAGTTGGCCCTTACGACGGAGGTTGAGAACTTTCCCGGCTTCCCCGAGGGGATTCTCGGTCCCGAGCTGATCGAGCGCACGCGCAAACAGGCCGAGCGCTTCGGCACACAGTTCAAGTCCGGCACGGTCACGAAAGTGGATCTCAGCAAGCGGCCGTTTACGGTGGAGGTGGGCAAAGATGCCTACCAGGCCGAGGCCCTGATCGTTGCTGCGGGAGCTTCTGCGCGCATGCTCGGCATCGAGTCCGAAAAGCACCTTCTCGGCTACGGCGTTTCGACGTGCGCCACGTGCGACGGCGCGTTTTTCCGCAACCGCGAAATCGTCGTGGTCGGCGGCGGCGATACGGCGATGGAAGAAGCCACGTTCCTCACCAAATTCGCAAGCAAGGTGACTCTCGTTCACCGCCGCGATGAATTTCGAGCCTCGCGCATCATGCTCGACCGCGCGCATGCCAATCCAAAGATCGTATTCATGACGCCCTACGTCGTCGACCACGTCCACAATGTCGCGAACAAGGCGGTCGACAGCGTGGAACTGCGCAACATCAAGACCAACGAGATGAAGACCATCCCGACCGAGGGCGTCTTCGTCGCCATCGGCCACGACCCGAACACGAAGGTCTTCAAAGGCCAGCTCGACATGGACGAAAACGGCTACCTGATCACCCATGACGGCCCGAAGACGAATGTCGCCGGCGTGTTCGCCGCGGGCGACGTGCAAGACCACCACTATCGCCAGGCAATCACCGCCGCGGGCTCCGGCTGCATGGCCGCCCTAGAAGCCGAGCGGTTCCTTGAAAACGGCCACGCCTGATCCGCAGCCGCACCGGATGTAGCCCTTTGAACTTCGGGGCGGGTTTCGAAACCCGCCCTTTCTTCTTTCCCCCGGTCAGTTGAGATCGCCCCGCCTTTAGGACTACACTTTTTCAGGCCGCCCAGCCATTCGTATTCGATCTGCGCTCCATCAGGGGAGAAAAGATGCGAAGACAAGAGATACTCCGCGGAGTCGCGGCGATCGCCCTGCTGGCCCTTTTTGGCTGCAGCCACTCGAACGCGCCGTCGTCCGGAACCTCCAATTCCAGTTCGTCCTCATCTTCATCGTCACCGTCGACTTCTACCGACAACTCCGCTGCGTCGTCCGCCCCGCCCCCGGCGCCGCCACCGCCCATCGTGGTGCCGGCGGGCAAGGTGCTGACCGTCACGGTGGACCAAAACATCAGCACGCAAACGAACAGCAGCGGCGATGCCTTCGCGGCTTCGCTCGCCGAGCCGCTCGTGATCGATGGAAAAACCGTGATTCCCGTCGGAACGCACGCTACCGGGACGGTGGTCGAGGCCCAGGCCGCGGGGCACGTGAAGGGCGGAGCCATTCTCGCGCTGACGCTCGATTCCATCCGGCTGAACGACCAGAAGTTCTCGATCGATACGACCGAGTTCGAAGAGGCGGGCAAGGGTCGCGGCAAGCGGACAGCCATCGGGGGCGGCGGCGGGGCCGCCTTTGGGGCCATTGTGGGGGCGATCGCGGGCGGAGGCAAAGGCGCTGCGATCGGGGCACTCGCCGGCGGCGGGGCCGGCACGGCCGGCGCCGCTTTTACCGGGAAACGCGATATCACGATCCCTGCCGAGACGCGCCTTCACTTCAAACTGAAAGATTCGATCAGCATCCCCCAGCAATAGGGCGGAAGGAGCGCCGTGGGAGGCTCCCAGCATCGTCGCGCACGAAGCGCCGCGGGCGCGCTATTGTTCGTGGCGCTCGCGGCGGCGCTTACAGCAGCCGTGGCGCGAACGGCTTCGCACGAATCGCCCGCTCGGCAGGAGTTTCTGCGGGAACTGGTCGCTGCGGCGATCGAACGCACACATCATCGCGTCCGCTACGATCCGGCCTACGTCCGGATTCCCTACCCCGGCGGAGACGTCCCGGCCAATACCGGTGTCTGCACGGACGAGATCATTCGCTCCTACCGCGCCCTGGGCGTGGACCTGCAGAAGGAAGTCCATGAGGATATGGTGCAGAACTTCAGCGCCTATCCTCGCAAGTGGCATTGGCTGCTTGCCCGACCCGACCCCAATATCGATCACCGCCGCGTCCCGAATCTGATGGTCTTCTTCAGCCGCAAGGGGGAAACGCTTCCGATCACTTTGAACGCCGCGGATTACTCGCCGGGCGATTTAGTGACCTGGGATCTGGGTGGAGGCGTGCCGCACATCGGGATCGTGGTCGATCAGAAATCGCCATATAGCGGGCGGTACATGATCGTCCACAACATCGGGGCGGGCCCGCAGATGGAAGACGTGCTGTTCAACTGGAAGATCACCGGCCACTATCGCTATTTCGGCCCAAACCTCTAGGCGCCGAAGGACGTTCCTCGCCCCAACTTACCGGGCACAAACAGGATCCAGCTGTGCGACCGTTGCTGATGCGGCACGGTCGTGTCCACTGATGCCGGATTTCCAGACCAACGGCAAGACTCCGAGCAAGAGCGCTGCGCCGGGAATAACGAGCCAGCTCACGAACAGATTGCCCGAGACAGACAAGAACGGGAAAAAGAAGTGTGCGGGCGGAAGTGAACCCATTCCCAGAAAGGGCAGGAATGTGTTCCGCTCGACGCCGATCCACTGGCCGATGAAAATTGCGAGAAACAGAAGTAGTGGAAAAAACCCGGTCGTGATCTGTGCCAACCGGTTGCCGCCACACCGGCGCGACCAGCCCGCTCCTAGAGCGCCAAGAAATGGCAGCGTATACAACCACCCCAAATAAATCATCAGCGCCGCGCCGTCGTGGCGCGCTAGATTGTGAACTAAATCGGGATACCTTTGGGCGTGCGGCATCGGCGCGTACGCGTGATATGTCCACAATGCGGCGGCCTGAGAGGCGGCGAGGAGCGCGCCGCCGGCGAGGAGCACCGTGATCCCGGGGAACCAGAATTGCCTGGTGCGGTCGTTGAGGTGCATAGCGTTCTCCCTGCGGGCGCGGTACAAACTTGCGCCCAGATGTTTGTCTTCGTGAAGCTCAGCGGTGGCGCTTTCGGTGGCCGCGGGATCGTCAACGCCGCGGCTGGAAGCGTCGCCGCACAAATATTCGAGATAGTGGCCGAGTTCACGGGAAATGTCCTCGCGCTCTGCGGCGGAGAATTTCGAATGTTCGAGCTTCCGCGAGACTTTTCCGTGCCAGTCAACCATCAGGGGCCTCCGCGAGTCGCCCAAGAGCGCGGAACAATTCTTTCCATTGTTTACGCAGCGGAGCGAGCTTCTTTTGGCCCGCCGCCGTTAGCCGGTAATAGCGCCGGGCGCGTCCCCCAGGCGTTTCGCCCCACGAAGCGCGCAGCCATCCGCGCGACTCCATGCGATAGAGCAGCGGATACAGCGAGGCCAGCGTGAAGCGTAGAGCGCCTTGTGTCTGGCGCTCGATGCGCTGCGCGATTTCATAGCCGTGCAAGGGGCGATGCGCCAGAACGGAAAGGATGGCAAGCTCGGCGCTGCCGCGTTTGACGTTCGAGCTGATCATCACGGTCAATATACAGGATTCCTACATATAGACGCAACTCCTGGGGAGCGCAGCGATGCCTTAACCGTAACCACGCCAGGCTGCCTTCAGCAGCAGCCGCCAGTGCAACGCTTCGGCTAGCCGAGGGATTCGCCGGGCTTGAGGGCGTGAATTTCGAGCGCGGCGATGTCGTGGGTCGCTTTCTTCAGCGCCTCGGGGCTTCCGGTGAGCACAGGAAACGTTCCGAAGTGCATCGGGATCACGTGCTTCACGCCGAGCAGGCGAATCGCGAGCGCCGCCTCGCGCGGCCCCATCGTAAAGTGATCGCCGATCGGCAGCATCGCCACTTCGGGCTCGTACAGCTCCCCGATGATCTTCATGTCGCCGAAGACGGCTGTGTCGCCGGCGTGGTAGATCGTCAGCCCGCCGGGCAGCCGGACAACGTAACCGCACGCCTCGCCGCCGTAGACGATTTGATCGCCGTCCTGGATGCCGCACGAGTGCAGGGCGTTGACCATTGTCACTTCGATCTCGCCCACCTTCTGCGTCCCGCCCTTGTTCATCGGGCTCGTCTGCTTCACGCCTTTCGACTCGAGCCACACGCAGATCTCGTAGATCCCGACGACCTGCGGCGAAAACTGCTTCCCTAGCGTGACCGCATCGGCAATGTGATCGAAGTGGCCATGCGTGATGAGCAGCGTATCCAGGCGGTCGAACTTCTTGAGGGCCTCAGGACACGCGGGATTCGACTGCACCCACGGATCGATCACGATCACTTTTCCGGAGGGAGTGATAATGCGGAATGCGGCGTGGCCGAGCCACGTGAACTTGTTTCCTCGAGTCTGAAACATCCGTCCCCCAAGTGGCGGCCTTTGAGGGTGGCCGCGCTCAGTTGCCCGTGGACGGACCTTCCTTCCCGAGGTTCTCGGAGGTCGTCGTGATCATGATCAGGCGGATGGCCTGCACGAAGACGTCGCGCGACTTCTGACCCACAAAATACCGCGCGAGATGGCCGTCGCGCGCGTAGAAGTCCGTCTGCGGCATCGTACCACGCCAATCCGGGTTGACGCCTTGGTAGAAGGCGTCGACGTCGATGCCGGGCCGCAGGCGGAAATTCGGGAAATCCGCATGCGCGTCGGCGAGAAATTTGCGCGCGAGTGGCAGGTCCTGATCCTCGTCCAGGCTGATTCCCACCACGGCCAGCCCCTGCGGCCCGTACTCCTTGGCCAGGTCGACGACGATCGCGTATTCCTCGTGGCACGGCGCGCACCAGGTAGCCCAGAACGTCACCAGCAGTGGCTTCCCCTGGTAGCCGGCAAGCATCTCCCGGTAGCCCCGCAGATCGAGCAACTGCATGTTGTCGGGCTGCCCGATCGGCGCGGCCTTGGCGGCGGTGTGTGGCCGAATCGCCCCGTAAGTTGCGGCAACGATGAGCCCCAGCTCCGCGATCCAGAGCCATTTTCGGGATGGCATGCGCATGACTTCCCCCAAGCGTAGGTGCTTGAGTTCTATTCTATAGGGTTGGCAAACGCTATCGGGGCCATCACGCCTATCCGCTATTGCCTGTTTCGCACGACGAGTACCAGTGCAAACGGGCTGGCGCCCTTGCGACCGTGAGTGCCCCGTAACTCGCAGGCCGCCGAAGACTTGTCAGGCAACCCCTGGAAGACGCCTTGTACCACCTAGGATTTGATGGTATAAAAATTCCTTCGAGCATCGACGGCTGTGCGCCTCGTTCGCTCTGAGCAAGTCCGAACACCAGCCCTAGGAGAACAACTCGATGGCGTATGTGATTGCCGAACCCTGCATTGGAACCAAGGACGCCGCCTGCGTCGACGTCTGCCCGGTGGACTGCATCCACCCGCGCAAGGACGAGCCCGAATTCGAGTCCACCAAGCAGCTTTTCATCAATCCCGATGAGTGCATCGACTGCGGCGCCTGCGTCCCGGTATGCCCCGTCACCGCGATTTTCGCCAAGGAAGACCTGCCCGAGAAGTGGGCCAGCTACGAGCAAGTGAACGCGGATCACTACAAGAAGGTCTGACGCCTTACGCACGAAACAACTTCGGACGAAATCGAACGCGGCGGATCACATGGTCCGCCGCGTTTTTGTTTGCGCCTTCAGGTTTATGTGTAGCGCCGGGGCCTTCAGCCCGGCATCTGATTTCTGCGAATCAGGGGCGGTTTCCGCTCGCCGCACCCGTCCCGGCGGCTTAGAATTTCGACCCATTGCGCGATTTCGCCGCGCAGGTCGGCGACTGCCAGCCCTCGGTATTCGTCCGGGCAGTGCGCGAGTTTCGCGGTCCCTGCGGCGAGCAGCGACTGCGCGCCGCCCAGATTCCCTCGCGCCTGGTGGTGGAAGGCCGCCGCGACCTGAATCAGGCCTTGCAGATATGTTTTCTCGGGCTCGGCCGCGGCCAGCCAAAGTTCCTCCCACGCTTCGTGCGCCTCGAAGAAACGGGCCGAGTTGAAGTGGGCCAGGCCTGATTCGAATTTCTTCTCGTCGTCGTTCATGGCGCGCGTCTGCTACTGTGGAACTCTCGCGTGACATGCTAATCCAAATTCAGCTTCCCGATGTGAAGCTTGGCGTGGTCGAAGCGGACGGCGTCCGCTTCGCGCTCGTCGACGAAGCCCTCGCGGCGCTGATGGACGAGATCTGCGAACGCAAGCGGCGCGAGTTCACGATCGAGAGCCTCGCCGAAGGCGAGCCCACGCGCGCCGTGCGAGCGATGTTTCGCGCCTGGGGCGTCGATCCCTCGAAGTACCGGCCGTCCTCGGAGGCCCTGCTGCGGCGCGTGGTGCAGGGCAAGGGACTCTACCGCGTCTCGAATCTCGTCGACCTCGGCAATCTCGGATCGATCGAGACCGGTTGGCCCTACGGCTGTTACGACCGCGCTCGCATCTCCCCGCCCATCGCCTTCCGTCACGGCGCGTCCGGCGAGACGTATGAAGGCATTGGCAAGCGCACTTGGCACCTCGAAGGACGCCCGGTTCTCGCCGATCCCGCGGGGCCTTTCGGCAGCCCAATCAGCGATTCGACCCGCAGCATGATCGCCGAGGGAGTACGCGACGTCCTTATGGTGATTTACGCACCGTCCGGCGCGCTCGATTCGGCGCTCGAATCCGCGATGTCGCGCCTTGCCGAGCGGCTTACGCAATTTGCCGGTGCGAGCCCAGTGCAAACCGAGATCGTCCGCGGGTAAGGCGACGTATCCTAATCCGGCGATTCTCCGGAGGAAAAGCGATCGCGCCAAGGCGCGCAATCGAAGGCGCTACCGGGTCAGGCGAAGCGCGCGGACCAACTTCAGCCGGAGTGCCGGTGAAGACAGCCGCAGGGACGCGACGTCCACGCGTCCTTGGTTCTGAGCCTCCTGCAGCAGCTGCCACGTGCTGGCAAACTCGCTCAGCGTCTGGCGGCGGTGCGCGGGGCTCTTGAGCGCTTCGTTGACGCTCGCAAGAAGCACCTGATACGCCACCTTTGGATCGGAGCCCTCCGCGAAGATATTGGCGGGCGTCAGCCCGACGCGGACCGGATGGTCATCCTCGCTCACGTTCATCCAGAGCCGGCCGCGATCGTCGAGGAACGGCTGGCCCTTGGAGTTGAGGCGCTCGAAAAAGCGGCCGACGGCGTCGCGATCGGGCAGCACGCCCTGCCGCACGGCGTCGTCGACGATCGAATCGAACCGCGCGCGATAATCCTTCCACGCCTCAGACGTGCCGATTGCGTCGGCGCGGTCGCGCGCCTCGACCGCCTCGAGTTCGCCCGCAACCTGCGGCTCATCCTCGGATTTCGCCGCCGCAATCTCGTGCCCGAGCTCGGTTTCCTGAATCGTCGCGTGATCCTCGAATTCGCGCTCGGCGTTGAATCTTCCCGTCAGGAGATACGAGCCGGTAACGAGCGCCAGCTCGTGTGGCACAAGGACGGCCATTGGTATGAGGAGCTTCTTCGATCGGTACAATTGCTCGGTCCCGCTGCGGCACTCGCTGCTCCGCTTGATCGTCCCGGGCAGTTGCGCGACGTGGATCACGCGATAGTCGAGCTCCGGATGGCGGTGTGCGTAATGCGCGAAGGAACGCGCCACGGCCTTCGGGCTCGTCATCCCGAAATCGTTGATCGCGTCGCGGTGCACGGCATGCGGGAAGTAGGTGTCGATGATGCGCTTGGTGAAGTCCGCGCAATTGCGCGTCATGCCGTTAAAGTGGTTCACATTCGGCAACGAATTGAATTCGTCGATGATCCTCTGATCCTGCTCGGTGGTGGTCGACACGATCAGAATGTAGAAGGTCCGCTCCGACGCCGCGCTGACCATCTCGCGCCACTCGGCGCTGCCGCTGTTCCGGCAGCCGAAGCTCTGGCAGTACGGCGCCAGCGTTCGCTCGCGATAGGCCTCCTCGAGCACTCCTTTGATCTTGCCGGAGGAAAAGAGCGGCCGGTCGGCCGTGTCAGCGACGCCGTAGGCGTAGACATCAAACGAGACGACGTTCCATTCGTAGGGCTGGTCCTCTCCGAGCGTCGTGTAGTTGCTGATCACCGAGCCATGCTCGCCGGGCCGGCAGAGCCGCAGCTTCACCGGCGACGCCGGGCAAATCCTCGAAAAGTAAACGGCGGCATGCCCCGACCCGGTGATCCGCGCGACGCTCGTATCGAGCGAATCGTTGAGTATCACGCCCACGTCGGCGCGAGCCCGGCCGGCGGCCACGATAGCCACGAGCATCGCGATCAAGATGAGGTACCGGCGGCGCAAGGCATCGCCTTTCTTCGCTGCGGGCAGCCGCAGCGCCATGCCCTATTTTGATGCCGGCTCGCGGCCAGGTGTGACGGGCGCATTCGGGGTAGTACTTATTGTGTCGAAGTGGCAAACTTCTCTATCCTTTCGTATCCCATGTCGAACGAAAGAGATGCGGCACCGGCTTGACCTCGGCCACGACACCAGCCCAGGGAACTTTTCGGGCACAATTTACGTTCCATAGATCGAGGCCGGAAAGCAGTGCAGTTTGCGAGGCTAGGTAGGATTGGAGCCCGACGCCCAATTGATTCAGTCCTGCCTCCGGGGCGATGGGCCGGCCTGGGAGGAACTCGTGCGGCGCCATACGCGGCGGGTCTATAACTTGTGCTACCGGTTTACGGGCAATGGCGCCGCGTCCGAGGACCTGAGCCAGGAGGTCTTTCTGCGCGTGTATCGTACGCTGGGGAGTTACCAGGCGACCTACGGCGCTTTCGCGACCTGGCTGACGAGCGTCACGCGCAACCTGCTCGTCGACCACTACCGGCGTACCCGCCGCGACCGGCTGACCGACTCGATCGACGACACGATGCCCCAGATCGAAGAAACGCACTCGCCGGTCCGCTCGCCGCATCATGTGGCGGTGGCGGCCGAGCTGAGTGAACAGCTGCAGCAGGGTCTGGCCCGTCTTTCGCCCGACCTGCGCGAGGCTGTGATCTTGCGTGATTTGCAGGAGCTGGATTACAACGAGATTCGCATGATCCTCGGGGTGCCCGAAGGCACCGTGAAATCGAGGATCAACCGCGGGCGGATCGAGCTCGCCCGTGTTCTCGGCGAAATGGGAGTGCGCCCGGCATAGGCCGGCGAATAGCAATGGACTGGAACTGCACAGCGACGGAAGAACGGCTTATAGATTATCTCGACGGCGCGCTGGCGCGCGACGAAGCGGCGGCGTTCTCCGCGCATACGGCGACCTGTGCCTCCTGCGCGCGGATGGTCGACCATGTGAGCGCGCTCGTTACGCGTATGCAGACGGTCGAGCAGCTCGATCCGCCCGTGCACCTCACCGCGAAGATTCTCGATTCGACGCTGGGTCCGCGAAAGCAGACGTCCAATTGGCGAGAGTGGTTCGACTGGGTTGCGGTGATCTGGCAACCGCGATTTGCCATGGGGCTCGCGACGATCGCGGCGTCGTGCGCGATTGTTTTCCACGCGCTTGCTCCGGCCCAGGGCAAGATGACTCTGGCGGATTTGAATCCGGCCGCGATCGCCCGCGGCGCGAACCGCCAGGCGCATCTCGCCTATGCGCGCGGCGTGAAGTTTGTCAGCGACCTGCGCGTGGTCTACGAGATCGAATCCCGGCTCGGACCTCAGCCGGCCAAGGTATCCACCCCGGCCAGCCAGCCCGACCCGCAGCCGCCGACCGATCCGCATGAGAAGTCGGGGACAGTGCCCCACTCGGGACACCGCGAAAGCGGCGGCGGCCTGTTGGCGTTCGCCGAAGCGAATCGCTGGCCCGATGACGAAACGACGAGGAGCCAACCATGAAATGCGCCGTCCATCCCGATCTGGATGCTACCGGCTTCTGCCGCAACTGCGGCAAGCCGCTCTGCCCCGGGTGCACCCGCGAGGTCCGGGGCGCTCTCTACTGTGAGCCGTGCCTCGCGAGCCTCGTCGCGCCTCCCGCGTTGCCCGCCGCGCAAGGTGCCGCCGCCGTGCCTGTGGCGCCCGCCGGCGCGGTGCATCCGGCCGGAGCGAACGCGGGCGTCGCGCTGGCCCTCGGATTTATTCCCGGGCTTGGGGCGGTGTACAACGGCGAATACGCCAAGGCCCTGATTCATGTTTTCGTTTTTGCCGGGCTGATCGCCGCGCAGACGAGAGACATCTCCGCCGGCTATCACGCATTTCTCGGCATCGCGCTCGGGGTCTTCTGCCTCTACATGCCGATCGAGGCCTATCACGTGGCGAAAGCTCGGCTGATGGGCGTGGCGCCGCCTGAGCCCTTCGGCGTCGGGCCCGAGTCGCAAACGGGGGAGCGCCGGCCCGTGGGCGCGATCGTGCTGATCGCTATCGGCGCGTTCTTTTTGCTCGCCAATCTCGGAATGCTCGAATGGGACTGGTTCGGAAGAGTTTGGCCGCTCGGGCTGATTGCGCTCGGCGTCTGGCTGCTTGCGGACCGCTTCAAGAAGAATGCTTAGGAGAGACGGATGACGGACGGATCGAGACCGCGGTGCGCCTGCGCTCGCTGCCGCATGCGCGGGATGTTGGGACCGGTCATCATTATCACGATCGGGGCGATTTTTCTTCTCAGCGAATTCACGCGCTGGGGCATGGGCGAGCTCTGGCCTCTGATTCTGATCGTCCTCGGAGTGTTCAAGCTCGCCGAGTCGACGGTATCCAACGAAGGTCACACCGGATCGTGAGAATCGCGTGAGCAGCGGACGACCATATCGAAGCTCCCTTTTCGCCGGGCTCCTGCTCATCCTGCTCGGAGTGATCTTCTTCGTCGACCGGATGTACCCCAGCTTCGGCATCGGGCACCTGATCCGCGTGTATTGGCCGGTCCTGCTGATCGTCTGGGGCGTCACCAAGCTCTTCGACCGCCTTTCCTCGCGCGGCCAAGGACAGGCCGCTCCGGCCCTGCTTTCCGGGGGAGAAGCGGTCTTGCTCGTCCTGATCGCGATCGTGCTCGGCGCCTTCGCATTCGGCGATTGGGCTCACCAGCGCTTCCCCGACATCAATATCGATCTTCCTTCGTTCCACGACGACTACTCGAAGAGCATCCCCCTTCCGCCGGAAACGCTGCAGCCGGGAGCGCGCGTGGCGATTGCCACGGGCCGCGGCGACGTCACCGTCCACGCGGGCGATGGAGACACGATTCTCATCACCGCCAAGAAGAGCGGACCCGGCCCCAGCGAAGACTCGGCACTCGAACGCATGAAGGACGTTGATATCGAGATGGAACCCCAAGGCAATGGCGTGCTCATCCATCCGATTCACACGGATCGCGCGCCGGCAGGCGTGAGCGTCGATATCGACGTGCGCGTCCCGAAGACATCGCCCGTCTCGATCGATGCGGCCCACGGCGACGTCAGCGTTTCCGGAATCTCCGCCCCGGTCGAAATTCGCGCCGGGAACGGCGACGTCGCGGTTCACGACGCGGGATCGGACGTCACCGTGCAATCCGGCCACGGCGACGTCAAGGTTGCCGGCGCCCGCGGAGATCTTCGGCTGAGCGGCCGCGGCGACGACGTCGATATCTCGAACATCGGCGGAAACGCATCGATCGAAGGCGCTTTCAGCGGCTCGATTGCCGCGAACAACGTCGGGCAGACGTTCTACTGCGCCACGCAATTCTCCGAACTGACCGTCTCGCAGCTCAGGGGCCGCCTGGCCATGGACTCCGGCGACGTTTCCATCTCGGATGCAGGCGGCGATGCGAAAATTGTCACGCGCGACAAGGACGTCAAAGCCGAGCGCGTTGCCGGCCAGCTCAACATCGTGGACTCGCACGGGGATATCGCCATTCACTACGACAAGCCGCCGCGCGCCGATCTGATCGTTTCCAACGAATCGGCGGACATCAGCTTGACGCTGCCCTCGAACTCGAGTTTTGTTCTGTCCGCGCTTTCGCGCGGAGGCGAGGTCGATAGCGATTTCAGCGGTCCCGCCTTGAGGCCCGTGAGCGACGAAAACCAGCAGCAGCTTGAGGGGCAATTTGGAAGCGGCGGCCCGAAGATTTCTCTCGCCACCACCTACGGCACGATCCACATCGGCAAGACGCACTAGACCCTGGCAACTGTCATCCCGCTCGCCCTGAGCGTCTTGTGTGAAGGGAGCGGAGTCCCGCGCTCTTGTCTTTCCCGCGAAGTTCGCGGGCGCGGGACGCAGCGGGGGATCTGCTGTCCCTTCCGGCTGCGCGTAGCACATCGATACAGAGCATGCCCGCCGGCCTACGCCTTCGCCGCGCCCCGCAGCTTGTCCAGCGTCACGAAAAATTCCGGAAACGAAACCGCCGCGCACTCCGCATCGCGAATCGTCGTATCGCCTTCCGCGCCAAGCGCCGCCACCGCCAGCGCCATCGCAATCCGATGGTCGCCCTGCGGATCGACTTTCGCACCGCGCAGCTTCCCCGCCGAGCGCCCCTCGACGCGCATCCCGTCTTCAAATTCCTCGACTCGCGCTCCCATAGCTCGCAAACCCGCGGCCATCGTCGCGATGCGGTCACTTTCCTTCACGCGCAACTCCTTCGCGTCGTGAATCTCGATTCCCTTCTCCGTGAACGGCCCGAGCGCGGCGAGCATGGGCAGCTCGTCGATCATCTCGGCCACCTGCGTGCCGGAGACTTCACCGCCGGCCAGCGGCGCGTGACGCACGGAAACGTCGCCGACCAATTCGCCGTGGCGCATTTGCAGCGACGCGACTCGCACGGCCGCGCCCAGCGAAATCAGGAAATCGAGCACCCGCGCGCGCGTGGGATTCAGCCCCACGTTGTGCAGCATCAACGACGATTCCGGCAGCACCAGCGCCGCCGAGATCAGGAACACGGCCGCCGAGAGGTCGCCCGGCACCACAAGCTGTTGCGCCACGAGCTTCGGCCGCGGATGAATGCGAATCGCGTTTTTCGTGCCGTCGATCCGCGCGCCGAATTCACGCAGCGCCACTTCGGTGTGATCGCGCGTGCAGACGGACTCTCGCACCGTGGTCGGCCCGTCGCCGAAAAGCCCCGCGAGCAGCACGGCCGATTTCACCTGCGCGCTCGGGATCGGCGGCGTGTAGTCGATCGCGTGCAGCGGTCCGCCGTGGATCTCGATCGGCGCCCGGTCGTCCTTGGCGCGAATTTCGGCGCCCATCTGGCGCAGCGGCTCGATCACGCGCCGCATCGGCCGCCGGCGCAGCGATTCGTCGCCCGTCAGCGTGGACGTGAACGGCTGCCCGGCCAGCGCGCCCGCCAGCATCCGCATCGTCGAGCCGGAATTCTCGGCGTCGAGCGGCTTGCGCGGCTCTTTCCAGCCGTTGAGCCCCGCGCCCGTGATGCGCACCGTGCGGTCGCTCTTCTCGATTTCGACCCCCAGCCGGCGGAGACATTCGAGCGTGCTCTGGCAATCCGCCGCCGAAGCGTAGTTCCCGATTTCGCTGCGGCCCTCGGCCAGCGCCGCGACGATTGCGTAACGATGCGAAATCGACTTGTCTCCAGGCAGCTCGACGACGCCATCGATGATCCCGCCCGGCGAAATCACCTGTTTTCCCATGCGCGCGATTTTAACATGACCGGTTCCGCTTCTCCGGCCGCCGCTTCTCGCTCCATCGCCCATGCCTTGGATTTTATTGACGAGACACCGAAATCCTGCTAAAAACGTTGATTCTGCTGGGGGAATGTTTCGCATCAGCGGCTTCTGCTCAGGGAGTCGATTGTCCGGAGGAAGGCGCAATACCGACAAGTACACCGCCCGACGGGTGTGGACGTGGACCCTGTCGCTCCAATGCACACCGACACCGACCTGAGACGATTATTCCGGTAGCTCTTTGATGAAAACTTTGACGGAGGATTACTGATGCACAGTGGATTTGTGGGCGCTCGAGTGGCCGGGTCCCGATGGGCGGGCGCCGCGACGCGCCGGATGGGGAGACTTTTCGCGGGCGGCGCCGCGATGGCGTTTGCGCTGATGGGCGCGGCCACGCAGGCCTGGGCCGCGCAGGAAACGGCTGGCGGCGAGGCCAGCCTTAAGCTGCCCGATCTCTCCCAGGTAAGTTTCCTCGGGATCGACGGCCACAAGCTGCTGCTCTGGGGGTTGCTCTTCTGCGTCTTCGGCCTGGCTTTCGGCATGACGATCTACGTGCGGCTGAAGAATCTTCCCGTTCACCGCTCCATGCACGAAATCTCTGACCTGATCTACGAGACCTGCAAGACGTACCTCATCAACCAGGGCAAGTTCCTCTTCCTGCTCTGGATCTTCATCGCCGCCGTGATCGTTCTCTACTTCGGCGTGCTGCGGCACTACGAGGCGGTCCGCGTAGCGATGATCCTGTTCTTCAGTGTCGTCGGCATTCTCGGCAGCTACGGCGTCGCCTGGTTCGGCATCCGCGTCAATACCTTTGCCAACTCGCGCACCGCCTTCGCGGGTCTGGCCGGCAAGCCGTACCCGATCTACCAGATTCCGCTGCGCGCAGGCATGAGCATCGGCATGATGCTGATCAGCGTCGAGTTGCTCATGATGCTCATCATTCTGCTCTTCGTTCCCGGCTCCTACGCCGGGCCGTGCTTCATCGGCTTTGCGATCGGCGAATCTCTCGGCGCCGCCGCGCTGCGTATCGCCGGCGGCATCTTCACCAAGATCGCCGACATCGGCTCCGACCTGATGAAAATCGTCTTCAAGATCAAGGAAGACGACGCGCGCAACCCCGGCGTAATCGCCGACTGCACCGGCGACAACGCGGGCGATTCGGTCGGCCCCAGCGCCGACGGCTTCGAAACCTACGGTGTCACCGGCGTCGCGTTGATCACCTTTATTCTGCTCGGCGTTTCGAGCCCAACCGTCCAGGTTCAGCTGCTCGTATGGATTTTCGTGATGCGCGTGGCTATGCTCGTGGCCAGCGCGGTCGCATACTTCGTCAACACGGCCATCGCCAGCGCGCGATTCGGCAAAGCGGACAAAATGAATTTCGAGTCGCCGCTCACGTCGCTCGTGTGGATCACGTCGGCCGTTTCGATCGCGATGACCTACCTGATTTCCTACTTCATCATTCCCGATCTCAACGGCGACACGTCGCAGTGGTGGAAGCTCGCCACTATCATCTCCTGCGGCACGCTGGCAGGCGCGCTGATTCCCGAACTCGTGAAGGCGTTCACTTCAACCGAATCGCGCCACGTCCGCGAAGTGGTGGCCTCCTCACAAGAAGGCGGCGCATCGCTCGGTATTTTGTCCGGCTTCGTCGCCGGCAATTTCTCCGCCTACTACCTCGGCCTCACGATGGTCATCCTGATGGCCGTCGGATATCTCGTCAGCCTCGGAGGACTCAGCCAGGTGATGATCGCCGCGCCCGTGTTCGC
>Ga0335073_10003414_pt1 | contig 22092 bp, 17 predicted proteins | sample Lox_Sample_22_FD_207093 | JGI IMG/M metagenome (GOLD analysis project Ga0335073, IMG submission 207093) | Soil microbial communities from Loxahatchee National Wildlife Refuge, Florida, United States - Lox_Sample_2.2 | ecosystem: Environmental > Terrestrial > Soil > Wetlands | place: USA...
ACGGGTCCTCGGCCTCGACGTCGAGAAATGCCCGCACGCACTCGACGGCCACCTCAGGGGCCAGCCGCTTGAGGCTGAGCGCCAGCACGTTCGCGTCGTTCCACAAGCGCGCGTTCCTGGCTATCCACGGCTCCCAGGCCAGCGCGGCCCGGACCCCGGGCACCTTGTTCGCCGCGATCGACGTCCCCGTGCCGGTCCAGCACATGACCACGCCGACGTCGGCCTCGCCCGAGGCGACCGCGACCCCGACGGCCCGGGCGAACTCGGGCCAGCTGCCGCTGCTGAGCACCTGCAGGTCACCGGCCTCGCGCAGGCAGTCGACCACCGCGCGGGTGCACTCGTTCTCGTCGTCGGCCCCGAACACGATCCGCATATGGCGAACGTATCCCTTCCCTATCCGGCGTTCAGGACGGCGGGGTTGTCCAGAACGGGCTGCCAGGCAAGTTCGGCGGCCCCGATGAGGCTGCCCTCGTCCAGCACGCACGCCAGCAGCGGCACGCCCGCGCCGCGGCCCCACGGGCTGAGCTCGCCGACCGCCGCCCGCAACCGCGCCGGATCCACCTCTAGCAGGTGGCGGTGCAAGCCGCCGAGAAGTACCCGGTCCGGGTTCAGCACGTTGACCAGGCCGGCCAGGCCCAGCCCGAGGCGCTCGATGAGCCAGGCCGCGGCGGCGCGCACCTCGGGATTCCGGTCGTACTCGGTGCGGAGTATGTCGGTTGCCTGCTCCAGCACCGTCGTCTCCAGGCCCGGAACGCGCCCGGCGGCATCCATGAAGCTGAGCGCGTCGGTCTCGACGTTGAGGCAGCCTCTGCTGCCGCACGGGCAGGGACGGCCCGCTTGGTCGACGCTGACGTGTCCCGCCTCCATGCCGAGCCCGCCGCTGCCGGTGTAGAGCGTGCCGCCGACGACGAGCGCCCCGCCGACTCCGCGGTGGCCGGTGGCCACGACCAGCAGGTGGCCCGCACCCTGCCCGGCGCCGTGCCGGTGCTCGGCGAGCGCGGCGAGGTTGATGTCGTTACCCGCCCAGCATGCGAGGGCGGAGCCGCCCGGGCCGGTGATCCCCGCCCGTGCGACCTGCCGGGTAAATATGCCGCGGATCGGCGTTCCCGTCGGCCAGTCGACGTAGAGCGGGCTTACCGCCGTGCCGTCGGGCTGGGCCACCGCCGAGGGCACAGCCAGGCCCGCACCGACGCACCGCCGGCCGGTTCGCCGCAGCAGCCGGGCCGCGGCGGACGCAACCTGAGACGCCGTCCGCTCCGGGTCATCGGACGGAACGTTACGCCTCGTGGCGATCTGGTCGACCACACGCCCGCCGAGGTCGACAAGCGCGACACCGAAACCGTCGGGATGGATCTGTGCGCCGAGGGCGACCGGGCCGCCTGGGTCGACCGTGATCCGGTGCGACGGGCGGCCCGGCGCGTCGGCCGGGCCGCTGGGCGCGGCATCCACCCGTATCAGCCCTAGCGACTGCAGCTCAGCCGCGACGGCACCCGCCGTGGCACGCGTGACGCCCAGGCCGGTGGTGAGCGCCGACCGGGTGGGCGCGCGGCCCGCGTGAATCAGCGATAGCGCGGGACCAAGGAGGGGGCGTCCCCGTTCAGGCCTTGTAACCATCTGCCGCTTCTGCGTAGGTTTGATTTTGTGCAGGTGCTAAACAAAATACAGCGTCCGGTGAGTGTCAGCCTGCGGATCGCGCTGACCGGGTTCTTTGCACTGGACGGTTTCGTGTACGCCTCCTGGGCGGTCCGGGTGCCGGCCGTGAAGCAGCAGACCGCAGCGTCGCCAGCGGCGCTCGGTCTCGCGCTGCTCGGCATGTCGGCCGGGGCGGTCGCCACGATGCTCGTCTCCGGCGCGCTGTGCCGAAGGTTTGGCAGCCGGCAGCTGACGGTCGCGTCCGGCGCCTTACTGTGCGCCGCGCTGCTACTCCCGCCGCTCGCGCGTTCCGCGGTCACGCTCGGGCTCGCTCTGCTGGTCTTCGGGGCCGCGTACGGGTGCCTGAACGTCGCGATGAACAGCGTGGCCGTGGACGTGGTCGCAGCGATGCGCCGCCCGGTGATGCCGGGATTCCACGCCGCCTGGAGCTTCGGCGGCCTGGCCGGGGCGGGCCTCGGCGGCCTGCTCGCCCCGCACCTGTCCCCGGTCCGCCATCTCCTGCTGATCGCGCTGGCGGGCGTGGTCTTTACCGCGATCGGCGGGCGGGTGCTGCTGTCCCGGACCGTCCCGGCGCCGGACCCCGCGGCAGCGGCGGCCCTCGTGCGCGGGGAACCGCGGGCCTGGCGGAGTGCGCTGAACACCGCGCGGGCCGTGGGCCTGTTCGGGGTGATCGCGCTGTGCGCCGCCTACGGTGAGGGAGCGATCGGCGACTGGGGCGCTCTGCACCTCCAGCAGAACCTGGGTACCGGCACCGGGCTCGCCGCGACCGCGTACGCGGCGTTCGCGTTCGCCGAGGCCAGTGGGCGGCTGTCCGGGATCACGCTGCTCGAGCGGCTTGGCCGCACCCGGGTGCTGGTGCTGGGCGGGCTGACCGCGTGCGCCGGCATGCTGGCCGCCGCGCTCGCCCCGGTCGTGTGGCTGGCGCTGCTGGGGTTCGCCGCGACCGGGCTCGGGCTGGCCAACCTGTTCCCGGCGGCGATGACGCGGGCCGGGCTGCTCTCCGGGTCCGGCGGCGTGGCCATGGCCTCGACGATGGGCTACACGGGCTTCCTGCTGGGCCCGCCGCTGATCGGGTTCCTGGCCGGGCAGTTCGGGCTCCCCGCCGCGCTGACCACGGTCTCCGCGCTGGGACTCGCCGCCGCGTTCGTGGCCTACGCGACGCGCGACGCCTAGGTCCGGGGTCACTATCTGGATCAGCTGCCATGAGGCTGCCATTACTCCCCGTAGGGGGCTACGATCCCGATTGAGGGAGAAAATGGCCAGCAGACGACGTCGGCTCGACCCTGTTGGGCCGTTTGGCAATCCGGACGGATCACGAGCTGACATCGAGGATTTGATCAGCGAGTTCGTTGATTTCGGCGGCGATCCGGCCTATGGCAGCCTCGCGACGCGCGCAAATGACTCCATGGTCCGCGTGATCGTGGGGAAGCTCGGCGCCGGCAAGACGGTTTACCTGCGGCGCCTTCAGGACTTCCAGGCCCATCAGGACTCTGTCTACGCCGACGTGCCGCAGCAGAGCCTGCCGAAGACCGAAGTCATCGTGAAGGCATGCCAGTGGTTCTCCGACAGCGTCCTGGTCGAGAAGTGGATGCAGATCTGGGAGCGCGCGATCATGCGGTCGCTGGTCTCCCACCTGCTGCGCCGCCCCGAACTGCGCCAGCAGTTGCGTGATGAGCAGGCCCACGAGATTGAGACGACGTACGCGCGGCTGCTCGAAGACTTCCGCCGGCCGCGGTCGATCTACAGCCACGTACGCGACATCATCAACCAGCGGCAGACCGCCCATCAGCTGTCGAGGTATCTCGACGACCCTCTGTGGGATGACCTCGAGGATCTGCTCGGCGAAGTCATCGGCCAGTGCAAGCCGATCTACTTTTACCTTGACGCGGTCGACGAGGAGTTCAGCCACGCGCCGATGTACTGGCTGAAATGTCAGGAGGGCTTGTTCCACCAGGTCATGCGGCTGCTTCGGGACCACAGGCTGGGCGGCCGGCTGCACGTCGTCGTGTGCATCCGAGACATCGTCATGTCGTCGGTGTACCGGTCCGAGCACGCGCCGCGGTACTACAACGAGCCGCACATACGGGTCCTGAGCTGGGACCCGAGTTCGCTGCTCTACCTGTTCCAGCAAAAGCTGCGCCGGCTGCCGCCGTCGCTGCTGATGCGGCGCCCGGCCACCGGCGCCCCCACAATCCGCGACTGGCTCGGGGTCAACGGCCAGTGGCTGGGACCCGACGGGGACGGAACGATCGAGGACTACCTGCTGAGCCACACCAGGCTGATCCCGCGCGACATCATCTCGCTCGGCAACGACCTCAACGAGGAAGTCCTGCGGCAGAAACAGGCGGGCCGCGAGGACGTGCCGCCGGTGGCTCTCCAGGCAGTCGTTCAGCGCTGCGCCAAGCGGTTCGGGGACTCTCAGCTCGCGCAGTGCGCGAACCAGATCTCGTCGGACCTGATGCCGCAGAACGCTGCCCTGCACAACTACTCCGAACTGTTCACCAGCACGCAGGCTTACATGAGCGGGGTGCAGGAGGACGTTCGCTCCTTCGTCCGGATGATCGGCGTCGACCGGTTCCCGCGTGCGGATCTCGAGGCTCTGCAGGAAGTGGCCGATCTGCACTTTGAGAAGACCACGGACCTCGCGTCCGTCCTGTGGCAGAACGGCCTGCTGGGGTACGTCGACGAGATCGGGCAGCGCCGCTTTTACTCGATGGGCGACGCGGAGCAGTTTCACTTCCCGCCGGACGTTGAGACGTACGTGCTGCATCCGTGCCTCGTGTACGCCGTCGGGGGAATCCAGCACGTGCCACCGGGCTCGGATAGAGCCGGTGGCACCCGCCGCATCAGCCAGCCCACATCTCCCGATCCCGACGATGCTGTCGGTCCGTCCTCTGATGTGAAAGCTGACTACGTCGCCGGCGACGTCATCGAGGACCGCTTCGAGGTACTGAGCCTGCTGGGGCAAGGCGGCTTTTCGAAGGTCTACCGTGTGCACGATGACGTCGAGGACGCCGTTCGGGCGCTCAAGCTCTTCGACAGCGTCGCCGGGGATGAGGCCGTGCGCCGCGAGATCGGCGCCCTGCGGAGGATCGATCATCCCAACGTCGTGAAGGTCTTCTGGGCCGCCAAAACGTCGGCCGGCGGCTGGTATCTCATCACCGAATTTGTTGACGGCGAGTCGCTCAATGAGTTTGTCGCGGGAAAGAGGCGGCTTCGCGATCGGGAGGCCGTAGATGTTGCGCTCGATCTGCTAGACGCCCTCATTGCTTTTCATCCTGATTCCGCGCGCCTCGAGCAACTGGATGCTCAGCGTGGCGAAGGCGATCTGCCAGAGGCCGAGTCTCGCGAGTGGACGGAACTGGAGGACAAAGGGCTGGTCCACCGGGACATCAAGCCGCAGAACGTGATCCTCACGCGCACCGGAGCCAAGCTGCTCGACTTCAACATAGCCTCCAGGGTCGGCGACCCCATCCGCACGCAATCAGGCACTCCGCCGTATCGGCCACCCGACGCCGGCGCCGCCCGCTGGGACGTCTCCACCGACCTGTTCGCGGTCGGCGTGCTGCTCTACCAGCTTCTTTGTGACGGCCGCCACCCGTATCCATATGAGATGCCAATCCTCAACCAGCAGGTGATCGACCCGATAACGGTCCGGCCCGATCTCGCCCCCGGCCTCGCCGAGTTTCTGGTCAAGGCCTGCGCGCCGACTAATGCAGACCGCTTCCATACGGCCGCCGAAATGAAGACCGCTCTGCGGACCATCCGCGCTGATCTATGATGCCCGCTCTCCGGCTGGCATTATCGGATAGGTGAGCAGCCCTCTCGAACACCTCGCACAAACCGCGTACGAAGCTCACCGCGGCGCCCAGACCGAACCCCTCCCCGCCTGGGAAGACGCCACCGACCAGGAACAACAAGCCTGGATGGTGGCCGTGTCCGCCGTCACGGTGCAATCAGGCAAGACCGTCTCCGACGCGCCTGCGGGCCGGCCGCTGGTCATTCAGGCCGGCGACCACCGCAAAAGCTTCGATGCGGACTTCACCGTCGGCCGTCAGGGGGAGCTCGTTATATCTGACGAATTCGCTTCCGGCCGTCACGCCCGCTTCCGGCTCGTCCGGGGCCTGTGGTACGTCCAGGATCTCGGCTCAACGAACGGGACCTCGCTCAACGGGCTCCGCATCCACGCAAACCAGCTGCTGAGAAAAGGCGACAAGATCAGGATCGGTCAGACCGTAATGGTCGTGGTCTCGGTCTGAACCGGCGGTCACACCGGGTAGGGCTCGGGTGTGACGGTGTACTGGCGTCCGCTGGGGAGGGTCCAGGTCAGGGTGCCGGGTTCGGACTGGTGGAGGTGCCAGCCGGGTGCCTGTTTGGCCTGGTGGTGGCGGCGGCAGAGCGGGTGCAGATTGCATTCGCAGCTGCGGCCGCCTTTGTCGTAGGGGATGGTGTGGTCGTCGTCGCACTGGACGGCCGGGCGGCGGCAGCCGGGGAACCCGCATCGGCGGCTGCGGGTTTTGATGATGTGCCGCAGCAGGTTCGACGGCTGGTAGCCGGCCGATTCCCGGCGGTGTTCGCATTCGCCGGTTTCGATCGGGATGATCTTCACGGTGGCGAGCCAGGCCGTCGGCTCCCCGCTGCCCGGCGGGCCGGGTCCGGCGCGGGCGCAGCCGTGGGCGACAGGCCGTCCGCCGGGGCTGACCAGGGTGAGACACCAGCGGGTGGCGGGGTGGGCGGCGAGCACGGCGGCCAGGTCGCGGCAGGTGCTGGCGTCCAGGGCGCCGAACCCGCCTGCTTCGCCGGGTGTCTCGGACAGGCCGAGCCACGCGGCCGCGGGCATGGTCAGGTTCACCGTGCCCGCGAGCGCGGCCAGACCGGGCGGGCCGGCGGGGCAGGCCAGATCGGCCGGGACCGGCGCACGGCCAGCCGGGCAGTCACCGCCATGATCGGCGTCATCACCGCGGTCGCGGGCTGCGTCGTGATCTGGGGCCGTGCCCTGGTCGCCGCCGCCGTCAGCGTCGCGGTTGTCACCGGCTGCGCCGCGGCCGCCGCTGGTCTGGTCCGCGGAACCAGGTGCGCCGCCGGTGCTAGGCACGCCGGTGCTGGCCGTGTCGCCGCTGGCGCCGGCGGGCTGGCCGGGGGTGGCTGCCGGGGTGGCGAGCAGGGCGGACAGCAGGTCGTCGAGGTGGCAGCCGTTGAGGAAGGCGAGGTAGGCGCGTGAGCGCAGCCAGTCGGTGGTGCCGCGCGCGCCGCGGGCTTTGAGCCAGCGGGCGGCGGCGGTCAGCCGCTTGTCCGCGGCGATCACCTCGGGCGCGGGCAGGTCCCGCCCGGCCACCGCGGCCGTGCCGCGGCCCGGTTCCAGCCACACCTCCACCCGGGCGTCAGCCTGTGCCCGTTTCTTGCGCCGCTCCGCGGCGGCCGGGTCCACGGCCGCGACGGCGTGGCGCAGCGCGGACGCCAGCTGCCCGGTGGTCAGGCCCGGTGCGCGGGGCATCACCATCGCCTCGGCGCGCACCGCCAGCTCGTCTTCCAGCGGGAGGAGTTCGCGGGCGAACACTTCCGCGCGGGCCTGGTCGATCACGCCGGCGGCCAGCGCGGCGGGGACCTGCGCCAGCCGCATCACCCCGGCGGCCAGGGCCAGCAGCCCGTCGGCGGCGCGCGGTGCCATGGTCAGCGCGGCGGCGACCTCATCGGCGACATGCTCACCCGGGCCGCCATCGGCGCGGGCGCGGCGGGCGTCCAGGTCCGCGACCGCGGCGAGCTGCGCGGCCTGCTGCCAGGAGGCGTTGCGCCGGGCCGCGCACAAGAACCCGATCAGCTCGAAATCATCCAGCATGCCCAGGCCGTCACGCAGCCCGCTGCCGGTGAACGCCGCGAGCTCGCGGCCAGGCAGCATCCGGTCCAGCACACCCCCCGACGCAAACCCGCGCCCCGGCTCACCCGGCACGTTATGAATGAACCCGGCCTCCCACACCTCAGGCGCTCCGACGCCGGGCATGATCGGCGCGTCCTCATCCGGGCCGGCGCCTGGCCACCACGCCGGGTCATCTTCGTCTTCGCCATCAACTAGGCCGTCGGCCTTGGCCAGGGCGATGACCTGCGCGGGAGTCAGGACATCGCCGGGATCGGCGTCGTCGTCCTCCCACAGCCACGGGCCGATGCCCTCGTCCTCCCAGGCGTTATCCGCTCCGGGCCCAGGGGCATTAGGGATGCCGCCGGGCGGCATCCCGCCGCCGTATGGCTCGTCGTCCCGCTTACCTGGTTCCGTAACCGGTCACTCCCTGCCTGCCAGATCGATTCAGTACGAACATACTATCGTGCCATGGCTCGGTATGGTATCTATTTTCGAATACCGCAGGTTACAGTGATGTATCGATGTCAGCCGCGTGCTTTGCCGCGCGGTCACTGGTCGCAGGCGGGACAGTACTGGGCCTGCGGGACATCGGCCAGCCTCGAGAACGGTATGGCGGCCCGGCACTGCTGGCACCAGCCAAACCGCCCGGCAGCGAGCCGCGACAGCGCTGCCTCGATCTCGCCGAGGGCGCGCCACTCCGCGACCGCCTGGTGCCACATCGCGCTGGCCCGCCGCAAAGCCGCCTGGCGCGCGTCCGCGCTGCCGGCCTTGGCGGCGGCGCGGACGGCATCGCGGCCGTCCCGGCCGAGCTCGGCGACCTTGGTGTGGTGCTCCTGCCACCGGCACCCGAGCAGGGCTCGCCAGTGCGGCAGCGCCGCGGGGTGCAAATACCGTGCCTCGGCGGTCAGTCTGCGCTGGTCCGTGCCTTGCAGAGGGAAGATGCCCAGGTCTGCTGACATCGCATTCGTTCCTTTCGTCCCGATGCCCGCCCCAAGCAGACCCTGGCACCCCGCTGTGAATACGGCTGTGACTGCCAGGTCCGCTGCAGCTAGGAGGAGGCTGGGGCAGCGGCCCCAGGGAATTGCCCTGGCCGATGGAGGCACGGCCGCGTCGCTGTGGGGCAGCGCCGGGTACACCGTGAAGGTGACCGGCACGCCGCGCTGGCAGTACTCGTAGGCCAGCGCCTCCACATCCTGGCTGGTGATCTCTTCGCCGTATGACGACAGGGCCGCGATCGCCACTGCAGAGGAATGCGTGCCCCGGCTAACGGGCACCACTCGGTCATGAAGTTGACGGTGCCCCGCGCCCATCCGGTGACGGTCAGGATTGACGCCGGCTCGCCTGGCCCGGCGGTCCCGGACGATTTCGCCGGGCTGGGCTTCGAACGGGGACCCCTCAATCCCGGCAATGCCGGAGTCGCGGGGTACTTGTTCCGCCCGGAGAATGACTCGCTGGTCACCCTCTTCCGCAACCTGGGACTGCGCAACCTGCGGCTCGGCGGCGGGTCGGTGGACAACATGTTCCCTGCGGGCGCGGACGGCGACTTCACCGGGATCGACAACCTGTTTGGCTTCGCCCGCGCCGCCGGAGTGAGGATCATCTACACGCTCCGCATGCATAACCCCAGCACAAAACCGATCCGCGACCTGGAGACGATCGATGCCCTGGTCGCCGGGCACATCTGGCGCCACCACGGCGAGAACCTCGCCAGCTTCGCGATCGGGAACGAGCCGGACTGGCACGCCTTCCACACGTACGCGGGTCACCCGAATGATCCGGCGATCTACGAGGAGATCTCCGGGGTACCGGGCAGCGCGTACGCGTCCTACCTCGCGCGCTGGCGTGCCCTGGCCGCCGTGGTCACCGATGCGGCGCCCGGGGCGCCGCTGTCCGGCCCGGACACCGGGGCTTACGGCCCGATCACCTGGACGCCTAGTCCGGACGCCGGCGTTGCCTGGACGCAGCGGTTCGCCGGCGATGAACGCGCCTGCGGCCGGATAACAGACGTGACCCAGCACTTGTACGTGGGAGGAAATCCGGGGAAGACAACCGCGGCGCAGGCGATCAGCAACATGCTGTCCGCCGAATGGGTGAACGGCACCAAGGTCGGGACCCAGCCGGCCCAGACCACCTACACCCCCTATCCCTGGTTCTTCAGCAGTCATCTCGCCGCCGTGGCCGCCGCAGGCCAGCCGTACCGGCTAACCGAATCAAATGACTACCTCGGCGGCGTCCCGGGCGCGAGCAACGCCTTCGCGTCCGCGCTGTGGGCACTGGACTACCTGCACTGGTGGGCCGCTCACGGGGCCGCGGGCGTGAATTTCCACAACAAGCAGTGGCTGTACACCGACACGATCGTGCCGGATCCCGCCACGGACGGCGCACGCTACATGACCACCCCGAAGGGGTACGGCATCAAGGCGTTCAACCAAGGCTCGGCGGGGCGGTGCCGGCCGGTCGCGATCGACAACGCGGGCGGCGTCAACCTGACCGCCTACTGCGTCGGCGCCGCCACCGAGGACTACGTCACGGTCATCAACAAGACCCACGGGGCGCAGGCAGCGGACGCGGACGTCACGATCGTCCCGCGGGGCCCGGGCAGGCCCAGCGCACAGCTGATGACGCTCACCAGCGAACCGCCTGGGGACCCCGCACAGGCCAGGGCCACCCTTGGCGGCGCCACGATCACCGGCGATACCCCCTGGAACGGGACGTGGACCACCCTGCCCGAGTCGCACGCGGAAATTGGCCTGAGCGTCAAGGCCGCAACGGCCGCCGTGGTGAGGCTCCGGTACCAGGGCTAGCACATGGCGAATGAGCCCGTCATCGCCGCGTTCAGGCCGTCGAGCACGGAGACCTGCGTCGCGAAAATCACCGTCTGATTGGCATTCGGGGAATCCCACAGGAATCCGAAGTGCGGCAGCCCAGCGATAGATGCCGCGTTGGCCGAGGCGAACGCGGTCAGTTCCGGATCCCTGAGGTTGTGGCTGGAGCAGTCGATGGCGCGCTCGAAGATGCCCTTGGAGATCAGGTACGACTGGTACGTGCCAGCGGAGTGGCCGAGATTGCAGCCATACGGCCAGTCGCTCACCTTGGCGTCGCACGGCTCGCTCAGGATTCCGTGCGCGTCGACCGTCGGCCGCGCCTGGCCCGGCTTGCCCTTGAACCGCCAGGTCCTCGTCCCGTTCTTCTTCACCACGAGCTTGTCGCTGATGACTGCGCGCGAGTGCGCTCGCCGCGCTGGCTGGCGAGGCGGCGGCCTCAGCGGCCGAGGTTGCGCGCGTGGCGCCGACGGCGGATGCAGCTAAGGCCGGCTGCGCCGCGATAGCCACCAGGGACAGCGTGACGGTCACCGCGCAGAGCGTTATCTTCACCAGGCCACCGAACGGTACCGGCAAGCGGGGTAATTATCCATCCGAACCGGCACTTATCAGACTTCGCCGAATCCCGGGGCTGCCTCAAGGAACGAACGCTTGCCCCTACTAAAATCGCCTGCAGGCCCCGTCGTCGGCGGGTGTGCGGTTCCGCACCAGTGGAGGTGTCAGATGGCCGAACTCCCACCACCGCCAGAGGGAATTGTGCTGGCCCACTTCATCGTGTCGGACGACGTCGAGCGCTCGCGGCGCTTCTACACCGAAGTGCTGGGCGGCAGGGTGGCCTACTCCGGTCCGGGAGGGCTGACCTACGTCGCGCTATCCAACAGCTGGATCATCATCAACGTCGGCGGAGGCCCTACCGACGACAAGCCGACGGTGACGCTGGAGGCGCCACGGGATCCCGACCGGGTCAGCGCCTTCGTCAACATCCGGGTCAAAGACATCCACGCCGTGTATGCCGAGTGGAGCGCCCGCGGTGCTCAGTTCCTGACGCCGCCCAAACAGCACCAGTACGAGATCCGTTGTTACATCCGCGATCCCGACGGCCACCTGATCGAAGTGGGGCAAACCACGGACCCGGCAGGCGACTGGACGCCCGCTCACTGGCCGCCCAGCACGCGCGCCGGGGACTCCGAGTGACCGCCGAGGTCTGGTCATGACCACCGCGGTCATCGGCACCGGAGGGCTCGGCTCGGTCATCGCCCGCCAGCTCGCCGCGGGTGGCGAGACCCTGCGCCTCTCGAGCGCAGACACTAAGTCGGCACGAGCGCTGGCAGAAGAAATCGGTCGCGCCGCGGTTGCCGCCGCCGGCAATCGCGATGCGTTGCAGGGAGCCGATGCCGTCGTCCTCGCGTTGCGTTTTACCGTGCTGAAGAGCGTCATAGACGAGATCGCCGAACCGCTCGCGGGCACGGTCGTGGTCGTTCCGAGCAACCCGCTCAGCACAGATGCCCACGGCAACGTCTACCGCGTCCTGCCGGAAGGGCAATCCTCTGGCGAGGTTGTAGCCGGCTGGCTGCCGCCGGGAGCGCACCTGGCCATGGCGTTTGGGAGCATGTCGGCCAGTATCTTCACGTCCGCCAGCAACCGGTCGCCGGAGCTGGCGGCCCTCTTCTACGTCACCGATGATGACCGGGCCGGCGAGGAAGCCGAGCGGTTGATCCGGACGGCTGGCTTCGAGCCGGTGAAGGCCGGCGGGATCGAACAATCTAGTCGGCTGGAGGTGGGCGGCGACCTTCACGATCGCGTGGTCGGCGCGGCGGAGGCGGCGTCACTAGTCGCTGAGGGCTGATCTCGCAGGAGCGCAGGGGGCACGCGATGGCTACCATGATGGCGCTGCGGGCGCATGCTCGCGGCGGACCCGAGCAGCTGGTCTACGAACAGGCACCGGTGCCGTCCGCCGGCCCCGGTGAGGTGCTCATTGCGGTGCACGCGGCCGCGATCACCTTTGCGGAGCTGACCTGGGATCTGGAGTGGACCACCCAGGACGGTAAGGACCGGACGCCGGTCATACCGTCCCATGAGATGTCCGGTGTCGTCGCCGGCCTCGGATCCGGCGTCACCGGCTTGGCCGCGGGCGATGAGGTGATCGGCCTGGTCGACTTCGACCGCGATGGCGCCGCCGCCGAGTACGTGGTCATGCCCGCCGCCAACCTGGGCGCCAAGCCGCAGTCGCTATCCCACATGGCAGCGGCGACCCTGCCGCTCGCGGCGCTGACCGCCTGGCAGGCGCTGGTGGACCACGCTGCCGTGCAGCCCGGCGACCAGGTGCTGGTCCAGGGAGGCGCCGGCGGAGTCGGCATATTCGCCGTCCAGCTCGCGATAATCCTCGGCGGCCACGTCACCGCCACCGGCCGCAGCGCCGACTCCAGCTTCGCAGCGGACCTCGGTGCAGAGCGCTTCATCAGCGCCGAGCCAGGGCGTCCCAGCCAGGCCGCGGGCCGGTTCGATGTCGTCATCGACACCGTGGGTGGTGCCGTGCTGGACGGCTCTTACGGCCTGCTGCGCGAGGGTGGCCGGCTGGTAACCCTCGGCGCGCCCCCGGACCAGGATCTGGCGGCCAGGCACAAGGTCCGCGCCATGTTCTTCGTCGTCAAACCGGACGCCGACGAACTCGCCAGGCTGGCGCAGCTGGCTGACACGGGAAGGCTGCAACCGGTGATCAGTCAGACCTTCCCGCTGGTCGAAGGGCGCAACGCCTTCGAAAGCGGCGCAGGCACCCGACGTCCGGGCAAGACGGTCCTGGTCGTTCGCTGACCGCTGGACGAACGGCTGTTGCCAGCCGGCAGATCAGCCGCTCGCCAGCGTGCCGCCCGATGTCACGGGCGGTGAAGTGTCAGAGCGGGCGGACGTTCTCCGCCTGCGGGCCCTTCTGCCCCTGGGTGGTGTCGAACTCGACCTTCTGGTTCTCGTTCAGCGACCTGTAGCCGGACGTCGCGATCGCGGAGAAGTGGACGAAGACGTCCGCCGTCCCGTCGTCGGGGGCGATGAAACCAAAGCCCTTGTCGGCGTTGAACCATTTCACTGTTCCTGTTGCCATCAGTCCAAATCCCTTATCGGCCATACCGCAGCGCGATCACGCCACGTGAACCGGGAGCATACCCGGTCCTGACCACTTCCTGTCACAGTCTGATGCTCCCGCCCGTCTATGCGGTATGAGGGGCGGCTGGGACGTGATCGTGATCGGAGCGGGCCTGGCGGGGCTGGCGGCCGGAGCCACCGCCACGAGGGCCGGGTCCACGACGCTCGTGCTTGATGCCCACCGGCCGGGCGGCCGGGCCCGGGTCACCAGCAGAAATGGCTTCGTGTTCAACCGGGGGGTCCACGCTCTCTACACGGGCGGCGCCGGGTGGGAAGTTCTGCGCAGCCTGGGGATCGAGCCCCAGGGCAGCTCGCCGCCATTGGGTCGCTACCAGGCCCTTTCCAACGGCGAGCTTCACCTCCTGCCGACGAGCACCGATTCGCTGCGGCGCACCACGCTGCTCGGCCGTAAGGACAAGGAGGCACTTGCCGCGTTCCTGGCGCGGCTGCCTCTGCTGCATCCGCGCCGGCACGCCGGTGCATCGGTGTCACAGTGGATCGCCGAGGCCGACCTGGGGCCAGCGGCGGCCGCCGTCGTCGCCGCGCTGATCCGCCTGACGACGTACGCCTCGGACCTGAATACTTTTGCCGCCGATGCCGCAGTCGCCCAGTTGCAGCGTGCCGCGGGCGGGGTCGTCTACCTTGACGGCGGCTGGGCGCAGCTGATCTCGGGACTGGCCGCCCTCTGCCAGGTGCGCCCTGGGATCAAGGTCGCCGGCGTGGCGTCCGCCCCTGGCCGGGTCGAGGTGGCCACGGGCAGCGGCCCGCTGGTCGCACGTTCGGTGATCATCGCTGCGGGCCGCCCGGCGGCGGCCATCAGGCTGCTGCCGGCCGACCCGGGATGGGGCGACCTGGGTCCCGAAGTCACCGCCGCCTGCATCGACGCTGGCCTGCGGCGGGTGCCCGCCCCGGGTTACGTCCTCGGTGTTGATGACCCGGTGTACGCGACGGTCCAGTCGCCACCCGCCCGCCAGGCTCTTGCGGGCCAGGCGGTCGTCGGTGCCGTCCGCTATGGTGCCGCTGAAGCCAGATCGGACCGGGCCGTCCTGCACGCTCACCTGGCGCGCGCCGGCGTTCGGGAGGAAGACGTCGTGACCAGCCGATTCCTTGCTCGCATGGTGGTCGCTGGTGCGGCGCCGACTGCGGCGCGCGGCGGACTCGCTGGCCGGCCGACGCTCGACGCCACCGGGCTGCCGGATGTCTATCTGGCCGGTGACTGGGTCGGGCCGACGAGCCTCCTCGCCGACGCTGCCCTGGCCAGCGGGCAGGCCGCCGCTCTGCGCGCGGTGCAAGCTTGCCCGGTCGCAGCCGCGACGTGAGCCAGGATCCATTCGAGTCTGCCAGGCCCCGGATCCGGGGCCTGGCCTATCGGATGCTCGGCACTCTCGCCGACGCCGACGACGTCGCCCAGGACACCTGGCTGCGCTGGCAGGCGGCCGACGGCGCACACATCGCCAACGCCGAGGCCTGGCTGGTCACCGCGGCGACCCGCCTTTGCCTCGACCGGCTCCGCTCTGCGGCCCGGGCCCGGGAGATCTACCCCGGGCCGTGGCTGCCCGAGCCCATCGTCACCGACGGCCCGGAGCAGGCAGCCGAGCTATCCGACTCCCTGACCCTCGGTTTCCTGGTGCTGCTCGACCAGCTGGCACCGGTCGAGCGAGCGGTGTTCGTGCTGGCGGACGTATTCGAGGTGCCCTACGCCGAGATCGCGGTCACGGTCGGGCGCTCCCAGGCGGCATGCCGGCAGATCGCCAGCCGGGCCCGCCGCAGGCTCCAGCCCGGCAAGCGGCCCCGCCAGGCCGGTGCGGCCGACCGCGAACTCGTCAGGGGCCTGCTTCGCGCGCTGGCCTCCGGCGACGTAGACGAGGTCATGGCCCGGCTCGCGCCGCAGGTCGTCTGCGTTACCGACGGCGGCCCCAACCGCCGGGCTGCCCGCCACCCTGTGGCCGGCTCCGCCCGGGTGGCCCGCCTTCTCACAAGCCTGGCCCGCCGCTACCGCCACCTGGCATCCCGGCCCGCCGTCGTCGGCGGCTCGGCCGGTGCCATCCTCTCGGCTGGTGATACGGTCGAACAGGTGATGGCGGTGACGTCCGAGAGCGGCATCATCACATCCGTCTACTTTGTCGGCAACCCGGACAAACTCGCCTGGGTCGGCCACCCCCCACTCATCGAGTAGGGCTTCACTCGCGCGAGCGGGCGACCTGGCGCGGAGGCTATTGGCGAAGGGCGGCTGGCGCCCGGGCTAACATCCGGCCGTGACATTTCAGGCGGGGCTGCGCGGGTCTGCTCACCTCGACGACGACGGGCAGGAGCGTCCGGTGCCCGGTGAGGACGGGCAGGCAATCTCGCCGCGGCCAGCGGCAGTCATGCGTGTATGGCCTCGGATTGATAGACGACTTCACCTTCGATGAAAATCTTGATCTCGTTGCTGACCACGAGCTTTCCGTCCAGCACAATGTCGCTCCCCACTCGGAAATCCGTCCGGCTCAACTGGCCTCGGGCGCCGTAGGAGATCCGATGTCCCATCGTGCCGGAATCGTTCAGCTCTCCGTACTTTGTCACGTCCAGCCGCACGGGTCGGGTGATGTCTTTAATGGTCAGATCTCCCGTTAAGGTGTACTCGTCGGGGCCGACGCGCCGGACGCCGGTGCTCTTGAATGTGATGACCGGATACATGCCGACGTCGAGGAAGTTCGGCGAGCGCAGGTCCTCGTCACGCCGCTCGTTGTGGGTGCGGATACTGGCGGCCTGGATGATGGCCTCCACAGACGAGGTTTCCGGGTGCTCGGGATCAACATTGGCCGTGGTTGAGACCTCTGCGAAGTGACCGCGCACGGTCATCATTCCGAAATGCTTCGCGGAGAATTCCACCTGTGTGTTGTCCGGGTCCAGCTGCCAGTTGCCCACCGCAGCCTCCTTGTCTCGCTTCCGCGTGACGGCTAGCTCCCGCTTGCCAGATGCCACCATTGAAATAGGGTTAGAGAATGGCCTAACGGCGGGTTTGCATCACGGACGATATTCGCTGTCCGCATCTATTGCCGGGAGGGCATATCTCAGCAATCTAAGGCCCTCCAGCCGCAGCGCTTCAGGATAGATTGCCTTATAAATGTTGCAGTTCGGTGACTTGATATCATATCGGCCGGTGGCCCGAAAGGCTGCCATGGAGCATCCGCCTGAACACCAGTAGCGCCAGCTGCAGCCACGGCATCCCTCTTTGTTCTCTACCGGAACGTTCTGAACCGCCGCTCTGTCCAGCCGGATCAGCTGCAGTGGGTCGTGCCGGAAGACGTCACCCAGTGTTTGCTCGATCTCCATATGGCACTTTGCCACACGGCCTCGCTGATCGATAACTACATAATCCTGTCCGACACCGCATGACCTCTGCCTCGGTTCCAGTAGCTGTCCGCGATCTAGGACCGACCCCAGGACGCTCCATGGTGGCAGGAATTCCTCGATGACCCTGAACGCCGCCAAGACCGACGAGATCATGGCTTCTTCCTCATAGCGCAGGTCCGGGAAGCTTGTTGCGCAATCGTTGTCTCGGAAGAAATTGAGGCTGAAGGTCAGCCCCCGCTCGAGCGCAAAGCGAACCACATCAGGTACCCCTTCAGCGTTGCGCCGGGTAATCGTTATCGACAGGTGTGGAGCCCAGTCCTGCTCGATGAGCGTGGTGATGGTCCGATCGACCAGATGGAAGGAGGCTCGGCCATTGACCGTAGGGCGCTGGACGTTGTGCGGCCCGCCGACCCCGTCGAGGGAGATCATTACCTTGATGCCCTCGGCTTTGAGCGATCTGATCAGATGGCGGGGCAACGCGACGCCGTTGCTCAGTAGTGTTGCCTGCAAACTCAGCTTTTTCGTATCAGCGAGTATCCGAGCGTGTTTATGTATGTCCATCATCAGCCGGTGGTTAAGACTGGCTTCACCGCCCGCGTATTTCAGCTTGACCGCGGGAAAGTCATTCCGAACCGCGGATTCAATCACCGCCTTTACGGCGGCGCGGCCGGTCTGCTCATCCATACCATCCGCGGTCTTGTGCAGATAACAGTACGGACAACGCAGATTGCAGGCATTTGTTATGTGTAGCCATGCCGTCAGTATCTTGCTGTCTTGAAAAAGAGGGCGCTGAACGTCTCCTGCCGGGTGAATGACCGCCAGTCGATGCAGCCGATTGAGAACCTGGTCGGTATCCTTGACCGGCGTCGGCACAGTTGCCCGTACTTCCTTCCAGGTGACTGGATTATCAAAGCAGCGCAAGATCTGCTGGGCCTCATGGTTGACGACGACCGCGCCGCCGTTGCCAACCGGGTTGAACAGAAGTCTGTACTCGTCGTCGAGGTTCATCTCGATGACCTCCCGACCGCGAATCCAGCGATCCTGCCCCACCGTGTTAGCCAGTGGCGGTGCGGCCAGCACCTCGGCCGGGCCGCCGCCGCTGACCGGGCAGGCGCAGTCTTCACATGCGTGGACCAAGAGCTGCTGCGCGCCGGGCACATCGGAGCTGGATAGCACCACGGCCCGGCGCGCAGATTGTGCAGTTGTCATGTCCACGCCTCTCTGGACGGGATTTCTGTCGTTGGTCAGTACAGCTCTTCCAGACGTGCTAGTAGCAGGGTAGAACCGCCTTCCCGGCGCTTCTCGCCGGTTCGCATCCAGGCAAGGCGCAAGGCGGCCCGCCAGTGCACCTGGACATCCTGGGGCAGTCGTTCAAACAGCCTTCTGAATTTATGAAACTCGCTAGGAATGGCTGAAGCTCCCGATGAGCCTACGTAATCCTGTGCGATCAGGGCAAAACCTTTGCTATAGCAGTCAAGCGCCACGTTCCATTGCTCTGAGTCGGTTCCTTCTTCGAGCCCAAGATGGACCGCCAAGTACCCCTGCAAGAGAAGCCATCGTCCCTCGAGGTCTGCAAACTTGTACTGGTGCACAGCTTGTTCGATCTCTGCTGCGCGGCTGCGGATCTGCAATAGATATGCTTGGTCCTCCGCTTCCTGCCAGGCTCGGTAGTTGAGCTCCGCGTATTCGACCAAGTTGGCGGTGTAGAACCAGCCGTCAGAAAGCTGACGCGCCCACTCGATGCCCTCGGCCAGGTAATTGGAGCCGGCGTGAATGTCGTCCTGCCCAAAGATGCGGCCCGCCCGGTTCAGCGCGGACGGATAGTGCCTTTTGGCTCGGTCATGGCATATGTCCAAGGCCTGCTTGATGAGCCGTTGGGCTTCCTTGGCTGTATCCTGGCCGGGTAGCAGGACTATCCCGTCCTCGGCCGCCTGGAACAGGCAGATTGCCTGCTCTTGGTAGATGAGTCCGAGCCACTGCCAGTTCTTCGCAAGATCGAAAATCTCCTCTGCTCTAGCATAGGCATCCCAAGCTTTCTGGAAACGCCGTTCGTAGCGGTATACTTCACCGCACACGCTCCATGAATTACCCTCCCCTACGTGATTGCCGATCCGTCGCCGTATGGTGATCGCGCTCTCGGCCAGATTCTGCCCGTCTCGGTAGTTGCCGATGAGACCTTTGACATACGCCCAGTTTGTTTGGATAGACGCCATCTCTTCACGATCGCCACTGGAGTAGCGCGATGACGAGCTGACCGTGAGGGCGTCGCGGGCATGACGGTAACTGTTGTTAGCCTGCCGCCACATTCCGGCATTGCGGTAGTAGAAGCCAAGTTCTTTGTGTGCCTTCGCGAGCATCTTATGCCGGTCATCTGAGGTCATAGCCTCCGCGGCGGCAAGAGCCGAGCGGAAGTGACGGAGGGCATCCGCCATGTGACCGGAGATGCGCATCTCCGCGTTGCCCCGCTGAATGGCGAGGCGATACCGTCTCTCATGGTCAGCCTGCGGCTCGGTCAATCCCTTGAGCAGTTTGATCGTGATTTGGGGCCGTTCCTTGCGGATAAGATGGTCCGCCATGGCAAGGGCAATGTCCAGATGTAGCTGAGAATGCTCAGGCTCCTCGAGCCATTTCCTAAAGTCGCCGATGGCTTTCCCAGTGACATCATCAAATGTGTGCAGGCTTTCTCCGCCCGGGAGGAACCGCTGCATCTCGTAGGCGAGCAGATCCAGAAACATGACTTCGTTACTGGTCCGTGCATCCTCAAAGAGGCTAAGGAACGACCGGCATCCTGCATCGTGATCGGAAAGAAGCTGATAGTAGAGCCACGCGACCCGGAGCTGGTCGTTGTCATTCTTCCGCGCATTGAGCTTCGATATTTCGTCGACGAAGGCGGTGTCTTCGGCGGCGGTTGGCCGATCTTCGCCCGTTCGCCAGCTGTCGCGGACCCTCCACATCCTTTCATTTACGGCGACAGCCCTGATCCCGAGGTCCGATTCGGCCGCCTCGATCAGTTCGCGGTAGATCGCCGCCGACCGTCGCCACATTTCATGCGGCCACGCCTTGTCTGGGTAGTGCACGGGGATGATGCGCTGTGCCAGCTCCTCGGCCACCGCATCATGCAGCGTCACCTGCTGACCGTTGGCCCGCACTCTGATCCAGGGCCTGGCCAGTAGCTGTTCCCAGACCTGATGGTGATTGGAGGCCCCATCGGGGAGTGCTACGTCGAGCATGAGCCGCTGCCAGGCCGGCTCGCTGATGCTCTGACGTACCACCGCCAGACGCCTAACGGTTTCCGGCCAGAAGCCTGCATCACGGTAGGGCGTCAGGAGGCGGCGCTTGAAGTCCTCGTGCAGGCTGATTCCCTTCCGGGTCATCCGCCCGGAGTACGGGAGTTCCCGTTCGATCGTCGCTAGCGGCGTGCTCTCGGCTTCCTCGGGCACGCCGCGCTCCCACAGAAATGCGATCGTGAACGCCAGCCAGAGGGGATGTCCCCGGCTGAGCAGCACTAGCTTCTGCAGCTGCTGATCGGTGATGCCCTTAGACGTGGCACTGGCGCTCAGGTACCCGCGCGTGGCCTGCTCGGAGAAATCGCCGAGGGGAACGGTGGTGACCCGCAGCCCGCGGTGGGGATCCTGCAGTTCGGCTCTGATGGGGTCCTTCTCTTCATCTTGGCCTTCCGCCGGGCGGCCAACTAAAACGAACAGCGTCGCGGGTAGTTTCTTCATCCACTGGGATATGGTCAGCAGCAGATCTGTTCCCCGAAGGATCTCGACCGTATCCAGAACTATTACTACAGTCTTTCCCGTTCTTTCGACGAATTCCTTATAATCGCCGACGAATACTTCCTCGGTCCGCCCAAATAGGCTGATGACGCTTTCATTATCAACCTGTGGGCCAGAATGCACAAGGAGCTCCCCGATGCTATTTCTGTACTTTTCGAAGAATTCGCATCCTGGGTCTAGCTCCTCCACAACATGGCGCTCTAGCGTCGGCAGGAGCCAGTATTCAGGGTCATCAATATCTACGGGCTTAACCCATATCGCCCTGTCGCCCCCGGCTCTAGAATTCGCCAGCTCGCGGGCCATGTGTGTCTTGCCTACACCACCAGGGCCGTATAGCAGCACTACGCGGCTCTGCTGGTCGCCTCGCACGTGTGCGATTTCGGCTAGAATCAGACTCTCTTCCGGACGGCGGATATATTGCGGGAACAGCGCGTCCTCAGTCATGCCATAACTCTTTCGAGCCGGGCGCCGCGATGATCTGCGCCAGCAACCTTAGCAGGGTCGCCGTCAGGCCAGAGCTCTGCCGGAATTCTTCGTCTTTCAGGAGGCGCCCGCAGGCATACTCGCGTATCTCCGCCAATGTGTAGGCATTGGAGGATCTGATCCCCGTAGACAGATTTGCTGCGGACTGCATAAGCCTTTCCTTCAACGCTGCAGGCTTGTTCAATCGAAGCTGCCCCGCCTCGTGCCACAAGCATTCCACGAGACCCACTGCTTGTTCTTTGCCGTATTGCTCGCCGGCCCAGGCTTCCATGAGCTTTCGCGCCTCGAGGTGAGCGGCAATCTGTGTTTCTGGTGAATTATAATAAAAACGATACAAGAGCCTGCGGATCGCGGGATAGATCTCCTGCCAGGGTTCGTCCAATGGCTGCACCAAGAGAGCAGTTCTGCTGATGGCCTTCCAGAGGTCTTCGATAACCCAGCCTGCATCGGTTATGGCACCCTGCAGCGCACTATCGAGGTCATTATGGTAGGCGAGGTGAAACCGGGTAAAGAGCCGGTACGGGGCCAGAACCCGGAAGGCCTCCATCAATGCCCGGTGTCGCCTGCCGTCCATGTCCGCCACCATTGGGACAAGACTGTCCGCCGAGAGCAGTTCATCTCGAATATATGGATATCCGAGTTCGGCAAAGAGTTCGGAGCGCCCCAGATTGCGCATTCCGACCCATTCATTCATTCGGATCCACCGCTGATATGCAACCAACACCCTCGGTAGTCCCTCGCTCTGCCGGTGGAGCTGGTTAGCCCATCGGCTGAATTCCCGTGAAGGGATTGCGTTGCGGCCCATTTCTCTCGCTAGGTCGCGCAGCGCTTGCTGTACGATGGTTGGGGGAAATTCCGTGAGCGTCTGCGGCGTCAGCAGTGGAAGCGGGTCCATTCCCCGCCAATGTTCTTCGCGGCGGCTCGCGACGATAAGGGTGAGCCAGACGCCCTCTCGGCCGGCGTCTTCCACGAGACGATGGATCTCGCCCAGCACTCTCCGGAGGCTCGCTATCGTTCGCTCGTCAAG
>Ga0335073_10003415_pt1 | contig 22091 bp, 18 predicted proteins | sample Lox_Sample_22_FD_207093 | JGI IMG/M metagenome (GOLD analysis project Ga0335073, IMG submission 207093) | Soil microbial communities from Loxahatchee National Wildlife Refuge, Florida, United States - Lox_Sample_2.2 | ecosystem: Environmental > Terrestrial > Soil > Wetlands | place: USA...
GCCGCCACGGACAAGCTGATTTTTGGCGAAGGATACGGGAAGGACAAGATTATTGCGCTGCAGCTCTCGGAGGACGGGCGGTACCTGCTGATCTATCTCGTGTACGGAACGGGGAGTCAGAGGTCAGATTTGTATTATGCGGACTTGAAGGAAGGCGGCGCAGTGAAGCCGCTGGCGAACGACACGGAAGCGGTTTTTTACGGACAGATCGAAGGCGGAAAGGCGATCATCCAGACGAACTGGAACGCGCCGAAATGGAAAATCTTTTCGACGGACATGACGAACGTGGCGAAGAGCGCGTGGAAGGAGATCGTACCGGAATCGGACGCGGCGATCGAAAGCTCGCAACTGGTGGGCGGGAAACTGCTCGTGCAGTACGTAAAGAACGCGACGTCGGAAGTGAAGATATTCAGCATCGACGGGAAACCGGAAGAGATGGTGGCGCAGCCGGGCCTGGGAACAATCTCGGGATGGCGCGGACAATGGGATCAGAAGGAAGCGTTCTATTATTTCGAGTCGTTCAACGTGCCGGCGAGCGTCTACCAATACAACATTCCTGAGAACAAAGCGATGGTGTGGGCGGCGCCAAAAGTGCCGATCGATTCGAGCGCCTACACGGTAGAACAGGTCTGGTACCGGTCGAAGGATGGAACACGGGTGCCGATGTTCCTGATGTACAAGAAAGGTTTGAAGAAGGACGGACAGCGGCCGGTCCTGATGACTGCCTATGGCGGGTTCGATGTGGACCTGGAGCCGAGTTTCGAGGCGACAGCGGTGACGTGGGCCGACGCCGGCGGAATTTTTGCGCAGCCGAATCTGCGCGGCGGAGGAGAGTTCGGCGAAGCGTGGCACCACGCGGGAATGATGGGAAACAAGCAGAACGTGTTCGACGATTTCATTGCGGCGGGCGAATGGCTGGTAGCAAACGGATATACGAATCCGAACAAGCTGGCGATTGAGGGGGCCAGCAACGGCGGATTGCTGGTGGGAGCGGCGCTGGTGCAGAGGCCGGATTTGTATCGGGCGGTGGTCTGCGCCTATCCGCTGCTGGACATGCTGCAGTTTCAGAAATTCGAGGATGGGCCGTACTGGGTGCCGGAGTATGGATCGTCGGACAACGAGGAGCAGTTCAAATATCTGCTGGCGTATTCGCCGTATCAAAATGTCAAGGACGGGACGAAATATCCGGCGGTGCTTTTCATTACGGGTGACGGAGACACGCGCGTGGCGCCGCTGCACGCTCGGAAGATGGCAGCGCGGCTGCAGGCGGCGACGGCTTCGGACAAGCCGGTGCTGCTGCTCTACGACACGAAGTCAGGGCATTCAGGCGGGAGGCCGCTGGGAAAGCAGATCGAAGAAGAGACAGATTGGCTGAGCTTTCTATTCTGGCAATTGGGGATGAGCGGGAGCTGAAAGGTGCTGAGCAGATCAGGTGAAAAGCGGCCGGTCGGAAGGCCGCTGCGACAAGTTGGGCTGGGATTTTGAGAGCGGGGCGCGAGAAAATGGAAGACGCAGAATTCGCAGGACATTCTTACTATCGGGAGAGGAAATGATTCGAAACTGGGGACGAGCGTTGTCGATGGTGATGGGGCTGGTGATGGCCGCACTGCTGGCGTGCGGAGCTGTGAAGGCGCAGGTGCAGCCGGGAGCGATACGGCTGTCAGTGGACGCAACCAGCGCGCCGCAGAAGATTTTGCACGTGCACGAGGAAATTCCCGTGGCGGCAGGACCGCTGACGCTCTATTACCCGGAATGGATTCCGGGCGAGCACATGCCGGACGGGCCGATCATTCAGATGGCGGGGCTCGAATTCACGGGAAACGGCGCGCGGATACCATGGCGGCGGGACCTGGTGGAGATGTATTCCTTGCACCTGGACATTCCTGAAGGCGTGACGACGCTCGATGTGAATTTCGATTTTCTGCTGTCGGCGCCGGCTTCGGGATTTTCGGCGGGATCGTCGGCGACGGCGTCGCTCGACGTGCTGAGCTGGAATCAGGTGCTGCTGTATCCGAAGGGCGCGCCGGCAAGAGATATCACGTTTGAGCCAAGCCTGAAAATTCCCGAGGGCTGGAAGTACGGAACGGCGCTGCCGGGAGCGAAAGAGACGGGGAACGAAATCTCGTTCTCGGACGTGAAGTTGAACACGCTGGTGGATTCGCCGGTAATCACAGGGAAATACTACCGAGCGATCCAATTGACGCCGGGAGAGACGCCGACGCACGAGGTGGACATCGCAGCGGACAGCGCGGCGGCGCTCGAAATGACACCGGAGACGCAGCAAGAACTGCACCAACTGGTGGAAGAGGCGGGAGCGCTGTTTGGAGTGAGACATTACCGCGACTACCATTTCCTGCTGACGCTGAGCGACGATGTGGCACATTTCGGGCTGGAGCATCATGAATCGAGCGACGACCGGACGTGGGAGCGGAGCCTGATCGACGACGATCTGCGGATTGAATTCGCCGACTTGTTGCCGCACGAATACACGCACTCGTGGAACGGAAAATACCGGCGTCCCGCGGACCTGGCGACGCCGGATTATCAAACGCCGATGAAGGACGACCTGCTGTGGGTATACGAAGGGCTGACGGAATATATCGGCAGCTTCGTATTGACGGCGCGGAGCGGGTTGCTGACGCAGGACCAATCGAAGGAAGCGCTGGCATATTTGGCGGCGGAATACAATATCCGGCCGGGAAGGGATTGGCGGCCGCTGCAGGACACGGCGGACGCGGCGGTGTTCTTGTACGATGCGGGAGGCGATTGGTCAAACTGGCGGCGCGGGGTGGATTTCTATGACGAGGGGCAACTGCTGTGGCTCGACGTGGATTCGACGCTGCGGTCGCTGACCAACGACAAGAAGTCGATGAATGATTTTTGCAAGATTTTCTACGCGGGACCGAAGGATGAGCCGGCACTGAAGACGTATACGTTTGACGATGTGGTGGCGACGCTGAATTCACTCGCACCGTTCGATTGGGCGAAATTTCTGCGCGACCGGCTGGACGGCGTGGCGACAAAGACGCCGACCGAAGCGGTCGAGAAGAGCGGCTGGAAGATCGTCTACGACGAAAATCCAAACGACATGGAAGCCAACGAAGACGAAGTGCGTCAAATGGCGGACATGCGGCTTTCGATCGGCCTCGTGGCGGAAGCGGACGGAACGCTCGAAGACGTGATTCACGGCGGGCCGGCGTATCAAGCCGGGATGGGGCCGGGGATGAAAATCGTCGCGGTGAACGGGCAGACGTTTTCTGGGCCGGCGCTGCGCGACGCGGTGACGGCGGCGAAGTCCACGACAACGCCGATTCAACTGCTGGCGGCGAACGGAACGAAGTATCAGACGTTTTCCGTGGATTACCACGGCGGGCTGCGGTATCCACATCTGGCGCGAGTGGAAAGTCAGCCGGATTATCTGAACGAAATTCTGCACCCTCTGGTGAAATCGTCCGGAGAAAATTCGGCAGAGAACGCTGCCGGAAGCGAAAATATGCTGCGCGCAGGAACAGGCCGGTAGGCCAATGAATCTGGGCTTCCGGCGCGTGGCCGGGATCGTGCTGCTGGCGGCGGGAATCTGGCTGCTGTACCGGCCGAACATTCCGACGCACACCAAGAAGAGCGAAGTTCACATCGGCTCGACGTACGCGGTTATTGAAACGCGGCGCGTGGTGAGCGTGCCGAAGACGGCTAACTGGATTTTAATTGCGTGCGGCGGCTTGCTGATCGTGCTGGGCGGGCGGAGAAGCTGATTTGGAGATTCGCCGGCTACTGAGAAAGCGGAAGAGATGCGAACTCAGGGGTTAAAACCCCTGAGTCTATTGCCAGTCTTAAGTCGGAGCTAAAGCGCCGACCCGCTAAAAAGCACGCCCTTTCGGCGCGCTTTTTGACGGTCGGAGCGATCCTTGGCAGCAAAGGTATTCTGGGCTCTGACAGGCGCAGCGGCCCTGAAGTAATCGGGCTTGCGGACGAAGAAACGCGGGCCGATGCCTGACACTTTGGCATCCTGAAATTCCCAGGGAAATTGCAGGAGACATCGATGAAATCAAAATGGCGCGGGGCGTGGGCCTTGGCGGCGATTGCCGCGCTTGGCTGGACGGTGCGCGCGCAGGAACAGCCGCGGCGCGCAATCACGTTTGAAGATTTGATCTCGATGCACCGCGTGAGCGACCCGCAGATTTCACCGGAAGGAAAGTGGATTGCCTACAGTGTGTCGACACCGGACCTGGCTGCGAACCGCTCGGTGAAAAACATCTGGATCGTCCCGGCGGCGGGAGGCGATTCGCGGCAATTGACGCAGGGTGGTACGGACGAGCGGCCGAGATGGTCGCCGGACGGGAAGAAGATCGCGTTCCTCTCCTCACGCGGCGGAACGCCGGAAGTCTACGAAGTGGGGCTTGAAGGCGGAGATGCGGTGCGCGTAACTTCGATTTCGACGGGAGCGGACGACGAATTGTGGTCGCCGGACGGGAAATGGATTGCGTTTGTGTCGCGCGTATACCCGTCGTGCAAGACGGATGCGTGCAATGCGGAGCGCGACGCAGAAGTGGATAGCAGCAAGGTGAAAGCGATGACGTACGAGGACCTTCTCTACCGGCACTGGACCGACTGGTGGGATGGAAAGCGGAGCCATTTGTTTGTGGTGAGCGCGGAGGGAGGGACGGCGCTGGATTTGACGCCCGGTGCGAATTACGACGTGCCGCCGTTCAACCTAGGCGAGCCGGAAGCGATTTCGTTTTCGCCCGACAGCAAGGAGCTGTGCTTCACAGCGAATACGGACAAGGATGCGGCAGAGAGCACGAACGGCGATTTGTTTACTGTGCCAGTCTCGGGAACGAGCGAGCCGGAACGCATTACGACGAACAAGGGCAACGATTGGGGCCCGGCGTATTCTCCCGACGGGAAATGGATCGCCTACCGCGCGCAGTTCACGCCGGGATATGAGAGCGACCGCTGGCGGCTGATGCTTTACGACCGGCAGAACCGAAAGCATCTCAATTTGAGCGAGAATTTCGACCGCAACGTGGAATCGATCGCGTGGGCGCCCGACAGCCAGACGATTTATTTCCAGGCCGAGGATAAGGCGGAGATGCCGTTGTATACGATTTCCACGAAGCCCGGTAGCGAACCAAAAGTGCTGCTGCCGCAGAGCTTCAACAGCGAATTTTCGCTGAGCACGGACGGAAAGATGCTGGCGCTGGCGCAGAGCAGCGCGTCTGCTCCGACGGAGATTTACACGGCGCGCGCAGACGGCACCGGTGTGAAACAACTGACTCATCAAGATGACGCAATTCTCGCCAAACTCGATTTGCCGCCGGCCGAGCCCTTCTGGTTCGAAGGCGCGGAGAAGACAAAGGTCGAGGGATTGCTGCTGAAGCCGCCGCATTTCGACGCCACGAAGAAATATCCGCTGCTGCTGCTGATCCACGGCGGGCCGCAAGGCGCGTGGGACGACAATTGGGGCTACCGCTGGAACCCGCAGGTGATGGCAGCGCCGGGCTACGTGACTCTTATGATCAACCCGCGCGGCTCAACCGGTTATGGGCAAAAGTTTGTCGAGGAGATCAGCAAGGATTGGGGCGGGAAGGTATATGAGGATTTGATGGACGGTGTGGACGCGGCGCTCGAAAAATTTCCCTTCATCGACGGCTCGCGGATGGCGGCGGCGGGGGGATCCTACGGCGGGTACATGGTCGACTGGATCGCCACGCACAACGGGCGGTTCAAATGTCTGATCAGCCATGCGGGACCGTACGACGAAGTGGCCATGTACGGCGCCACCGAAGAGCTGTGGTTCATGAACTGGGAATTCGGCGGGCCACCGTGGTCGCATCCGGACCTGTATAAGAAATGGTCGCCGAACGAATATGCGGAGGAGCTCGGGAAATATAAGACGCCGACGCTGGTGATCGGCGGCGAACACGATTTTCGCGTGCCGTACACGCAGGATTTGGAATTTTTCACGGCGCTGCAGGTGCAGGGCGTGCCTTCGAAGCTGATGATTTTCCCCGATGAAGGACATTGGGTGCTGAAGCCGCAGAATAGCCAGCTTTGGTATAAGACGTTTTCGGGATGGCTAGCCGAGTATTTGCAGTAGCTAGCTGCAGCAAGTTGGGCGGCAGACAGCAAATAGCCGGCGGGACGCCGGCGCTACTTTGGCAAGTTGCAGAGTGGAATTTTATGTGACTGAGAGATGGTTCAGTACTTACCCCACCTCTCTCGGACCCTCGGTATTTCCCCGGATTGACACCACTTTCGCGCGAACTACACTTGAACTCTCTCAGAGGCACACGGACATGAGTTCGCGGTGGCGCGATTCCCTTCTGACGGCTGCGTGCGCGGGCGCGGCAATCCTTCTCGCTACGTCGGCTGGCGCGGAAACGCTGAAGATTACGACGAGCCCGGCGGGAGCGTCGGTGGAAATCGACGGCTCGAAGATGTGCGAGACGCCGTGCGAGCTGAAATATCCGGGCGACTATTTTCACAAGCCGCATACGGTGTTCAGTTCGCGGCTGGAGCATTCGATGGTAATGAAGGTGTCGAAGGCGGGATTCCGCACGCGCGAAATGACGCTGACGGATGGGCCGATTGCATGGACGGACCTGAAGGGCCGGAAGCACGGCGAGTATTACATCCTGAGAACCGAGGCGGTGGAGGTGACACTCGATCCGCTGCCGCCTACGCTGAGCGGCGACGGCAGTGAAATCGAGCCCGTCGGCCCGATTCGTCCTGCGAGGGAGCGGTCGCGCACCGCTGCATATGGCCCACAACAGGCGGAGGACGGGACGGTGAAGGTGGAATCGGACCCGGCGGGAGCGGACATTTATGTGGACGGAAATTTCGTGGGGCAGACGCCGGCGAACTTTTCGCTCGCGGCGGGATTGCATCACCTGACGATGAAGGCGCAGGGAAAAGAGGCGTGGGAGCGGGACGTGGAAGTGATGAAGGACAGCCAGGTGACGCTGCATCCCGCGCTTGATTCGGCGGGAAATGCCGCGGCGCAATGAACGATGTGCGGAGACTTAAGAAACGTGCACGCAGGGCCAAAAAGCTGGAGGAAAAACGGGACGGCCTACCTCAGGGGTTAAAACCCTGAGACCAATGCGTTCCTTATGTCGGAGCTAAAGCCCCGACCCCCTAAACCGACCCATTGTACGGAGCGCAGGAACCGCACAAGGGCGGGTGTCTAGCCTGCGAGGCCGGCGAAAGAAAGGGCGCGACGGAGATAGCCGTCGAGCTCTCGCACGCGAAACAGCTTCAAGAGAATGAGAAGCAGCACGCAACCGGCGGCTGTGGCGAGGACGAGAACTTCGAGCGCACCCAACATTCGCTGCCAGGCGATGAAGCGCTCGAGGCGCCCCACCAGCCAGGAACACGCATAGCCAACCACCACCGATGCGGCAGCGACCTTCGCGACAAAAACGAGCACGCTTCCCTGCTCGTGATTCCTCGTCCGGTGATTCAGCAGGATGAACAACACAATCGTGTAGGCGATGATCCCGAGCGAGCTGGCAAGCGCCAGGCCGACATGCTGTTCGCGCCGGACCAGCGCCCAATAAAGAGGAATCGAGAGAGCCGTCATGATGGTGCCGACGACGGCGGGGGTGATCGTGTCGTGCGTGGCGTAGAAGCCGCGCGCCAAAATGTATTGCGCGCCCCAGGCGAACAGGCCGATGGAGAAATAGGCGAGCGTTTGCGAGGTGGCGAGAAGGTCCGAGGCGTGGAGGCGCGTGTGCGCGAAGACGAGATGAACCAGGGGCAGGCTCTGCGCGATGATGAGCGCGGAAATCGGGAGCAGCAGAAGGATCAGGCCTTTGAACGTGGAATTGAGGACGCGGTTCAAATCGTCGAATTTTTTTTCCGAGTAAAGCTGGGCGAGGACGGGAAACGAAGCGACGCCGATGGCTTGTCCGACCAGACCGAGCGGGACGCGCATGAGCGTCTTGCCGTAGCTGAGCCACGTGATGGACGCAGGCTGAAGGTAGGAGCCGAACCAGCGAATGATCCAGTCGTCGGCGAACGAGAGCGAAAGCGCGAGCATGATGGGAATCGAGAGTTTCAGGAAAAGGATGAAGCCTGGATGCCGGACGCGAAAATTGGGAGAAAAGCGCGCCCCGGCCTTATAGGCGCCATAAATCTGCAGGAGCAGGTTGCCGACGAGCGCTCCGGCAAGCACTCCCACGGAAAAGCCCGTGATTCCGATGTGGGAGGAGAGAAAGACGCCGCCGAGGATGATGCCTGTGTTGTAAATCAAAGGAGCGAGAGCGGGAATGACGAAGCGGCCTTTGGCATATTGGACGGCGCTGAGGATGCTGCCTTCGTAGAAGCAGATTTGCGCGGGCAGCATGAGGCGCGTGAGAAAAATAACGCGATCGCGTTCGGCGAGGCCAAAGCCGGGAGCGATCCAGCGGGCGATGTGAGGCGCGAAAATTTCACCTAGAATGACGAGCCCGGTGACGCCGAAGCCCATCACGGTGACGACGGTAGAAAACACGCGCCAGCCTTCTTCCTCATTCTGCTCGGCGACGTATTTGGAGAAGACGGGAATGAAGGTGACGCTGAGCGAAGCGCCGGCGATTAGATAATTGAGAAAATCGGGAAGCGTGAAGGCGGCGTAATAGGCGTCGGTGACGCCGGTGGATCCGATTTGGTGAGCGACGGTCCATTCCCGAAAAAAACCGAGAATGCGGCTGAGCAGAACGCTCGCCATGACAATGCCCGTGGCGGCGGCAATGCGCCGGTTAAGGGTGTCCGTCGTCACGACGGACATGGTAGATGGTTTGAAGCAGGCGGACTAGGCCCTTCGCGCGGCGTGTTTCCGTTCCCGGCAGCAGGACAACTAGCGGGCCGTGGAACCCTCTGGCGCAGCGCGGAGATATTGCGCGGGCCAGGCGATGGATTGGCCGAGTTCGCGGGCGGCGCGAAGCGGGAAGTAGGGGTCGCGGAGCATTTCGCGCGCAAGAAACACGACATCGGCTTTGCCTTCGCGGAGGATCGAATCCGCCTGCTGTGGCGACGTGATCATTCCGACCGCGCCGGTGAGAACTTTTGCTTCGTGGCGGACGGCTTCCGAAAAAGGAACCTGATAGCCGGGGCCGACGGGAATCTTTGCATTGGGGATGAGGCCACCGGAAGAGCAGTCGATCAAATCCACGCCCAGAGGAGCAAGCAGGCGCGCGAGTTCGATCGATTGCGGCAAATCCCAGCCGCCCTCGGCCCAATCCGTGGCCGAGATTCTCACGAAGACCGGCAGATTCTCCGGCCAGACGCCGCGCACGGCAGAAACGACTTCGCGAAGCAGGCGCGTGCGATTTTCAAACGAGCCGCCGTAGGAATCCGTGCGATGGTTCGACAGCGGCGAAAGAAACTCGTGAAGGAGGTAACCGTGAGCCGAGTGAATCTCGATGACCTGCATGCCAGCGGCAAGCGCGCGGCGGGCGGCGTCGGCAAAGGCGCGGATTGTGGCTTGTACCGCTGCCTCGTCCATGGCGACGGGCATTGCGTAGGAAGGATCGAACGGGATCGCGCTGGGAGCAAGCGGCATCCAACCTCCTTCCGAGACGGGAATCGCTCCGCTGCCTGACCAGGGACGGTACGTGCTCCCCTTGCGGCCGGCGTGAGCCAACTGAACGCCCATGAGGGCTCCCTGCTCGCGGACGAAGCGCGCGATGCGCGAGAGCATTTCGATATGTGCGTCTTTCCAGATGCCGAGATCTTGCGGGCTGATGCGCCCTTCGGGAAGGACGGCGATGGCCTCGGTGAGAATGGCCGCGGCGCCGCCAACGGCGCGGCTGCCGAGATGCACGAGATGCCAATCGGAAGCGAACCCGTCGATGCTGGAATACTCGCACATCGGGGAGACCGCGATGCGGTTGCGGAGTTTCAAGCTGCGAATCGGCAAGGGATCAAACAGGGACAAGGCAAGCCTCCACAAAATGAATGAGAATCTTGGCAAACGCCGCGCGAGCAAACGTCAGTCGTCGCGGCGGTGATGTTTCATGTGCTCGTGATTAGCAACGGGATCGAGCAGGCGGAAAATATGCTCCCCGGCGGCGGCATCAAAGCGGTACAGCAAAACGGCGTCCGCGGCGCGATCTTCGCGGGTCAATTCCAGCTCGGGATTATCGACGATGACGTCGCCATTGTTGCGGACGCGAACCGTGCTTCCCACCTGCAGGACAATCTTCATCTCTTGGTTTTGAGCGGCCATGGACGCCTCCGGGAGATCGCTTGGCAGCGGATACGAAGCACTGTATTCGATGCAGGATGAAGACAAATCGGTTCATGGGAAAGAAGATTTGCGGAGCCGGCGGAATATGCGCTCATAATTTCACGCACATTTTCCCGGAGCTTTTGAATCAAACAAGTATGCGACACTTCTTATCGCGTACACTTCACGGTCCGACTCCGCCCGAAGGGATACGCCATCGCTCATGAGCAGTGCGGATGAGGCTTTACCAAGCCGGCTGACTTCCCAGACTCTCGAATCGCCGCCCCTGGCCGTGAATCCCTGGCTAATCGCCGTCGCGGTGATGCTGGCGACGTTCATGGAGGTGCTGGACACGTCGATATCCGCCGTGTCGCTGCCCTACATCGGCGGGAGCCTGGCCGCGAGTACGGACGAAGCGACGTGGGTGCTGACCAGTTACCTGGTAGCGAACGCCATCGTGCTGCCGGCGAGCGGATGGTTTTCGCTGCGGTTCGGGCGCAAGCGGTTCTTGATTACCTGCATCATCATTTTCACGACGGCGTCGTTTCTGTGCGGCGCGGCCACGTCGCTGCCGATTATTCTGATTGCGCGGGCTTTACAGGGAGCTGGAGGAGGAGCGCTGCAGCCGATGTCGCAGGCGATCCTCCTTGAGACGTTTCCTCCGGAAAAGCGCGGGCAGGCGATGGCGGCGTTTGGATTCGGCGTAGTGGTGGCGCCGGTGATCGGCCCGACGCTCGGCGGATGGATCACGGAGAACTACACGTGGCGTTGGTCGTTCTACATCAACGTGCCAATCGGAATTCTCGCCGTGATTCTGATCATGCGCTACGTGACGGACCCGCACTACATCCGGCTGGCGAAGCCGGGAAAGCTGGACGGCATCGGGCTGGGGCTGCTGGCAATATGGCTCGGGTCGCTCCAGGTGATTCTCGACAAGGGGCAGGAAGACGACTGGTTCGGGGCGATGTGGATTCGCTGGGCGGCGTTGATTTTGGTGGTTGCGCTCGTGGCGTTTCTCATCCGCGAGCTGACGCACGAAAGGCCGCTGACAAATTTGCGCGTGTTCAAGAACCGGAATTTTGCGGCGGGCTGCCTGGTGATCACGCTCTACGGCGGAATCATCTACGCCATTGTGACGATCCTGCCGCTGTTTTTTCAAACGCTGCTTGGATATACGGCGCTGAGCGCTGGATGGGCGGTGAGCCCGCGCGGGCTGGGTGCGATGTCGGCAATGCCTGTGGTGGCGCTGCTGACGGCGAGATTCGACAACCGCCTGCTGATCGCCACCGGATTTCTAGGGCTGGGGGCCTGCACGCTGTGGATTGGCAACGCCAACCTGGAGATTGCGGAGACTTCCCTGCTTTGGCCGATCATCCTAAGCGGATTTTTCATCGGATTTATTTTCGTGCCGCTCGCAACGATCACCATGGGAACGCTGCCGAACGAACAGATCGGCAACGCCGCGGGACTTTATAATTTGCTGCGGAACGTGGGCGGAAGCGTGGGAATTTCGATGGTCAACACGTTGCTGGCGCGGCGGGAACAAGTCCACCAGACGGAATTGTCGCACTCTCTCTCGCCCGGAACGCCGCTGTGGCAGGAGAGCCTGAAACATCTGACGGCGCTGATGAGCCTGCATGCCGATCCGGCGACGGCCATGAAAAGAGCCGAGGATTTGCTGCAATCGCTGCTGACGCAGCAGGCGCAGTTGTGGTCGTTCATCGATGATTTTCGCTACCTTGCGGTGGTGTGCGCGATCTGCGTTCCGCTGACGTTCCTGCTGCAGCGCGTGCGAACACGGCCGGGACACGTAATGGTGGAATAAACGGAAAAGAAGGAAGTCGGAGGCTGGGAAAGATACGCCGCAGTGAGAAGAACCTGAAGCGCGGCTAGAATTTCAGGACGATTCCGGCGGCGACGCGGGCGCTTTCCTGGTGGACGCCGAAAAGGAACGTGCCTACGAGGTCTCCTTGCACGCGATAGGTCCAGCGGCTATGCGGCTTGCCAAAATCGATGCCGCCGCCCGCTTCGTAGGCCCCTCCCGTCGGATATCCATAAATCGTCGTGGGAGTATAGTGTGCCACTCCGCCAAGAACGTGAGCCCAAAGCTCGATTCCCTTTGTGGTCTGCCAGCGGACGCGTGGGCCCGCGCCAAACATCACGAAATTGGCGGTCTTTCCGCTGTCCGTTCCCGCTGCGTCGAAGACTTCCAGATCGGCGGCGACCCAGGGTTTCAGGTAATAGGCCATCGAGACGTCCACGCCGTTCAGATTTTGCTGCGTCGAAGGCAGCTCGAAAAAGCGGAAGTAGGTGTAGCCAATGAAAACCTGCGTCGAACTCTCGCCGAAGACACCCTGCACTTCCTGCGGCATCGCCGCGGGCTCTGGAGAAGGAGAGGCAGGCTCGGGCTTGGCTGGCAGAACCGCAAAATCGGGAGAAGCGTTTAGAGCAAATGTCGTGGGTGCAGGTGCGAATGTTGCGGGAGAGACCGAAACAGAGGGAGTGGATGAAAGAGGAGCCGAGGAGATTCCCTGCGCCTGGGTGTGAAAGACGAACACCAGCAGAGCGCCCAGCAAAATTGCCGAATGTCGCATCGCCCTATCTCCCCCGTGCTCCCCGCCTGATTGCCCTGCGCAGGACATCGACGGCAGGGCCCCTTCGTAAATGCTACCTAGAACGGGCGATTAACGGGGAGAAGTTGCCAAAGATGGTGCGAAATCGTCAATAATTCCGCGGGCGACGAAGAGGCGATGCCGAAGCCGGCTGCCGCGCATAACCCATTTTCTATCTGCCGATTACCCCGATCTTCCGGGTGACGCGCGGCGGCGCTGTGTGCTTACTCTTATGTTCGTTTCCCAGGGCTACCGTTCCAAAATCTCCTTCAGCTTTGCCATTTCCGTGTCCATTCCCTTCATGGCCTGGTCGAATTGCTGGTCGGTCATAACCGGAGGCTGGAAGAGCGTCATCATCACGGTCGAGCCATCGCCATTGGGAACGACCCGCGAGTGGACCTTCCACGACGCTTGCGGATCCCTCCACTGGTGGTCGAGGATTCCGAATTCTTTCACGGGATCGACTCTGATCTCGCCTTCGCCGAACTTCGTCACGGCCTTGCACCAACCGTTTTGTCCGGGGTTGACCGTGCGGAGATTCACGATGGCGTATTGGGGCCAGTTGAGCGGGTCGCAAAGGAACGCGAACGCCTTTTCCGGCGCGGCCTGAATATCGACTGACTTGATTGCGGAACGAGCTATCTTCTTCATGTTTGCCTCTCTGTTTAAATGGGAGCTTGCCGTCATCGGCTTCTCCTTCTACCTTGAGCCGGGAAAATACTGGATGTACTCGCCGCCATCGCGGCCGAAGTAGCGGACCATTTTTCCGTTTAGATATACGATGTAGCAAGCGCAACCGGCGGCAGTGCCTTCCTTGACGAAATCGGCGTAGAACGCCTGTCCGGCACGCACACTTCGATTGATGCTTTCGAGCTTTTCCGCCGAGAATTCGGACGCGACGGCATCGTGGACGAGCGCGGCGCGCGTGACGAAAGATTCACCGCTCTTTGCGTAGTAGCGGAATTCGTCTCGCAGAAAATCGACGTGATAGGACTCGATTCCCTCTTGCCTGAGAGCGCCTAGAATCTCCGGAAATGTGAATTTCCCGGCGAGGGCCTTTTCGATCAGTTCTCTAATCAAAGCTTGGTTCATGTCACTTCCCTTCACCCAATGGGCATTTTTGTGATCTTGTGAAGCGCCGCAGTTTTCTTCAAGATTCGCAGCAGAGTGTCTCTTTCCGATTCCGAAAGCCCCACGAAGAACTCTTCGTCGTTTTCGTCCGCCAGCTTTGCCAGTTTCGGCACGATTTCAATCGCAGACTGCGTGAGTTTGACGTCTTGAAAGCGCCGGTCTTCGGCCGATTCTCTGCGCGTGACGAGGCCCTTTTCGAAGAGCCGGTTGATTAGCTTCGAAACCGCGCCGGGAGTAAGGCCAGTGAGCCGGGCGACGACGCCAGGCGACGTGGTGTCATCGCCGGCATACATTTCACGCAGGACGACCCATTCGGCGACCGTTACGCCGCTGTCTTCAAGCTTGCGGGCGAAGGCGTGTGAAACGTTGTTCGAAACCATCCGCATCCAGAATCCGATGTGGGCGGTCAGCCGGCTGGCTTTGAGCCTCCGGCTCTGCGAGTCTTTTTCCTGCTTCGGTCTTGCCGCTGTGGCCATGGGCCTCCCCTCACCTCGCATACTACTTTCCATGGATACTGTTGTAAAGGAATTCTTTTCCTAGGAATTCGTTCTCCCGGGCGACGGCAGGCCAAGCTACCAGAGACCCTCTTTGCGCCGCAGCCGATCCGTCAGCTGGCCGCACTGCGGCGTGCTAGTCTGGATATCTAACGCCATGAACGACCTAACCTCTCTGTTCGTGCAACACGGATACATCATAGTCAGCGCCGTCGTCTTTGCAGAAGCCATTGGAGTGCCCGTGCCGGGAGCGGTGGCTCTCGTCGCCGGCGGAGCCGCCGCGGCATCGCGAGGCCTGCACGGGCCGACCGCTTTTTTGTGTGCGGTCCTTGCGATGCTTTTGGCCGATTCCCTGCTCTACATCCTCGGCAAGCACACCGGATGGACGATCTTGAAATTTCTATGCCGGATTTCCGTCGATCCCGAAACTTGTGTTCTGCACTCCGCGGAGTCGTTCTACAAGCGCGGCCGGACGACGCTGCTCGTCGCAAAATTCATTCCCGGCGTCAGCACGCTTGCTGCTCCGCTGGCAGGGAGTATGGAACTCCCGTTCCCTCAGTTCCTGGCGCTGGATTTCGCAGGCGCCTGCATTTATGCGCTCGCCTATGGCGGCATCGGATTCGTCTTTCGCGACTTCGTGGCAAAAATTGCCAGCGGATTTCAGGAGGCGGGCCACATAGTCGAGGCCGCGATCGTCATTGCAGTGATTGTGTTTATCGGCCGCCGCATTTCGCTGTTTTGGAGGCACCGCGCTGATCGAGTGGTGCCGCGCGTCCAGGTGCAGGAACTGGCGGCGAAGCTACGGAGCGAAGGAGCGGGAAAATTGCTGGTCGCCGATGTACGCAGTCATGGCTACTACACCGCAAACGCCGTGCGCATTCCCGGCTCGATTCGAATCGAGCCCAACAATCTCAGGACCGAGATCAAGAGTTTTCCGCGGGATAAAGACATCTACCTTTACTGCACATGCCGAAACGAGGCCACTAGCGCCAGCGTTGCGCACCTGCTGCGCAATTACGGATTTGACGCGTTTGTGATTGTTGGCGGCCTGGCTGCGTGGCGCCGAGCGGGAAATCCGCTCGAGCCGGTTCCGCAGGCCGATGTAGTGCATCTCCCGACTTTCAGCAGGTAGGAACGCGCCCGGCGTTGCCGCTGGCGGGATAATCATCATTCACGAAAGAGCGTCCGCCCTTGGCGCGGAAGCTCAACACTTTCAGATTCCTGTTGGTGCCGTTCTCCAATGCTTTAGAATCTAAGACAACAGAGCGCCCGTAGCTCAGTTGGATAGAGCGTCTGCCTTCTAAGCAGAGGGTCGGGGGTTCGAATCCCTCCGGGCGCGCCAGTTACTTTCGAAAAATCAGTTGGTTGGCGAAGCGACTTCTGCCGCACTTGTCCTTCCATCCGCGTTTTTGGGAACATTTGCGCGTCAAGTAGCATCGCGGCCTCTCGCTGTGCAATCACACTGCCTCGCGCGATCGGCTTCGGTTGTAGCGAGGCCGCTCTTCGAGACTGACTCGTTTTTGTTCTTCTCTCCGTTTCAGGATCCCGTCCCGCCGAGCGTAGTACACATCGGCCAGCGCGACATTTCCGATCCCCTCATGGTACCGCTAGTGATTGTAAAACTCGATGAACTCCGCAATCACCCGCCGCAGGTCCTCGGGACTGAAGTACATCAGCAAGTTCACGCACGCCTTCAGCGTCTCGCGGAAGGTTCGAGTTTTCCACCGGATTAGATTGCCTCCACGGCGCCCGTTCGGCCACACGTAGGCCGGGGAGGGGCCCCGTGCCTCCGGCAGTCAAATCCTAGTTGCGGGTGAACTCAGCTGCGAACCCGTAGCTTACCGCCCGTCTGTTTCCACTCGCATGTCCGTTGAAGTCAAAGCCTTAGATCATTCCGCGAATATTGTCCTTGACGAGGTCAAGCACCTGGTCGCCGCGATGGTCCATGACCATTCGAGTCATCGCCAATGCGAATCCTCTCGCTTCTTCGTAAGTTGCCTTCGGCGGTGCGGACAAGGCGTTCGGATCTGTGGTGATATCCAACAGCGCTGGACCCGGATGTGCAAAGGCACGCTCAATCGCAGGGGCGATGTCTGGCTTTCGTTCGACGCGTTCCGCATGGAAGCCGATGGCCCTTGCCACGGCGCTGAAATCGGGGTTGTGCATTTCGGTCCCCCAGAAGGGATACCCGCCGACCATCATTTCCAGTCGAACCATTCCCAAGGTTGAGTTGTTGAAGACAATGATTTTGATGGGCAGCTTTTGCGAGACGATGGTGAGGAGATCGCCCATGAGCATGGAGAGACCGCCGTCGCCACAGAAGGCGATGACCTGACGGTTCGGAAACGCCATTTGCGCGCCGATGGAGTCGGGCATGGCGTTGGCCATCGTGCCGTGATTGAACGAAGTGATTACTCTTTGCCCGCGACGCAGCCGCAGGAATTGCGCCGCCCACACGACGCACATACCCGTATCCGCGATGATGATCGAATCGGGTGCGCAGAGATGACTGACGGCATCGCCGACCTGTTCGGGACGGATTTTGCCATCAGATCCACCATGCTCGACGTATGTCTTCATATGTTCCATGGCAGTCGCGTGACCAGCAAGGACGTCATCCAGAAATAGACGATCCTTGCCGCGCGATTTGATGCGCGGAAGCAGTGCATCCAGGGTATCGGAGACGTGGCCACAAAGCCCCAGTTCCAGCGGGGCGCGACGCCCCAGGTGCGTGGGGTCGCTGTCGATCTGGACGATTCTTGGCTGCTTCGGAATGAAATCGGCATAGGGGAAATCCGTTCCCAACATGATGAATACGTCGCAGTGATCCAGTCCTTTCTGTAAACCGCCCCAACCCGCGAGGCCTGTCATTCCGACGGCGTTGGGATTGTCGGCTTCCAGCACGTCTTTCCCACGGTAGGAATATCCGATTGGAGCATTGAGTTTTTGTGAAAGCGCCAAAACCTGATCGCGAGCGCCACGGCAGCCTTCACCGCCGAAAATCAAAGGCCGTTGCGCGGAGTTGATAATTTGGGCCAGCTTGTCGAGATCGCCATCCGTTGGACGTATCCGCGGAACTTCGGTGTTAAACGGATGCGCGGGTACATCGACCGCCGCGGGTTGCGCCAGCGTATCGCCGGGAATGCAAACCATTCCAACGCCGCGCTTGGTGATTGCAGTCTGAATCGCGAGCCTGCTCATTGTGGCAGCCTGGACTGCGGTGTAAGCCGCTTCACAATAGTGGCTGCAATCCCGGAAAATCCTCTCTGGATGTGTTTCCTGAAAGTATTCGGTGCCGAGGAACCGTGTTGGCACCTGGCCGGCGATGGCGAAAACGGGCGCCCTATTCCGATGGGAATTGTAAAGCCCCTGTATCAGATGCAGATTACCGGGACCACACGACCCGGCGCAGGCCGCGATCTGCCCGGATAAAAGAGCGTCTGCACCGGCCGCGAACGCTGCGACTTCCTCATTTCGACAGTGTACCCAGCGCAGTTTTCCTTCGTTCCTGCGAATAGCGTCAACGATCGGATTTATCGAATCACCGACCACTCCATAGACGCGCTGAATGCCGGCATCGATCATCATTCCCGCGACCTGATCTGCTGCTGTTTTTGCCATGAAGTCTCCTCCGCATGTAGTTATGCCTGGGTTGTTATTCCCTCAAATCCTTCAGTGTTTTGAGATCGTCTACGATGTACGCCATGGAAGCACGTATGCCTTTGCCAGAACGAACAGGCCCCAAATCCGAAAGCTCTTCACCTTTACAGACTGGCAGAACAAGCGAACCCTCTCCAACCCACGCTTGCTCGATCTTCACGTCGTGCGGAACGTTCTCCACAAGTTCGTGGATCGGCGGCTTGTTCTGCTGGTCAGCTGCGAGACGCGGGCAGTGCAACAGATTCACCACCGGCCTCTGGCCCAAGCGCGACCGGTCGGTGACGGGTTCTTTCAAGGTTACAAGCCCCTCAGCAAGCCGTTGTCCGCCCGCTGAAACGGAGGCAGCAAACTTCGATCCAGGTGCGAGGGCAGGGCCTGCCTTTCCTGTCGCGGCGTAATGCCTTGTCTGGAACACTTGGCCGATACGCTTCGGATAACCCTGAGTCCAACCGCGGGCAAGGGCCGCATCGTTGTCCACAAAAATATAGGGGCAATAGGAGACCGGCCTGTTTTTGAACAACGCGTCAACAAGGATGAAAAACTCGCGATATTGATAACGGGCGGGATCGAGGTATTCTTCGTTTTCTCCGCTGAACTGCCAGTCGTAGAAGAGAGCATTGCAGTGACCCTTTGCAGAGGGATCTAGATCGAGCCCAGGGGGCAATAAAGCCGCCACCGCAGAGGGTTCCGACCAAAACTCAATGTTGAGGAAGTCGGAAGAGTAGTGCCAAGGAGGGGGCGGATTCAGAGTCGATTTGCCTTTTGGTGTAAGAGGATAGTTGAATCCTTTTAGCATCCTGAACTCTCTTTCTGTGACTTTGTGGACGAGATTCGAAAGGTCGCCAACAGGTGATCAACGCGTTTTGTCCAGAGAACGGCACTGATGCCGAGCGCCGTGGTATGAAATGAGGATTCCAACTCTGGAATCATCACGGCCGGGCTAGACTTCACTGCATACTCAAGGAAGTAGAAAACAACCGTGAAAGCCCAAGCAAGGACAAAGGCGCGCGTTTTCGTCCCCGTCTGATTTCGCTCCATCGCAAGTGTGCTCATGGGTCTCTGAACCTCTGCGCCGCAGGAAGAGGAGATCAATCTCCCATCCGGCGGCGAAATCCTTCCTTGCTGTCGCCTGGCAATCAGGGCGACGAAACGCAAGACACACGGAGAAGAGGCATTTCATCGTCCAATTGGCCGTTCGTTCAGCGTGATGAATGAGCGCGGTTTACGTCGCTCGCGCGAAATTGAGGTCCGGTGTTGCTGTTAGCGCGCTCACAACTGCTCAGGTATTGACACTCGTCCGGAATCTTCGTGAGGAGTCAAAAAAACTGCGAGTCGTAGTCTGGACGTTGTCCGTGGCAGGCAAGAATTGATTAGCTTGAAATCAAGGCCGGCAAATGGGTCAGTGAGCTGAGCCAAGAACGAACTGGACGGTGGGCGCGCACACTTAGTCGCCACTCAGGAGCGGATGTCAGGAGGTGGAAACAAGCGTCTTGAGCAGTCTGGATGGCCCTAATTACTTTCGTCCGCCGCGAGCGATTGCCACAATCGCCTCCTCGATCGGAGCGAATGATCTCTACCGATCCGCCGAACCGTTCACGATCTGAAGTCGATACGTCAAATTGATTTCCTTCTGATTGCTCCGCGAGCGTTTCGCGTTTTGGAGATTATTGAGGCGTGGCTCCCATCGCCTGCAGCAGTTCGTCATGTGCCTGAATATAGCTAAGCTGTGATTGGAGAAGCGATGTTTTCGCATCGAATTCCTGAGCCACGGCAGCGTCAGCTTGTGATTGAAGGGCTTCGCCTTTGAGCAACTCTTGCGCTGTAACTCGACTGGATTCGGTTCGCAGCGCCAGGACTTGTTGCGAGACGTCTATCATTTCCCGCGTGCGGTTCAGCCGATTCAGTGCGGTCTCTACGCCGAGTTCCACCTGGTCTGTGACACGCGCCAGATTCTCCTTCGCTTGCGCGAGCTGGGCTTCGCTCTCGCCCACAGCCGCCCGCCTGCGTCCCCCGTCGAAGAGGTCAAAGGTGAACTGCGCTCCGAACGACCCAAAATTTCGCGCAAGGAAGGGTACGCCGGTCGCATAGCTGTAGCGGGCGAAAGCGGAGATATCCGGGACGTAGTCTGCCTTCGCCAACTTTATGCCGGCAGAGGCCTTCTCAACCTCGGCGCGGGCGGCAATGATTTCCGGATGTGATGCCAGTGCTGTCTTGACGCACTGTTGAGCCTCACACGAGTCCGTGACGGGAGAGACCGTCGGGTCCAGCACGAGTTGCGTCGTGACGGGCTCCCCCATCACATCGTCGAGCTGCATCGTCAGGTCCGAAATCTGCAGCTCCGTGGTGAGCAGGTCTTGTTTGGCTTCGAGCGATTGAGCCTGGCTTTCGATGAGCTGCTCTTCGAGCGCGCTTCCAAACTTCACCTGCTGGACGCGTTCGCTTTCCAGGTCGTGATCGGCGCGAATTTTGGCCTCGGTGGCGTCGCGATGGAGCTGTGCAATCAAGACTTGGTAGTAGATTTCATGAACCTTGAGCGCGACCTCGTTCTCCGTTTCCTTCGCGTTCGCGCGGGAGGCGTTCAAATCGGCCCGCGCGGCATCATTGGCTGGCCTGACTCTCGTAAATAGCTGGGTAAGCGGCTGCACCAAGCCGGTTCCGCTGGTCGCGATGGTGTGAGAGCCCTGATTGAGTGTGACGGATTGTTCTGGAATCTGTGTGTTCGCCACAGTCCCCAGCGACCCTGCACCAATTTGTATGAACTGGGTATCTGTCACTTGAACAATGGTGCTCTCGTTGGTCAGGCGCGGAAAGTAACCACTCTTGGCGACTGCTTTCGCGTGCTCCATTTCATCGATCTGATAGCCGGCAATACGGACCATGTGGTTGTGCTTTAGCGCCAACTGAACGGCTTCCTCAAGCGTGATATGGAGCGGAGACGTGGCTTCGCCTGTTCCCTGGGCCGAAGCGAGGGAGGCGGAGATGGCAGTCGCCATCAACAGCAAGAGTGCCTTGCGGTTCATTCTTTCGACTCCTTCCCCGGAGCTGGCATCTGCTGTACGGTGCTCAGATCGCCATAGTCCATCGGCGGTCTACGCAAGAGCGCTATCAAGACAAGGGACAATGCACAGCTCCAGGCAATCAATACGAATCCGTCGTTAATGCTCAAGGCGTACGCCTGAAGGCGCAATCGAGCCCCAATCAAATCGGCTGCGCGCGCCCCGGCGGCTGCCAGACCCGAAGATTTGGCATAGAGCCCCGCCGCCATGCCGCGAAGGGACTGATCGGTGATCCAATTGCCGGCGCTGACGTGGAGCCCCAAAAGGTTGGAGTGCAGCTTTTCGCGCTCAGCAAGGAAGTGGCCCATATAAATGGCGCCCGTGGTCCCGCCGAACAAACGGACGGTGTGAAAAAAAGCCGAAAAAGTCAGGATCCACTCAGGTTTAGCCAGGCCGCCGCTAAAGATCGCTTGCAGAACGATGCAGCCAACAAGGCCGATGAAAGCAAAAGCTTGTCCGATGCCAACGAGCAATTCGGTGCGGTAGAAATTCTGTGCCGACCAAGCGGTGGTGTAATGGGAATTCAACCAGGCAGCGAAGGCGGTACAGGTTAGGCCGATGGCGAAGAGCATGCGTGGATCGAACTTGCGCAGCAGCAGAAACCCGGCGGCGAATGCGACGGGTAGGAGTGGAAGGGCGCTCCAAATAATCGCCGGACCGATCTGGTCTGCCTCGAAACCGCGGATTGCCAGAGACCCCGGAATCAAGATAATGGTTGTGCAGAGAGTGAAACGGAACCAGAAGAGTAGGCAACCCAAAAGTACGGTGTTCCATTTGAACAAATAAGGCAGCGCCACCAGAGGATTGGGACCGCATAGCCTCCGCACCAGCGAGCACAACAGGAAGAAAGATCCGGACCAAAACAAGCCGTTAAACAACCCGGAGCGCCACCAATCGAGCCGCTGACCTTGCTGAAGAGCGACAAAAA
>Ga0335073_10003416_pt1 | contig 22087 bp, 18 predicted proteins | sample Lox_Sample_22_FD_207093 | JGI IMG/M metagenome (GOLD analysis project Ga0335073, IMG submission 207093) | Soil microbial communities from Loxahatchee National Wildlife Refuge, Florida, United States - Lox_Sample_2.2 | ecosystem: Environmental > Terrestrial > Soil > Wetlands | place: USA...
CTGACCCGCGGTGAGCTGACCGGGCGGCAGCAGGTTCTCGATGCGTTCACGTTCATCCGCGACCGTACGCCCGGCTTCGAGGACTCCTACATCGTCGATATCGCGCCGCAGATCGGCATCCGCGAAACGCGGCGGATCATCGGGCCGTACCAGCTCTCTGAATCGGACGTGCTCGGCTGCGCCGATTTTCCCGACACAATCGGGGTCAACGGCTGGCCGGTGGAAGCCCACGTGTCGGGCACGGTCGAGTTCAGGTGGCAATGGCACGAGCGAGGGTTTAACCAGCTGCCGTTCCGCATCATTCTTCCCGGTACCCGCGCGGACGGGAAGCGGGTCACGAACCTGTACGTGACGGGACGGTGCGCCTCGATGACGCACGGCGCGCAGTCCGCGGCACGGGTCACCGGCCCCTGCTTCGTGATGGGCGAGGCGGCGGGCGTCGCGGCGTCGATGGCACTGAGCGCGGGGGTGCCCGGCGACGCGATCGACGTGCCGGGACTCCAGCGCCGCCTTGACGACCAGGGCGCTTTCCTCGGCCGTACCGCACCAGAAGCGATCCTGTAGCCGGCCGTGGCGGAACACAACGCGCGAACGCGTTTTAGCTGGTTGCACCCACTTGCCCAGAATGCGCTCCCGTATCAGGCTCAGGGTGTGGCAGACCGGAAGCTTCGCTCCAACTTCACGCCGGGAACGACGCCGTGGGCGATGCGCCGGGCGCAGTGGTCGGCGCTCGGGCTCTCGGACGAGGACCTGGAAAAGCCGAAGATCGCGATCGTCAACTCCTCCTCACAGCTCGCCTCCTGCTTCAGCCATCTCGACCAGATCGTCGCGCCGCTGAAGCGGGCCATTGAGGAGGCCGGCGGGGTCGCGTTCGAGGTGCGCACCGCGGCGCCGTCCGACGCGATCACCTCCGCCGGGGCAGCCGGGCAGTACATCCTGCCCAGCCGGGACCTGATCGCCTCCGACATCGAGGTCGCCGTCGAGGGGGCGCTGCTCGACGGCATGGTCTGCCTCGCCTCCTGCGACAAGACCACGCCGGGGCAGCTGATGGCCGCCGGGCGGTTGAACATCCCGACTATCATCGTCGCCTGCGGCTACCAGCCGTCCGGCGTTTTCCGCGGCGAGCGGGTCGACTTCGAGGACATCTTCCGGTTTGCCGGGCACGTCAACGCGGGACGGATGACGGTCTCCGAGCTTGGCGAGATGTCTCGCTGCGCGGTCACCGGGCCCGGTGTCTGCGCCGGCATGGGCACTGCCAACTCGATGCACCTGGCCGCCGAGGCCCTCGGCATGGCGCTGCCCGGCACCACGCCGGCACTCGCGCTGGGGCCGAAGATGTGGGACGCGGTCGCGGCCGCGGGCACCCGGATCGTGTCGCTCGTCGCCGAGGACGTCACCCCCCGGTCGATCCTCACACCCGCGGCGTTCGCCAACGCCGTCATCGCGATCCTCGCGGTCAGCGGCTCGGTCAACTGCCTCAAGCACCTGCAGGCCATCGCCGTCGAGGCGGACTGCGACGTGGATGTGTACCGGCTGTTCGAGGAGCTTGCCCCGCGGATCCCGCTGCTGACCGATGTCAAGCCGAACGGGGACACGCAGATCACCGAGTTCGACGCGGCCGGCGGGACGCTCGGACTGCTGAAGCAGCTGGCGCCGCTGCTCGACCAGTCGGCTCGGACGGTCGCCGGGGTCACGCTCGGCGAGGCCGTCTCCGCCGCGACCGCGGACCCCGGCGTGATCAGGCCGCTGGACAAGCCGCTGGCCACCCACCCCGCGATCGTGGTGATGCGAGGGTCGCTCGCCCCCGACGGAGGGGTGCTCAAGCGGACGGTGGCCGACGACGCTCCGCTGTCGTTCCGCGGGCCGGCGAAGGTGGTGCGCTCCCGCGAGGAGGGGATCGCCGCCGCGCGGAACGGGCGGTTCGCCGCCGGGGACGTGATCGTGCTTACCGGGCTTGGCCTGCGCGGCTCGCCGGGCATGGGGTTCACCTCCGCCCTGATGTTCGCGATCGACGGCGCGGGGCTGACCACGTCCGTCGCCGTGATCACCGACGGACAGATGTCGGGCCTGGTCAACGGCGGCCTCATGATCGCCGAGGTGTCCCCGGAGGGCGCCGCGGGCGGGCCGCTTGGGCTCGTCCGTGACGGTGACATGATCGCCGTCGACGTCGGTGCGCGGACGCTCGACCTCGAGGTTTCCGCCGCGGAACTCGACGCCCGCAGGAGGGAACTGCCGCCGCTGCGGGCGCCGGCCGGCTGCGGCTGGCTGTCGGTGTACGCCAGGACCGTCGCACCGCTCGGCGCCGGCGCGACGCTCAGAGCGGGCGCCGGCCACGAGGCGGGCGCGGTCGCCGGGGGTGGCCCGGCGTGAGTCATGCGGGAAGCGGCTATTTCAGTGATAGGGCCTGGCCTGGCGGGTCAGGCCGACGCGGAAGATGCGAGGCGCGAAAGGTGCCCTTTATAACTGTTAACGACGTCGTTAATAGTTCCCTTGTAGCTAGTTAATCGCTGAACAGGGAGCCTTGTCCTGCTGCCGTCACCTCAAGGTTCCGCTGGCCAGCACGTCAAAAGAACATGGTTCAAATAGAGGCGAGGAAGCCAGTGCGGGCCGTTCTGTATGTAGACCAGGAGACCGGGACAACGGTCGGCGAAGTGCCTGACCCGAGCCCCGGACCAGATGATGTGGTCGTCGCCGTCGAGGCATGCGGGCTGTGCGGGTCCGACGTGCACGCCGTGCAAAACGGGAACTGCGCGCCCGGGCAGGTGCTCGGGCACGAGTTCAGCGGGCGGATCGTGGCGGTCGGCTCTGAGGTGTCCGGGTGGAGCGAGGGCCAGCCCGTCGCCGCGTCGCCGATCGGGTCGTGCGGTCAGTGCCGGATCTGCGCGCGCGGGATACCGTTCCGCTGCCCGGCGGTGGAGAACATCGGGATTACGATCCCCGGCGCGTACGCGCAGTACGTCAAGGTGCCGGCGCGGCAGCTCGTGGCGCTGCCCGCGGAACTGCCCATCGAGACCGGCTCGCACGCGGAGCCGCTGTCCGTCGGGTCGCAGGCGGTGAAGCTGGCCCAGGTCGGCCCGGGCGACCCGGTGCTCGTGTACGGGGTCGGGCCCATCGGGCTGTACGCGATCATGGCGCTCAAGCTGGCGGGGGTCGGCCCGGTCGTAGCGGCGGGCCGCTCGGCCGGCCGGCGGCAGGCGGCCGCCGACGTGGGCGCGGACGTGGTCATCGACACCCGTGAGATCCCCGTGGCCGAGTACGCCAAGCAGTCGGGCACGCTGTTTGCGGCTGTGCTTGAGTGCTCGGCCGCGCCTGGTGCCTTCAACGAGGCGCTGACGGTCACCGAGCCGGGCGGCACGGTGGTCGAGGTCGCGCTGACGCCCGAGGCGGCTTCAGTGCCACTGTTCCCGCTGATCAGCGAGGGACACCACGTGGTGGGGTCGTGCGCGTTCTCCGACGAGACCTACCGCGAGTCTGTCGCGCACCTCGCAGCCGGGCGGGTGCCGGTGGAGCGGCTGGTCTCCGAGCGGGTCTCCCTCCCGGATACGCCTGACGCGCTTCGGCGGCTGCAGACGCCGGGCTCGCTGGTCCGGATCATTTCCCGTCCGAATGCCTGATTTCCGGCTGTTCTAGATAGGTAAAGGAGCCTCTTCGTGGAAGAGTTCGCGGGCAAAACCGCTGTCGTCACCGGGGCCGGAAGCGGCATGGGCAAGGCGTTCGCGCTGCGCTGGGCCGCCGAGGGCATGAACCTCGTCATCGGCGACATCCAGCAGGACGCGCTCGACGCCACGGTCGCCGAGCTCGAGGCCTCCGGCGCGCAGGTCGCGGGGCTCCGGATCGACGTGTCCAGGCTGTCCGACATCGAGGCCCTGGCGGACCTGGCCGAGTCCCGGTTCGGGAAGATCCACCTGGTGCACAACAACGCCGGCGTCGAGGGCTACCTGGACGGGCCGATCTGGTCGGCCACCGCCAAGGACTGGGACTGGACCCTGTCGGTCAACCTCATGTCCGTGATCTACGGCATCCGGACGTTCGTGCCCCGGATGCTCGCGCACGGCGAGGAAGGACACGTGGTCAACACGTGCTCGATGACCTCGGTGATCGCCGCGACCAACATGTACGGGATCTGCAAGCACGCGATCCTGGCCATGACCGAGGTGCTCGCCGCCGACCTGGAGGCCGCAGGCGCCAACATCGCGGCGACCGGGCTCTGCCCGGGGATCATCGCCACCAACCTGTTCCACGGGTCACGGAACCGGCAGGCCGACCTGTCGAACTCAGGCGGCATGTCCGCGTCCGGGTCGGCGCTGCGCGACCACATGCACGCCGTCTTGTCCAAGGGGATGTCGCCGTCCGAGGTCGCCGACAAGGTCGTCACGGCGGTGCGGGACAAGAAGTTGTACCTGCTCACCGACCATGAGTGGGACAGCAGGATCGTGGCGCGGCACGAGGCGATCCTGGCCGGGGCCGTCGGCCCGGCGGCAACCGGAGCACTAGACGCGGAGGGCGTGCGATGAGTGTGAAGTACGGGCTCGACGGACAGGTCGCGGTCATCACCGGCGCGGCGAACGGGTTCGGCCTCGCGGTCGCGGAGCGACTGGCGGAGGAGGGCTCCCGCCTGGTGCTGGTGGACAGGGACGCCGACGGGCTGAAGGCCGCGGCCGGCCGGCTCGGCGGCCTCGCCGTCGTCGCCGACGTGTCGTCCGAGCAGGAAGTCGACGGGTACGTCGCGGCCGCGGTCGAGGCGCACGGGCGGATCGACCTGTTCTTCAACAACGCGGGCATCGAAGGCCGGATGGCCCCGATGACCGAGCTGTCGGTGGACGATTTCGACCGGGTATGGAAGATCAACGCCCGCGGCGTCTTCATGGGCCTGCGCGCCGTGCTGAAGGTGATGAAGCCGCAGCGGTCCGGCGTGATCGTGAACACGGCGTCGATGGCGGCGATCAAGGGCGCGGCGACGTTCTCCCCCTACATCGCCTCCAAGCACGCGGTGCTCGGACTGACCAAGTCGGCGGCGCTGGAGGCCGCGCCGTACGACATCCGGGTCAACTGCGTGGCCCCCGGCCACTTCGACACCCGGATGGGCCGCGACCTGACCCATCAGATCGACCCGGACGACCCGGACGGCGTTTTCCGCGCGGTCTCGCAGAGTGTCCCCTACGGCAAGCGGTACGGCACCGCCGAAGAGGTCGCCAACCTCGTCCTGTGGCTGCTTTCCCCGGAGTCGGAGTACGTCTCCGGCGCTTTGTACCTCATCGACGGCGCACTCAACGCCGGCTGACCGGCAGCGTGGCCGACGATCCACGGAAATTCCGCGCACGATGGAAATAAAGCGTCTCTTAGACACGCAAAGTTTCCAGCGGGCGCGGAAGTTCCACGTTGATGGTCGCAGGGCGATGGCCGCGGGCTCCGCGGCGGTCTAGCACCGCAGCAACCGGTGACCTGGCCCGGCGTAGAGTGTCCCTGGTCGGGTTGGACGGCTCCGGGGGGCGACTTGTACCGAGCGATTTACGCTGTGCTGCGGCGGCTGCCCCCCGAGGCGGCGCACCGGGCGGCGTTCTGGCTCATCCGGGCGGCGGGCGGCGTGCCGGGGGTCACCTGGGTACTGCGGCAGGTGCTGCGGCCGCGTGATCCTGTGCTGCGGGTACGCGCGCTCGGCATCGACTTTCCCGGGCCGCTCGGGCTCGCCGCCGGGTTCGACAAGGACGCGGAAGGTGTCGCCGGGCTGGCGGCACTCGGGTTCTCCTTCATCGAGGTCGGGACGGTGACCGCGCGGCCGCAGCCGGGCAACCCCAGGCCCCGGATGTTCCGGTTCCCGGAGGAACACGCGCTGGTCAACCGGATGGGGTTCAACAACCACGGGGCGGCGGCGCTGTCCGCCCGGTTGCGCGAGCTGCGCGCCCGGCCCGGCTTCAGGCCGGTCATCGGCGTCAACATCGGCAAGACGAAGACCGTTGCTGAAGACGAGGCCGTCGCCGACTACGTCACAAGCGCCCGGCTTGTCGCCGACGTGGCCGACTACGTGGTCGTCAACGTCAGTTCACCCAACACGCCCGGGCTGCGGGACCTGCAGGCGGCCGGCAAGCTCCGCCCCATCCTCCTCGGCGTGCGCGCGGCACTGGACGAGGCCTCGCCCCGCCGCCGCGTCCCGCTGCTGGTCAAGATCGCCCCCGACCTGGCCGACGCCGACATCGACGCGGTCGCCGACCTGGCGCTCGAACTGGGCCTTGACGGGATCATCGCGACCAACACCACGATCTCCCGCGAGGGCCTCAAGGACAGCGCCGCGGTCGCCGACGCAGGGCCCGGCGGCATGTCGGGAGCGCCGCTCAAGGCGCGCTCGCTGCGGGTCCTGGGCCGCCTGCACGACCGGTGCGGCAAGCGCGTCACGCTCATCGCGGCCGGCGGGATCGAGACCCCGGCTGACGCCGAGGCCCGGCTGGCCGCGGGCGCGACCCTGCTCCAGGCGTACACCGCCTTCATTTACCAGGGCCCGTTCTGGCCCTCCCGGCTGCAGCGCGGCCTGGCCGCCCGGCTGCATTCCGGCAAGCCCTGAGCTGGCACTGCACGGCGAGGAAACGTCCAGGCACCGGCTGCCCCCGACGGCCGGCGAAACCGTGACCGGGTCACAAGGGCACGCTAACGGTTGTGTCTGCAGGGACAAGCGGCCGTTTCCGCTGTTGCGGGGATATTGCCTCTCCGGCTGCCAGGCATCAGGCTCGGTAGTGTGTCAGAGCAGACAGTTTCCCGCCCGGACAGCATTCCGGCTCCCGAGCCGGACCTGACGCCGGAGACGATTGTTGCCCGCGCCAAGGCGCTGATCCCCGAGATCCGCGCACAGGCGGACGAGGCGGAGCGAATCGGCAAGCATGTGCCCGAGCTCGACAAGAAGTTCGTCGACGCCGGGTTTTACCGGATACTGCAGCCCAAGCGGTTCGGCGGCTACGCGTTCGGCATGGACACCTTCTGGAAGGTGATCATGGCCGTCGCCGAGGGCGACGCCGGGACCGCCTGGGGGCTCTGCCTCGGCGCGCACCACGCGCCCGGGGTCGCCTCCTGGTTCCCCGAGGAAGGGCAGATCGAGCTGTTCGGCCCGAGCGGGAACTTCAAGTGCCCGCACCGTGCCGCCCCGATGGGCACCGCCACGCCGGTCGACGGCGGGTACGTCGTCAAAGGCCAGTGGGACTACTGCTCGGGTGTCGGGCACGCGACCCACTTCATGTGCAACACGCTCATCCCCGGCCGCGAGACCGAGGGGGTGCTCACGATCTGCACCCCGATCGAGAACGTAACCGTGCTCGATGACTGGGGCAACGGCAACATCATCGGGATGAACTCCTCCGGGTCCAACAGCGTGCGGGTGGACAACGTCTTCGTGCCCGAGTACTGCACCTGCCCGGGCGACTGGACGCACAACACCGACCGCGCCGCGCCGGGCATGTACCTGCACGACGACCCGCTGTTCTGCGGCCGGATCTACGCGATGTACCACGCCGGCCTGGTCATCCCGGTGATCGGCGCGGGCAAGGGCGCGCTGCACGAGTACGAGACGATCCTGAAGACCAAGAACACCTACTTCAGGCCCATCGTGCCGAGGTACACGGTCGAGGAGTACCAGCGGCACTACGGGCAGGCGCGGGCGCTCATCGACTGCGCCGAGGCGATCATCAACCAGTGCGGCGAGAAGTACATGGAGCTGGCCGAGCGCTGGCACCGGACCGGCGAGCCGTTCACCCGCGAGGACGACGCCGAGATGTACTCGATGATCCAGGTCGCGTCGCGGATGGCCGTCGAGGCGACGACCGAGCTGTTCGGTGCTGCCTCCTCGTCGGCCGCCAAGCGGGGCGCCGCGATGCAGCGCCACTTCCGTGACAGTGCCATTTACCTGGGACACATCTCCGCGCGGCATGACATCGTGGCGACCGAGGTGGCGCGGATCCACTTCGGCCTGCCGGACAGCCTGTTCTAGGTCAGCAGATCTCCGGGGGTGCTGGCCAACGGCGCCCGGTGCTCCCGGACCTGGCATCGCGCCAGGACCGCACGCTCATCCAGGGCAGCACGGCTGCCGAGACGACACGCTCCAGGATGGAGAGAGCTTCATGACACGACGCGCTACGCCGCCGTTCCGCGCCGACCATGTCGGGTCCTATCTGCGGCCGGCCGCGCTGCACGCGGCGCGGGCCGGGTTCGCCGCCGGGAAGGTCGACGCCGCGGACCTGAAGGCCGTCGAGGACGAGGCCATCAGGGACGTGGTCAAGCTCCAGGAGGACGCCGGGCTGCAAGCCGCGACCGACGGCGATACCCGGGATCGAACGGGGTGCGCTCGGCCCCGCGCTGCCGGTCTACAAGAAGGACGAGACGATCGAGTGGGCGCCCAACGCCACGCTGATCACCGGCAAGGTCCACCTGGAGACCCCGATCTTCGCCGACCACTTCACGTTCCTGAAGAACGCTGTCACCACGGCCATCCCGAAGATCACCATCCCCTCCCCCAGCATGGCTCACTTCCGGGTCGACCTGCCGCCGCAGATCTACAGCGGGCGCGATGAGTTCCGCGCGGACATCGCGGCCGTGTACGCCGCCGAGGTGGCCGGCCTTTACCGGCTCGGCTGCCGGTACCTGCAGTACGACGACACGATCTTCGCGTTCATGAACGACCCCCGGTGGCGGGCGAACATGGCCAGCGCCGGAGTCGATCCCGACCACCAGCACGAGATCAACGTATCGGTGATCAATGCCTCGCTGGCGGCCAAGCCCGCGGACATGGCGGTGACCATCCACATGTGCCGCGGCAACTACCGGTCGGCCTGGTTCTCCTCCGGCGGCTACGACTACGTGGCGGAGGCCACCTTCGGCGGGCTGAAGGTGGACGGGCTGTTCCTCGAGTACGACGACGAGCGGTCCGGGTCGTTCGAGCCGTTGCGCTACGTGCCTGATGACCAGGTCGTGGTGCTCGGCCTGGTGACCACCAAGACGCCGGAGCTTGAGTCCAAGGACGTGCTCAAGCGGCGGATCGAGGAGGCGGCCAAGTACGTCGACATCGACCGGCTGTGCCTGTCCGGGCAGTGCGGCTTCGCCTCCACCGTCGAGGGCAACTCGCTGACCATCGACCAGGAGAAGGCCAAGCTCGACCTGATCGTCGAGGTCGCCGCCGAGGTCTGGGGCTAGCTATGGACCCGCTCGTCATCGCCGACCAGGGGCACTTCTTCACCGGGCTGCAGACCGTCACCGGGCCCGCCGGGACGAGTGTCTACGGGACACACGTGCAGTACCAGTCACCCGCATCCGTTCGGGAGAACCTGGTGCTGGTGCACGGCGGGGGCGGGCAGGCGCTCGACATGCTGACCACCCCGGACGGGCGGCCGGGCTGGTCGACCATCTTCCTGCGGATGAGGTTCTCGGTATACACGGTTGACCGGCCGGGTCTCGGCCGGTCGCCGTTCCACCCGGACATCTTCGGTGCCTACGGGCCGCCCGCCGCCTACGAGGGGTTCGTCGCGACGTTCGCGGCCCCCTCGCCGCCCGGGCTGCCGCCGCACACCCAGTGGCCGGGCAGCGGCGACCGCGACGACCCGTCACTGGCCACGTTCCTGGCCTGGCAGGAGCCGTTCGTGACGGACGCCGTGCGGGCGCACGAGGACATGCGGACCGGCGCGGCCGGGCTGCTCGACAGGATCGGGCCGTCGGTGCTGCTGACCCACTCGTTCGGCGGCGGGTTCGGCTGGCTGGCACTGTCCGAGCGCCGTTCGCTCGTGAAGGCACTGGTGGCGATCGAGCCCGCCGGGCCGCCGTTCGTTGAGCACCCGGCGCTCGGATCGTTCAGCTACGGGCTCACCCCGGTGCCGCTCGGGTTCGGTCCCGGCATCGACGAGGCGAAGCTCGACGGCGTGCCGGTCGCCGTCGTGTCGGCGGAGTGCTCCGGCTTCGAACCGTCCTGCCACCTGACCGCCGAGTACCTCAGGTCGTGCGGCGCCGCCGTCGACGAGATCCGCCTCGGCGACCTGGGCATTCACGGCAACGGGCACGCCATGATGCTCGAGAAGAACAACGTCGAGGTCGCCGCCGCGATCACCGACTGGATCGTCAAGCACACGTAGCCGGGTGCGCGGGCACGCCCGCGCCCGCAGGCCGCACACGCAAAACTGAAAGGACTCCCGCGCATGACTCCCCCGACCGGGAAAGTAATGACCGCTGCCGAGGCTGTCGCGGACATCGGGGACGGGGCGAGCGTCGGCATCGCGGGGTTCGGCCTGTCGCACCGCTACCCGTCGACGCTGATCTCGGCGCTCGGCGAGAAGGGGTCACGCGGGCTGACCGTGTACTGCAACGGTCTCGGCCAGCCCGGGTTCCCCACCGGGCACCTGCTCGCCGATAACCACCAGATCGGGCACCTGGTGACCTGCTTCTCGGCCCGGCCCGGCGTCGTCTCCGAGGCCGAGAAGCAGATCGCGGCGGGCGAGATGACGCTGGAGATGGTGCCGCAGGGGACGCTCGTGGAGCGGATGCGGGCCGGCGGCGCGGGGCTCGCCGCGATCTACACGCCGACCGGGTACGGGTCGGAGATCGCCGAGGGCAAGGACATCAGGTACTTCGACGGGCGCCCCTTCGTGCTCGAGCGCGCCATCACCACGGACTTCGCGCTGATCAGGGCGGCGAAGGCGGATCATTTCGGCAACGTCGTGTTCAACGGCGGGTCGCAGAACTTCAACGTGTCGTTCGCCAAGGCGGCCCGGGTGACGATCGTGGAGGCCGAGGAGATCGTGCCTGCCGGCGAGATCGGGCCGTCGGAGGTGGACCTGCCGGGCGTGTTCGTCACCCGGGTGGTGCCGATCACCGTGGCGATGGACGTGCACAACCTGCCCAAGCGGGCCAACAGGCCGGCCGAGTCGGCCCGGCTGTACCTGGGCAAGCCGGCGCTGACCCGGGCGGAGATCGGGCGGCGGGCCGGGGCGCTGCTGCCGGACGGCGCGGTGGTGAACCTCGGCGCGGGGCTGCCGGTACAGGTGGCGAACTGGGTCACCGAGCGGCCGGTCGTGCTGCACGCGGAAAACGGGCTGCTGAACTACGGCGGGTTCGCGTCCGGCGACGAGTTCGACCCCGACCTGCACGACGCCGGCGGAATGTTCGTGACGACACGGCCGGGAACTTCCTTCTTCGACTCGGTGACGTCCTTCGAGATCGCGCGGGGCGGACGGCTGTACGCGGTCATCCTCGGGACCTACCAGGTGGGCGGCAACGGCGACCTGGCGAACTGGTCGGCGCCCGGCATGATCGGCGGCGGTATCGGCGGCGCGATGGACCTCGCCGCCGGCGCGCAGCGTGTGTTCGTGATGCTCGAGCACACCGACTCCAAGGGCCGGCCGAAGCTGGTGGACCGGTGCGAGTTCCCGCTGACCATGCCCAACTGCGTGGACGCGATCATCACCGACCTGGCGCTGCTGCGGCGCCCCGACCGCTCGTCGCGGTTCGTTCTTCAGGAGGTCGCGGCCGGGTTCACCGTCGAGGAAGTCCTGTCGCTGACCGGGATGACGGTGGAAGTCGCCGCCGAGGTCGGCGTGATGCAAGAGAGCTGGGGTTAGGTGCCGGAAGGCGCCGGCAACAGGCCTGGTAAGAAGAACGGTTCGTGGCTGGGCGGTAAGGCGAAGCCACGAACCGTTCGTGGTGGGAATTTAAGAGTTACCTGGTGAGGCCGAAGAGGCGGGCGGCGTTGTCCTTGAAGATGCCGGGTTTTACCGCGTCGCGAATGCCGATTTTCTCCAGGTCGGACATCCAGCGTTCCGGGGTGAGCACGGGGAAATCGGTGCCGAAGAGCATCTTGTCCTTCAGCAGCGTGTTCGCGTACTGGATGAGGATCGGCGGGAAGTACTTCGGCGACCAGCCGGACAGGTCGATGTAGACCTGGGGCTTGTGGGTGGCGACCGACAGGGCCTCTTCCTGCCACGGGAAGCTCGGGTGGGCCATGATGATCGGCATGTCGGGGAAGTCGACGGCCACGTCGTCCAGGTAGATCGGGTTGGAGTAGCCGAGCCTGATGCCGCCGCCGCCGCGCGTGCCCGCGCCCGCGCCGGTCTGGCCGGTGTGGAACAGCGCGGGCAGGCCCGCCTCCTGGATGACCTCGTAGACGGGGTAGACCGACCGGTCGTTGGGCAGGAACGCCTGGCTGCTCGGGTGGAACTTGAAGCCCTTGGCGCCGGCCTCGATCTGCCGCTTGGCCATCGCGGCCGCCTCGGCGCCGCGCGCCGGGTCCACGGAGCCGAACGGGATGAGGATGTCGGCGTGGTCGCGGGACCGTTCGATGATTTCCCCGGGGGTCACGCGAGCCGGGTCCTCTGGCCCGTCCTTGAGGTCGATGGTGAACGTCACGGCCGCCATGTTCCGCTCACGGTAATAGGCGGCGAGGTCATCGACGGTAAAGGAGGCGGCCGCGGTCTTGAAGTACGCGGCCATCGCGGCGAGGTGCTCGTTGTCCTCCGGGTTGGTTTTCGGCGCGTTGACGGACCTGTGCACATGGGTGTGTACGTCGATCGCGACCAGACTGTCGATGTCCATGGCCGTGATTATCCTGGGGATATTCGCGGGCGTCATGAAGGCATCCGACAGTTTCAGGCACCCTTAACTTGTGGGCGCTGGGAAGTCGCCGCCTCGGCGGCCAGGCGGGCGGCTCCCGCCGGAGTCAGCCAGGCGGTAGGGGCGTCCTTGAGCGGCAGGCCGAGGGTTTCCTCGAGGAGGGCGCGCCAGGCGGGGTGGGTGGTGCCGCCGCCGCCAACGATGACGCGCCGCGGGGCGTGGCCGGCGGCGCGGAGGTCGTCGAGTCGCTCCCGCAGCAGGGCCGCCACGCCGTCCAGGGCGCTGCGCATGAGGTCTTCACGCTCGTGCGCGAGCGTAAGGCCGGACCAGGAAGCGGTCGCTCCGGGGTGCCAGCGCTCCGGGGTCAGGTAGGGCTCGAAGCGCGGCGCGTCCGCGCGCCTGGGGCGCGATGCCGTGTCGTAGAGCTCTTCCCAGGTCGCACCGAACAGGTTGCGCACCCAGTCAAGGGTGACCCCCGCGTTCTGCACCGGGGCAAGGCGGTAGCTGCCGTCACCGACGGCGCGGAACAAGTTGGTCGTGTCAGCGGGCCGGAAGCCGGGCGCCGCGACGGGGACCGCCCACTGGCCGCCGCTGCCCAGTGTGAGCATCGCCTCCTCCGGGAGCAGGCCGACCGCGTAGAGCGCGGCCGCCGTGTCGGCGGCACCGACCGTCACCGGGATTCCCGGCGGCAGGCCCAGGTCCGCCGCCGGGCCGGGGAGCAGGGAGCCCGCGAGCTCCGCCGAGCCCCTGACCGGCGGCAGCAGTTCGCGGGGGATGCCGAGGACCTTGATGAGGTCGTCCGCCCAGGAGTCCCGTTCCAGGTCGAACAGCAGCGTGCCCGACGCGTCGGTCGGGTCCGTCGCGGCCTGGCCGCACAGCCGCAGCCGGAGCCAGTCCTTGGGCTGCAGCGCCCACCAGGAGGCGCGCAGTGTATACGGCTCGTGGGCGGCAAGCCAGCACAGGATCGGGCCGGCCATGCCCGGCGACGGCCGGTTGCCGAGGACAGCGGTGTAGTCCCAGGGCAGGTCCGCGTAGCCGGCCGCCTCGGCGGCCGCGCGCTGGTCCAGCCACAGGATCGCCGGGCGCAGCGGCGCGGCGCGGTCGTCGACCAGGACGACGCCGTGCATCTGGCCGGCCACCGCGAGCCCGGTGACCTCGGCCCGGCCGGCCCCGGCGAGCGCCTCGCGGGTGGCCCTCCTGGTCGCGGACCACCAGTCCTCCGGGTTGGTCTCCGCCCGCCCCGGGGCGGGCACGCGGACCGGGTAGCCCGCTGCCGCGCGTCCGAGGACGGAGCCGTCCGTGGCGGCCACGAGGACCTTGACCCCGCTGGTTCCGAGGTCGATCCCGAGCACTGCCTTACCGTGACCGTTCACGTACCCATTGTGCCGCAATGCGCCATCTTACGTAAAGTAACTTGACCGTCGCAAATCGTAAGAATACGCTACGTATGACAGCGGCTACAAAAGCCGCATGTCGGATTCGCCGCGCCGGGGTACAACAGGCCTGCGGCGGCGGCCCGTGGAGGGGATCATGGGAAACACATGGGGATGAGCGTGGTCAATCGAAGGTCAGCACCGGCTTGATGGTCGCGCCGGACAGGGAGTCGGCGATCGCCGTGTTGAGCTCACCGAATGAGTAGTTCTTCACCAGCCGGTCGACCGGGAACCGGCCCTGCGCGTGCAGGCTGAGCAGCCTCGGGATGAAGACGGTCGGGTTGATGTGGCCGCCCATGGTGCCGCGCAGCTGGCGCCCCTTGAGCAGCAGTTCGCCCGGGGGCAGGGTGACCGGCGCGCCGCTGCTTGTGATGACCGAGGCGACGCCGTGCGTGGCGAGCGCGGTGACCGCGGCCAGGATGATCCCGGGGTTGCCGGTCGTGTCCAGGGCCACGTCAACGCCCTTGCCGGTCAGCTTTACGACCGCGGCGGCAACGTCGGCGAGTTGCTGGCCGGCTGTGTCGATCGTGGCGGTGGCGCCAAGCTCGGCGGCCAGCGCCAGCCGGTGGCCGACCCGGTCGATCGCGACGATATCGGCCGCACCGGACGCCTTCGCGGCCATCACGGCGGCAAGGCCGACCGCGCCGGTCCCCCACACAGCCACCTTGCTCGCGGAACCGACCGGCATGGCGTTGAGTAGCGCGCCTGCGCCGGTCTGCACGCCGCAGGTGAAGCCTGCCAGGTAGTGCAGCGGCGCGTCCCGCGGAACCGGGACGATGTTCCGCTCGGTGACCAGGGAGTGCGTCGCGAAGCTCGACTGGCCGAAGAACGACGCGCGGACCGGTCTGCCGTCCTGATGCGCCCGCGGCGAGCCGTCCGGCCTGGTGCCGATGAAGGTCACCGGGACTACCTCGTCGCAGTACGGCGTCTTGCCGAGCACGCACTGCTCGCACTTGCCGCAGTAGTCCGGGGTGAACAGCACCCGGTCTCCCGGCCGCACCTTGGTGACGTCCTTGCCGGTCCGCTCGACGACGCCCGCGCCCTCGTGGCCGAGGATGATCGGGAACACGACGGGCAGCCTGCCGAGGCGGGCGTTGTCGTCGGTGTGGCAGACGCCGACGGCCTCGACCTTGACCAGGATCTCGTCGTCGCGCGGCTCGTCGAGATCGAACTCCTCGATCGACAGCGTCGCGCCGGCTTCCCAGGCGACGGCGGCCTGGATCTTCATGCGCGCTCCTTGAGTTCAGTAGCAGATGTTGAACGGCGGGCAGAGCTCATCGGCCGGCCGGAGGCACTGGACGTGCCAGCGGCGCCGGCCGGGCGGACTGGGTCATGAGGGCCTTCTTGCGCAGGAAACGCAGGATGGACGCGGGGCCGGTGCGGTCGCCGCCGAGGCCGGAGTCGGCGAACGAGTTCGTGCCGATATCTCTGGTCTTGAACAGGGTGAGGAAAGTGTCCTGGAGGGCGACCGTGCCCGCGTTGACGCGCTCGGCGATCCGCGCGGCCTCGTCCGGGGTGCCGGCGATGACCGACGCGGACAGGCCGTAGTGGGTGTCGTTAGCCAGGGCGACCGCCTCGTCTTCTGTGGCGTAGCGCATCACCGGCATGAACGGGGCGAACGACTCCTCGGTCATCAGCAGCATGTCGTGGCTGACCTCGGTGAGGACGGTCGGGCGCATGAAATGCCCGCCGCCGAGCACCTGCGAGGGGCCGCCGGTCCTGATCACCGCGCCCTTGGCCACCGCGTCCGCTAGCTGGTCGTCCGCGATCTGCGCCTGGCGGTCGAACCCGAACGGTCCGATCTCGCCGGAGTTGATGTCCGGGTAGTTCAACTGGATCGCACCGGCCTTAGCGACCAGGAGGTCCACGAACGCGTCGTGCACGGACTCGTGCACGTAGACGCGCTCGGTGGAGAAGCAGACCTGGCCTGTGCCGAAGCAGGCGCCGCGCAGCACCGCCGTGGCGGCCGCGTCCAGGTCGGCGGTCTCGGTCACGATCGCCGGGTCCTTGCCGCCGAGTTCCAGGTAGGCGGGGATCAGCCGCTCGGCGCAGGCGACGGCGACCTTACGGCCGGTGCGCACCGAGCCGGTGAAGCACAGCATGTCGATCCGCTGGATCAGCTGCTGGCCGGTCGGAGCGTCGCCGGTGATGAAAGTGAACACCTCGGCCAGTTCCGGCACCGCCCGGATCGTCTCCATCAGCGGCTCGACGAACCTCGGCGCCACCTCGGACGGCTTGACGATCACCGCCGAGCCGGCGAACAGCGCCGGCACCGGGTCGAGGCAGGACAGCATCAGCGGGCCGTTCCACGGCGAGATCACGCCGACAAGCTGGTAGGGCACGAGCTGGGTGCGGAACGACAGGGACGGCATGATCGAACTGGTGCCGGACCTGGCCGCCGCGGCGAGCACGCCGGCCGCGTCGGCGGCCCAGGACCGGACACTGGACGCCACGATCCGCGGCGACATCAGCGCGATCAGGCAGCCGCCGGTATCGGTGAAGTCGGCCGCGGACAGCTTGCCGTAGGCCGCGTCAAGCTCATCCGCCCAGCGCAGCATGACTTCGACCCGGTGCTCGAGCGGCGCGGCGGCCCACTTCACCTGGGCCGCGCGCAGCGAGTCGCACAGCTGCGTCAGTTCTTCCGCGGTCGGCGGCGTGATCTCGTAGTCAAGCTCGCCGGTGTAGGGGTTGCGGACGGGCAGTTTTCTCCCGGGAGGACGACCCCCCGTGCCCCCCGGCCCGGCGGACCCCTTCGGGATGCTCAAGGCGTTCACGTGACGTTGACGTCAGACGAGCGGGCCGCTCGGGGCGTTGATCTTGGCGCGGTCGTCGCCGACCCAGGGCACGTCGTCGCCCATCCACTTGTGGATGCGCATCGACTTGAATAGCCACTCGCCGGACGCCTTGGTGAGCACGTTGTCCCAGTTGGCGAGGCCGAAGACGAAGTTGCGCTTGTAGTCCACCTGGTACTGCACGAGCGTGGAGTACGCCTTGACGTGCATTTCCTGCTCGCCGCGGGGCGTCAGGATGAAGTGGTTGGCGAGGTGCTGGCGGCCGATGAACCAGCCGGGCTTGTCGTACCAGAGGTGGCTGAGCAGGGTCTTGATCTGCTCGTGGCCGTGGAAGATGCCCTGCGGCTGGTGCTCGAACGAGGCGTCCTCGGTGAAGCAGCTCAGTACCTGTTCTTCGTCGCCGGTGTTCAGGCCCCAGGCGTAGTAGGCGAACAGTTCCTGGATCTCCAGGCGGTCCTCGACGGGGATCTTGGGGCGTGGCATGTCAGGCTTCCTTCGCGTCGCTGGCAGGGAGGTTGAATGCGGTCTCGGTGCTGGTCTGGTTGAGCTACTTCTTCTCGGCTGAGCCGGCCGTGACGCGGTCGACGAAGCGGGCGAGCTGCGCGCCGAGCGCCAGGTCGTCCACGCCGATCGAGCCGATCTGGGAGACGTGGTTGTGCCCCTCGGAGAAGATCACGTGCGGGACCTCGCCCTTGGCGGCGGACCAGGCGGCGACCAGGATCGCGGCCTGGCTCTGGCTGAGCGGCGCGTCCCGCTCGGCGACGGCGAACACCAGCGGGATATCCGTGGCGAGCAGGCCGGGGAGCGACGAGACCTCGGACGACGGGCGCTCACCGAAGTAGCTGACCTCGAGCTCGCCGCGCTCGTCGCCGTCGGGGATCTGGTAGAAGCCGGAAAGCAGGCCGGCGCCCTTGATGCCCTCGAGTGTGCCGCCGCCGTGGGCGGCCAGGTACGAGGCGACGTGCACGCAGCCTGCCGAGTGGCCGGCCACCACGATGCGGTCCGGGTCGCCGCCGTAGCCCGCGATGTTGTCACGGACCCAGGCGATGGCGGCGGCGACGTCCTGGGCGCCCGACGGCCAGGTGTGCTCGGGCGCGAGCCGGTAGGTGATCGTGACGCCGACCCAGCCGTTGCGCACGGCCCACGCGCCGATGTGATCGTACTGGGGGGTGCCGGGTACCACCTTGTCGCCGCCGACGAAGCCGCCGCCGTGCACGAACACGAAGACAGGCGCGCCGCGGTCCTCGCTGCCCGGTTCGGTGTCCGCCGTGTGCACGTCCAGGCGGTGCCTCTCGTGCTTGCCGTAGAACAGGTCGCGGTGAATCTTCGGCGCGGTGTATCCGACCTTGTCGTGGAACGGCTTGAGCAGCGTCCAGCTCGTCGCCACCAGTTCCGGTGTGATCGCCGAGCCCATCCCGGTGAGCTGGCTGATCACGTCCTGCGGAAGTTGCTCCGTCACAGTTGCGGCACCTTTCGTTCGCTGCGCGGTGTTGCGGGGTCACGTGCTGCTCTATCACCGTGTTGCGCTTCACCGAGGGGGCGGCTCACGTGACAGGGATCGCTGCTGCTTGTCCCGTCAGAGCATCACGCGTGCGAAACCCCATGTCATTGGGCTGATCAGCCAGAGATCCACCCTGGCTTGTACGGTCCGTACATAGAGGTGCGGTCACCTGCGCGACTAGGAGCGCAGACGTCGCGGTACGGCTAGTAGAAGAACGCGATCGTGCGGAACTCGACCGACTCGCGGGGGTTGGCGCCGGCCGCGTACGGCGTCTCGAAGGCGGTGTGCGGGACCCGCCAGGCGACGCTGTGATCGGTGTCGTGCAGCTTGAACAGCAGCGCCTCGTCCACGGTCAGGTCGGGGAAGAACCACCAGCGGTGGTACGGCCGCGGCGCGAAGATCGAGCCGGCCGGCATCGAGTCAGGGTCCTCGATTTCCGGGATGCGGTCCGGGTCGGGCAGCTTGTCGACGAACAGCAGCAGGTTCGGCTCGCCCTCGGTGTCATCGACCGTGCGGTAGTCGAGCAGCGCGAGCGGCCAGTCCTGCGGCGGCGGGCTGAACGCGCGCCACAGGGAGGTCATGATCGCCCGCTTGTACGGCTCGCCGCGCGGCGACGCGGCCGACAGGCGGCCGTCGGCCCGGCCCGGGTGCATGTCGACGTGGACGTCGGCGGCGGGCGGCTGAGCCCCGTCGAGTGCCTTGTTCGCCCGGCGGATCACCCAGCCGAGCGTGACGACCTCGTCCGCCCCGAGCGTCTCCTTCAGCAGGTCAGATACCTCGGCTGTATAGGAGCCGTCCAGTTGCGCCTGGTCGCCGAAGTCGGTGACGGCGCTGTGGTGGCGCAGCAGCGTGAAGCCGCTGCGGTCAAGGCCGAAGTCGCCGAGATGGGGGCGGCCGTTGGCGATCGTGACCGTGGTCGGCGCGTACTCGGTCGTCGTCAGGTGGCCGCCGAGGGCCACGTAGAGACGGTTACGCTTCGATTCCGGGCTCAGGTAGTTGAGCGTGGCCGACACCGCGGACACGGCGCCGCCAGTGACATCAGTCATGTGATCCACTATCCGCCGGCGTGCTCCCTAGCTCCAGACGCGGGGCCACAACGGGCGCGGCGGGTTATTGGCCCGTGCCGACCATCGGCGGGTACGCGGGGTCGTCGCCCCGGGCGATGGCGGCCGGCCTGGGAACCCGCTCGTAGTCCGGGACCTGCGCCGAGACCTCGGGGACAGGGGGCTCGAATGCCGGGATCTCGTCCGGCTGGACCGGGGCGACCAGTTCGGTGCCGACCACGGCGGGGTCGACGATGAGGGCCACCATCTTGCTCTCGGTGACCGCCGAGGTCCTGCCGCCGGTGACGGCCCGGTCCGCGTTCGCGCCCGCTTCCACGATGTGCGGGGCGAGCATCTGGTCCTCAGGCAGCGCCATCAGCGTCTCCGGCTGGACCTTGTGGTCGTAGACGAGCTCGTAGCCGATCTCGTCGCCGACGCTCACCCCGTCGGTCCGTGACTGCGACGTCGCGCTTGTGTGGCTGGTCTCCTCGGTTGTGGACCAGGACTTGGTCTTCGAATCGCTCTCGTGGTGTGCGGTGAACCAGGTCCTGGTCTTGATGATGTCGAACTGCGGCTTGCCGCCCTTGCCGCCGCCTTTCGCGGCCGAGCCAGCCGAACGCTTCTTAGCCGGATCACTCGTCCGCTGCCGCGCCGCGTCCCTGACAGCCGCGGCGTCCCTGGCGCCGGTGCCGTTGCCTGCCCGGTCACGCACGGCCCTGTCCGACGGCGTGTCCTTGCCGCGCGCCGTGTCCTTGGCCTCGGGTTGCTCGCGCGCCCCGGCCCGCAGCCGGTCCTGATCCGGCCGGCGGTCGTCGCCGCGGTGCTCCGGCTGCGGGCGGTGATCCTCAACGTGCACGTGGACCTGCTGCTCACGGCGCGGGACCTGGGCCTCCGAATACGCCTGGCCGGTCGTGGTCCCGGTGGTGTGCGTGGTCGCCTCGCCCTCGGTGCGCCCGGTGGTGCGGGTGACCGACTCGCTCGTGGTGCGGGTCCGTGACCGGCTCACGCTGTGCCTGTGCGCGAACCGCGCGGCGACGAAGCGCCGCTCGAGACCGATGTGCTCGGCCGCGCGCAGCGCCTCCGGCCTTGTCGCCAGCCGCATGAACGCGGTGTTCCTCGTGTCCAGGTGCCTGGCGGACTCCTCGGTCAGCCGGGAGAAGGCGCGGACGAGAGGGATGTCGTACCGCTCGCACACCGCGGTGAGCCGTCCCAGGTGCCTGGTCGACTGCTCGTCCGCGCCCGCGAGGATGACCGCGGGCGCGGAGCCGTCCGCGCCGGTACCGGCCGAAACCGCACGGGTGACCCACTGGACGACCAGGGCGGCGGTCAGGTCGGCCGCCACGTCCCGCGGCCCGTCGGCGAGCGACAGGCAGGTCAGCCGGGCGGGCGGGCGCGTTCCCGCGTCGGCACCGAGGCCGGTGAGCGGCTCGACCACGGCCGCCAGCCTGACCAGGTTCCCGGTGACCTGGTGCCGGAAGCCGTCGCCGAACACCGCCGCGAGGCTGTCGCGCTCGCCTGACGTCAGCGGGCCGCCCCGCGGCGCGGACGGGTCGCCGAGCAGCGCGGTGAGCGCCGCGTACAGCCGCCCCATGGAGACGTCGGCGCCGAGCACGCCGGCGATTTTCCGCAGGATCATCAGGTCGGTGGCGCGCCCGGCCGTCGTGGCGCTCGCGTCGTCGGCGTGCACCACCTCGACGATGAGGGACGCGATGTGCTCCCCGGCCAGCCCGGCGAGCAGCGGCGTCTGGGCCAGGTCGCGGGGAAGCTCGTAGTCCTGGCAGGAGATGCCGGCTCGCACCGCGGCGGTGACCAGCCCGTCGGCCACCCGGTCCTGGGACAGGTCGAGCACGATCACCGCGCGCTGCTCGAGCAGTTCCCAGCCGAGCCCGGTCACCATGTTCTGCCGCCCGAGCCCGGTGCCGCCGAACACGTCAAGCCGGGTGACGTCCTCGTGCGCCGCCACCCGCAGCCACCGCGGCGCCGCGGCGACCCGTGCCGCCTCAGACCGCGCCCACTGCGCCTTCCCCCGCTCGTACTCGTCGAGTTCGGCCGCGTGCCGCCTGGCTCCCTGCTCGGTCGCCGCCCGGAGCCTGGCCGCGGCCCGCCGCCGGTTCACGATGAGCAGCACGACCGGCAGCCAGCAGCACAGCGCGAGCCCGGCCGCGATCGGCCACGCCCAGCGGAGGCGGGGGATCTCGCCGAGCGAGCCGAACAGTATGACCGCCAGCAGTCCGGTGACCAGCAGCAGCCGCGTCCACAGCACGCGCGCGTGCTGCGCGGCCCGCAACGCCGCCACCTTCGCCTGATCCGGTTCCGGCGCGCTCGGCACCGTCCGGTCATATTTGCGGTGCCGCAGCCCCGGTTCGTTGGGAATCCAGCCCAGGTGCAGTCCCATACCGGGAGACTAGAACTCGGGACGAATCGGTTCAATTCGACACTCGTCACTAGACGGCGCCAGGTTTGCGCCGGGGGCGTCGCCCCGCGGGCTACGCTTGCGCCGCTAGCTCGCTGTCCGGGATCCAGTTGCCGTGGAAGCCGATCGGCACCCGGTGCGGGATGTGGATCGTCGCCACCGGGCCCGCCGCCAGGTCCTGGGCGTGCAGGATGACGACGTCGGCGGTGCGCGTGGTCATGTCGGTGACGTACGTCATCAGCCAGCCGTCGTCCTCGGCCGCGTCCGGGGTGCGCGGCACGAAGACCGCCTCCATGCCGAACCGGCCGGCGCCGTAGCCGAAGGCTTCCTTAGTCCCG
>Ga0335073_10003418_pt1 | contig 22079 bp, 19 predicted proteins | sample Lox_Sample_22_FD_207093 | JGI IMG/M metagenome (GOLD analysis project Ga0335073, IMG submission 207093) | Soil microbial communities from Loxahatchee National Wildlife Refuge, Florida, United States - Lox_Sample_2.2 | ecosystem: Environmental > Terrestrial > Soil > Wetlands | place: USA...
ACGTGCTGCGCGCCGACGGCGTCCCCGCGGACAGCCTGGTGCTGGCCGCGCTGGGCCCGAGGGTGCTGCGGCTTTCCGCGGAGCGGGCGGGTGGCGCCCACCCCTACCTGGTCCCGCCCGAGCACACCCGGCGGGCCCGCAAGATCCTCGGCCCCGGGCCGCTGCTGGCCCCGGAGCAGAAGGTGGTGCTGGAGGCCGACCCGCAGAAGGCCCGCGCCATCGGGCGGCCGCGGGTGCAGAACCCTTACCTCGGGCTGGTCAACTACACCGCCAACCTGCGCCGCCTGGGCTTCAGCGACCAGGACCTGGCCGACGGCGGCAGCGACGCCCTCATCGATGCGCTGGTCGCCCACGGCCGCGGCGAGCAGGTCGCGGCGCGGCTGGCCGAGCACTTCGACGCGGGCGCCGACCACGTCTGCGTTCAGCTGCTGACCGCGCCCGGCGCCGACCTGCTGGACGAGTTCCGGAAGCTGGCCGAGGCGCTCGGCCTGTGACGCCCGGCCGGTAAATCAGGGGCGGTCCTTCCGCGGCAGCTTGCTCACCACGGCGTCGTAGGACGCGTCGACCGCCTCGAGCAGGTCGTCGTCGGGGATCCCGGACCCGATCCGCAGGCTGTTCCAGCCCGACCGGCCGATGTAGGCCATGACCGAGGCGTCGTCCGGGTAGCGCGCCAGCCACTCGTCGGCCGCCTCCCGGGTCGCGGCGCACTTGAGGCCGACCGAGGGCGTGGCGGAGTCCTGGCCGAGGAAGGCGAAGATCTTGCTGGCGACCTTCACCACCACGTCGCCCTCCCACGGCTCGTCCTGCCACGCTCCGGGTTTGGCCAGGCAGTGGGCCAGCACTTCGTCCCAGGTCACGTCGCCTCCTCCGGGCCGCTACCGGTCCTGCGCCAGCGCCGCCACGACCGCGTAGGGCACGTGCCGGGGATGCACCAGCAGGCCCCGGGCCACCGCGCGGATCTGCGGGCGCAACGGGGTGAGAATCTTCTCGCTGTAACGCCACGCCGCGCACTCATCGTCGCCGAAACGGCCGGCCAGGGCGCGACGGAACCGGCGCGCGTCGCCGCCGTCACCCTTCCACGTGGCCAGCCAGGCCCGCAAATCGTCGTCGCGTTCGAGCATGCCCCAGGTGCGGAGCCGCTCCGCGATCTGGCCCGCCGCGTCGATGACGAACGCGAGATCGCCGGCTCCGGCGATCTTGTGCACCCGGCCCTCGTGGCCGCAGCCATGGCGGATGCTGGCCGAGCTGAACGTGGCCCCGACCGCCAGGGCCGCCACCGCGTGACCCGCCTCATGCCAGGCCGTCTCGACGGTCGCGGTCCGCGCCGCCGCCAGCCGCGGAAAGCAGCCGCAGTCGTAGCGCTGCCGAAGCCAGATGTCGTGCACGATCGACTCGTCGTCGTAACGGACGACCCGGTTCAGTTCCGCCCGGATCCCGGCCAGGGCGCGTTCCTCGGCGGGTCTCACCGGTGGACGATATCCCGGGCGACCACGACGCGGGCCGCTTCTACTTGGGCGGCTTCCCCTCCGGCGGGCGGATCGGGGGGATCTCGGGCCGCGGCCGCGGCCGCGGCCCGGACCAGAGCGCGCGCACGACGTCGAGGGAGTAGGCGATGGCGTAGGCGGCCTGCTCGTAGTTGACCCGCCAGCCCACGAAGTCCGGCCACGCGTCCTCGGGATCGCGCTCGATCGGGAAGTCGACCTTGCGCATCCGCTCCACCGCGGCCAGGAACTCGTCGTAGCTCAGCTTGATCCCGGCGCTGGGATCGGGTTCGGCCGGGACGTCGAGGCTCATGGCCCGGGCCACCTCGTTGAAGCAGATGAAGCCGCTGCGCAGGCACAGCCGGGCCGGGACAACCGGCGCTGACTTCGGGGACAGCGCGAGGAAGAGCGCGGCCGAGTCGAGCACCGCGAGCAGCGCGGTCACCCAGGACGACATCGGCCGCGGCGAGCGGAACCGTACCAGCGGCAGATAGGTGGTGTGACTTTCGGCGATGTCCGAGGCCCAGCGCTCCCACTGCTCATACAGATCGGGCAGGGTGTCGATGGTCGAGGCGCCCGAGCCGAGCGCGTAGTGGGTGCGGGCCAGCAGTTCCGGCCCCCAGGACGGCACCCCGCCCCGGGCGTTCAGCAACGACACGTCGGTCTCGCGCCGGTTGAACGCCGAGTACAGGGTGGGCAGGTAAGCGATCTGCAGGGTGACCGTGACCAGGGCCGCTATCGCGGCCATGTCGGCCAGCGTCCGCTCCGCCGGGCCGAGCGAATCGTTCGGCCCGAATACGGCCGGGCCCGCCACCGAGAACGCCAGGCCGATGCCGCCGGGAACGAGCGGCCACAGCAACAGCGCGAAGCCGACGTAGAAGATCAGCACCCACATGACCAGCTGACCGAGGAGGATGATGGCCGCCTGCCCGGCGAGCAGCCGGTCGACCCGCTTGTGGTCCTGGATCTTGGCCGTGATTTCCCGGTAGGTGAAGCTCACGATCTTGTCGACCCATTCGGTCAGCCAGCTGCGGGTCGGCCTGGGCACGATCACCGTGCCGATGACGCTGCGGGCCCCGGCGAGCACGAGCAGGGCACCGATGGCGGCCGCGATGGCGCGGCCGGCCAGGGGCATCACCATGGCCCTCCTCGACGGCTTGCGCGCTGCGGACGAGCTATCCGCGCAAAAGTATCAGCCCCGCGACCAGCGCGATCACTTGGTGTTTGCGCCGCCCTGCATGGAGTCGCGAACGACGGGTAGCTGAGCGCCCGCAGGCGCATCCCGTCCCCAACGCGCATCCACCCCCACGCCTGCAGAAGGAAGTGATCGATATGACCGGGATCCTCAGGGTTCCGAGGAGCCGCGGCGTGCTGAGCGGCCTGTTGCTGACCCTGCTGGGGGCCTGGGGCGCCCTGGTGCCCTTTATCGGGCCGTATTTCCACTATGCCTACACCCCGGACAAGGCCTGGACCTATACCTCGGGCCGCCTGTGGCTGGAGATCCTGCCCGGGGCCGCGGTGGCGCTCGGCGGGCTGATCGTGCTGGCCAGCGCCTACCGGCCGACGGCGCACTTCGGCGCCTGGCTGGCGGTGCTGGGCGGCGCGTGGTTCACGCTGGGCAGCCTGATCGCGCCGACGTGGATCAGCGGGATGAACATGACCACGGGCACGCCCGTCGGCGGCCACGTGACCCGCGCGCTCGAGCAGATCGGGTTCTTCACCGGGCTCGGCGTCGCGATCGTGCTGCTCGCCGCGATGGCGGTCGGCCGGTTCTCCGTGATCAGCGTCAGGGACGCGCGGCGGGCCGAGGCGGCCGCGCCGGCTGAGGAGCCCGTGACGACGCCGGCCTCCGCCGCCAGCACCGGCGGCTGGCGCCGGTTCGTGACGCTTCGCCGGGACGACGAGCCGGACGAGGCCCTCGAGCCCGACGCCGAGCGCGTCAGCTCCTCGCGCAGCTGACGACCCGCACAAACGTCGGGCGTGCCGGCGGGCCCGCGCTCCTCGCCGGCACGCCCGTCGCCGCTGGCCTGCCCCGGCGGGGCACGAATGCTGGAGGAGACATGTCTTACGGCTTAGGGCGGCGCCGCAGGTCCGGACGGCGGTGGCGGCCCCGCACCAGGGGCGGCGGCTGCCTGCTGTGGATCCTGGTCATCATCATCGTCCTGATCGTCCTGTCGCTGCTGTTCGGCGGCTTCCAGAAGGGCACGAAGGCGGGCGGGCTGGGCGCTCCGCCGCGGGTTCCGGTGGCGGCGGTCCCGGCCGGGACGGTCCCGGCCGCGGGGGTGTCGGCCACGGCCTTTGCGGCGGCCCAGGGGGGCGGCCGCTAATGCGGGTCTCTTTCGACCGGCCGGGCGTGCGCGTCTCCGGTGGCTGGGCCGGCCGCCTCATCGGACTGGCCGCCCTGCTGCTGGCGCTGGTCGTCGCGCTCGTGGTGCTCTCGGCGGTGCACCTGCTGCCGCAGCTGAGGAACCCGTTCGCGCAGACCACGACCGACCGCAGCGGGCCGGTGCTGCTCAAGTCCATCACCGCGCTCAGCCGGTACGAGGCGGCCAGCGGGTCGTTCCAGGTGGTGGTGGACCTGTCGAAGCAGACCTCGTTCCTGCCGTCCTTCCTCGAGGGGAGCACCACGCTGTTCATCGGCCAGGGCAACGAGATCGCCTTCGTCGACTTCTCGAAGCTGAACGGCAAGCAGATCCAGGTCTCGCCGGACCGCACCGCGGTGACGATCGACCTGCCGCCCGCCCAGCTCGAGCCCGCCGTGCTGAACGTCAAGCAGTCTTACGTCTACGCCGAGCAGCAGGGCCTGCTGAACCGGGTCGGGAACTTCTTTTCCGGCAACCCGAATAGCCAGCAGCAGGTCTACATCCTGGCCCAGCAGAAGATCGAGACCGCCGCCAAGCACAGCCCGCTGCTGGCCGAGGCGCAGAAGAACACCACCGGGATGCTCGACGGCATGCTGCACTCGCTGGGCTTCCGGCAGGTAACCGTGACCTTCGCCGCCCGGTAGGGCCGCGCGGCAAGAAAGCCGGCGGCGTCCCGGGATCAGTCGAAACCCCAGGCGGTCCACGTCGAAGGAGGACCATCTGGGGTAATGGCCAGCAGGACGCGCTCGTCGGCGATCAAAGACTCCAGGTGCGCTTCATCGCCCAGCGCATCCATGCCGTACTTTTCCCGGATGGCCCGAAAGCGAGGCAGCTCGGCCGCGGTGTCCTCGCGGATCTCGACGGTGGCGGGAACGAGCACGGCGCGCAAGCCGGCCGGGTCGTCGAACGCCAGCTGCGCCCTTCCGTCCCTGCGGAAAACGGCGTACTTCACCCGCCGCCGCGTGGTCGAGACGTAGAACCGCTCGCCGTCCCAGCAGAACCAGGCGGGCGTCACGTGCGGACGGCCGTCGGGCCGGGTGCCCGCCAGGATCATGTTCCGGCACTCGGCCAGGAACGCCTCGAGGCCGTCTCGGGAAGCCATCGGTCACCGCCGTGCCGCGGTCGCCACCGCGGGCGCTCAGATCCGGTACCCGAGAACGACCCGGCCGGACCGGCCGGGGCGGTATTGGATCAGCTCGAACGTTCGCCGTCCTTTGACGCCCGAGAATGGCGCCTTGCCTCCGCCAAGGATGATCGGGTGAACGATCAGCCGGACCTCGTCGATGAGGCGTGCGTTCAGAAGGCTCGATATCAGCGCCGCGCCCCCGATCACGTAGACCGCGCCGCCTGGCTGTTCCTTGAGCGAGCGGAGCTCGCCGATGTCGCGCATCAGACGGGCCGTCTGCCAGCCGACGGCGTCCAGCGTCGTGGACAGGACGTAATGCGGTGTCTTCTGTGTCCACCGCGCGTACTCGACCTCACCCTCCGTTGCGGCACGCCCCAGCATCGCGGTGCCGTCCTGCGGCCGGGTCGCGATCGTCCCCCAGAGCTGCTCGTATCCCGGGTACGTTCCGCCGCCGATAACCGCTGCGTCCGCGTCGGGGACCAGGTCAAGCGCGTCATTCCAGGAATCGACCCAGTCGACCTCCCCGCCCGCTCCCTGGACGTAGCCATCCAGGGAAATCTGTAGCGCTGCCACGAAGGCCCTCGATCGTGCGGTCACGAGTGTCTCCCCTCGGTTGGAATGATCGTCATGCCCTCAGGGCGCTAGTTCCGGACTCGCGTTGCTAGCCGGCCCATACCGGCAAGGGCCGTCCGCCTACCGCCGCCACTCGACGGGGTGTTCCGGGGCGTAGCTGCACCACGTGCCGGTGTGTACCGACGCCCGTAGGTGCCGGCCGAGTTCCGGATGAGCCTGCTCAACCCGGGCGATGGCGTGACGTATGCGGTACGTCACCGCCTTGCGCATCCGCTCGGTCGGCGATCCGGCCACCCGGGGCCGTCCGTCCAGCCCGGTCGCGGCGGACAACTCAGCCAGCAGCGCCTCTCGTTCATGGTGCAACGCCTCGCCCTGTACCGGGCCGGCGTCGCCCGAGTCGAGCTCGGCGTCGATCCGGCGTAGCCGCTCCCGGTAGGCGGCGAGCGCGCGCCGGTCGGCCACCGGCCCGAGGTCGGGCCGGGGAAGCCCCGTGGTGTGGGTCAGCTCGCCGACGTGGGTCTGCTCTCCGGGGCGGGCGAGCAGCAACGCCAGGTCGCGCAGCCCCTTGCTGTCGCGCATCCGGACGGTCCGTCCGGCATAGCCCAGCGTCCACACCTCTGCGTCCAGGCGGAATACGGCTGCCCCGGCGGGGGCTGGGCCGCCGCCAGCCCATTCCCGTGTGCGTGCGGCCAGGGCGGCGCCCGCCGCTGCGTCCAGTTCGGCCGCCCGGCCGAAATGCGTCTGGGCGGCTTCGGCCCGGCTCAGGTAACGGGCGAGAAGTCCGAGATGCGCATCAACCGAGCCCCAGCTGCCGGCCAGGTGACCCTCCACGGCGAATTGCCCGGAATACGGCTCGAGCTCCCGATAGGCCAGCTCGGCCGCGGGCCGGTGGCCGGCCAGCACGGCCGCCACCGCGACCTGCGCGTACTTGGGCAGCCACTCGCCATCCCTGGGCTCCGTCCTGGCCATCACCCGATCCAGGTTGGCGTGAGCCTCGGCGAGCCGCCCGCGCCGGGCATTGAGCAAGGCCTGCGCGCAGGTTCCCGCCCGCGGGTCGTCCGGGATCAGGCCCACGATCTCGGCAAAGTCGCCGGCCAGCTCGTCGGCCCGGCCTTCGCCGACCAACCGGACGAACCGCTGCACCAGCCCGAGCAGCCGGGCGTTGATGCTGCCCGCCCGTTCCGCCATCTCGCCGAGCTCACGGGCATGCGATTCGGCGAGGACCCGATCGCCGTGCATGAGCGCCCGGGCCCCTCGCCACAGGGGCACGTACCAGCCGAGCCGGGGCTGGGCCAGCTGCCCGGCCAGCCGAGCGTACGAGGCGATCTCGGCGTCCACCGCCGGCCAGTCCGCGGCCTCGGCCAGCGCGACCACCAGCAGCCGCCGCCCCAGGAGCTCGCCGGTGCGGTCCCCGCCGGCCTGGGCCAGCTCGACGATCTCCGCCGCCGCGGCGCGCCGTTCGGCGACGTGGTCAGGGCCGGAGATCGCATCGCAGCGGGCGGCCAGGGCGGTGATCAGAACCGTCGGATCCTCTAGCCGCCTGGCCATGGCGATGGCCTCGGCGCTCAGCCTGGCCCGGCGCTCCGCTGGCGCCCCGGTGAACGCCAGGGCCAGCGAAAGCCGCCCGAGCAGGGCGGCCCTGGCCCTGGAGTCGCCATCCGGCTGCGCCCGCAGCGCCTCCGTGAGCACCGCCACGCGGCCCGGGTCGCGCAGGTCGATCTCGAAGCCGCCCCGGCCGCCGGCCAGTCCCAGAGCAGCGTCGGCGAGAAGCTCCGCCCGGCCGGTCTGCCGGGCCAGCTCGGCGGCCTCGGCATACGCGGTCCGCGCCGCCGCTGGGTCTCCGGCGGCCAGGGCCGCCTCACCCAGGGCGCAGAGCAGGTCGCCCCGCTCGCCCCGGAAACCGGGCAGCGCCAGCGCGGCGGTCAAGAGCCGCGCCGCGTCCTCGTAGCCGACCCGGCGCGTCGCATCCGCCGCGGCCAGCCGGGAGAACTCGACGGCCGCTCCTGCGTCACCGCCCAGCTCGGCGGCGGCCAGCAGATGGCGGGCGGCGGCAGCCGGTCCGACGGTGCCCGCCCGGTAGCGCCGGGCCAGAATCGCGCCGGCTCTGGTGTGCCACGACAGCCGCTCGGCCGGTCCAAGCTGGGCATCCAGGACCTCCCGGACCAACGGGTGCGCGAACCGGTCCCTGCTCACCACCCGGGCCGCCTCGGCCGCGGCCAGCGCTGACGCCACCCCCGTCAGCGGTTGCCCGGCCACCTCCGCGAGCAGCGGCGGATCGAGTTCGTCGCCGAGCAGCGCGCTCACCCGCAGCAACGCGGCCGCCGAGGCCGGCAGGAGAGCCAGCCGCCGCTCCAGCACCGCGCGTACGGTGCGCGGCATAAGATCGGCCGGCAGCCGGGTCGATCCGTCCAGCCCGCCTTCGGCGCGAAGCAGCCGGACCACCTCAGCCGCGAAGTAGGGGTTGCCGGCCGTGCGGGCGTGCAGCGCCTCGACAATCGCGCCGGGGACGGCGGAGCCGGTGGCCATGTCCACCGCGACGGCCAGCTCCCCGGGAGTCAGCCCGCCGAGTACCAGGTGGCGTTCCGGGCCGACGTCCGCGCACAGCGCGTCAGCGGTCGGCTCGGTATCCCGGTAGGTGCACAGGGCCACGACCGGCAGGGTGGCAAGCGCCGGCCGGATCGCCGCCAGCAGCCGCCGGGAGCCAGCGTCCGCCCAGTGCAGGTCGTCCACGACCAGAAGCAGCGGGCGTTCCGCCGCCGCCTCCCGCAGCGCCGCCGCCACCGCCTCGAACAGCAGGAACCGGGCCAGCTCCGGATCGGCCGCACCGGCCGCAGGGCGCAGCGAGTCGCGGCCGCCGAGCTGATCGAGCAGCTCGCCCCACAGCCAGAACGGCGGTGCGCCGTGGTCCTCCGGGCAGCTCACCCACGCCTGGCCGAACCCGCCCTCGGTCAGCCGCGCCGCGCATGCGGCCGCCAGCCGGGTCTTGCCGATGCCCGGCTCGCCGCCAACCAGCCCCACCCAGCCGCGGCGCTCCTCAGCCGCGCGCGCCGCCGCACCGAGCAGTTCGCGCAGCTCCGTGACCCGTCCGGCCAGCACGGGCCCGATCTTGCCAGGCCGGCCGGCCGATTCCAAGGCCGGTCCGGCTGCTCAGGGGACGAAGACGACGCGCCGGCCGGGCGCGACGGGCGCGTTCCAGGTCGTCTGGACCTGGCTGAGCGGCACCGCCGCCGCATCGATGGCGTAGGTCCCGGCCGTGATCTCGGCCGCGAGCGCGGGCAGTTCGCCGACGATGTCCGTGGCGCTGACCGATCCCTGGCCGCTGCCGACGAGCTGGACGCGCACGGCCCGCAGCCACGCGGACGGGAGGGTTATCTGCCGGCCCGACATCGAGCCGATCTCGACCCAGGTCAGGGGCTGGCTCTCGTCGGCGCGGCCGGTGAGCACCGCGGCCATGTTGTGCTCGGTCGCCGGACCCCACAGGAAATCAAGGACCACGTCCACCTCGGCGCCGGCTTCGCCGAGGGCCCGCCCGGCCGGTGCGGGATCACCGGCCAGCGAGACGGTGACGTCGGCCCCGAGGCCGGTCAGCGCGGCCAGCCGCTCGGGATCGCGGCCGGCCGCGATGACGTGGGCGGCGCCGAGGTGCCGGGCCACCTGGACGGCCATATTCCCGGCGTTGCCGGTGGCGCCGAGCACCAGGACGCGCTGCCCCGGCTCGAACGCGATGCGCTGGCGCAAAGCGATCCAGGAGGCCATGGCCGGGTTCATCGCCGCGGCGACGGTCAGCACGTTGGTGCCCGCCGGCAGGACGACGCTGCGCCGCGCGTCGATGACCACCCGCTCGGCCATGCTGCCGCGATTGGTGTCGTGCAGCACGAAATAGCGCAGCCGGCCGTCGGGATCGCGGCCGACCCCGTCGACGCCCGGGATCATCGGCAGCTCGCCGGTGCTGGTGTAGTGCGACCCGTCCGCGCTCGCGCGCGTCCGCGGATGCAGCCCGGCCGCGAGGACATCGAGGAGCATCTCATCCGGGGTAGCGGGCGCCGGGGCGTCGACGGACTCGTAGGCCGGGGGATTCCCGAACGATCGGACAACCGCCGCCTTCATGGGCGGCCTCCTTTCAATATGGTTCTTGATACGAACTATATTAGGCCGTGACACGAACCAAATCAAGTTGGTGGCACGAACAATTCGGGTAGGCTCATCACCATGCCCCCCCGCCGATCCGCGCGCCGGCCGCCGGCCGATCCGGCCATGCTCGATGCGCTGGTGCAGCTGTCCTTCGCCGTCCAGGACGTGCTGGCCCGGGTCGCCGCACGCCATGGCTTCTCGGTCACGCAGGTGCGGCTGTTCGGCAGCCTGCGCGGCCGCGAGCCGACGATGTCCGACATCAAGGACCACCTGGCGCTCGAGAAGTCCAGCGTGAGCGGCCTGGTCGACCGCGCCGAGCGTCGCGGGCTGGTCGCCAGGACCGCCGGGCACCCCGACGGCCGCACGGTGCACGTGCGCCTCACCGAGCGGGGCGCCGAGCTCGCGGCGCGATTCGCCGCGGAGGTATACGCCGAGCTCGAGACCCTGCTGGCGGCGCTGCCGGACCGCGACCGGCGCCGGCTCTTTGAGCTGGCGGCCGCGATCCTCGCCGCGCCGGGGGTTCCTCGCGCCTAGAGGCGGTTCAGGTGGCGCCCGTCCGGGCGGCGGGCCACCGCGGATCCGGGCGTGGCCGGCGCCGGCGCGCAGGCCGTCGCCGGCCCGGCGGCGGGGGAGCCGGGCGCGGGCGGCCCGGGAGCGGGCTCATCCTCCGGCGGGTCCGCGGCGGCGACCGCTCGCTCGTAGGCGTCGCGGACCCGGTCCACCTCGGCCTGCGGGTCCTGGAACCAGTTCGTCGACCAGAGCCGGTGGAAGTTCCAGCCGAGCCGCTGCAGGTGCTCGCCGCGCAGCCGGTCCCGGTCGCGGACGCTGCCGGACTGCCGGTAGGAGGCGCCGTCGGCCTCGATGGCCAGCACCATCCGGTCGGCGTCCTCGGGGTGGGCCGCCGCGAAGTCGACCCGGTAGCCGCCCACGCCGTACTGCGGCACGACCGTGATGCCGCAGGCGGCCAGCCGGTCGCGCACGTCGGCCTCGAACGGGTTCAGCTCGGCGACGCCCGACGCTCCGATCGCCGTCCCGCCGGAGCCGGCGTACTCGAGGTAGTCGGCGAGCAGCCGGGCCCCGGCCTTGGTCACCCGGTCCGGGTCGACGTCGTGGCTCGAGAACGAGCTGACCAGGGTGAGCCGGCGGCGGGCCCGGGTGGCGGCCACGTTGAGCCGGCGCTCCCCGCCGTCGCGCAGCAGCGGGCCCCACTGATAGCGCATCCGGCCGTCGCGGTGCTTGCCGTAGCCGATCGACAGGATGATCGCGTCCCGCTCGTCGCCCTGCACCCGCTCCAGGTTTTTGACGAAGAACGGCTCGGGCGAGTCCTCGGCGAAGAAGCCCTCCAGGTCCGGGTGGTCGCCCAGGGCGTAGCGCAGTGCCGCGTCGACTCGCTCGGCGTGCCGGATGCCCAGCGCGATCACGCCGAGCGACTCGCGGGGCCGGGTCCGGGCGTGGTCCAGGATCAGCTCGACGACCTGCTCCACCTCGGCCGTGACCGAGACCTCCTGGCCGGGCTCCGGGCCCTGGTTCACGACCACGTGCCGCAGGCAGTCGTCGCGGAACACCCCGGGGAACGTGGTCAGCGCGCCGCCGTAGATCCGGGTGTTGGAGAACGCCACCAGCCGCTCATCCCGGCTGCGGTAGTGCCAGGCCAGCGGCCAGGTCGGCAGCAGCGGCCTGAGCGCGTCCAGCACCGACTCGAACCCGGCGCCGACCGAGACCAGGCTCTCGTCGTCCTCACCCGGCTCGTCGCCCTCGTCGCCGACCTGGCGGAAGAAGTTGGTCGGTGGCAGCTGCCGGTCGTCACCGGCCACGACGATCTGGTGTCCGCGCATGATCGACGAGATCGCGTCGCCCGGGATGATCTGACTGGCCTCGTCGAAGATCACCACGTCGAACAGCCGGGCCGCGGGCAGCACCTGGCTGACCATCAGCGGCGACATGGCCCAGCACGGCTTGAGCGCGAACAGCACGTCGCCGGTCTGGTCCAGCAGCCGCCGCAGCGGCAGGTGGCCGCGGCGCAGCGCCGCCTGCTTGCGGATCACCCGGGCCTGCAGCGGGTGGCGGTCCAGCGCGTCGCGCAGCCGGTCGGCCCAGGCCCGCCGGACCCGCACCCGGTTGGCGGCCAGGTGCTGCACGTCGCGGACCCGGAAGTCGCTGGCGATGTCGTCCAGCGCGGTGCCCCGGTGCGCGGCGTAGCGAGGGTCGCGGACCCGGATCTGGTCCAGGATCGCCGAATACCAGGCGTGGTCGAACGCGGCGGCGGCCAGATCGGGATCGGCCTCGCGACGGGCCAGCTCGTCCATCAGCGGACCGAGCCCGGCGTCGTCGAACGCGGCGCCGAGCTCGTACAGCCGGGGCAGCTTCCACGCCGTGTCCTGATCCGCGGTCAGCGCTTCGAGCTGGCGCTCGGGCTGGTCGGGGACCGGGACGCGGGCCCGGAGTGTGGCCAGCTGCTGCTCGCATTCCTGGTGCAGCTTCTGCAGGTCCTCCAGGCCGGCGGGGAGCCGGGGCAGGCCGTCGTCGGTGCGCAGTTCCTGCCACCGGGCGAGCTGGGCCGCCGCCTGTTCCAGCCCGGTGCACAGGTCGTCGCGCGACGGCTCGCCCGCGATGACCAGCGAGCGGGCCTGCCTGCGCAGGGCCCGGCGCTCGCGCAGGCCGATGCCGGTCCCGTCCCCGGTGGCCGCGGCCAGCCGGCCGGGGTCGGCGGAGTAGACGTCGGCGTCCAGCGTGCGCAGGGTCTGCGCGACCGCCCCGTACAGCAGCATCCGGGCCCGGCCATCGGCGTACCCGTCCGGCGGCCGCAGGCCGGTCTCCTCGCTGGCCCGGGCCAGGCGGTGGGCCAGCATCGGCAGGCCGCGCGAGCTGAGCCGCGAGGCCAGGTCGCACGCCTGCCGGGCCTGATCGGGCGTGCGCAGCGCGGCGCCGAACCAGGGCGTGCTGTCCGGCCGGAACGCGAACCCGCCCAGATGGGCGAACTCCCGCAGCTCGTCGCGGATCTCGTCGGCGCGACCCCGGTCGATCCGCTCCGGCGTCACGACCCGTACCGGCGTGCGGGCCGCGTCGGGGATGCCGAGCAGCGCGGACTGCACCGCGAACGGGGTCATCCCCCAGGGCGGATGCGACTCGTGCAGCGCCGCGACGTGGTGGCTCAGCCGCTGCTGCCGGTCGATCAGCCGCCGGTGCAGGTCACCGACGTCAGGGTCCTCGGTCCGCTGGGCCTCCTCCAGCGCATCGCCCAGGTCGCGGGCGATGCGCAGCCGGTCCCTCGTGCCGTCGTGGATGTCGAGCACCATGTCGCCGAGGTCGACGCCCTTGAGCCGGGATAGCACCGCGTCGATCGCCGCGCGCTTCTCGGCCACGAACATCACCTTCCGGCCCCGCGCCACCAGCGCGGCGATCAGGTTGGCGATGGTCTGGCTCTTGCCGGTGCCCGGCGGGCCGTGGATTACCAGGCTGCGCCCGGACAGGACGGCGCCGATCGCGGTGCGCTGCGAGGAGTCGGCGTCCAGGACCGAGTAGTCGTCCTCGGGCGAATCGAGCGCCAGGCCGTCCTCGCCGGTGCCGGCGTCGGCGGACAGCAGCTCCTGGGCCTCGGGGTCGCCGGCGATGGCGGCGACCACGTCGCTGTCGGCCAGCAGCTCACCCGCGGCCTGCAGGTCCCTGACCATGGGCAGCTTGGCGTAGGTGAACGTTCCGATCACCCGGCGGTCGGTGATCTCGAAGCCCGGGACCTCGGCGGCCAGCGCCGCGGCGCACAGCAGGTCGGGGATCTTCTCGAGCGGCTCGTCGGCCAGCGCCTCGGTGGCCGCGCCGAACTGGCTGGCCAGCTTGTGCAGCAGCACCGGGTTGACCTCGGCCTCATCGTCCAGCGTGAGCTCGAAATCGTCGTGCCGGGCGCGGGTCGGGGTGATGGTCAGGCCGCGCAGCAGCACCGGAGCCGCGGGCTCGAGGAACAGCTCGTCCCAGCGGGCCAGCCCGATGGCCAGGTAGCCGGCCCGGATGCCGCGTTCCTCCAGCAGCTCACGGGCCTTGCGGTGGATGGTCTGCACCCGCCGGATCGCGTCGGCCCGCTCGTCGGCGTCGCGGAACAGGCGGGTGAGCCGGACCGACCCGGTGGCCAGGAACCGGTCCAGCACGTCCGGGTCCGCGGCCGCCAGGTCGAGCGTCCCGGCCCGGCGGTCTTTGTAGTACAGCAGCGTGTTGCGGCCCCCGAGATCGGTCAGCGCCGCTATCCACCGCGCCTGAGCGGCCTCGATCAGCTCGGCCCGGAGCCCGCCCGCCAGCTCGGCCATGTCCTGGTTCCTCCTGATGCGACAAAAGTCGCAGCAGCCACTTCCCCGCTGCCGGAAGACCATGCACATTTCGGACGCGCGGCTTCAGGCATGGGTGGCTCGGCGGAGTTAACCGGGGGTGTAGAAGTGGTGCAGCTGCTGCTTGCTGAGGTCCGCGCTGAGCGCGATGCCGAGCTGGGCCACCTCGGCATCGGCGATCAGCTGGCGCATCCTGGTCTCGATGTCGGCGCTGTCACGCTCGCGCTGCAGCCGCTCCTGCGCGGCGTTGGCCAGCTGCAGGGTGCGGGTGTGCTCATGATCCAGCTCGTTCGCCACGTACTCCGTGTTGCGCACGAGCGTGTCATGCACGGTCGTCTTCCCGGTGAGCTTGGTCAGCAGCGGCGCCAGGTCGATGCCCAGGATCAGCAGGGTCGCCGCGATGCGCCAGAACGCGACGGTGCCATGCCGCGTCGTGAGCTGCCAGAACGCCTCTTCGCGGGTCAGCAGCGCGTTGGCCTGGCTGATGGTCTGATTGCTGCTGCTGATCTCGGCGTGCCGCTCGGCGTTGAGCTGATTGATCCTCGGGGTGTTCGCGGCGGTCACGGACCTGAGGTTCTGCTGGGCGGTGGTCAGCGCGGTCAGCGCCTCGCTCAGGCTCTTTTCGGAGGCCGTGAATCCTGGCCCGCGCCCGGCCGTGATTCCGCTGCAGCCGAATTCCTGGCAGTTGGCTTCCTTCTGTGCGTTCAGGTAGGCGGCCTGACGCTCATTAACTTCCCGTTGCGCCGTGTTTATCTGGCCTTGAAGAATAGTTATCTGTGATTGATAAAGCCGGGTCACCTGAGTGTTTGCCTGCTGCGACGCCGCGAGGTGATCGGACAGTATCTGCGCCTTGATGTCGGACGCGAAGAACTGCAGCAGCACCAGCTCGGACATCAGCACGGCGGCGGCCACGGCGACCATCAGCCGGGCCACGATGATCGGGGTGAACCGCCGCGGCGGCCTCGGCCGGCCGAGCCCGTCGAACCTGACCGGGGGCACGTAGCCGATGATCGACCGGTCGATGAGCAGGACCGCCGCGGCGAAGAAGAAGCCGAACCCGAGCACCTGGTCGAACGGGCGCCTGAAGCCCACCGACGCGAGCAGGCAGGCCGCGTAGAACGCCTGGGCCGCCGTGACCAGCATGAGCAGGCCAATGGTGATGTAGCGCTGGCGCTCGGGATACGAGCCGATCCTGGTCCGATCGGCTGAGGTCAGGAATATGACGAAATTGCCAAGCCTGGTCGGCTTTCTGACGCGCTCATCATCTCGAATAGGGTCGTCGGCCGGCTCGATGTCCTGAGCGTTCTGTGCCGCTGCGCCATCGATGGCCCTCTCGTAATACGGCGTTGTATGAGGCACGGGGCTGGTCCTACCCAATAGGCCAGCCATTGATTCAGATATTACGACCGGAGATAGGAGGCACCGTTGAGATCGAGAATGGCACCGCTGGCCCATTCGGCCTCGGGCGAGGCCAGGTACAGCACCGCGGCGGCGATCTCATCGGCCGTGGCCACCCGGCGGAACGGGCTCTGGGCCCGGATCGCCTCGCCCCTGGCGCCGTCCAGGTGCCCGGTGGCCATGTCGGTGTCGACGAACCCCGGCGCCACGGCGGCGACCGCGATGCCCTGCGGGGCGAGGGCACGCGCCAGCGACTGGCCGAGGGCGTTCAGGCCGGCCTTGCTGGCCCCGTAGGCCGGCTGCTCCGGCTCGCCGCGGAACGCGCCGCGCGAGGACACGTTGACGACGCGGCCGCCGCGGGTCATATGCCGGACCGCGCACCAGGTCGCGTTGGCGGCGCCGACCAGATTCACCCCGAGGGTGTGCCGCCAGGCCTCCTGCCACTGCTCGTACGACGTCTGCGTGATCGGGTGCGGGGTGAACACGCCGGCGTTGTTCACCAGCACGTCCAGGCCGCCGAGCGCCTCGGCGGCGGCGTCGACCATGCGGCGCACCGCCTCGGGGTCGGCCATGTCGGCCTGGACGACCGCGTGCCCGGCGCCGGGCAGCCCGGCCGCTACCTCGGCGGCCAGCCCGGAGGAGTCGCGGTAGTGGACGGCGATCCGGTCGCCGGCGTCGGCGAAGGCTTCGGCGATCGCGCGCCCGATGCCGCGCGACGCCCCGGTCACCAGGATCGCTCGGTTTGTCACCGGCTGACCATAGCGTGACCGGCGGGCGGGTCATCCGGCGGCCAGGCCGCGGGTCACCGGGCGGCGAGGGGATCGCGCTCCGCGGCGGTGGCGTCGTCGCGGTCGGTGGAGATCGTGAGCTGGTGCCAGGCGGCGTCGGACTCGGCCCGGGCCCGGGCGGCCGCCGACGCGTACGCGTAGGCCTCGCTGCCCAGGATCAGCCGCAGCGGCGGATCGTCCATCCCGGCCACCTCCAGGACGACCCGGGCCACCTTGGCCGGGTCGCCCAGCGCGGCGCCGCTGCCCTGGTCGTGCTGCACCCGGGCGATGACGCCGACGGTCGCCTGGTAGGGCTCGCTGATCGGCGGCACCCGCATGGACGACCCGGCCCAGTCGGTCTGCATGCCGCCCGGCTCCAGGACCGTGACCTTGATGCCGAGCGGGCCGACCTCGCGGGCCAGCACCTCCGAGAACCCGCCGACCGCCCACTTCGAGGCCTGGTAGGCCGACAGCCCGGGCGTGGCCAGCCGCCCGCCGATGGAGGAGACCTGGATAATGCGGCCGCCGCCCTGCTCCCGCAGCACCGGCAGCGCGGCCTTGGTGACGTTCACGACGCCGAACAGGTTCGTGTCGACCTGGGCCCGGAAGTCGTCCAGCGTGATGTCCTCGACCGACGCGAGGTTCGCGTAGCCGGCGTTGTTGACCACGACGTCGATCCGGCCGAACGCCGCGACGCCCGCGGCCACCGCCGCCCGCGCCGCGCCGGCGTCGGCAACGTCGAGCGCGACCGGCAGGACCTGCGGGCCGTAGCGGCCGGCCAGGCCGGCCAGGCCATCGGGGTTGCGCGCGGTGGCGACCAGCTGGTGCCCGGCGGCCAGGCTGGCCTCGGCGATCTGGCGGCCGAGGCCGCGGGTGGCGCCGGTGAGAAAGAAGACCTTCGGCATGAGCCCTGTCCCTTCGCGAACCTAGGCTTAACACAACACCGTTGCGATAATAACAGAACGACGTTGCGTTAGGTAAACTGGGGGCCGTGACCGCGGAGACCTTCCAGCGCGCCCGGCGCCCGGAGCAGAAGCTGCGGCGCCGGGACGCCATCCTCGGCGCCGCGCGTGAGCTGGCGCTGCGCGACGGGGTCCGCAACGTGAGCCTGGCCGACATCGCCGCGCGGGTCGGCATCCACAAGTCGGCCCTGCTGCGCTACTTCGAGACCCGGGAGCAGATCTTCCTGGAGCTGACCGCCGAGGCCTGGCTGGACTGGGCGAAGGCGCTGCACGCCGGGCTGGCCGGCGCCGAATGCTCCGCCCGCCTGGTCGCCGACGTGTTCGCGCGCGGCTTCGGCGACCGGCCGCTGCTGTGCGACCTCATCGCGCACACCCCGCTCAACCTGGAGCGCAACGTCTCGCCCGAGGCCGTGCGCCGCTACAAGCTGACCTCACTCGGAGTGGTCGACGAGGCGGCCGGGCTGGTGCACCGGGTCATGCCCGCGCTGACCCGGGCCGAGTGCCGGGAGTTCGTCGCGACCCTGGCGTCCCTGGCCGGCTCGCTGTGGCAGATCGCCAACCCGCCGCCCGCCCTGGCCGAGCTCTACGCATCCGACCCGGCCCTGGGCCAGGCCTGCGTCGACCTGACGCCGCGGCTGCGGCGGACCGCGGAGATCCTGCTGGCCGGGCTGATCCCGAGCCGCGCGGACGAGGACCACGCGCGCCGGCATCGGCCAGATGGCCGATGATGCCGGGCGCGCGGCGTGCTGTGATAAGGGCCGGGAATCCGGCCCGGCGGCCGCTTGCTGCTTTGCTAGCAGGAGAGGGCGTCGCGGAATGACCGGCATGGCGTCACGGGAAGGGACTGGCGATGGCTGAGCGACTGGCCGCCGAGGACACTGCCTCGACCGGCGGGGCGGAGCTGCATCCGCTGCAGATCGAGAGCAACGGCATCAACGTCATCGGCGATGCCGAGCGCAAGGGCCGCCCGCGCAGCCTGTTCTGGCCCTGGTTCGCGGCCAACGTGTCGGTGCTCGGGCTGAGCTACGGCTCGTTCGTGCTCGGCTTCGGCATCTCCTTCTGGCAGGCCGTCCTGGTCGGGCTGGTCGGGATCATCGTCTCGTTCCTGCTGTGCGGGTTCATCGCGGTGGCCGGCAAGCGGGGATCCGCCCCGACCATGGTGCTCGGCCGGGCCGCGTTCGGGGTCCGCGGCAACAAGCTGCCGTCGGTGATCTCGTGGGTGCTGACCGTCGGCTGGGAGACGGTGCTGACCATCCTCGCCACCCTGGCCACGGCGACCGTGTTCACGCGCCTGGGGGTGGGCGGCGGCACCGGGACCGAGGTCGTCGCGCTGATCGTGGTGGCCGCGCTGACCGTGATCGGCGGGGTCATGGGCTTCGACCTGATCATGCGGATGCAGTCGGTGATCACGATCGTGACCGGCGTGCTGACCGTGATCTTCATCGTGCTGGTCGCCGACAAGATCCACTGGCACACGGTGGCCGCGATACCGTCCGGCTCGCCGGAGAAGGTGATCGGCGCGCTGGTGTTCGTGATGACCGGGTTCGGGCTCGGCTGGGTGAACGCGGCGGCCGACTACTCCCGCTACCTGCCCCGGAGCTCGTCCAGCCGCGGCGTGATCGGCTGGACCACGTTCGGCTCGTCGGTGGCGCCGGTCGTGCTGCTGGTGTTCGGGCTGCTGCTGGCCGGCTCCTCGTCCAGCCTGTCCAGCGCCATCGGCGCCAACCCGATCGGCGCGCTGACCTCGCTGCTGCCGACCTGGTTCCTGGTCCCGTTCGCGATCGTCGCCGTCCTCGGCCTGGTCGGCGGGTCGGTGCTGGACATCTACTCCTCCGGGCTGGCGCTGCTCACCGCCGGCCTGCGCGCGCCGCGGTTCGTGGCCGCCCTGATCGACGGCACCGTGATGATCGGCGGAACGATCTACGTGGTGTTCTTCGCCAGCAACTTCGTCGGGCAGTTCGAGGGGTTCCTGACCACGCTCGGCGTCCCGATCGCGGCCTGGGCCGGGATCATGCTGGCCGACATCTTGCTGCGCCGCCGCGACTACGCCGAGCCCGAGCTGTACAACCCGAAGGGCCGCTACGGCAACGTCCGGCCGCTCCCGATCGCGATCATCGTGGTCGCCACCGCGCTCGGCTGGGGCCTGGTCACCAACACCGCGGCCAGCTGGCTGACCTGGCAGGGCTACCTGCTCGGCCCGTTCGGGCTGGGCGGCAAGGCCGGCGCCTGGGCGTTCGCCAACCTGGGCGTGCTGCTCGCCCTGGTGCTCGGGTTCGTGGTCACGCTGGCCTTCGAGCGGTCCTCGGTGCGGGCCCAGGAGTCGGCCCCGGCGCCGCGGCCGGCATGACCGGCGCGCCCCCGCCCTGGCTGGCGGTCATCGACATGCAGGAGGTGTTCGCCGATCCGGCCAGCGCCTGGTTCACGCCCCGGTTCGGCGACATCACCGGCCCGGTGCAGGAGCTGGTCGCGGCGTTCCGGCCGCGGGTCACGTTCACCCGGTTCGTCGCGCCCGCCGAGCCGGCCGGGGCGTGGCGGGGCTACTACGAGCAGTGGCCGTTCGCGCTGCGGCCGCCCGATGACCCGATCTACCGGCTGGCCGGGCCGTTCGCCGACGAGGCCGCGCGCGCGGCGCCCGCCCTTGACGCGACCACATTCAGCAAGTGGGGCCCGGAACTCGAGAGCCGGGTGGGCGCGGGCGGCCGGCTGGTCCTGGCCGGGGTGTCCACCGACTGCTGCGTCCTGTCCACCGCGGTGGCCGCCGCCGACGCCGGGGTGTTCGTGCAGGTGGTGGCCGACGCGTGCGCCGGGGTGAACGACGAGAGCCAGGAGGAGGCGCTGGCGTTGCTACGGCTGTATGCCCCGCTGATCGAGGTGGTGAGCCTCGGCGAAGCGGTGGCGGGGGCCCGGCCGGACCGGTCTGGCTGACCAGGACGGGGGAGACGGGGCGTAAAAAATGTCCGATCTGTCCCGGGCGGAAGGCGCGCTCTACGGGCTGGCGATCGGCGACGCGCTGGGGATGCCGACCCAGTCGCGGCCCAGGCCGGCCATCGTGGCCAGGTACGGCCCGCTGGTCGAGCGGTTCGAGCCCGGGCCGGCGGATCATCCGCTCGCGGCCGGGCGGCCGGCCGGCTCGGTCACCGACGACACCGAGCAGGCGCTGCTGCTGGCCGGGCTGCTGATCGAGGGGGGCGGCCGGGCGGACCCGGCCGAGCTGGCCCGGCGGCTGCTCGCGTGGCAGGACGCGATGCGGCGGCGCGGGTCGCTGGACCTGCTCGGGCCGTCCACCCGGCTGGCCCTGGCCGAACTGCAGGCCGGCGCGGACGTTGAGCAGGCCGGGCGCCTCGGGACCACGAACGGTGCCGCGATGCGGATCGCCCCGCTCGGCGTGGCCACGCCCGCCGCCGACCTCGGGCGGCTGGTCGACCGGGTGGTCGAGGCCAGCCTGGTCACCCACAACACCGGGGTGGCGCTGGCCGGGGCGGCGGCGGTGGCGGCCGCGGTGAGCGCGGGCATCGACGGGGCCACGGTGGCCGAGGCGACCTCGCTGGCCGTCGCGGCCGCCCGGCTCGCGGCCGGCCGGGGGCACTGGGTGGCCGCCGCCGACGTGGGCGCGCGGATCGCCTGGGCCGCCGGGCTGGCGGCCGGGCTGGCGCCCGAACCGGCCGCGCAAGCCATCTACGAGCTCGTGGGGACCGGCCTGGCGACCCAGGAGTCGGTGCCGGCCGCGTTCGCCGTGCTGGCCGCGTGCCCGGACGACCCCTGGCTGGCGTGCCGGCTGGCCGCGTCCGCGGGCGGCGACTGCGACACGATCGCCGCGATGGCCGGGGCGGTGGCCGGCGCGTGCCACGGCGCCGGGGCGTTCCCGGCCCGGGAACGGGCCACGGTCGTGGCCGTGAACGAGCTGCCGCTCGACGCGGTGGCGGCCGGCCTGCTCGGGTTGCGGGCGGCCTGCGCGGCGGCCAACCCGGTGCCGGGACCGCCGTTGTGACCGGCCGGTTCGGCCGGCTTCTGCACCTCGGCAGCGTGGTCGTGGACGTGGTGCTCGACGTGCCCGCGCTGCCGGCGCGCGGCGACGATGTGCTGGCGTCGGCCACGCGGGTCACCGCGGGCGGGGGCTTCAACGTGATGGCGGCCGCCGCCGCCCAGGGGCTGGCGGTCGGCTACGCCGGGGCCTACGGCCGCGGGCCGTTCGCCGCGCTCGCGCTGGCCGCGCTGGCCGGCCGGGGCATCGAGGTGCTGCAGCGGCCGAAGCCGGACCAGGACACCGGGTTCGTGGTGACGATCGTCGACGCCGGCGGCGAGCGGACGTTCCTGACCAGCCGCGGGGCCGAGTCCGCGCTGACCGCCGGGGACCTGCGCGGGGTGCGGGCCGGGACCCGCGACGCGGTGTACCTGTCCGGGTACGGGCTGCTGGACCCGGGCGGCGCGGCCGCGATCGTGGACTGGCTGGGGCGGCTGGACGAGGGGAACGAGGTGTTTCTCGACCCGGGCCCGCTGGTCGGCGAGATCCCCGACGAGGTGCTGGTCCCGGTGCTGCGCCGGGCGGACTGGCTGACCTGCAACGCCCGCGAAGCCGGCCGGCTGACCGGCGATCAGGACCCCGTGGCGGCCGCCACCGCGCTCGGCCGGTCGTTCCTGGACGGCTACCCGGGCGGCTTCCCCGGCGGCTTCCCCGGCGGCTTCCCCGGCGGCTTCCTGGACACCGCGGATCGCAGCCCGGGTGGCAGCCGGCCGCCGGTCCGCCAGCGCGGGGGGATACTGGTGCGGACCGGTGCGGCCGGCTGCCTGCTCGTGGTGGCGGGCGCCAAGGATGCGGTCCCGGTGCACGTGCCGGGCTTCCGGGTCGAGGCGGTCGACTCGACCGGCGCGGGCGACACGCACACCGGGACCTTTATCGCGGCCCTGGCCAAGGGCGCGGACGCCGTGGCCGCGGCCAGGACCGCGAACGGAGCGGCCGCGCTGTCG
>Ga0335073_10003421_pt1 | contig 22070 bp, 22 predicted proteins | sample Lox_Sample_22_FD_207093 | JGI IMG/M metagenome (GOLD analysis project Ga0335073, IMG submission 207093) | Soil microbial communities from Loxahatchee National Wildlife Refuge, Florida, United States - Lox_Sample_2.2 | ecosystem: Environmental > Terrestrial > Soil > Wetlands | place: USA...
CATGCCCCCTCCGAATATCTCAGGTGATACAATCGCTCGCAATTCGGAACGCTAACCCACGGCCAGTCGCAGGTAAAGGCGTGACGCCAGCGCTCGCGCATCGGCGAAGGACGCGGCGATATCCAAGTCGCGTCGCCACTCTCGATGTAGGCCCGGCTCCCACGCCCCGTTTCGGCGTGCGGACGCGGCGAACCGCCGCGGCGCTCGACATTGTCCGCGCCGGGGCGGCGGGCTAGATTTGCGAAGAACGAACGGGAGGAGAATTTTCTATGGCGACCCTGCTTTCGTGGACCAGCCTCGGAATCGGCGATCTCGACGTCTTTCTTCCTTCGCCGCCCTGCCTTGTCGTCTACACGTCCTACGAGGATGGCAAGCCGGAGAGTTCGGTGATGTATATCTGGCAGCACGAGAAGACCGGCGTGCTCCATCACGAGATTGTCTACCAGGCGGAGGTTCCGTTCGAGACTGCGGTCGCGTGGGCGCAGGAGCACGCGCCGACCCGCAACGTCGAGCGCATCCACGTCAAGCACGTGCGGGCGAAAAAGGCGGTCGCGCGAAAACCCAAGGCAGGGGCCGCCGCCAGGCGCGGCCCGGTCAAGAAAGCTGCAGCCAAGAAGTCGGCGCCCGCAAAGCGCGCCGCCGCGACCAAGGGCGGAAGGCGCAAGTCCGCGCGAGCCGGAGCAGCCAAATAGCGGCGCAATCAGCCGCGAGGGTTAGAGCGTAGGCTCTAGGGCCTCACGACAGCGAGACGCGCGCGCCTTTGCGCCGGTGGGAAATCTGCGGCATGAGAGCGCGCATGACTCCCGCCGCGCGCGCCTCAGCCGCGATCGAAGTGCTCGCCGAGATCGACACCCGCCGCCGGCCGGCGGCGGATGCGATGAAGGACTGGGGCCTCGCCCATCGCTTCGCCGGCTCCGGCGACCGCGCCGCGATCTCGGCCCTCGTATATGACGCGCTGCGGCGGAAAAGCTCGTCCGCCTGGATCATTGGCGAAGCGAGCCCGCGAGCCGAAGTTCTTGGCGCTCTGCGACAGACGCGCGGCCTCGACGCCGACGCCATCGCGGCGATGTTCACCGGCGAGGGCCATGCGCCGGCGGCGCTGACCGAAGCCGAGCGTGCGCGGCTCGCCGCCGCCGACGCCGATCTCTCCACCGCCCCGGCGCATCTGAAGGGCGACTTTCCCGAATGGCTCGCGCCTCAGTTCGAAGCGAGCTTCGGCGCTGACGCCGCCGGCGAGGGCAGGGCGCTTGCCGAGCGGGCGCCGGTCGACCTGCGGGCGAATCTGCTCAAGACCACGCGCGAGAAGGCGCTCGCCGCGCTCGCCCATCTCAAGCCCGAGCCGACGGCGTTTTCGCCGGTCGGCTTGCGCATCGCCATGCGGCCCGACGGCCGCGCCCCGCCGCTGGCGTCCGACCCAGCCTACGTCAAGGGCCTCGTCGAAATCCAGGACGAGGGCTCGCAGCTTGCCGCGCTCCTCGCCGAGGCGAAAGGAGGCATGCAGGTGCTTGACCTCTGCGCCGGCGCCGGCGGCAAGACGCTGGCGCTCGCCGCCGCGATGCAGAACCAGGGCCAGATCTACGCCCACGATCCCGACCCGAGGCGCCTCGCGCCGATCTTCGCCAGGCTCGCCAGATCCGGCGCGCGCAACGTCCAGGTCCGGGCGCCCAAGGGACAGGCGGACGTGCTCGCCGACCTCGGAGGGCGGTGCGACCTCGTGCTCATCGACGCGCCCTGCACCGGCTCCGGGGCCTGGCGGCGCAACCCAGACGCCAAGTGGCGCATCCGTCCCGGCGCGCTCGAGCAACGCATCAAGAATCAGGACGAAACGCTTGAAAGCGCGCTGCGTTTCGTCAAGCGCGGCGGGCGCATAATATACATCACCTGTTCGGTCCTCAAGGCCGAGAACGAGGACCGGATCGCCGAATTCATGGCCCGCCACGATGATCTCCTGCCGGTCGATGCGGCGGCTCAGGCGCGCGCCGCCGGCCTGCCGGCGCTCGCCAACCATCGCTCGACTTTGGGTCCAGGCTTCCGCTTGAGCCCAAGGACGACAGGCACGGACGGGTTCTATGTCGCGACGCTAGTCAGAATGTGAGAGCGAGCTGGGTTTTGTCAGTGGTTGCTCGTTCTTCGGGCGAAGCCACGGGCGCGCCATCCTGACAACGAGAGGCATGGCGACCCAGGTCAGGATCGCGACGACGCGGGGACGCAAGGCGTGGATAATTGGCGGGACGCGCTCGACCTTCTCTCCGCCGTGGGCCGGCGAAGGAAACATGCGCCAGCGGCCGCTGCGAGCTTTCGGCCTTTGACCCCGACGATCATGGCGCGGGTCGAGTCCGAGCGCGACGTCCGGAGGGCCGCTAGCGGAGGTCCTTCAGAAAGCCGATTAGCGCGGCGTTCACTTCCGGCGCGCGCTCCTGCTGAGTCCAGTGACCACAGCCCGGAAGCATGATCGACTGACGGAGACCCGGCACGAATTGCTTGAGGTTCGCAATCAGCTCCTTGGCGCCCTTGAAGTGGACCACGAGGTCGCGATCGCCCGCGATATAGAGCGCCGGAACGGTGACGGGCAGGCCCTGGAACGGGGCCATCAGCTCCCAGTTGCGGTCGATGTTGCGATACCAGTTGAGGCCGCCGCGAAAGCCGGAGCGCGCGAGCTCGTCGGCATAAACGTCGATATCAGCTTCGGCGAGCCAAGCGGGCAGTTGCTCGGGATCGATCAAGCCGGTGAGAAAGCCCCCGCTGCGCGGAACCATGCCCGGCGACTGCTCGCTCAACGCGCTCTCGCCGCGGCGCGGCGCATCGCCGGAGCCTGAGTAAACGCATTGACGGACGGTGGCGCGCGGGTCGCGCTCAAGCTCCGCTTCGGCCACACCGGGTTTCTGAAAATAGAGCTGGTAGAAGAGGGACGTCTCTGTCCGGGGCATAACGCTCGTCGGCCTCATTGAGCCGCGGGGCCGGAAAGGCACGCTGAGACCGACAACGCCGCGAAAGCGGTCGGGCCGGAAGAGAGCCGCATGCCAGGCGACCGGCGCGCCCCAGTCGTGTCCTACGATGACGGCCTTCTCCTGGCTCAGCGCCGCGGCAAGCGCGACCATGTCGCCGGTCAGATGGAAGATCGTGTACTGGTCGATGGCCTCGGGCTTGTCAGTCTCGCCATAGCCGCGCATGTGCGGCGCCACCGCGTGGTAGCCAGCCTCGGCCAGCGCCTGCAATTGATGACGCCACGAATACCAGGATTCGGGGAAGCCGTGGCAGAGGAGCACGAGCGGGCCTTGACCCGCCTCCGCGTAATGCAGCTTGATGCCATTCGCCTCGATCGTTCGATGCGCGACCTCAACCATGCCGGGCCTCCTCTCTTTTCCGCCAGCCCGGTTCTTCCCCTGCGGCGCCCTCGCGCAGCATTCGCGTTTCCCTTTGATGGCTGACGCCGCTAAGCCTGCGGATGGCTCCGCCGGGCCGCTCACTATCTCCGGGAAAGAGGACGTCATGCAAGCGTCGGGCGACTGGCGGGACGCGCTCGGTCTTCTCTCGGTCGCGCTCGCCATCCTCGCGGCTGGCGTCTACATCGCGCAGACTTTGCGCGGCGAGGTGCGCCCTCATCCGCTCTCCTGGTTCCTGTTCGGAGTCCTCAGCCTGACAGGCTTCCTCGTCCAGCGCGACGAGGGCGCGCGCCAGGGCAGCTGGACGCTGATGGCGATGACCGTCATCTGCTTCCTGTTCGTCGCGGTCAGCGTCGCGCGCGGCGAGCGGAGCTTTTCCAGGCAGGAGTGGGCGTTTGTGGCCGCCGGCGGCGCGGTTTTCCTCGCCTACCTCCTGACGCGAGAGGCCAATGTCGCGGCGGCGCTGATCACCCTGGTCGATGCGCTCGGCTATGGGCCGACATTCATTCGCGGCTGGTCCTATCCGAGAAAGGACAGCGTCACGAGCTTCGCCCTCAACGGGGCGAAATTCGTTCCCTCGCTGATGGCGATGGACCCGATTTCGTTCGCAACCTCGTTCTACCCGGCGACGCTCCTCGTTCTGAACGCCGCGGTTGCGGTCATATTGCTCATACGAAGGCGAGCAGTTCCGCGGCAGGGTAAAGGTGCGACCGGTGATCGCGAATTGGGGTAACCGAAGGATTCGAAGCGTCGCGGCCTGGCCCAGGCCAGAGGCCTGAGCCAGGCGTCGGTCAGTTCTCGCGAGCTGCGCGCTGCGGCCAGGATGCGAAGTCTATCGATTCCATCCTGCGCCGTCGCGTGCGCAGGCTCAGCGCTCGATCGCCGGGCGCATGAAGCTCACGACCGTCGCGCTCAGCGAACTGCCGGTCAAAACCAGCGTCGCGCCAATCGCAATCAGCGCCGCGAGAGTAAGCACGATCGGGTTCAGGCCCGAAACCGCGAGAATCCCAAGCACGATGGCCGCGAGGCCGGCGAGCGTGAGCGCGCCTGCGGACTCGGAAGCCATTTCGTTGGCGAGGATCTCGGTCCCCGTCACCAGCTGGCCTTCCGACGGCGCCAGCGTCGCCCTCTTCAGCTCATGAAGGCGCCAGACGGCGTTGCTGCTGAGGGCCAGCGCCGCACCGAATGCGATCAGCGCGATCGAGGTCAAGGTGACCGACGCAATCCCGAGCAGCGCCAGCACGCCCAGCACGATCCCGGCGGCTCCGGCCAGGAAGTGGGTGGAGAGGCCGACCCCGCCAACGTTCTCGATCGCGGCGGATCTCAACCCGCTGGGGATGACGATATTGGCGTACTCCGACAACATCGCTCCTCCCTCGACCAACAAGGCTACGCCGAACACGATCGTTGCGATGGCGACCATCATTTCGGGCCTGACCCCCGCTAGCCCGACCACCGCAAGGACGATGGTTGCGACGCCGCCGATCGCGTCGGCGAAGCCGCCATAGGCGGCGCTGTCGCGCGGTCTGATTTCCGAAACTGTCATTGCCATGACGAACTCCTTACCATTTTCGATGAAGACCGGCGCAGGAGTCCGGGAGGGGCTTCCACGCCGCCCTCCGCTGAGGAATTATATAAGGAAAAATGATGCAGAAATTAGGCTTATTAAATCAAGTTAATGTTTCGGCAAACTATCGCCAAGGTATGTCTGGCGACGACTCGTCTCTCCCGTCGAATGGCTCCCGATAAGCGCCGATCCGCAGCCGCCCAGGGTGCGAGGACGGAAAAATCGACATTCTCTTGCGATAATCAGAAATGAGCGCTTTTATGTCCTGGCGGTTGCGGCCTGCTCGCGAGCGAGGTTTCCCGGGTCAAGGAGCGCTCAGCGACGCCGCCAGCCGGTTCAAATTCTCCGGCGCCACCTGGACCACTCCGCCGCGCGGGCTGTCGATGTCGGCGATGAGGAAAAACGAGACCGCGGCGGCCAGCGGGACGACGAGGAGCAGGGCGTTGAAGCGCCTGGCGCCGAATCCGAGCGTCACATTGGCGCCAAGCGCAATGAGGGCCAAGAGCCACCACGCCGGAAGCGGGATCCGGTCGAGCCAGGCGGCGGCGGTGGCGTCGGTGGAATTGAACACGTCGTTCAGGCCAGAGGCGACAAGCGCCGTGACCGGCGTCGGCGACGCCTGGGAAAGCGATCGGGCGGCGGCCCAGAGATCGGCCTCGAGCTTCGCCCGCTCGGCGCCGATCCGCGCGAGCTCGCCCTGATCGGTGGTGAGGTAATAGCGGATGCGCAGGTCGAGATAATGCTTGAGTGCGCCGCGCGCATTTTCGGCGGCGCTGTCGGGCATGAGGCCGACGCGCAGATATTCGGTTCCGATCGCGTTCGCCTCGGCCTCCTCGAGGTTCTTTCGCTGGTCGTAGCGGCTGATCGCCATCGCGAAGGTGAAGCCGACGATGAGGCCGAGCAGGGTCACCGCCGCCGACTGGACGATGGCGAGCTCATTGTGGTCGCTGGCCTTGACCGGATTCCAGGCCTTCTCGGCGGCGACGCCGATGAGGGCTGCAAGCAGAAGCGCGACGAGCGATACGACGAGCATGAGGAGGGGCCGGTCGACGAGCTCGGCCATGGTTCAGTCCTGTCCCAGCCTGCCCGCGCAAGGCTCGCGGGCTTAGTGGGGAAGCTTATCAGCAGTCGGCCGCCGCGCGCGAGCCGTGGCGACGGCGTTGCCCAAGGTTTGACCGCGCCGCGCACCGGTCCTAGAAGCCTTTGCATGACCCGGCTCATCGATATGCTGGCGGTGGATCCGAGAGCCGCTCGCCCGCGTCATCCCGAAAAGGCGCACCGGCCCGACCAGCCGGCCGCGCGCAAGCCGCCCTGGATCCGCGTCAAGGCGCCCGGATCGCCGGTCTATTCCGAGACGCTGAGCCTTGTCCGGGCCCATAAGCTCACGACCGTCTGCGAGGAGGCGGGCTGTCCCAACATCGGCGAATGCTGGGATAAGCGCCACGCGACTTTCATGATCATGGGCGACACCTGCACCCGCGCCTGCGCGTTCTGCAACGTGCGCACCGGCCTGCCGGGTCCGCTCGACGAGGACGAGCCCGCCCGCGTCGCCGACGCGGTGGCGCGGCTCGGCTTGAACCATGTCGTCGTGACCTCGGTCGACCGCGACGATCTCGACGACGGCGGGGCGGGGCATTTTGCCCGCACCATCTTAGCCATCCGCCGCGCCGCGCCAGGAACGACGATCGAGGTGCTGACGCCCGATTTCCTGCGCAAGGACGGAGCGCTCGAGACGGTGGTCGCAGCGCGGCCGGATGTCTTCAACCACAATCTGGAAACCGTGCCGTCGAAATATCTGACCGTCCGGCCGGGCGCGCGCTATTTCGCTTCGCTGAGGCTGCTTGAGCGCGCCAAGGAGCTTGATCCGAAGCTGTTCACCAAGTCGGGGATGATGGTCGGCCTCGGCGAAGAGCGCAACGAAGTGCTGCAGGTGATGGACGACATGCGCGCGGCGAATGTCGATTTCCTCACCATCGGCCAATATCTGCAGCCGAGCTTGAAGCACCATCGGGTTGAGCGCTTCGTGCCGCCGGAGGAGTTCGCCGACTATGCCGCGATCGGCCTCGCCAAGGGGTTCCTTTTGGTCTCGTCGTCGCCGCTGACCCGTTCTTCGCACCACGCCGGCGACGACTTCGCCAGGCTCAAGGCGGCGCGCGCGGCGGCGGCTTGAGGGCGATTGCCGTTGCGGCGGCGGTTTGCGGGCGATTGCCGTTGACCGGTTCGGCCTGAGGCTGTACCCACGCCCCACGCCTTCGATGGGCTTCAAGGCGAGCGCGTAGCTCAATAGGTAGAGCATCTGACTTTTAATCAGAGGGTCGTGGGTTCGATTCCCACCGCGCTCACCAGCATTTAAGCAACTGATTTTGCACGATAATTATGCATCTTAGGATGCGGAGTTGCATCCCAGGCAGCTTACAGATCCTGCTCACGGTAAGCAGATGGTAAGCACAAAGCGCGATGAACGCGTCCTGCTGGAGCATCACAGACGGCACAAACATGTGATTGGAATTCTTACATCCATCGCCGCATAATAGTTCGATTACTTAGAAACAGATCTAAGAAGTGGCAACGAACATGCGGAACCCATTCGGGCTCGCCATTTTCGCCCTAGTCTGCCTGCTAGGTGAAACCAGCGGTTCGACGCATGCCCAATGCTACTCCAGCTGCGCAACCGAGTGGACCGGCAGCAGCGTCATCAACCTCGGAGGTCTGCCGGGCTCCGCCTACAGTGTCGCCAGCGGCATCAACGGCTCGGGACTAGCGGTGGGATACAGCCAAGTCGGCGGCGTGTCTTACGCCACCGAGTGGACGGGCAGCAGCATCATCAACCTGGGAGGCCTGACGGGCTTCACCGGTAGTGATGCCTTAGGCATCAACGATGCCGGGCTGGCGGTGGGGGAAAGCGTTGTCGGCGGCGTCGGGTATGCCACCGAATGGAGCGGCAGCAGCATCACCAACCTGGGAGGCCTGACGGGCTTCACCGGTAGCCAGGCAAACGGCATCAACGCCGCCGGGCTGGCGGTGGGAGAAAGCACCGTTGGCAGCGTGTATTACGCCACCGAATGGAGCGGCAGCAGCGTCACCAACCTGGGAGGCCTGACGGGCTTCACCGGTAGCCAGGCAAACGGCATCAACGCCGCCGGGCTGGCGGTGGGAGAAAGCACCGTTGGCAGCGTGTATTACGCCACCGAATGGAGCGGCAGCAGCATCATCAACCTGGGAGGCCTGACGGGCTTCACGGATAGTGATGCCACCGGCATCAACGCCGCCGGGCTGGCGGTGGGGTACAGCGTTGTCGGCGGCGTATCTTACGCGACCGAATGGAGCGGCAGCAGCATCATCAACCTGGGAGGCCTGACGGGCTTCACGAGCAGCCGTGCCAATAGCATCAACGATGCCGGGCTGGCGGTGGGGGAAAGCAGTGCCGGCAGCGTGTTTTACGCGACCGAATGGAGCGGCGGTAGCATCATCAACCTGGGAGGCCTGCCGGGGTTCACGGATAGTGATGCCTTTGGTGTCAACGACGCCGGGGTGGCGGTGGGGTACAGTATCGTCAACGGCGTGTTTTACGCCACCGAGTGGACCGGCAGCAGCATCATCAACCTGGGAGTCTTGCCCGGCTTTTCGGTTAGCGAGCCTTTCAGCATCAACGCAACCGGGCTGGCGGTGGGGGAAAGCAATGGCACAAGCAGCAGCGTGCCCGAATCTTCCATCTGGGCGATGATGCTGATTGGTTTCGCCGGCGTAGGCTTCGCGGGCTATTGGCGGACCAGAAGGCTAGTCTGAGCCTCAAACCTGGCCCAAGCTCCGAGATGGCCCGCCGCCCGATCGGCTGCTGCGTTCTCGTTATTCGGACCGGCCGCAGCTGCGCCAAGCATCGTGCGATTTCAAACCGGGTTAGCCGCTTTCTTTTCTCAACGGAGCGTCGTCCGGCCCCCCGCCGACGACTGCCCGGATACGCCGCGCGAGATTCTCGGCGAGTTCCACTGGCGAGTCCCAAGGCAAAGTATTCAGGTGCTTGATATCGAAGTGGAGCTTACCTAATTCGTCCGACCTACACGTCGGGATCACAGTGAGTCCAAGACCCAAAGCGAAACCGACCTCGAAATACACTCCATTGTTTTGACCAGTGTAATCCGCAATTACAAACTTTGATCGCCTGATCTCAGACATAATTTCGTCGGTGATTCCGCCAACGAAGTCTTTCTTGCTAATTCTCAAAGCCTTATATCCAGCGTTTCGGATACCGACCTCGAAACCGTTTTCCCAAGCAGAGTCCATGCTCGCATCAAACCACATTGCTACAAAGCCTTGAGACGATTGTACGTCAGATTGACGCCATTCATCCGCCTTCATAAACCCGTTTCCAGTTACCTGAACCTGATTTCCGCCCATTGTATTACTAACATAACTATTTTCTTCAAGATATCTCACTATGAGTTGGACCTCGGCAAGCTTGTTCGTCTGTAACATAGCATATATTGTCTGATTATCGGTTGGAATCGCCCTTCCCCAAGTGCTTTGGTCAGCTGCATATATCAACAATCGTTTGACTTTTTCCACAAATTTCAAGGGAGAGGATGAGAGAACTGTAGTAATATTGCTTGAGGTAACCGTCGGTTCAATACCTGAACGGTTCTGCTCCCAGATCCAACAAGATAGCAGAGGCCGTTGGTCCGGATGAACGGCATTCAACGGCTGAAACGAGGCGGCGGTGTATTTATAGTCACCGCAGCTCTGTACGCATCCCACTTCAACAACCTCGCCTTCGCTAGCTGGTTGGCCGGTGGCAGCACCGCTAAGCGTGCCGCGGTGAATAGCATCTTGTCGCAAGCAAACGGGGCATTTCATATTCGGCTGGTCCTTCTCCGAGGCGTTCGGTGTATCAGGATTGTTCGCGATAAGGCTGCCGCCGGCCCACAGAAGCCCGGCGGGCAGCCGTCCGGGTCGGGCGGGTCAGACGCGGCGGTAGCGGGCTTCCTACAGGCTTTGGCAGCCGGTCCCGGTTATCCTTCGCCAGCCGCAGGATCACGTCGCTGTCGCTCTCGCGCTGCTCCTGCCCGCCGAATGAACCTCGCCCTCGCGCTCGTCCAGCTTCCTCATCTTTCCGGATTCCGTCGCAAAAGCGCCACGAGCGTTCCGCAATAAAAAGGGGGAGGGCGACCAACCCGACGGGGGTGATATGTCAAAGCGAAGCTTGCCGTTTGGCGCCTTGGCGTTTCTCGCAATCGCTGGCATCGCTCCTGTGGCCAGCGCGACCACAATCGATACCTACGACTTTTCGCAGGGCGGTTATGGCAGCGCAATATTGGGTGGCGGTACCGGCGTTTTGACCGGCAGCTTCACGGGAGTCGTCGAGCCGGACGGCTTCATCGAACGGGCCGACGTTTCCAGCATGAGCGTCACTCTTGCGGGGGTGACCATCGATGGGCTTCCGCTCTTCTTTTCATTCGATACCGCCGGGGGCTCCAGTTCGCTCGATTTTATCACCAAGGCGGTGGATTCTATATCCGCATGTGTCGGAGCGGTGGCAGAGTTTGGGTCTGGTTTTGGCGGATGTGGTCCCGGCGGCTACAACGGCATTGTCGGCGACTTGGCGATTTTTCCCCTGGAGGATGATGTGACTCAGGATCTTCCCGTGGTCACGCTCGTGTCGAGTGTAACCACCCCCGAGGCCTCCACTTGGGCGATGATGCTCCTCGGCTTCGTTGGCCTCGGCTTCGCGGGATATCGCCAGCGGCACAAACTCGCGGGCGCAGCGAGCGTCTAGTCTAAGGGCCGTTCCCCAAGGAAACGGCCGACGAGTCACCCCGGCGGCCTCACACCCCTTCGTCAGCTACAGATCGCGTCGCGGCAGCTCTCGCCCCGAGCCCTTGGCCATCGCCGCGACCCTGCCGCTGGGGAGCGTGGGCCACGAGAACGCGGTCGACGAGAAGGGCGAGCGTTACGTCTGGTTACCGCCCAGCGTGGTCGACCGGCTCAAGGCGATGCGCGGGCCGGGCGAGAGTTATAGCGACGTGATCCTGAGGCTGGCGAAGGGCGACGGCGAGCGGCGATTCAACGAAAGGGAAGCCGCTCGCCGATGTCGCGGAATCCGCCCGTCCTAGGGGTAAACACGACGTGGCGGCGCAGTTCAGACTCGAACCCGTTGAGCCACGCGAACCCATAGTATCCCACATACGGGTTGGGCGGCATCCTCGGATCGTTCTGCTTCACGTTCGGACCGTATTTTGCGAAATACCGGCGGAAGGCTAGCCGTCCCTCGTTGTAGCCTTTGTCGAACGCGTTCGTCATTGGCCTAGTCCTCAAAGGGCGAAGGCCGAGCCGGGGGCAATCGCTTCGGTTTTGCGTCCAACAAGAGACACAATGCGATGACCGACGGAACGGACAAGCCCAACCAATCTAGCGGCTCCCGACAGGATATCAGCGACATGATCCGCTCCGCCAGCTACCCGGAACCCGACGTTTCTCCCTCGACAAATGGGTCCCGGATTTTGCGGAGCGCTAACCCCACAATCGCTTCGACGCGATCGCCGCGCCTTCACTAAGTGACTTCAGCTTGGCCCACGCCACGTCCTCGGCGACCCATTCCCAGCCGGTGAAGGTGCCAAAGCCGCAGTCGACCCCTGCGATAACACGCTCCTTGTCGCCAATCGCATCCACCACTCTCTCGATGCGCTGGGCGACCACTTCGGGGTGCTCGACGAAATTGCTCTTTGAATCGATCACGCCAGGAATGACGGCCATGTCCTTGGGTGGCTTGTTCGCCTTGAGCGCCGCGGTCTCGTGCTGGCGACGCGGGTTGGCGAACTCTAGACCGATCGCACCGACATTCGCCCGATAGATCGGCGGCAGCACCACCTCCATTGCCACGTCGTGGTTGTGCGGTCCTTCCCAATTGCCCCAGCAAACATGGAGCCGGACGCGGTCGCGTGGAATACCCGTAAGCGCCTTGTTCAGCGCCTCGACATGTCTTTCCGTCTGTTCCGCGAACTCGGCGTCCGTCAAATCCTGATACAGCAGCACCCGCTCCATGGCGAGATCGGGGCCGTCGACCTGCAGTACATAGCCGGCATCGACGATGGCCTTGTATTCCTTGGATATCTCGCGCGCGATCGCAGCGAGATAGGCTTCATCCGAGTCGTAATAGGCATTCAGCATCGTACACGCGATGATGCCGGGCGAGGGTGCGTTCATGAACCACTCGGTGACGCGCGCGTTAGCTTTCGCCGCTTGTTGCTTGAGGCGGCCGATCTCTTTCTGCAGCTCCTCTTCGCCGCGGTAGTGAACCTCGCCGATCGCCTCGGGCGCGTCGAACACCCTGCCCGTCTTCGGGATGCGCTGCATCATCCGTTCGGTGAACTTCGGAAACTCGGCGAACTCCTTGCCGTATGGACGGCTCGACTTGCCACCAAAGCCGCTCCAGCGTTGCGGCACGTAGGTCTGGAATCCGACCCGTCCCTGCTCGCCGTCGTTGGCAATATCAATGCCAACCTCGACCTCTTTCCTCACAATGTGAGCGACGCGCTCGGCGGCGACCTCGTCGATCTTCCGGCGATCGATTCTCTTGCCTTCCTCCTGGTCGATCAGCATCGACCCGAGGGGCTCCCCGCGCGGCATGCTTCCGGCGTGGGTGGTGAGAATCCTGTCCGTGCTGAGTTTCATTTGAATACTGAGCTCCTGCGCTGCCCATCCTCGGTGGAAAACCGATTGATCCTAGACTATGGTGTTCGGCTATTGTAGCCGTCATGTTTGGCTCCAAGAAAAAAGAGAAAATCCGCCACGGTCCTGACGACATCAAGGGAGGAGACGAATGGCCTCAAGAATGCGACTTATCCTTTGCGCGAGCGCTGTGGCGCTCACCTCGCAAATCGTGACGGCGGCCCCGGCGGGCGCCGAGAACAGTTTCTCGAAGGTCAATCTCGCCCCGGACAAAAGGGGCGGCATCCAGGACATGCAGGACATCTCGAAATTTTGCGGCACCAAGCCGCTCAAGGTCGCCTACTCAGACGGTTGGGGCGGCAACTACTGGCGGCAGATCACCCGCGCGGAGTTCGAGGACGAAGCGGCCAAGTGCCCCAACATCACGGAAGTCCGCTACACCGACGGCGAGTTCAAGGCTGAGAAGCAGATCGCCGACATCAAGGGCCTGATCGCCCAGCATTTCGATGTCATCGTGGTTTTCGCCGACACTGGCGTCGCGCAATTGAAAGTCATGCGTGAGGCGCTGAATGCAGGCGTCGCTGTCGTTCCGTTTACCACCGGCGACGCCCCGTTCGGCGAGATCGGCAAAGACTATCTCACACGCGTTACCGAGACCCAGATCGGCCTTGGCGAGATGCTTGCCCAATGGATGGTCAAGACCCTTGGCGGCAAGGGCAACGTCATCGTACAGGGCGGAACGCCGGGCAATCCGATGACCAGCTCGCAGGCCGTCGGCTGGCGCAAAGTCTTTGACGCTAACCCGGGGATCAAAGTCCTTGAGGGCCCGGTCGACACCAATTGGGATCCAGCGCTCGCCCAGAAGGTTACGGCAGCTGAGATTGCCAAATACGACGAGATCGATGGCATCATGGCTGAGACCACGGGGCCGATCCGCGCATTCCTCGCGGCCGGCCGGCCAATCCCCGCGTGGGCCGGGCAGGACCTCAATGAGCTGAGCTGCCTGTGGCAGGACAACCACGCGGCCAACCCGACCTTCAAGCTGGCGACTGCCAGTGCACACACCTGGCTGGTTCGCCTAGCGCTGCGCAAGGGCCTCGCCGCAGTCAACGGCATCGACAACGACGAGCCCAGCCTGATCGACTTGCCGTTTTCCGAGGACAGCACGTCCTCAGATCCGGCCCTGGCGGTCAAGTGCGACAAAAACCTGCCGCCGACGGCAATTCCCTCGGCGATGATCTCCGCTGCGAAGATGAAGGCAATCCTGTCCAAGTAATCTGCGCTTTCGGCAGTCGCCGCGATGATACCACCCAGAAGTACGGTTGCGGCTGATCAGCAATCGGAGCGGCGGCGGCCGGAGCGATCCTGGACGAGGCGTGAGTACAAGGGGCGAAAAAAACCGCTGCACCGGCTGCTGATCGTCTCGGTAGCCGCGGTTGTGCTGCTGGCGGGCGGCGGAATAGCTGCCCCCAGCACCGTCTCGGTCAGCGCGATGCAATCGATGCTGCCGTTCTTCGCGATCCTTGCGGTCGCGTCGATCGGCCAGCATCTCGTGATCCAGCAGCGCGGACTCGACCTGTCGGTCGCCGGCATCATGTCGTTTGCGGCAGTCATCGTCTCGGCGCTGCCGCGTTCAGAGGCTGGAGTCCCCGAGACCCTGGCCTTTGTCATGCTCGCGCTCGCGATGGGGCTCGGCGTCGGCGCTGTCAACGGCGCCCTCGTCGCGCTGCTGCGCGTCAACTCGCTGGTCACCACCATCGGCATGAATTCGCTGATGCTGGGGATCACCATGTATGTCACCAGGGGATTCTCGCAGCAGGCGCCCCCGCCGCTCAACAAGTTCGGCGTCGGTAAACTCGTCGGCGTGCCGCTGACGCTCTACGTGATGATCGTCATCGCCGCGGTCGCGATCTTTGTCCTGGAGAAAACGACCGTCGGGCGGCGGTTCATTGCGACCAGCGTAAATCCGGACGCAGCGCTCACGGTGGGCATTCGGCTCGACTGGTATCGCGTCGCCACCTACGCGGTTGCCGGCTTTTGCTACGCGGCAGCGGGAATACTGCTGGCGGGCTATGTGCTGTCGCCAACGGTGTTCAGCGGCATGCCCTATTTGCTGGCGACGGTTGCGGCGGTCGTGGTGGGCGGCAATCCCATTGGCGGCGGCCTGCGCGGCAGCGTTGCCGCGACCATAGTGGGCGCGCTGCTCCTCACATATCTTGGCCAGCTCGTGCTCGCCGTTGGCTTCGCGACGTCGGCCCAGAACATCGTACAGGCCATCATCATTATCGCCAGCGTGGGCATTGTCGAAGCTGGCCGACGCCTTCGCTTCGAATGGATCCGCTTTAAGTTCTGGGTAACCTCGCCTGACGTCGAGTTCCGCATCCGCACGACGTTCACCCGCACGATGACCCGCCTCGGACTTTCCAGATTGCTGAACGTCGCGCCGGAGGTCAGATGGCGTTGGCGCGCCGCCTACGCCCGACTGAAGAAGCGACTCGAAATCACAGAATGAAGGCCGCCAAACGAAATCTACTTGGCGCCCCAGTCATGGGGATCGTGGGGGCAACGAAATATTACGGCCCCGTGCAGGCGCTCAAGACCGTCAACCTCACCATCCGGCGCGGCCAGGTGCACGCCGTCGTCGGCGAGAATGGCGCTGGAAAATCGACGCTCATAGGCATCGCCGCCGGCGCCGTGCGGCCCGACTTCGCGGTCCTTCGTGTCGCCGGCAAGGAGATCAAGCGGCCCAACGCCAGGAAGCTGCATCGCGCGGGCGTCGCCGTGACCTTTCAGCACCCCGAGTTGGCCGAAGAAATGACGGTCATGGAGAACATCCAGCTCGCAGCGCCCCAACTGACCGGGCGGGGTAGCCGGGCAGAGGCACAGCGGCTCCTGGCGTCTGTGGGATCCGAACAGCACTTCATGTCATTGGACGCGAGGGTCCGCGACCTGACGCTCGCACAACAACATGTCATTGAGATCGCGGGCGCCATCGCTGCAAAGCCCAAAGTTCTCTTTCTGGACGAGCCGACCGAGCCGTTTCAGCAGGCCGATGTCGACAAACTATTCGAGCTCATCAGGAAGTTGCGTGAGGAAGAGGTAGCGATCGTCTATGTCTCGCACCGGCTGCACGAAATCGAACAGCTTGCCGACCACGTAACCGTGCTGCGCGATGGCCAGTCCATCGACAGCCGCCCGGCAGCGCGGATCACGACGGGCGAAATCATCAGCATGATCGCGGGCCGCCCCCTCGACCAGGTGTTTCCCGCCAAGATGCAAGACCGAGGCGAGCTCAAGCTTGAGGTCAAGGATCTTTCGGGGGCCGGCTTCGCGGGGATCAATTTTTCTGCCTACGCCGGCGAGATTGTCGGTGTAACCGGGGTCGAAGGAGAGGGTCAGCGCGAATTTCTGCGCACGGTGGCGGGCATCGAGCGTCGCAAGAGCGGATCGGTCCGGATCAAGGACAAGCTCGTCGAGGGCGCGTCCGCCGCCGCAGCCCGCAGCGCTGGAATCGGTTTTGTCACGGATGACCGTCACGAAGAAGGTCTCTTTCTGACGTTGAGATTGCGCGAAAACATCGGCATCGGCGCGCTCGACCGGATTTCGACCGCTGGCGTGATCGACCGGAAGCGCGACTACGCCTTGACCAGGGAAGTGATGGAACGCCTCGGCATCTACACCGGCTATCGCATCAAGGAGCACGACGACACAACGGCCGCGGAGCTGTCTGGCGGCAACCAGCAGAAGATGCTGATCGGACGCGAAATCGCAGGCGACCCCGAGGTCATCCTCATCGACGAGCCGACTAAGGGCGTCGATGTCGGCGCGCGCACCGAAATCTACGAACGCCTGCGGGAACTCGCGGTCAGCGGTGTCGCGATGGTCGTGTCGTCGTCCGACGGCATCGAGCTTGCGGGGCTGTGCGACCGGGTTGTCGTGTTCGCCCGTGGCCAGATCGTGAAAGAGCTTGAAGGCGAGTCCCTTACCGACGCGGCCATCACCGAAGCGAACATGACCGCCAGGGTGGCGCGCGAAGGCGGCCCGACCCGCAAGAAAAACGAGGACGAGGGCTGGCGCCGCATCATGGCCGCTGACCGGTTCCCGGCAGCAGTGCTGGCCGTGCTGACGGCCATCGTCCTGTTCGGCACCGATTCGATCAGCGAGTATTTCCTCTCGGCCTTCAATATCGAGACCATGCTGACCTTCCTTTCGATCCTGGCATTCATCTCGATCGCCCAATTTGCCGCCATCCTGGTCGGCCGGATCGATCTCTCGGTAGGCGCCCTCGCCGGATTCGTCGTCGTGCTGGCATCGTTCCTGACGCCCGACGGCTGCTCGGCCGCCAATGCTTTGTGGGGTTCGGCGCTGATCCTTGCCATCAGCGCCACCTTCGGACTGGTCCAGGGCTGGTTGGTCACCTGGCTCAACATCCCCGCGATCGTGGTGACGCTCGCCACCTTCATCGGCTTGCAAGGGCTGTCCCTAGAATTGAGGCCGGAGGCGGCTGGCGCCGTCACGGACTACCTCTCCGATGTGACGCAGTGGACGGTTGCCGGGATGCCCGCCTGCTTCCTCGCCATCCTGGTCATCGTGGCTACGTTTGAATATGTCCTGTTCCGCACCGGGCTCGGGCGGCGGCTTCGCGCCGTAGGATCCAATCCGCTCGGCGCGACACGGGTCGGCATTCGGGTCAACCGGCAAATTCTGCTGGCTTTCTTTCTGTCCGGATTGCTGAGTGGCATCGCTGGTCTCATTCTCGCGGGGCAGGTCGGCATCGGTTCGCCCGCCACCGGAATTGACTACACGCTGATGAGCATCACCTCCGTCGTGCTCGGCGGCACGAGAATCGCGGGCGGGCGCGGCTCGGTCCTTTCCGTCTTGATGGGCGCGGCCCTTGTGCAATCGCTGTCGAGCGCGTCGTCCTTCATCAATCAGGATTCCGCGATCCATCTGATCGTGCTCGGCGCAGTCACGATGGTCGCCGCCACCTTCTTCAGCGTCGCACGGCGCGAGAGAGCCGGGTAGAGCCGTCGAGAAGGGAAGTCTTGCACCATCTGGTGAGAGCGGCGGATTGCCGGCCGGCGCCGGAATACCTCCAACACAGGGTTGGCATGACACGCGCCGGCCTGGTCGAACCGATCAGTCGGCTCCGTGAACACCGGGTTCGGCCTCTGCGCGCTCGCCGCTGGCGGTTCCCTCGACACGCATGTGCATTCTTTCGAGGAACTCTTCTGCATCCTCGAAGGGTCGGCCATGCGGTCGAACTCGCGCCCTGCGCCTGCGGCATGGCCCCCGTGGGCGTCGCCCATCCGCGAATATCTCCGTCGCGCTGTCGTTGAAGGCGATAAACTCTGCATGGCCGAGGATCGCGGCCTTCATCTCGGCGATCGGCGCCTTGGGCAGGGAATATCCGGGCGCAGCGGCTCGAACAAACCCGCCCGCAGCGCTGGCATGACTTTCCAGTAGGCCCCGAGCGCATCCAGATCGCGCTCGGGAATGCCGCCACGCAAGTGGTCGTCGATATCCTGTGGGTCCTCGGGCTCCGCGCTGTCGATGTACCGTGGCAGGTTTGTCCTTAACCTTCCGGCTTTTCTTTCGCCATCGTTAGGCGCCATGCTCACGCACGCAGCTCCTCGGCTCGCGCGCGTGCAGGGAGGAGATTCATGAGGAGGCGGATCCTGGCCGTCACGGCCGCGGCGGCGCTGTTCGGCGTTGCCGCGGCGCCGGCGCTCGCACAGAACGTAGAGCCGGCGCCGGCCGCAGCCGCGCCCATGAAGTCCAAGCCGAAGGCGCCGGCGGGCGGCACAGTCACGGTGATGGTGACGAACTGGCGCAACGCCGATCTCCTCGAGCTGCAGGCGGCCGCGAGCGGCTCGGCCAACTGGAAGAAAGTGCTAGGCCCGCTGAAAGCCGGCCAACGGGCGTCGGCCAAACTCCCGCAGGGCGCCAATTGTCGCGTGGATCTGCACGGGAAATTCGCCGACGGTCAGTCGGCGGATGCGTCCAATGTGGAAGTCTGCGCGGACAAGACAGTCAACTTGACCAACTGACGCGCAAGAAGCGCCCAATCCATCAAACGTTTCGCCTGTCGCGGTCAGCTCGCGCTCGAAGCTTGACCCGGCCGAACGCCATCCCGGCTAGACGGACACATCGCCCTACAGGATCGGGTGGTTGACCGGCGGCCAATCGGGCGACGTCATCATAGGGAGGTATCCCCGATTGGCCAGTCGGGACGATCGGGTCCATAAAGCCCGACAACCGAGACGGCCAAAACCGCTGAGTCGCCGACCAGGCGGCCTCTTCATGACAACGAAGCCGGCACGCCCAAGAGGGCGGAACGCTGAGGGTGCGCCAAGCCGGCCTGTGCTCGAAAAAAAGATCCTTGAAGGGGAACAAATCCGGCGCTGGCCGTGTCTTATCGACGGCGCGCTTGAAACTGCCCCCCAGCCCGGCGCGCCAATCTTTGCCCCGCGGTCGAGTTCGACTCCCGCGGGGATTTTTTGTGCTTAGGGCCCTTGAGCGCTTAGCTCTGAGTGACCAATCAACCGACAAGGTGGCGGGATACGGAAAGACCCGCGACAGACAGCGGACGAACGCGGCCCTCTGGATGCAAAAAAGCCCCGCGCGAGCCTGCCGCTCGGCTGCGGGGCAGAAATGACGCGCTCGGGCTGGGGGGCAAGTATCAGAACGCGTCAGCGTCAAAACGCCCGGCGGCGTCGGATTGTTCCCTGTCAAAAAAGAAAGGGCCATCCCGCCTACTGGTCGGGCTAATCGACGGCTAACGTGAGGCCCGGGCGGGTCCTGGGAGCGTGGACGCCCGCCCACGCCTTGACGGCTCTGCCGATCATGTGGCTATCGTATAAGCTTAAGGGTCAGGCGGGTCTTGACGGCGCCGTCACCGCGAAAAGCTGACAACGGCTGCGCCTGGCCTGGAAATTCAGCCTTCACCACCTATATCACCGGGCAACGCGCTGCGCTGGCTTGAACAGCCCTCGGCGGCGCCTCCCCGCACCGGCGAAGGCCCGCGGCAAACCCCCGCCCCGGGCCGTCCGCTGAGGGCCCGTCACCGGCTCGCTATCCCCTTTGGCGAGTCGGTGACACATCTTTTCCTTGATCGTGGCGTAGGCAGCGCGGAGCCCACTCGACTGCGCCGGCGCTTGGTGATTCGACGCCGACGCTGAACTGATCGCCGGCGCCAAGGCAACCCCAATGCTTCGAGCCGCATCGCTGCTGTTATCCGTCTTTATCGCAGCGCAAAGCGTCGCCGTCGCGGAGGACGCCAAGCCGGACACCGTCGAGGTCCATGGCAAGTCGCTCGTGCTCAGTTGCGCGGAGTGGAAGCGCCATCAGGATGGATCGTGGACCAGCATCGGCTCGCTTTTGGTCGGAACAGAGACAGTGCCGGAAGTGACCTTGCGTGGGGCGAAGGAAACCAAAGTCCTGGACGAAAAGTGTGAAAGCCCGTCGAGTCCAGCCGCTGCTGCGCCGACGCCGGCGCGCGATTGCAGTCAGGAGAAACATTCGAGGCACGGCTGCCGTAACAAGGAATCTGCCGCGGGAGGTTGAGAAGACGCCCAATTTGCGATGAGGCCTGCTTCGTGATGACGCCCCGTCGAGCGCGACCGCAGCCCAGGCCTAATCGCCCCAGCTGCGGAACCACGCCAGGGCAAAAGCCACCAATCCGATGACCAGCATGCCAAGACCATGGGTTACGTGCAGCTTGGCGGACCCCGGATCATAGCCAGGCACAAAGGCGGGGAGGCTGCCGGCAGGAATTAGAAAATAGAGTGCAGCTACAGCGAAGAAGAAAAGCCCGACCAGGATTGCCCCTGAAATAACCAGCGTCTTCATATCGTCACCCCCTGCACGCCGCCGCGCTGCGCCTTCCTTACCCTCACGCCGGCTGTTCGCCAATTGCAAATTCAACGCCGGGTTTTGCCACGCTTCCGGTTGCTCGCAGCGCCAGCGCCCTTTGGGCGAGCCTCGATCCGTAGCGAGGCGAAGATGAGGGGCGCGAACCCGGCGCGCGCCAACTCATGCCGTTTCGTCGTCCTGCGCCAGGGTTTTTATGGACGTTGTTTTCTTCCACGTTGAGGTCGACGTGTTGAACCTTGGCCACTATGCCAGCGCGATTTTTTCGTTTCCTTTTGCGGTCACGTTTACGTGGGCTGGCAAGCGTCTGTTTACATTCCGGGGAAGAGGCGCCAGGAGCGGAATCCGCTGACAGCGCACCCCGGGCGCCCACGCCCCGTTTCAAGGCTTTACATTATAGGACCGGCAAGGTTTCTCGATCCGATGTGAGGACCCTGCGGATTCAGCGAAGCTGCCCGCCCGCGAAAATCGGCGAAGCGATCGATATGGCTTTCCCCAAGCCATGCCACAGATCGCATCAAAGTTGGGAGATGAAGCCAGGAAGGTCGATCGGCGATGCAGTAGGCTGTGCTCGTGAGCGAGCGGCCGATCTCCACCGCAGGTTTCGCGAGAAACGTGGAGGCGTCCATTGGCGGCAGAGAGGCGTTGGGGTAGACAGTTGCGGCGCCGTTGGCGCCTCCGGTTGAGGCTGGTCGAAAAACGAGTCCCGTGAATGAACGCGCCAAAGACACTCTCGCTTGTGATGCCGTGTTACAATGAAGAGGCGACGTTGAAGGCATGCGTCCAGCGTGTTCTCGAAATTGCGACCGACCATCTGAAACTCGAACTCGTCATTGTCGACGATTGCTCGCGGGACAAGAGTTTCGCGGTCGCCCAGGAACTTGCGCGGCGTCACCCCGAGATAAGAACTGCGCGGCACGAAAAAAATCGCGGCAAAGGCGCTGCTCTTCACACCGGAATTTCTCTCGCGACCGGCGATTTCGTCGGCATTCAGGATGCGGATCTGGAATATGATCCGCAGGACTTCCACATTCTTCTACAGCCGATCCTGAGCGGGAGGGCGGATGTCGTATATGGCTCGCGTTATTTGAAACCGGACACGCGCCGCGTGTTATACTTTTGGCACACGTGGATGAACAAAACGCTGACCTTCGTATCGAACATGTTCACCAATCTCGACATTACCGACATGGAGACATGCTACAAGTTATTTCGCCGAGAACTCATTCAAGCGATCGAACTTAGGGAAGAACGTTTCGGCTTTGAGCCGGAAGTTACTGCAAAAGTCGCGCAGACCCGTTGTCGTATCTACGAGTGCGCAATAAGTTATACGCCACGCACGGCCGAGGAAGGCAAGAAGATAAAATGGACGGATGGCGTTCACGCCCTGTATTGCATTTTGCACTATGGCGGGCCAGCGGCGCCTTTGCCGATGCAGCTCTTGATATACTTTTTTATCGTAATTGCTCACCCGCGCGGTTGGCTGGTTCAAGCGGGGCGAGGGATTGGTTTTGCTTGGAGGGTTAGGCGGATGGCGTCGATGGCGCGGATTGAGCGTCGTCGTGCGGTTTCGACGACGGAGCGAA
>Ga0335073_10003422_pt1 | contig 22070 bp, 15 predicted proteins | sample Lox_Sample_22_FD_207093 | JGI IMG/M metagenome (GOLD analysis project Ga0335073, IMG submission 207093) | Soil microbial communities from Loxahatchee National Wildlife Refuge, Florida, United States - Lox_Sample_2.2 | ecosystem: Environmental > Terrestrial > Soil > Wetlands | place: USA...
CCCGGCACCAGCCTGAACCTATTCATTCATCGCTTAGATGGGCAAGACAGCCCTAATCATTTTCGGATCAGCGGCTGCATCATTTGCGGCAACTCCGTCCGAACTCTGAGCGAGGAAAATCTGCCGGGAGAAAAAGCCGTTCCTTCCAGATCACGTTGATATGTATTGGGAATGAAGAATGTGTTAATCTTCGCCGCGCGGTATTCTTCGCTCGAGGTGCGCCCATGTCGTCGAAACGCAACCTGATTTTAATTGTCTTGTGCTGCTCAAGTACTTCCTGGGCACAAACCGTGGCCGCCCAGCAAACTGCATCTACAAACAAAGCCCCGCGACTGGACCACTTCAATCCAAAGAACGTGGACACGTCGGTGGACCCTTGCAGCGATTTCTATCAGTACTCGTGCAACCGCTGGATCAAAGACAATCCCGTTCCGGCGGATGAGGTCTTCTGGGGTTCGTTTGGCAAGCTGCAGTTGTGGAATACCAGCTTCGTTCATCAAACCGTGCTCGAAGTCGCGGCCAAACCTGAGGCGCAACGCTCCGCGGTGGAGCAGAAAGTAGGAGACTATTGGACCGCATGCACCGACGAGAAACGGCGGAACGCATCTTCACTCGATGCCTTGCGTCCCGAAATTCAGAAGATTGATCACATGAACAGCAAAGACGAGATCGCGGAAATTGTCGCCGACCTGCATCTCACCATTTCCGGCGCTTGGAACCCGTCCGACCCCGAGACCTACGCTCCACTGTTCGGCTTCGGCTCGCAGCCTGATTTTCACAACACCGCCATGGTTATCGGGCAATTCGATCAAGGAGGGATGGGGCTTCCCGGCCGTCAGTTCTATTTCGACAGCGACGCCAAATCCGCTGACCTGCGCAATAAGTACACGGCCTACATAGCCCAGCTTTATCAGCTGGCGGGGGAATCTGAACCACAGGCGAAGGCTGATGCCGCGGTTGTCCTCCAGATGGAAACGTCGATGGCCAAGGCTGCGATGGACATCGTCAAGCGGCGCGATCCGCACAACCTTGACAACGAGATGAGCCTGCAGGACGTGAAGAAGCTCGCACCAGATTTCAATTGGAGCCACTATCTCGAACTGGTGCACGCCCCAGCTTCGGATAAATTAATCGTGACCTCGCCGGATTTTTTTCGCGGCATGGAACAGCTGATCCAGAGCGAATCAGTTGAACATTGGAAAGCGTATTTGAAAGCGGCGCTCTTAAGCGGCAATGCGGCCTCAATGAGCGATGACTTCGCGAATACCAATTTCGATTTTTACGGCAGGAATCTTTTCGGCGCGAAGGAAATCGAGCCGCTTTGGCGGCGTTGCATCGAAGCTGAAGATCGCGATATCGGTCAGGCGCTCGGCCAAGCCTACGCAGCTCGCGCTTTTACGCCCGAGAGCAAGGAACGAGTGAAGCAGATGGTGGCCAATATCAAAACCGCACTGGAAGAAGACATTGATGCCGCCGCCTGGATGAACCCAGAGACAAAGAAGCAAGCGCGCATCAAACTCGCCGCTCAGCTGGACAAGATCGGCTACCCGGACCATTGGCGCGACTATTCCGCGCTCGAGATCACGCCCGACAATAATCTGGTTAATGTGCATCGTTCAGCTGCCTTCGAAATGCATCGTCAGTTGCAAAAAATCGGTAAGCCGGTGGACCGCACTGAGTGGCAGATGACGCCGCCAACGGTAAACGCGTACGAAGATCCGCAAACCAACACCATTAATTTTCCCGCTGGCATCCTCCAGCCCCCGTTTTTCGATCCCACGCAGGATGACGTGGTGAATTACGCTGCCGCCGGCAGCGTGATCGGACACGAGACCATTCACGGCTATGACGACCAGGGCCGCAAATTTGACGCGCAAGGTAACTTGCGCGACTGGTGGACGGTGGAGGACGCAAAAGCCTATGACAAGCGCGGCGATTGCATTGCGGATGAGTACACCGAATTTGTACCCGAAGCCGGCGTGAAACAGGACGGACGTTTGACCCAAGGGGAAAACACAGCCGATAACGGCGGAATTCATCTCGCTCTCTTGGCGCTTGAGAAGGACTTGAAGGAAAAAGGTCAGACAATGGATAGTAAAGACGCAGAAGGGATCACCAACTGGCAGCGGTTCTTCCTCGCCTATGCGAATATGTGGTGCAGCAACATCCGGCCGGAGATGATGCGGACCCTCATCCTCAGTAACCCGCATCCCCTCGATAAATATCGCGTCAACAACGTACTCGGCAATATGCCTGAGTTCGACCGGGCTTTCGGGTGCCACAAGGGCCAAGCGATGGTGCACGCGAATCAATGCAGAGTGTGGTAAGCATCCATCAAGGTGATTCGGAAACAGCGGACCGCTTAACCAGGATTGCCTGAGCTTGTGGATTACCGCGACGAGTTGTTATAGCACTGCACGATCCTGATTACCGCTCGCAAAAACTAAATAGCGCCTGTATACCTGCGACTTCGATTACGTCACCCGCCTCAATCTGTTTTTGGCCGGCCTCGACGAGCGCATCATTCACTCTGACCTTTACCCTGTCTGCAGAAGGAGCGATGAAGTAGCCATCCTCGGCTCGATAAATCGAAGCTACGACGTTGGGAGTAAACCACCTCTTCAGCCGAATGCCCGCCATTTTTGATCTTCCGATCAGGGTCAGTTTACTGGTCAGAACGTAACGCTTCTGGTCCGTCCGGCCTTTGACAATCGTCAGCGTTCCAATCGTCTGATGTACTACCGGTGTGCGATTGACTGGCGATTGGCTTTGAGCAATGCCGATTCTCTGGATCGCATTCGGGCCGGCAGACGAAGCGGCTGCGGCTGCCTGTGCAAGCATCGCTTTCGCTTCTGCGGTGTCTAAGACTGCCGTACGATCGAGCTGTGGCGGCCGAACTTTCGGCATTTGCACCGAGCTATCGAGAATCCCATACTGCGCAGCCACACGAAATTCAATGGTGTGCTTGCCGATTGTAGCGCTGTCCCCATCCTTCAAGACAAGCTTGCTGATGCGTTGACCATCGACGTAGGTTCCATTAAAGCTCTCGGCGTCCTCGATCACATAGTGATCGCCTTGCGCGTAGACCTTGGCGTGATGACCGGAAACTGCAGGATTATCGATGCGCATGTGGTTGTCGGGCTGACGACCAATGGTGACAACGCCGCCTGTAAGCAACAGCTCCTGCAAAATTCGATCCTCAAACTTGAGAAAAAGCTTTGCCATTGCACGGCTCCAAAAGGCTCGTCTATGAAAGCAAAATCCGAACTCGGGAGGCTTCCCTTGGCGTCGCCAAGGGACCTTCACCCCTATTCTGCGCTTGAAGTCACTCAATGGAAGAGTACCAAGGTACTCGATTCGCTTTGCCGCGCACGTTAAGTAGAAACTATTGAGGGAAAAGTTTTTCCAGACGCTCGACCAGCTTGTGCACGGCTTCATTGAGGGCGGGGAGGCCGGGGGTGTCGAAGTCTACGTCCAGGCTTTCAAGATCCACGGTGACGTCTTTGACTAGCTGAGTGGTCATTTCAACACGCTGTCTCATTACCTGCTCCATCAACTTGTAAGGATCGCCTCCCTTCCCCTGCGCATCCAGCCATTGCTGTACGGCCGCACTGGCTTGGCGAGCCCGTTCGGTAGCGGTCCGGAAGTCCATGAGAACCTTCACATTGATCATTCCGGTCTTTACCGAGCTTTGCAGGTTCTTCAGCTCTTCATTGGTCTTCTGCAGACGAGACGAAAGTTCAGGACTCTTTTGCGGAGTTTCCGCCATGATTTCTATTCCTTTCCACCGGACCGCTCGATCCGCCTGACCTGCTCGATAGCGCGATTCACTCAGTTACGGATTTTCGTCCCGCAGCCCTTGATTCGGAGCAATTCATCGATTGGCCTCCTCACAACGTGGCATCTGCCGACACAGTGAGATTGAATTGATCGTGCAGAAACCTGACTGCCTCACCACGCTCTGGAGATGCTCCTGGGAGAGTCGAGTTCAAATACAACACATACAGCTCGCCGGCTCCATCGGTGTCGCCCTGATGTGCGAGTGCCCGCGCTGCCTGCAGCACGCCCGCCGGCAGTTCGGCCGCCTCTTCTCGTACCGCTGCTACCAGGGCGTTACGCGAATCAATTTCAAGGTCTGTCAGAAACTGCGCCCCATCCGGTTCTACGCCCTGGTTCGTAATTCCTTCGGTGTCGTCGGCTTTGACGTCTTGCACAACCACTGTCGTGCTGTGCTTGCCCTTGCGAACATCGTCAGGCTGCCCGAGAAAATTACCCGCTCGGTCGCGGAACTGGAACTCGATCTCTGCGGACGCTGTCAGGTCAATCGTCTTTTTTGTGTAGTGATAAGACTCAACCACGATCTCCACGCGGCTCTGTTCGGTCGTGTCCAACTCATGCCGCAACTCATCGACGCTCTTCTGCGCCTGTTCGACTGCGTCACTGGCATCTGCGATGACTTGCCTCTTCCTGTGATTGGCTTGTGCGTCAGCCAGTGACTGTTGCGCAGAGCTCAGTTGCTGTTGGGCAGATTCATAGTTGCTTTCAGTCTGCAGCCAAACGGGATTCTTGGTGTCATGTGTGCCCGCCCGGTACTTCGATTCCGGAGCCTCCAGGCTTGCGTTCTTGACCACCCGATGTTCGAGAACTTGTCCCACGAGCGTGAAATTGGGCTGCAGGGCGTTCTCAATCCCCGAGAGATTCCGAACAACCGTCATCGGGGTCCCGGAGGAATCGAGTCCGCTGGTGACCGCGTCCGCGAGTTGGTCGGCGAAACCATGGCTATCATGACCTGAGGTCTGATCGCGAAACTCGATACCGATCGACAGTTGGCCTCGCCGTTGGTAGATGGGCTCGTAACGGGCCATCTCATCTCTTAGGCTATCGGCATCGGTAGTGCCGTAATGTACGGCTTGTTTCAGGTAGAGCCACCCAATACCGGCTCCGGATCCACCCGGCTTCTGCAGATATCGATTGGCCTGGTCGAGATAGTAGTTGCTGATTTTGGCCGAAAGGAAATCGCGCTTTACGGTTATCGCCGGATCATCCGCCAGCGAAGTGACGCGATCCAGCAGAACGTAGGCCTCTAGAGCTGCATTCTCGTCGGCTGGGTTCTTGATGGGAATATGCGATTCTTGGAGTTTCTGCGCCTGCCGTGCCGCGGCGTCGATGTAGTCGTGTGATAACGCAGCCAGCTGAACGGTTACCAGCGCTCGCTGCTTCTGAGGTAAGTCGGCGAGCACGTTGTAGGCCTCTACGACCTGGTGCTTTTGCGCGTAATCGTCGCTCTGAAGAACCGCGGCGTGCGCCGCCTCCTGATTGCGTTGATTGTCGAGTTGAGCGGCAGCGTTATCGGAGGCTGCTTGCGCTTCCCTGCGGTCGGGCTGGAGGGCTGCCGCCTTACCGAACTCCAGCCGGGCTTTTTCCCACTCCTCGCGAGTCGCCAGCCTTTGTCCATTCTCGTAGTGATATTTGAACGCGGCGTTGATCACACCTTCCACACGGGGCATTTCGGGAGCGAATGCTGTGTAGGGCCCCAGCAAGCTGATAGCTTGGTCGTAACGCGTCTCGAGCTCCAACACCTGCGCGTTGATAATGGTCGTTTCCAGCTTTCGATGTTCGGCGGCGATCTCGCGTTGGAGATTCAGCAAAGGAGCGTAGTCCGGGCGCACTTCCAACAGACGTCTTACATCCTGCTGCGCGGCCGCCAGTTGTGAGTATCCGAGGGTATGGTCGAGCAGGGCTTTTCGATAGGCCTCCAGGCGCATCTGATCGGGTCGCGCCAAATTGTCCAACTCTCGGCCGATGTTGGCCATGAGCTCCGCAGCCGGTTTGAATGCCGGAGACAATTGGCTGGCGGCTTCCGCTTCCAAACTAGCCTGCCGCAGCATAACGATGTCCTGCGTTTTGGCGCTGCCTGAACTCTCATAGTTCGCAAGAGCAGCTTCGGCCGCCTGCTGATGAAATCCTGCGAGTGCATTTTGTACGTCAGTTCGGTGCGAGGAGGAAGGATACCGGGCTAGAAAATCCTGCCAATCTCGAATCGTGTTGGCGCGTTGCGCTCGCAAGAAGTCAGCCAATTCACTGTCTGGAGCGGCGATAAACACCAGCTGCACGCCCGGCTTGAATGCTGGGATGGTGGCGTCGCGAGGCGATGGGGGAACAGGCGTGCCTCGGATCACAGCCTGCTCGGCCGCTTCCGCCGGCGTGAGTTCAACGTTGTGTGCGAACTTCAGATTGTCGGGGACAACACAGACGGACTTGCCATTTGCCGTCAGCCGGAGTACGCCGTCTGCGCCACGCTGAAGCGAACTTGCCCCCGCCAGGGACGCTCGTGGGAGCCCATTATAAGCACTCTTGTCGAGCCTCGAAATGCCCTCACAGCTGCGGACTTCGATTTTTCCGTTCAGTTCTGCTTCTGTGATCTGTACATACGCCGCGCCTTGAGGTCCGTCGAACAAAACAACGGCGGTAAGAGAGGCATCCTTAGCGTATGTCGAGATCGACGCTCCCAAGAACAGAAAAAGCGGGACGACTGCGATGCAGCAGCGATGCAGACGAGCGAGCGCACTCAGCCACCTGGAGCGGAACGGGGAAAAAATGAGCTTCCACGGCTTCATAAAGTTCCGGAACAAACATTTTCTCGCATGGAAAGAACCGCTGAAACGGCGTTGACTGCCAATGAAAGACTAAAGTAACTGGGAAGCAAAACTGGACGCGGATATGATGACGATGCAGCCGCACATACTCGGTAATTCGCGCGTTTGCGCGTACTTGCGCGGATGTTCATTAGAGATTCGCATGGAATCGTCAAAGCCACCCGTCGAACAGGGATCTGTTGCCATCAGCCGTTACCAGATCCAGGAGGAAATCGGGCGTGGCGCCATGGGAGCCGTCTACAAGGCATTCGATCCCGTGATCGGCCGTACAGTCGCGCTCAAGACCATTTTGGTCGACGATCATGCTCCCGACCGCGCGCAGGTGATCGAACGGCTCAAGCAAGAAGCCAAGGCGGCTGGAGGACTCGATCATCCCAACATTATTACGATCTACGACGTTGGCGAGGAGAACGGTGCTGTTTATTTGAGCATGCAGTTCGTGCAAGGAATTACCTTGGCCAAGCTCTTGGCTGAGGTGGGAGTGCCCTCGCTGCCCACGCTTCTGTCCTGGGCGGACCAGATCTTGGCAGCGGTTGGCTTTGCCCACGCCCGGGCTGTGATTCACCGCGACCTGAAACCTGCCAACCTGATGGTCACCGAGCAGGGGGCAATCAAGGTCCTCGACTTCGGGATTGCCAAGGTCGAAAACACTTCCCTCACGCAAACAGGGATGGTCATCGGGACACCCGGCTACATGGCGCCCGAGCAGATTGCGGGGAACAAAGCGGACCATCGCGCCGACATCTTCTCGCTGGGTGCCGTTTTTTATGAGTTGCTGACTCGTGAAAAGCCTTTTGCCGGCGATATCGTTTCTACTCTTTATAAGATCGTCAATGAGGATCCCGTCGCGCCATCCATCATTAACCCAGCCATTCCCGGCTGGATTGATTCCGTCATTCGAAAAGCCCTCGCCAAGAACCCAAAAGACCGATTCCAGACTTGTGAAGAAATGCGGAAGGCTTTCCTTGACCAATCTGTGCGCGCACCGCAAGCCGCTCCAGTTGCCGCGTCTAAGGTGATGGCAAACCGGCCGCAAATTTCCGCAAGCCTTCGTAACTCGTCTCGACGCGAGGCAACTCCACGACGAGTCTGGCCGCGGCTGATTCTCGTCTTAAGCCTGTTTCTTACTGCTGCGGCGAGTTGGGCTTTCTACATCCGTTCCAGCACGGGCACGTTTCCTGCGCTGGTCACGAGACTCCTGAGCCAAGGGCGGCAAGCCCTGACCTTAGGCACGGAGAAACTCAGTGGCTATTCGAACCAGGTCCTTAGCCGTGATGCCGATGAGCGCAGCGTCCCGGCGGCAGGTCCTCAGAATGCACTCAAGCCGGATACTCCCGCGAAATCACAAACACCCGCAACTCCGGCAGCATCAAGTCCAGTACCTGCAGCAAGCTTGAAGCCATCCGCGGCGGTGCCAAATGATCATCCCGTGAATGAACACACATCCGTATCAGAGGTACCCGCAGCGTTCTCGCCGGCGCAAACTTTCCAAAAGACTGTCGATCCATCCCAGACTGCTTCATCCCAGCCGGCTACATCCCAGCCGGCTACATCCCAGACTCCTTCACCCCAGACAGCCTCATCCCAGACTGCTTCATCCCAGGCGGTCGCCGGGAGCGACAACACTCAATCCAGTGCCGACAACGCAACTGCTCATGACTCATCGACCCCGTCGGTTGCTTCGCACGAGGACGACAAGCAAAGTCTGGCGCCGCAGAAGCCGCCTGAAAGAAAACGCTCTCCGGAGCCCCCTCCAATGGTCGACGGCTTCAGCCGGCAGGATGTTCCTGATCTGCTGCGCCAAGCGGATTCCTATGAATCACGGGGCGAGTATCGCTTGGCGCGTTACGAATACCGGCTTGTTCTAAGACTCGAGCCCAACAATCTCCACGCCCGGGAAGGCCTGCGCCGCTTGCTGGGCGTGTGGCAAGAGCGCTGAACGAAGAGGTGGGAGGCACCATGCCTCGCCGCCTTTGCGAGACATGGGAATAACAGGATCGGGAAGGGCACGCCTTAAATCCGCAGGAGCCCACCACAGCAGCCGCTCTCTGCCTAAGTTCAATTCATGACCATGCGTTCACAAGTCATTAAATAGAAATAGTCAGTCGGTGCCGAGCAGGAGGACAGCTACGATTGCCAAACACATCCCGATTGCTATGAAGCAAGCAATCAGAGGAGCAACCCAAGGGCCTGCGATCGCCCAATTAATAGACCGAAAGCTGGTCCATCCCAGACGCCTGGATGACGTTCCCGGCAAGTGGAAACGAGAGGCTCGATCGAGGCCTTGAACGAGCAGATCGTTTTTCATATCTGAACTCCGTGTCGCCGCTGATGAAAGCCGGCCGCTTTGAGGCAATCACCGCGGTGGACGATCTGATCCGTGATTTCCAGTTTCGTCGACGGCACTGCAGTGGAGATAAGTTCCCGGCACATACTCTAACAACAGCCAGTCGGCGGCCCGAGGCAATGCGGCTTCGAGTTCCGGAGAGAGCCCGGGAGAAATCTGTTCGGGCAGCGGCCCAGTCTGACAGGCCAGCACCCTTACCTGTACCCCGCAACTTTCCTGTAACTCTCTAAGTAGATTAGATGTCGGGAGTTGGTGCATGGAAAAATCATCGAGCTTGACCGGCGGAATATCGGACGGGTCAAGCTCGAACAGCTCGCCCGGCGTGCGGCGAGCATCAATCGCGTCGATAATGAGCAGACGCCGCGGACGAACCGGACTCAGACACAGCGTAAATAACAGCTTCCGCACGCTCGTGCCGGCATCGAGGAGACAGACGGATTCGGGCACCCCGCGGTGTCTTTCCACGTAGTCGACCACGGCGCAGCCGAAGCCGTCATCCCCGAACAAAATATTGCCGATACCGAGCACGAGTGTCGGTTTGCGGCAAAAGTCGGGGAGACCGAGTTCGTCGATCTCCCTCATTTTTTGTGTCCTCAATTCGCGAGCGTGTCGAGTAACTTGCCTTCCGCGTCGAAGATATCCAGCTTCACTGACATCTTCCCGTCGAGGCGGTGAGTTGCACAGGATAGGCAAGGATCGTAGGCACGGATCGACATTTCCACTGTGTTCAGCACTCCCTGATCGTATTTGCCGTCATGGATCAAACTCTTAGCGGCTTGCGTGACGGAAAGATTGATCGGGGCGTTGTTGTGTGTCGTACCGACGATCAGATTCACATTCGTGATCAGGCCGTCGGCATCGATCGTGTAGTCGTGAATGAGTGTGCCACGTGGGGCTTCGGTGCAACCGACACCACGCGCGGCGCGAGGAGTCACCTTCACACGCGTCTCGGTGCTCGTGATATCCGGATCGTCGAGCAGGCGAATGGCGTTCTCAGCGTTGTAAAGCAGTTCGATCAGCCGCGCCCAGTGATACAGCAGGGTCAGCTGCGCGGGGCGGCCAAATTTCTGGCGAAACTCCTCCAGTTCTTTCTGAGCCAGAGGGGTGTCGATGTGGTCGCAGACATTGATTCTCGCCAGCGTATTGGCCCGGTAAATCCCCTTGGGATTCTCAAGATCCATGGCGAAACCGTCGCCCCACTGTTTGGCGTAGGGAAACTTCAGGTAGCTCCACGACTCGATGTGCTCGGAGATGAAATCCGTATAGCGATCGTACGGAAAATCCTGGTACGAGCCATCGGGTTTCATCAGCCGAAGCTTCCCGTCATAGAGATTCAAAGCGCCATCATCCTTCACTGTGCCGAGAAAGCCGGTGGTGATCACGCCGAGCGACTTCACCACATCGAGATACTTCGGGAAGATGTTCTCTTTGGCGAAGGCTATGGAAAACTTGGCCAGCTCCAGGGCTTCGTCGGCGTCCTTGCGAAGCCGATCTCGCTCCCCCGTCGACAACGGCTTGCTGAATCCACCCGGAACGGCTGCCTGGGGATGGATCGCCTTGCCTGCCAGAACTTCGAGCATGTGAGCGCACATGTGACGGATGCGGACCACGCGAGCGGCAACATCGGGTGCTGCCTTGAGGATCCCGATCACGTTGCGCACGGAATAATCAGCATCGGGTCCGAGAAGGAAGTCTGCTCCCGCGAGGATGTAGAAGTGCAGGATGTGTTCTTCCATGTACGCGATGCTGTTGCAGAGCTCACGCAGCTTCTTGCCGGCCGGTGGAGGATCGACCCCAAACACGGCGTCGCACGCCTTGGCTGACGCCAGATGATGGGACCACGGGCATACTCCGCAGATGCGCGGCGTAATCCGCGGCAGATCTTCCACGGGACGGCCGAGGCAGAATTTTTCGAATCCGCGCAGTTCGATGACGTTGACCCGAGCGGTGTCCACGTTGCCCGCATCGTTCAATTGGATGGTCACCTTAGCGTGACCTTCGATGCGAGTTACAGGCTGAATGACCAGTGTCTGTGCCATAGCTCACCTCTTGGGCGTCGGCCGTAGACGGCCTGCGCCGGCGAAACGGTTGAAGGTTGCGGCCCGATCGGGAATCTGCTTGGGATCGAGGCCGATGCTGGAGAGAGCCCCCATCATGTCGACCATGGGATTGGCTTTCTCCGTAAGCGGGCCAAAACAGCCCTCGCACGGCATATAAGCGCGGATGCAGCGCGGTGTACCCTCACTTCCACCGCAGCCCGCACGGGTTGCCGGACCGTGACACAGGAAGCCCTGCTCCATTAGGCAACGCATCTCGGTCAGCGGGGCCCCTGGTTTGAATTCCGGGGCTTCGAACCGGCGTTTTAGTGTTGAGACAGCTTTCTTCTCGCGCTTGGTGGGGCATTCGTCGCACACGCTCTTTGACTGGAGCGCAGGCAGAGGCTTGCCTTCCAGGATGGCGACCAGTGCGTTGGCGACCATCTCCGGTGTCGTAGGACAGCCGGGAAGAAAGGCATCTACCTTCACGACTTCGTGCACGGCATAGACCCGGTCGGTTAATGCGGGGATTTGTTCGTGCGGAAGGCCGTTCGACTCGGTGCTGACGCTATCGCGATAAACCTTCTGCAGTACTTCTTCAGTGGAGTAAAGGTTATTGAGCGCTGGAATGCCTCCGAAGCAGGCGCACGATCCGAGGGAGATGAGGAGCTTGCACTTCTTGCGCATCTCGACAGCCAGCTTCTTGTGCTCGTCCGAGCGGATTCCTCCTGAAATCAGCCCAACATCGGCTTCTGGAATATTCATTTCCTTGTTTTCGCCAGTCTGGCCAAACAGCTTGTGGTCCATGATGACCGGCATGTGGACAATTTCTACTTTCTTGAGAACGTCGATGAGTGGTTCCCCGATGTCGAGGATCGTCACTTCGCATCCGCCGCAGATCGCGAACCACTCTTCGGCGAGTCGGGCTGCCGCTGCCATGCTGCACCTCCGTGAAAAACCTGGTTTTGATTGCTCCTCTGCTGGTGATTCGTAACAACTAGTTGCTACTGAATCTCCGCCGACACTCACTGTTTGTATGGACTCGGCCCAAGCTTCTGGATCTGCTCGGTGAACTCGCGGACCACCTGCGCAAAACGAGGTCCTTCCGCGGCCGAAACCCACTCCAGCCGAAACCGTTCCTCTTCCAGACCAAAATCCGCCAACATCAAGCGGATCGCTTCTGCCCGTTTTTCAGCCTTCAGATTGCCTTCCTGATAGTGGCAATCGCCCGGATGACAACCGCACATCAGAACGCCATCCGCACCCTTGGTTAACGCTTCGATGACCAGATTCGGATGCACCATTCCCGAGCACATGACGCGCACCATGCGGATGCTCGGCGGATATTGAATGCGAGATACACCGGCCAGATCGGCGCCAGCATACGAGCACCAGTTGCAGCACAAAGCGATGATCAATGGTTGAAAGGCGTCAACCGGAGGCGCGACCACCGCCGCTGAACCTGCGTGCAAACTGCTGTCTTCCATCACACTACCTCCAAGGCTGCTTCGATCTGTGCGCGAATTTGCTCGAGCGTGAAGCCTTCGATCAAGACGCCATCCTTGGGACAAGTCGCCTGGCAGCAGCCACAGCCTTTGCAGATGCTTTGATTCGTCTCGACAACCTTCTTGACCGCGCCCTGCCACATGTACTCGACCAACGTGATGGCTTTGTAGGGACAGGTGTCCACACAATAAGCACATCCATCGCACTTTTCTTCGAGCACGCGCGAAATATTGGCTTCGAGCTCAATATTCTCGCGGGCAAGAATTGTGGATGCGCGCGCTGCCGCTGCCTGCGCCTGCAGGATCGATTCTTCGAGAGTTTTCGGTGAGTGGGCGAGCCCGCACAGGAAAATGCCGTCGGTCATGAAATCCACCGGCCGGAGTTTCATGTGGGCTTCGAGGAAAAAACCTTCACTATTGAGTGGCACTTTCAGCAGTTGCGCAATCCGGCGGTTGTCTTCATGCGGATGAATGCCGGCCGATAAAACCACAAGATCAGCGGAAATTGTGAACGGCAGCCCCAGTGTCTGATCGAAAACATTTACGTCGAGGCCATGAGAATTCTTCAAAACTTCAGGTTTGCGTTGCTCGTCGTAGCGAACGAATGCCACTCCTAGTTGACGCGCGCGGGTGTAGAAACTTTCTTTGAAGCCGTAGGTGCGGATATCGCGATAAAGGATATAGACATTCGTCTGGGGCGATTGCGTTTTGATCCGTATGGCATTTTTGATCGCGTCGGCGCAACACACGCGCGAGCAATAAGGATGATCCGCGTCGCGCGAGCCGACACATTGGATCATCACCACCGTTTTCGCGCGGCCGTTGGATCTCAAGAATCCTCCGTCAGCAGCGAGCCGGGCTTCCAGTTCGCGCTGGATGATGACTTTGTCGTTTTGACCGTAGAGGTATTCTTGCGGCTGATATTGCCTGGCGCCGGTGGCCACAACGACCACACCGTGCGCAAGTTCCCTGACGCCGCTGGCAGTTCGGACGCGAGTCTTGAAATTCCCGATGGACCCTTCGATGTTCTCGATCGTGGCGGAAGTTAACACGTGCACTCTGTGATTTCGGGTAATTTCGTTCTTGATCCGCGCCAACTCACCCCGCGGGTCTGCGCCGTCGAGCAGATAGTGAACGTGCCGCAGATGCCCGCCGAGTTCAGTCTCCTTTTCGACGAGGTATGCGTCATACCCTTGTCTGGCAAGCGACAAAGCCGCAGTCATGCCGGAGATTCCGCCGCCGATCACCAGAGCAGATTTCTCGATCTTCAAATGATGGCGTTGCAGCGGTTTGAGCAGCCTCGATTTGGCAATAGCCATCCTGACCAGGTCTTTCGATTTTTTCGTAGCTTGCTCGGGCTCATGCATGTGCACCCAGGAACATTGGTCACGGATATTCGCCATCTCAAACAGATAGGGATTCAGGCCAGCCTCGGCCATAGTGTTGCGGAACAGCGGTTCGTGCGTGCGAGGCGTGCACGACGCAATCACGATCCGAGTCAGATTGTGCTCGGCGATTTTTTCTTTGATTCGGTCCTGTGCGTCATTTGAACAGGTATAGAGATTGTTTTCGGCGTACACGACGTTGGGGAGGGTCTTCGCGTACTCGACTACATCGGGAACGTTGACCACACCCGCGATGTTGGTGCCGCAGTGGCAAACGAAAACACCGATGCGAGCCTCTTCTTGTGTGACATCTTTTTCGGGAGGGTAGACTTTCGGCTTGATCAGTGTTCCCCGCGCTTCCTGTAGAAGCGAAAGGGCCTGTACGGCGGCCGCCGAAGCCTGCATCACGGTCTCAGGAATGTCTTTTGGCTCGGCAAATGGCCCCGCCACGAAGATTCCTTCGCGCGACGTTTGTGCCGGAGCAAACGCCGAGGTTTTGCAGAAGCCGAAATCATTGAGCGCGATTCCAAACCGGTCAGCCAGCGCCTTCACTTCCTTCGGCGGCTGCATTCCGACCGATAGCACGACCAGGTCGTATTCGGCCGAGAGCTTGTTATCGCCCTCTCCCAGATAGCTGACGATCAGGTTACGACTGCCGGGAACTTCCGCGATCATCGGCACACGCGACCGGATATAGCCAACACCCAATTCCTGCGCCCGCCGGTAGTACTGTTCGAAGCCCTTGCTGAAGGCGCGCATGTCCATGAAGTAAATGTCGCACTGCAGTCCCTCACCGAGGTGCTCCTTCGCGATGATGGCTTCCTTCGTGGCGTACATACAGCAAACCGATGAGCAGTAATCGTGCGCGGAATCCCGCGATCCAACGCATTGCAGGAAGGCGATTCGCTTTGGTTCTTTGCGGTCATGCGGACGCACGATGTGGCCGGAAAACGGACCGGACGCCGACATAATTCGCTCGAATTCGAGCGCAGTAAGTACGTTGGGAAAACGGCCGTACCCGAGGTCCTTGCTCAAATGCGCGTCGTAGGTTTCATAGCCCGGTGCGAGAACGACAGCGCCGACATTGAGCTCGATCTTCTGATCTTTCTGACTGTAGTCGATGGCGTGAGCCTGGCAGGCAGTCTCGCACAGATGGCAATCGCAGCAGATTCCGCACGCGAGGCAGCGCTTGGCCTCCGCAATGGCTTCTTCCGGAGTGTATCCGACGTGTACCTCGGCAAAAGTCTTTCCGCGCGTCTCCGGATCGAGCGCCTGTACGTGGACCTGTCGCTGCATCAGCACGCCGGCCGTGTCCACCACATACTCGGTGTGATAGGGCCCTTCCAGCTCACGGCCCTGGCGCAGGTTTTGATGATTGAGCCAGCGATCGATGGATTTTGCGGCCTTCTTGCCCGCGAGCTTGGCGTTGATCACCACGTCGGGGCCGCTTACGCAATCGCCACCGGCGAAAACTCCCGCAAGACCGGTTTCCAGGGTCAGCGGATCAGCTTTCAGGGTTCCCCATTTTGTAATCTCCAGACCCAGGCGCTCGCCCAGTGACTTCGTATCTGGTCTCTGGCCGATGGTCACGATCACCGCATCGCACGGAATCACAAATTCGGAGCGGGGGATTGGTTCGGGAGCAGGCCGGCCACTGGAATCGCGCTTGCCAAGTTTCATCTTATGGCATTCCAGTGCCGTGACCCGGCCGTCAGCACCAGGGTGAAATGCCTTCGGCGCGGTAAGGAACGTCAGCTTGATTCCTTCGCGCTGCGCATCTTCGATCTCGCGGGGATCGGCCGGCATTTCCGCGCGGGTGCGCCGATAGACGATCGTGACTTCGGCTGCGCCACAGCGGAGCGCAGTGCGGGCCCCGTCCAGAGCGGAGTTCCCGCCTCCGATCACAAGCACGTGCCGGCCGGGCGCGGCCGGCTTCTCGAGGTTGCTTTTCTCCAGATTGAGTTTGCGCAGGAACTCGACCCCTCCGACAACGCCAGGCAGGTCTTCGCCAGGAATCGCGAGTTTGCGTTCGACATGAGCACCAATGGCAATAAAGACAGCCGCAAAGCTCTGTCGCAGGTCGTCAAAGGTAATGCTACGACCCACCGGGGTGTTCACGAGGATTTCGATCCCGATCCCGCGCAACCGGTCCAGCTCGGCGTTCAGCATTGGCCGCGGGAGCCGGAACGAGGGGATGCCCACCGCGAGCATTCCTCCTGCCGTCGGAAGCGCCTCGAAGATTGTCGGGTGATAACCGAGTTGCCGCAGTTGATAGGCGCAGACCAATCCGGCAGGACCGGACCCAATGATGGCAACCCGCTCGGGACGATCCGCGACCGTGGGCTGGGGCAGTTTGTAGTTGGGGAAGTAGTCGGCGATAAAGCGCTTCAATCCGGGCAGATTCAGAGGATCATCGACTCCCGCGCGAGTACAAGCAGCGGTGCAAGGGTGAGTGCAGATGCGGCCGCATATCGAGGGAAGTGGATTGTCGCGCAAAATAACCTGGAGAGCCTCTTCAAATCGTCCTTGTGCGATCAGCGTCACGTATCCCTGTCCATCCTGGTGCACTGGGCACGCCGCCTGGCATGGAGCCACTCCGCGCCGCGAGATGCTGAATACGTTGGGAACGGCTTGCGGAAACGGGCGGAAGATAGCTTTCCGCTCAGCCAGTCCCTGGTCGAATTCCGACGTAAGCGTCACCGGGCATTCGGTGACGCACGCTCCACAGCCGGTACATTTCGTCTCATCGATGAAGCGCGCCTGCTTTTTAACAGTGACGTTGAAATGCCCGGCCTTGCCTTCCAGGCGTTCTACTTCGCTGAGCGTGAGAATCTGGATGTCCTTGTGGCGGCCGATCTCGACCAGCCGCGGCGCCATGGTGCACATGGCGCAGTCATTCGTGGGGAATGTCTTGTCGAGTTGCGCCATCACTCCGCCGATGGCTGGCTTGCGTTCGACGAGGTGGACCTTCATCCCGCCGCCGGCTAAGTCCAGCGCGGCCTGCATGCCGCCGATTCCGCCGCCCACGACAAGGACCGCACCGACAGTCTGGGCTTTGCTTTCGTCAGGTGGCATGGGAGATGGCCTCCATGGCAGGCACGCTTTGTGCAGCCCGCTCTTTGACCGCCAGGAAGTACAAAGCTAGCGGGCGATAGACCATGTGTGACCACTTACCAAATGACATCTCAATCACGAGCATCGGAGTGGCGATGATGACATGCACTGCATAGGCGTAATGGCAGCCAAGAGCAAAACCTGCATAGCGCAAAATGTGCGCCGTTATGCCGCTCAGGGCCGTCAAGACGATGAGCAAAGGAAACACCAAGTCATGAAAGTGAGTTTCTTTGTAGATTTCTTTCTTGGCTCGCCAGCGGCCCACGAAGATGGTTCCAATTCCGTAAAGGATGCAACACGCCCCTAGATAGCCGACCCAACGTTGCGGGTTATATATGGGATAAATGTTGTCTGTCTGGAACCAGCGCAAGCCGAAAACCTTTATCGACAACATCAGTACCGTTCCACCGGCGAGAACTTCATGTCCGAACCACCGGCGATGTTCAGGGCACTTCCGCAGCAATGGCTGAGCTACGGACTCGTACACATAAACCCAAGCTTCCCGCAGATAGGTAGACCGGCCAATGCTCTGCCCGGCCATGGTCAGTCGCCAAATACGGAATACTCGGGACAGCAGCAGGAGCAAAGGGAGAAGCACGATGACGAGTGTGTAATAGGTGATGAGCGGGAACATGTGGTCGAGGCCGAATGCTGTAGTGGTGAAGTCCTTTGCCGCCATGCCCACATACAACAGGTGATATCCAATAATCAGTGCTAACGTCAGCAGCGCGATTGAAATCAAAGAGCCGAGATACCATGCCTTTGACTGCAGCAGTTTGGACGCAATTCCCGTCCAGTCGTACTGCCCGGTCAGAAAGCGCCGCATTGTAATCATTGAGATCCGCGGTTCTGCTTGGCGAGGGCATATCACTGAGCAATCGCCGCAGTCGTGACAGATCCATGGATCAAGGCTGTGCACGAGTGGAACGCGCAGACCTAAGAGCGCGAGGCGGATGCTTTTACGGGGGAAAGTGGCTGAATCGGAGACTAGTTCACAGGAAAGGGTGCAGCTCCCACACTGATAACACCCGGTGGTATCGAACTTGCCATACTGCCGGATTTCTGCCAGCAGCGTGGGATCGCTTTGAATCGGGAAGGCCGTGATCGCCATTCTGGCGCCTCCCTTTCTCACGTGGCCTTAAGTTTCGGCCACGATGTGCTCCCTAACGACTCTTCTGGTGTAGACGAAAAACTTCCCATCTTGGTCGGCAGTCCGCACGTCAAAATTCTCCCTTTCATACGCGGCCGCTTGCCGCAAACTCTCCTCCCGCGTGTCGAACACACGACCATCCCACATGAACTTTTTTCCTTCAGCGGCGATCGTGAGATTAGGAGTCACGGAGGTCCTCCAGCCAGTCGGACAATCCGGTGGTCAGACCAAAATCATCCGAGTCCACCCCTCTTTCGACCCTCCTACCCCTACCCTGACTTCTTGCCGGTCGAAGATCGGGATGCGACGTGCATAGACATATTCCATGAAAGGAAAGTTCAGTCTGTGAGGATGGTCACACACTGTAGTGAGCTACAGCACATGACGTAGCCTCACAGCGGAATGGCTTCGAAGGGTGCTGAGAATCTCTACAAGGAAGTTGTGTAACATATCGAATCCCCAGCGATTCAATGCAAGAGCGTCTTAGAATCCATGATAGGCGTGAATCAATAAGGAACTCGGACATGCATAGATCATGGTTCCCAAGTCGACCCTCAGCGAACGCATTTCATCCTAAAGCCGCGGCTGGGTTTTCACACCATCCGCAGGATTCTCAAGCGGCACACGGTGGATCGTTCCGTCGTTGTAAAAGTAGACGGGGACAGGACATTCTTCCAGGGCTGAATCCGTTGTGAGTAAGATCTGGTAGTATCGCTACCGTGCAAGCACTGGCGGCGCGCCTTGACTGCTCGTGTTACGGTTCTGCACGTGTGAGTCCGATCACATTTTGCGGGCAGGACCTTCCCTACAATCAGCGCAGAATGCTCTGCAGACGCAATTCGGTTTGCGTGACTTTGCAGGGATCGGGAAGGGTGTCCATGACCGCGCAATATTTCCTCTGTACTGAATGTCATAAAAAATATCCAACTCACCAAAAGTTGTTTGATACTCTCTACGATTTTCAACGCAGCTTGCTCTCAGACTGCCCGTCTTGCGGCGGTAACCGTGAACTCCATTTGGCGCTGGACTTCCAACTTGGTGCTGGAGACAACGAGTTCAGAGTCATCTCGGCCTTTCTTCCCGAAAAGTTAGAGTCATGGCTCGGGGAAGATGAAGAGGAAGTGACGTTCTATCCTTTTCTCGTCGTGCTGGAGCACGGGGATGGTAGCCGCTTCTGCTGGCTGCCTTACTGGCATGTCACGGGAAAAGAGGCAAGATACGGACAGCATGCGATGTGCGTGGGCCACCGGCAGTTCGAGAACTTGATGCGGCAGGCAAAAGAAGCTCAGGAAAGAGAGCTGGCCCACGTGTAAAACGCCGTGAGGCTGACGCACAGCTCATCCAGTCTGCCAGATGGTGTCGAGCACGGTGCCATCCACCCACTTGACGATGGCGACCGGCCGTTCGCTGCGTCTCGGCTTCTGAGGCTTGCCGCCGCAGATACGCTCAACCTCATTCTTAATATCAGTTAGCAGACGGATCGGCAGCTTCGAGCCTTTCGCCGCATCGATCAGATCTTGACGCAGCGGGTTGATAGCGATACCGCGCTCGGTCACGACGACATCAATCAATTCTCCGGGACCACAGAGCGTGGTGACTTCGTCGACAATGACCGGGATACGGTCGCGGAACGAAGGCACCGCGAGAATGGTGCATGCCGCGGCAAGACAGTTTTGCCATCCACCGATGCCGTGCAGCAAGCGTCCATCAGAATGCGTGACTACGTTGGCATTGAAGTTGAGATCAACTTCGGTGGCACCGAGCACCACCGCGTCAACCATCGAGGCGAAATTTCCCTTGCCGTGATAGTTGTACGAAGTGAAGGGAGAAGTCGCTACGTGCCGCGGATTCGAGGCGATCGACCGCACACCTTCAAGATCGAACGTCTGACCATCGAGGATGTAGTCGGTAAGGCCCTCTTCCAGCAGCTCGACCAGGTATTTGGTCGAGCCTCCGCGCACGAATCGCGCCTTGACACCCGCCTGCTTCATCATCTGCTTGAGATAACCGACGAACGCCAGCGAGATTCCTCCTGAGCCTGCCTGAAAAGAAAAGCCATCGCGCATGATGCCGGCGTCGCGCAGGAGGCGAGCGACGAACTCGGCGATGCGCAAGCGGTCGGGCGAGCGCGTGATCTCGGTCGTGCCCGAAACGATCTTGGAAGGGTCTCCGATCGACTCGACCTCGACGACGCAGTCGACGTTGTTACCCTGAATCTGCCACGGAATGCAGGGGAACGGGACGAGATTGTCGGTGACGACGATGACGTGGTCGGCGTATATCGAATCGGCGAGCGCAAACCCGAGAGATCCGCAAGCCGACTTTCCATGGGAGCCATCGCAGTTGCCGAAGGGGTCGGCTGTGGGTGCGGCGACTACCGCGACGTCGATGTGCACTTCGCCGTCCTCAATAGCCTGCCATCGTCCGCCATGTGAGCGCAGAACGCCCGTGCCGCGCATTTTTCCCTGCGTGCAGTAGTCGCCGAGCGGGCCATTCATGCTGCCTTCGATGTGATCGATGATGCCCGCTTCCATCAAAGCGATCGCATCCTTCTGCGATGGAAACGACGCGCTGGGAAACCACATCAAGTTCTTCACGCCCAGGTTGGCCGCCGCTCGCAGCGCCATCAGCGCGACGCGATCGCCATCTCGCAGATGATGGTGCGATGAGATGACCATGCCGTTGCGGAGTCCGCATTTTCGAAGCGCGGTTTCCAAATCTGGGACGCGCTTATCGCCGTTATCGGGATAGTCCGCTGCTGTGCGGATCGGAGGCGCGGCTTTCGTCCCGAGCGGCCGATACTTCCCTACGCCCATGTACGGAATCAGAATGCGGCCGTTGACCATCTCCGGAACGATGCGTCCGGCTGCATTGGCAACCAGTTCGGATTTTTCGAGAATTGCCATGAAGATTCCTTTTTCAAACTGGCTCGAGCCTTTATTCGAACATTCCCATTGCCTTTGCCCGCGCCATCAGCTTTAACGCTCGCTCGACCACGGGCGGGTCGATCATCTTCGATCCCAGGCTGACGACTCCAAGGCCTTTCTCCTGCGCCTCGTTGTAAGCGGCGACAATCTTTTTGGCTTTCTCGATCTCCGCCGCGGCGGGCGCGAAGGCTTCATGAATCACGCCAATCTGCGAGGGATGAACACAGCCCATGCCTTCAAATCCCATGGCACGCGAATTCAAGGCCCAGACGCGGAGACCGTCCATATCGGCAACATCGCCGAACACCGAGTCGATGGCCTGCACACCGGCCGCATGCGCGGCATTGACCACGCGCTGGCGCGCGTACAGCGATTCGGATCCGCTCAGGGTCTTCACCACTCCCAGATCGGCGGTGTAGTCTTCGAGGCCGATGGTCAAGGCAGCGATTTGCTTGCTCGCCGTTGCGATCGAGAATGCATTCTCGATCCCCAGCGCTGATTCCAGAATCGGCATCAGCCAGATTGGGCGCTGGATGATGCCATATTCCTCCTTGACTGCATCCATTAGCTGCTGGACTGCCTTCACCTGGTCTGCGCTCTCAACTTTGGGAATGAGAATTACGTCCGGAGACTCCGGGACGATTTCGTTCAGGTCTTCCAGCCCGAGTGGAAGCTGGTTGATACGCACCATGCGCTCGCATTCGAGGAAATCGACAGCACGAAGGCCATTGCGCACCAGCAGTCGGGCAGTATCCTTTTCGCTCGCATGAACGGAGTCTTCCAAGTCGAGAATGACGGCGTCAGGGCTGTGCAGCGCCGCGTTGATGAAGTACTTCGGCTCACTGCCTGGAACATAGAGCCGCGAGCGCCGCATACGATCACGCGCGGATGGTACAGACAGCGCCATCTGATCGGGAAGTACGCGGGTGCCTTCGCCCAGCCCGGCGCGC
>Ga0335073_10003423_pt1 | contig 22069 bp, 19 predicted proteins | sample Lox_Sample_22_FD_207093 | JGI IMG/M metagenome (GOLD analysis project Ga0335073, IMG submission 207093) | Soil microbial communities from Loxahatchee National Wildlife Refuge, Florida, United States - Lox_Sample_2.2 | ecosystem: Environmental > Terrestrial > Soil > Wetlands | place: USA...
AGCGAGGAAGAAGCGAAAGCCGCGCAGGACAAGCTCCGCGATCAGTATCGGCAAGCGTACACAACGTCGCACTGAAGCTGTTGAAAAGTTGGGATTGACAACGCTCCGTGTGACGGTGATACTTTTCGGGCAACAATGAAAGGAACTGCTGGACAATCGCGTAAGGCTTGGTGGCGTCGGCACGTCGATGCCCCCGCTTGCGCGCCGGTCTGGTAACCGTTTCAACCAAAAGACCGAATTCTGGAAGGGCCGCGGGCGCAAAAACCCGCGGCCCTTTTGTTTTTGCAAGCGGCGCGGACGACGAAAGGATTTGAAGTGGGAGAAGTACGATGCTGACACCGAGCGAGCGCGAATTCGAAGATCTCGCGAAACAGGGATTCAATCTGATCCCGGTCTTTCGCGAGGTCGCCGCCGATCTCGAGACGCCCGTTTCGGCATTCCTCAAGGTCGCGCGCGAGGACTATGCCTTCCTGCTCGAGAGCGTGCGCGGCGGCGAGAAGTGGGGGCGCTACACCTTTCTCGGCTCGGAACCCTCGATAGTCATTCGCGCGCGCAAGAACCGGATGGACATCATCAGGCCCGGCCGCGGCGTCGAGGTGCGATCGATCACCAACGCTTTCGAGGAGTTGCGCGCCGAGGTCAAGCGCCTCCGTTCGCCCGAGTTGCCGACTCTGCCGCGCTTCTCAGGCGGAGCCGTGGGATTTCTCGCCTATGACATCGTGCGGTGCTTCGAGAAGATTCCTGAAACCGCGCACGACGATCTCGGTGTTCCCGATCTATACCTGATGTTCACCGACACGATGCTGTGCTTCGACAACGTGCGGCAGACGCTGAAGATCATCGCCAACGTTCCTATCGAGGAGTTCGCGACGACGCATCTTGCCTATGAAAGCGGGCGCGTCAAAATCGATAACATCATCGAGCGGCTGAAAGGTCCTGCTGTGCTGCCGCATCCCGAGGCCGCGACTGCCCCGATAGCCAGCGATGCGACGATCACGTCGAATCAAACCCGCGAAGGTTACATGGCGATGGTCGCGGCGGCCAAGGAATACATCGCGGCGGGCGATATCATCCAGGTGGTGCCGTCGCAGCGCTTCGAGGCTCCCCTGACGGCGCATCCATTCAACATCTATCGCAGCCTGCGCACCATCAATCCGTCGCCCTACATGTTTTATCTGCGGCTCGGCGATCACACGATCGTTGGAGCGTCGCCCGAGGTGATGGTTCGAGTCGAAGGCCGCGACGTAACGCTGCGGCCGATCGCGGGCACGCGCCGCCGCGGGGTGACGGAGGCCGAAGATAAGGCGATGGAAGAAGAGCTGCTCGCCGATCCCAAGGAGCGCGCCGAGCACGTGATGCTCGTCGATCTCGGGCGCAACGACGTCGGCCGCGTGTCCGATATCGGCTCGGTCAAAGTCACGGAGCTGATGGTCGTCGAGCGCTACTATAGCGTGATGCATATCGTGTCGAACGTCGTGGGCAAGCTGCGCGAGGGCCTCGATGCGTTCGATGCGTTCGCAGCTACGTTCCCGCAGGGCACGGTGTCTGGTGCGCCGAAGATTCGCGCCATGCAGATTATCGACGAGCTTGAAACGATGCGCCGCGGCGTCTATGCGGGCGCGGTCGGTTACTTCAGCTTCACCGGCAATACCGACACCGCGATCGCGCTGCGCACGCTGCTGATCAAGAACAATCGCGTTTACATGCAGGCGGGCGGCGGCGTCGTGGCCGATTCCGATCCCGGCGCCGAGTTCGAGGAGTCCGTCAACAAGGCGCGCGCGATGGTCCGTGCGCTGCAAGCGGCGCGCGACCTCGAAGCCGAGGCGCGGAGGTAAAGCGATGTCATCGAAAGCACCGCGAATCGTGATGATCGATAACTACGACTCGTTCACCTACAACCTCGTGCAGTATCTGGGCGAGCTCGGCGCCGACGTCGTCGTGAAGCGCAACGACGCGATCGATGTGAGCGGCGTGCGCGCGCTGCATCCCAAGGCGGTCGTTATCTCGCCGGGGCCGTGCACTCCCGCCGAGGCCGGCATCTCCGTGCGGCTCTTGAAGGAGATGGCGGGTGAGATTCCGATTCTCGGCGTGTGCCTCGGCCATCAATGCATCGGCGAGGCGTTCGGCGGCAAGGTCGTGCGCGCGGCGCGCCTGATGCACGGCAAGACTTCCCCGGTCATTCATGACAACAAGACAATCTTCGAGGGACTGCCCGAGCCGTTCGATGCGATGCGCTATCATTCGCTGATCGTCGAGAACGCCACGCTGCCCGCGCATCTCGAAGTCAGCGCGCGCACGGCTGAGGACGAGATCATGGGGCTCAGGCATCGCGAGTTTCCGATCGAGGGCGTGCAGTTTCATCCCGAATCGATCTTGACCTTCGAAGGCAAGCATCTTTTAAGGAACTTTCTCGATCGGTACGCGAAATGAGCTTTGCCCACGACGCGCTGGTCGCGGCGATCGAAGGCCGCACGCTCACCGACGCCGAAGCTGAACGCGTATTCGGCGAGATCATGGACGGCGAGGTTCCCGACGCTGTCGTGGGAGGATTTCTCGTCGCGCTCAAAGTCAAAGGCGCCGAAGCGGGTGAGATGACCGGCGCGGTGCGCGCGATGCTGAAGCGTGCGGTGCCGCTGAATCTGCGTGACGGCGAGGTGCTTGACACCTGCGGCACGGGGGGAGATGGAGCGAGCACCTTCAATATTTCCACCGGCGCGGCGCTTATCGCGGCGGCCGCGGGAGTGCCGGTTGCGAAGCATGGCAATCGCGCGATCAGCGGCACGGTCGGCACCGCGGATCTGCTCGAAGCGATGGGGATCAAGATCGATCTCGATCCCGCCGGCCTTTTGCGCAGCCTCGATTCCGCCGGCTGCTGTCTGATTTTCGCGCCCGCGTATCATCCTGGTCTTCGCCGCCTGGCGCCGCTGCGGCGCGAGCTTCGCATCCGCACGATTTTCAATTTAATTGGCGCACTCGGAAGCCCCGCGCGCCCGCATTATCATTTGTTTGGCGTCGCCGATCCGGGACTCATCATGGGGATGGCGAAGACTCTCGTTGCGCTCGGAACGCGGCGCGCGATGGTCGTACATGGGCAGGGCGGCGTCGATGAGATCTCGCTCGCCGGGCCGACTCGTATCGCCGAGGTTCGCGAGGATAGATCGATCGTGGAATACGAAGTCACGCCGGAGCAGTTCGGGATCGAGCGCGGCGATATTCGCGCACTGGTCGTCCGTGATCTCGACGACGCCGTACACATGATGCGCACCGCTCTTGCGGGTGGTAGAGGGCCTGCGCAGGATGTACTCGCGCTCAATGCCGGCGCGGCAATTTATCTCTTCGGCAAAGCGAAGTCGCTCGCGGACGGCGTCGCGCGAGCTTTCGAGGTAATTGCGTCGGGAAGTGCTTTGGGAGTGATTGAAAAGATGAAGCAGGCGAGCCAGGTGACTCAGTCATGAGCTCGATGCTCGATAGTATCTACGCGGCCAAGCGCGTCGAGCTCGACCAGCGCAAGCAAGCGGTGCCGCTTGAACAGATCAAAGAAATGGCGATGAAAATGCCGGTGCCGCGCGACTTCGTTGGCGCGCTCAAGCACAAGCCGCTCGCGATAATCGCCGAGATCAAGCGCGCCTCGCCGAGCAAGGGCGATATCCTGCCCGGCCTCGATCCGATCGCGGTGGCTCGCGATTACGCCGATACCGGCGCAGCCGCGATTTCCGTGCTCACCGACCGGCACTTCAAGGGCACGCTCGACGATTTGCGCGCGGTGCGGGGCGCGGTTTCGATCCCGCTGCTGCGCAAGGACTTCATGTTCGATCCGTACCAGGTCTACGAAGCGCGCGCGGCGGACGCAGATTGTATTTTGCTGATTGCTGCGATGCTCTCGCATGACGAGGTGCGAAGTCTCGCCGCGCTCGCGTCGGAGCTTGGGCTTGCAACGCTCGTCGAAGTTCACAACAACGAGGAATTCAAATTCGCGCAGGGCATCGACACAAAGCTCATCGGCATCAACAATCGCGACCTGCATACCTTCGTCACCGATATAGCAGTGACGGAGCGGCTGCTCGCGAGCTATCGCGGCGATGCGCTCGTAGTCGCGGAGAGCGGCATCAACACTGCCGTTGACATCGAGCGACTCTACAACGCCGGAGCGCGCGCCTTTTTGATCGGCGAGAGCCTGCTGCGCGGCGGTAATCCGCGCGCGCATCTCGCGGAGCTGCTCAACTCGCGCTCGCGCACCGAGGCGCATAAGTAAGATGACCACGCGCGTGAAAATCTGTGGAATCACGCGCGTGGAAGACGCGCTCGCCGCGATCGAATTCGGTACCGACTTCATCGGGATCAACTTTTACGCAAAGACTCCGCGTTATATCGGTGACAAGGCGCGCGCAGTGCGCGATGCGATCGGCGGTCGCGCGCGCGTCGTCGGCGTTTTCGTCGATGCGCCTCGCGATTACGTCGAACAACGCCGCCGCGAGTTTGCGCTCGACCTGCTCCAGTTCTCTGGCAACGAGCCTGACGACGCGGTGCAAGGCTGGGACGTTCCTGTCATCCGCGCGCTGCGCATCAAGCCCGAGCAGGCGATCGATCTCGCAAGCGGCATAGCCGATTACATCCTGCTCGACGCGTTTGATTCGAAACTGTTCGGCGGTACGGGCCATCGCGTTGCGCTCGAGCGTTTGCGCGGTCTCGATTTGAGCCGCGTGTTCGTTGCCGGTGGCCTGAATCCCGACAACGTTGCGGAGGCCGCCGCGCTGCATCCCCATGCCGTCGATTGCGCGAGCGGGGTCGAGTCGGCGCCCGGCATCAAGGATCATGACAAGATGAGGAGTTTCATCGCGAATGCCAAATCTACCCGATAGCCACGGCCACTTCGGCCAGTTCGGCGGAAAATATGTGGCCGAAATTCTGATGCCGGCGCTGTTCGAGCTCGAGCAGGCCTACAAGGACGCGCGGCGCGACCCGGCCTTTCGCAAGGAGCTGGCCGAGCGCTCGCGCGAGTACGTCGGCCGTCCCACGCCGCTCTACCTGTGCGAGAACCTCACCGCGAAGTTCGGCGGCGCGAAGATTTACCTGAAGCGCGAGGACCTCTGCCACACCGGCGCGCACAAGGTGAACAACACTCTCGGTCAAGCTCTGCTAGCTGTCAGGATGAAGAAGACACGCATCACGGCCGAAACCGGCGCCGGACAGCATGGCGTCGCGACTGCGACGATGGCGGCGCTCTTCCAGCGCGAGTGCGAAGTCTTCATGGGCGCGGTCGACGTCGAGCGCCAGGCGCTCAACGTCTTTCGTATGAAGCTGCTCGGGGCGAAAGTGACCAGTGTCGATGCCGGCAGCCGCAGCCTCAAGGACGCGATGAACGAGGCGATTCGCGACTGGATCGCAACCGTGAGCAACACTTACTACCTGATCGGCAGCGCCGCAGGACCGCATCCGTACCCGATGATCGTGCGCGACCTTCAGTGCGTGATCGGCAACGAAGCGCGCCGCCAGGTGATCAAGAAGGAAGGGCGCCTGCCCGACGTGCTGGTCGCGTGCGTCAACGGCGGCTCCAACGCGATCGGAATTTTCTATCCGTTCATCAAGGACAAGAATGTGCGCCTCGTCGGCGTCGAGGCCGCGGGCCTCGGTATCAGCGGTCCGATGCATGCCGCGACGATGGCGCTCGGCCAGGTCGGAGTGCTGCACGGCAGCAAGAGCTATCTGCTGCAGGACGAGCTTGGGCAGGTGCGCGAGACGCATTCGATCGCGGCGGGCCTCGACTACCCCGGCGTTGGCCCCGAGCATTCTTATCTGAAGGATAGCGGGCGCGCCGAGTACCACTCCGTTACCGATGCCGAGGCGCTCGACGCGCTCAAAACGCTGTCGGAGAACGAGGGCATTATTCCGGCACTGGAAAGCGCGCACGCCCTCGCGCATGCGTTCAAGCTCGCGCCGACGCTGTCGAAGGAACAAATCATGATCGTCAATCTCTCGGGCCGCGGCGACAAGGACATGCAGACCGTCGCGAGCGCATTTGGAGTTTCGCTCTGATGGCTCATACGAAAAGAATCGCGGCCAGGTTCAAGGAGCTTCGCGCACGCAACGAGGCGGCGCTGGTGCCGTTTATCGTCGCGGGCGATCCCGATCTCGATGCGACGCGGCGGCTGGTGCTCGAGCTCGAAGCGCGCGGCGCCGATATTATCGAGCTGGGCGTGCCGTTTTCAGATCCGATGGCCGACGGTCCCGCCAATCAGCGCGCAATCGCGCGAGGCCTCGGCGCAGGCGCCTCGCTCGCGGCGATCCTCTCGATGGTCAGCGAGTTGCGGCACGAAACGCAGATCCCAATCGTGCTGTTCGGCTACTACAATCCGATTTTTCACTATGGACCTGAGCGTCTTTGCGCCGACGCCGCCAAGGCGGGAATCGATGCGCTGCTGGTGGTCGATCTGCCGCCGGAGGAAGCGGGGGAGCTCGCGCGCCCCGCGCATGCGAACGGCCTCGATATCATTTATCTGCTCGCGCCGACGACGCCGCTCGAACGCAGCCGCAAGGTTGTCCGCAATGCCAGCGGGTTCCTTTATTATGTGGCGGTCGCTGGTGTGACCGGCGCGCGTGCGCAGCTTCCGACCGACCTGAAAGATCATATTGATGCGCTGCGCCCGGTAACCGATCTGCCGCTCGGCGTCGGCTTCGGCATCTCGACTCCTGAGCAGGCGGCGCAGGTGGCGACCTTCGCCGATGCGGTCGCGGTCGGCAGCGCGATTTCGCTGGTGATCGAAAAACACGGCAAGTCGCCCGAGATGGTCAGCGCGGTTGGCGAGATGGTTGGCGCGATGAAGGCTGCGATGCGGCAGGCGCGCGGCGGGCACGCAACCCGGATGGAGCAAACCGATGGCTGAGCGACAAATGGCAACCCAGGCGCAGCAGGCGGCGAGCGACGAGATCTGGTCGAAGTGCCCCGGCTGCAGAGAGATGGCGTTTCGCAAGGAAGTCGAGCGCAACCTGAACGTGTGCCTCAAGTGCGGGCATCATTTTCGGTTAACTGTCAGTCAGCGCCTCGCGATCACGGCCGATCGCGGCTCCTGGCGCGAGATGTTTGCCGACCTCGCGATCGGCGACCCACTCGGCTTCGTCGATAGCAAACCTTATCCGGCGCGGCTCGCGCAGGCCCGCGCTGAGAGCGGCCGCAACGACGCGGTGGTCGTGGGCCTCGCGAAAATCGAGCAGATTCCGCTCGCGCTCGCGATCATGGATTTCGAATTCATGGGCGGCAGCATGGGCGTCGTCGTGGGCGAGAAAATCGCGCGCCTGTTCGATGTGGCGACGCAGAAAAAATTGCCGGTGATTGTTTTCGTCGCATCGGGCGGCGCGCGGATGCAAGAAGGTGCACTCTCCTTGATGCAGATGGCGAAGGTATCCGCGGCGATCGCGCGGCTGCGCGACGCGCGCCTGCCGTATATCGCCGTGCTATGCGATCCGACGACCGGCGGCGTGGCCGCATCGTATGCGATGCTCGGCGATCTCAACATTTCCGAGCCGGGCGCGCTGATCGGATTCGCCGGCCGCCGCGTTATCCAGCAGACGACGAATCAGCAACTGCCCGACGACTTCCAGCGCGCCGAGTTCCTGCTTGCGCACGGGATGCTCGACGCGATCGTGCCGCGACATCAGATGAGATTCACGCTCGCCCGCCTGCTCTCGATGCTGACCCGCAAACGCAGTGTCGCGAAAGCATCGGAAGCGAAGAGGAAGTAGGGGAGCGTGAAGGGGCGTCCGGCGCTCTAAATACGGAGACAGAAAGAAGACTCACCACGAAGGCACGAACGGCACTAAGTCAGAGATATTTGAAGCGGCCAGTGGAAAACGGTTTGGGCGTCCCCCCGCTGCCTTCCTTGCGTCCGATGGGGCCGGTAAAATTCGGGCCGGATGGAACGGCTAACTAAGACTCTTGATTGGCTCTACTCGCTCGAGGCGCGTGGCGAAATCTACAAGCTCGAGCGGATGGAGAATGCTCTCGCTCTCATCGGGAATCCGCACAAACGGCTGCGCGCGGTACATATCGCGGGCACCAAGGGCAAAGGCTCCGTCGCTGCGATGCTCGACAGCGTGCTGCGCGCCGCGGGTTTGCGTGTCGGGCTCTATACCAAGCCGCACCTGGTGAATCTTTCCGAACGCACGCGGATCAACGGCGCGGAGGTTCCGGCCGCGCGGATGCTCGATTACATCGAACGCCTGCGCGCGATCTTCGATGGCGCCAACATGGCGCTGACGTTTTTCGAGTTCACCGTCGCGCTGATGTTTCTTTATTTCGCCGAGGAGAACGTCGATATCGCTGTGATCGAAACGGGGCTCGGCGGACGCCTCGACTCGACCAACGTCGTAATGCCGATCCTGAGCGTGATCACGCCGATTGGCTTCGATCACATGGAGTACCTGGGGCATACGATTCCCGCGATCGCGTCGGAGAAGGGCGGGATCATCAAGAATGATGTGCCTGTCGTGATTGGCGCGCGCGATCCGGAAGCGCGCACGACGCTGACTTCGATCGCCGGTCAGCGGCGCTCGGCGGTGCGTCTCATCGATCGCGACTTCAGCTTCACCTCGCATGCCCCGGCGCATCGGATCGACTACCAGGGCCTCGGACTGAACCTCAACGGGGTCGAGCTCGCTCTTGCCGGGCCGTTTCAGCACGAGAACGCGGCGATCGCGATCGCGGCCGTCGAGGCCCTGCGCGCGCTCGGCTGGAAGATCGACGAGCCGCATATCCGCCAGGGGCTGCGCGAGATGTATTGGCCGGGGCGCTTCGACGTCGTGTCGCGCCGCCCGTTGGTGATTCTCGATTGCGCGCACAATGAGATGAGTATTGCGGCGCTGCTCGAGACGCTGGCCGTCGAGCTCGGTCCGACGATCAAGCCGCGGCTGATTTTCGGCTGCCTCGCGGACAAGGAATGGCAGCGGATGGCCGCGATGCTCGCGCCGCGCGTGCGCGATGTAACCCTGACCAAAGTGAAGCCCAAGCGGCCGCTCGATCCTGAAAATCTCGCGCCGCATTTCGCGCATCAGGTGCCGACGCGCGTTATTCGCGAGCCGCTCGAGGCCGTCGCGACGCTGCTCTCTCAATTGGAGCCCGACGAAGTGGCGCTTGTAACAGGTTCCGTGTATCTTATCGGCGAAGTTTATCCGTACTTCCTGGCCCGTGAGGGCCGAAGCGGGTTGTTTCCTGAGGCGGGCGTATAAAAAACTCTGGCTAGTCGCGATTTTGGCCACTCTCGCGTGGAGGCCATCGCTCGCCGCGGCCCAACTCGGCAGCAACACGGGCGGCGCTGCCCTTCCTGGTTCAGTTAGCGCCGAACATGAAGAACCGGTTAACGTCACCGGCCAGGAAACGATCTTCGATTCCAGAAACGACGTATTCACGGTCAAGGGCGACGCCGTCATGACGCAGGGCGGCAGTATCCTGAAGGCCGATCAAATCCAGGTCTATCGCCGCCAGCGTCAGGCCGTAGCCACTGGCAACGTTCATCTTGTCGATCCCGAGGTCGAGCTGTGGGCAACCAAGGCGAGTATCGACCTCAATCGCGAGACGCTGGTGCTGTACGACGCGAAGGTCTTTGCCAAACAGAATACCTATCATCTGGCCGGGCAGAAGGTTGAGAAACTCGAAGGCCAGAACTACGCAATTACCAAGGGATTCTTCACGACCTGCGGATGCCGCAAGGACACCCCCGATTGGTCGATCACGGCCGACCAGATGGACGTTGGTGTCGGCGGCAGCGGCACCGCGCACGGGGCGGGTTTCGACGTGTTGGGCGTGCCGATCATGAAGATGCCGTACGCAACGTTCCCGGCCGATACGACCCGTCACAGTGGTCTGCTATCGAGCCGCGAAGGCGAGTCGGGATTGCGCGGTTTCCAGTATTTCCAGCCTTATTATTTGGCGATCAACAAGAGCTCCGATGCGACGGTCGCGTTCGACCTCGAGACTTCGCAGCGCGTTGGCGGCCTCGGTGAATATCGCCTCACCAACGGCGCCGACGATTATTTCTGGGGCGATGCTGCTTACTACAACGAGGCGATGCGCACCAATGGCAATCGCCAGGAAGACATTGTCGATAACCAGATCGCAAATCCCACCATCCCGCAGAATCGCTGGGACGGAATCGCGATGGCGCGGCAGCATCTTACCGACGACCTGACCCTTTACGGAGACGCGATCACGGTCAGCGACGCGCTCGAACTGCGCGAAATGAACACGTGGACACTGTCGCGCGGCTTCGGCAACAACTTCGCTTCGTTGCGCGACGCGACGTCGCACTTCGGCGTCCTCGACTCGTACGAGGACGGCTACGCCAACATCGAAGGTACCTTCAATCAGGACTTGATCCAGCCGCAGACGTTTGCGCTTCAGCGTCTGCCGGCCGCGACGCTGATCGGCAGGGAGCAGATGCCGACCGGTTTCGGCTTTTTCGACTACGACGCCGACGTCACGAATTTCTATCGCAACGAAGGACAGAGCGGCTGGCGCTTCAACGCGACGCCGCAATACACGCTGCCCGTGCGTTTGGGCGACTATGCGACCCTCTATGGTTCGGCGGGCGTGCTCGCGAACGTATGGGAATCGCGCGGGAATCTGCTCAATATCACACCGGTCGGTAGCGACGGGCTCGTTTATAACAACGGCGTATCACTCGGCGCTCCGCTCACGACTCAATGGCAAGCGCGCGCCATCCCGTTTATGTCGACGGGAATCTCGACCGTCCTGGACCGCGTCTTCAATATCAACGGGACCTCGGTCGAGAAGCTCAAAAACACTATCGAACCGTTCGTCGACTACAGCTACGTGCCGCGCATTAACCAGAGCAACACGCCTTTGTGGGATCAGAACGATCGTATGGAGTCGCGGAGCCTTGTGACCTACGGCTTCACTACTCGCCTGTTCGCCAAGGTCAAGAACAAGCCGAGCACCGAGGACACCGACCAGGCACCTGACTTGATGCCTTCGGAGAACGGGCCGATCGTTGGCCCATACAATCAGCAGGGCAACGATTTCAATCTGATACCGCAGGGGACCGGCCAGAGCATCCGCGATGGCGAGCATGTTGACGAGCTGGGCGAGTTGACGATCCAGCAGGCGTACGATCCGTCGCATGATATCTCCGTCGACTCGTCGCATATCTCGGACCTGCAGGGAATCATGTCAGTCTATCCGACTTCGATCGCGTCTGGGGGTTCTGAGGTCGACTACAACCCGCGCGGCCATGCCGGAATCACCTACAGCAGCGTGTTCGTGAATTTGCAGCCGCCTTGGAGCGCCAGCGCGGAAAATCGACCGAAGGTATACATGGGTCGCTCGCTCGAGGGCTCGTTCCTGCAGTTCTCGTACAACTACGTCAATTCGCAAAACACGGTCATCCAGAGCACGAGCCGCAGTGGCACTCAGTACGGAAGCGCGCGCGCTTATACCGATATCTTCAAATATCTGGGGGCGTATTTCGGCCCGAGCTACGACTTCTCTGCCGGCCGGCTGCTCGACGCTGAGTACGGTGCGCGGCTCAAATCGTCATGCGATTGCTGGGCGGCGGATATGGCCTTGATTCAGTCGTACAATCCGAACGAAGTCCAATTCCAGTTCCAGCTGACTCTTGGTGGACTTGGTTCGCTGGGCCGAAGCCCATTCGGCCAGAATCCGTTCCAGAGCCGCGCACGGAGCAGTATACTGCCGTCGTACTGACCCAGCGCGCGATTCCTAAAGATAGAGCAAGGCCAGGTCGGTCAGGATCCAGAGAATGACCGACAGCATTAGCGGCGCGTCGCTAAGTAGCAGCCGCGCGGGATCGCCGCCTTCGTTGCGCTCGTCGATGAGATACAGGTAGCGCAGGATTCCGAACGCGACGAACGGCACCGTCAAGTACAGATGTTTGGTGCCGAGCTTGGTTTCGACCTCAACCGATGCCGTGTAGATCATGTAGCCGACAAGGGTCGCGCCGGCGACAATCGAGATCATCTGATCGATCAGCCGCACGCTGTAGAATTCGAGCGCGCCGCGATGCGCGGTTGCCGCATCGCCGAGCGCGATCAGCTCATGGCGCCGGCGTCCCAGCACCAGCAATAGCGCCAGCACGAAGGTGATGAATGCGAGCCACGGCGACACTTCGGCGCCGATCGCCGCGCCGCCGGCGAATGCCCGAATCACGAAGCCCAGCGCGACCGCGATTATATCGACGATCATCACGCGCTTGGCCCATAGCGAATACGTCACTTGCAGGATCGCATAGAGGAGCACAATCCCAACGAAGTCGCGGCCGATGAACGCGCTGAGAATTACCGCGAAGGCGCCCAGCGCAAGCGCCAGCCGCCGGCCCGCCTCGACGCTTACGTCGCCGCGCGCGATCGGGCGGTCGCGCTTTTCGGGGTTCAGCCGATCAGCCTCGCGATCGACGATGTCATTGATCACGTAGGCCGTGCTCGAGAGCGCACAGAACGCGATGAAGCCGAGGATGCCCAGCGCCAGGTCGTGCGGCACGAACATCCGCTTTGCAAACACCAGTGCCGCCAGCACCAGCGCGTTCTTGACCCACTGATGCGGCCGCATCAGGCGCAGCATCGCGGAGCGGTTGTCGCGCGCCTCAACTATCGCGGCCGAAGCCATGGCTCAACGTTGTACCGATGCGATACGGCGGACCGCAAGGTCGGCCGTGGGCATGCCCTGCTTGGCGCTCTTGACCATCATGCTGAAACCCGCAAATTGTACGATCCGATGAGTAACGAATCACACGAAAAAACTGGACCTTCCGCGACAATCGATCTGAACGGGCTGAAGCGCTTTTTCGAAGAGCGCAAGCTCGGTGACACGCGCGAGCTTCGCAGCGAGAACATCTCGTTCGGCCACTCCAACGAGGTCCATCTCGTCCATTTCGAGGGCAAATCGTGGGCGCTCCGGCGTCCGCCGCGCGGGCCGCTGCTGCCGACCGCGCACGACATGATGCGCGAGTACAAAGTCCTTAACGCGTTGCAGAACACTCCCGTGCCGGTGCCGCGTGTTTATGCGGCCTGCGAAGATCCGGCGTACATCGGCGCGCCTTTCTATTTGATGGAGTATGTGAAGGGCGAGGTTATCCGCGCCGACGGCAAGCACTTTGCGAAAACGCCGCAGCTGCGGCGCCGCGCGAGCGAAGAGATCCTCGAGGTGCTGATCAAACTGCAAGCGGTCGATTGGAAAGCCGCGGGGCTCGAGGGCTTTGGCCGTCCCGACGGCTACCTCGAGCGCCAGCTGCGCCGCTGGACCGATCAGCTTGAACGCACTCTGCCGTACACGCGTCCACTTCCTGTCATGGACAAGGTCAAGGAATGGCTCCGCGCGCGGCTGCCCGAATCGCCCGCGCCGACCATCGTTCATGGCGATTACAAGCTCGACAACGTCATGTTCGATCCGGCCACGGTGAAGATTATCGCCGTGTTCGATTGGGAGATGTCGACGCTCGGCGACCCGCTCGCCGATCTCGGCTGGATGCTCACGTACTGGAGCGATCCCGAAGACGCCTCGTCGCAGAGCGGCATCGTTTCTAGTATGGCCAACGAACAGGGCTGGATGTCGCGGCGCGAGCTGATTGAGCGCTATGAGCAGCGGACCGGGCGCGCGATGCGCGACTTCGCCTTCTACCAGGCGTTCGCGATTTTCAAGCTCGCGATCATCCTCGAAGGCAGCTACTCACGCTACCTGCGCGGACAGGCCGACGATCCTCTCTTCGCCGGCTTCACCGAGCGCGTTCCCGCGCTAGCCGACGCAGCTTGGGCCGTCTGCCAATCAGCCAAGCGTTAGGTCAGGTCGACAGTGAGTTAGCTACGCGTTTTCGAATTCTGATCCCCCGTCCCGTGCGGGAAGGGGTTAGGGGTTAGGTCAGTGTCTGGATTTCGGAGCTCGAAAAACTCAGACAAACGACTTAACCATCTTTCCCTTCCCGCATCGGGAAGAGAAGTTGCGCTGGGCGGCTTGATTTCAGGTTATGAGGAATGTTGCGCGTCGAATGCTCGATCAATCCGGAGGAAAATCTACTATGAGCGACTACAAGTTCATCGTCGTTGAAGATCCTGAAGCCGGCATTCGGCGTATTGCGCTCAACCGGCCGGAGAAGCGTAACGCGCTCTCCAACGGCCTCCGCGCAGAGCTCTTCGATGCGCTCCGCAAGGCCGATATCGACCCGGCAATCGGCGCGATCATCCTCAAGGGCAACGGCAAATGCTTCAGCGCGGGCTACGATCTCTCGCAGGCGCCCGGAGAGCCGCTGCCGCGCCATGTCTCGCCGGGTGAAGGCGTCTGGCCGCGTCATCTGGTCGATGGATGGTTCGAGATGTGGGACATGGCGACTCCTGTCATCGCGCAAGTTCACGGTTACTGCCTCGCGGGCGGCACCGAGCTCGCGACGGCTTGCGATCTGGTTTACTGCGCCGAGGACGCGCAGATCGGCTATCCTCCCGTGCGCGCGATGTCCACGCCCGACTGCGCATATCATCCGTGGCTGATGGGGATGCGGCGCGCGATGGAGATGATGCTGACGGGCGACTCAATCACCGGGATCGAAGCCGCGGAGTTTGGCTTTGCGAATCGCGCGTTTCCGGCCGATCGCCTCGAGGAAGAAGTGCTGTCGGTTGCGCGCCGCGTATCGAAGATTCCGCGCGACCTCCAGGCGCTCAACAAGCGCGTCGTGCATCGCGCGATGGAAGTGATGGGCGCGCGCGCCGCGATTCGCTCGGCGACGGAAATCCAGGCGCTGTGTTTTCACCAGCCCTCATCGCGCGAGTACATGAAGAAGATGCGCGAGGGCGTGACCAAGGCGCTCGACGAACGCGACTCGAAGTTCAACGACTACCGCACCGCGAAAAAGAAGTAGCGTCGTGCCGATCAGCTCCGCGCGAGGCTGAACAGCGAGCACAGCCACTCGTGCGCTTGCGGATAGTGATCGAGATCGAGCACGAATTCCTGGCCGATCGGCACAGTGCGAAGGCGCGCGCAGTCCTCGTCGATGCGCCAGCGCCGCGCGTCGCCGTGCCGCGACAGTGCGGTGCGATCTTGCGGCGCGAACCATCGCGGCAATCGCCACGACGATCGTCCCGCGTACGGATTCAAATCAGTAAGGCAAAGCTCAGCCGCGAATCGCGGAAAGATTCCCGCACCAGGAATTCCCGATTCGCCGCCGAGCCACTCGCTCGCCACGTAAAGCGTGTTGCGCGCGTATTTCTGTTTCGGGCCGAGGTGCGGATGATACGCGGCCCACGGCATCTGCGATGCGGTCGCGGGCGAAACTTCTACAACTTCGCCGACCTGCATCCAGCCGAAAATGACATGAAGATTCGGCGCCCGCGGAACGAAACGTATCTCTCGCCCGCTTCCTTCAATCCGCCGAAACCATCCGAAATACAGAAAGACATCTCCCGCATCGACGCAATGACGAGCGAGATGCGCCTGCGCGGCGCCGGCCTGGCCGAAGAGCGGACGCCATCCCGAGGCGCGCGGAAGGGAATCGCGCCGCAGATCGGGATCGAGATGCGCGCCGTGCCGCGTGCGAATTCTGCCCCGTGTTAACTGCGTAACAAGTGGTGCGATCGAGCCGCTATCGATGCCGCGGACGTCGCGATAGGCGATCGACGACTTGCGATCGGGAATTGGCAGCGCCAGCATCGAGCCGTCCTCGAAAATTGGGCTCGCGCATCCGCCCCATTTCGCGTCGAATCCCTTTCGGCTCAAGATCAGTTTCATCGGTGCGCCGACGCGATATGGTATAGGGACCCCGCGCGTTCCGGGAAGCGCGCGCATTCAGCGATGGAATCATCTGAGTTGTTGCTCGAGCTTGCGCGCTTCATTGAACGCATAACCGCGATCGCTCGCACCGGCCTGGCGTTCAAGTCCGAGGGCTTCGACGCCGAGCGCTATGAGCAGTTGCTCCACGAAGCGGCGCACATGCATTCGCTGCTCGAAGGCGCCTCCCGCGACGATGCCGAAATGCTGCGCGCCAGATGGCGCAGCGAGGTAGTCGATGGTTATCACGGCTACGTCACAGCCGCGGTCGGCGTCGGCATCATCGCCTTCAACGAGCGCGACGAGATTCTCATGATCCAGCGGCCAACCGGCAAATGGTGGTATCCGACCGGCTTCTGCGACGTAGGAATTTCGCCGGCTGAAAACGTCGCGAAGGAAGCGCGCGAGGAAACCGGCCTCATCGTGCGCCCCGACCGCCTGATGGCCCTGATCGACAGCCACAAGAACGGCTCCCCCGGCCGCCACATCTATTCGCTGCTCTTCTACGCGCAAATCATCGGCGGCGAATTGAAACCGGCCCCGCTCGAAGTCCTCGACATCGGCTTTTTCCCGCTTGATCACTTGCCCGAGCCGCTCCACTGGCCTAATCAAAAGTGGGTAGAAATCGCGCGCGAGTTCCACTTCAACGGCAGAACAAAACCGTACTTCGATCCGCTATGAGTGTTCGGCCCGTTGCAGTCAGCAGGCGTCATCTATTCCAAGCGGGAACTTGTCGTCGTCGAGGAATTCCGTTCGCTGGCAGGGACAGCCTGCGGGGAACTCGGTTTCTGATTCGCGAGTGCCAAGGCAAGCGCAGCGCCTGCCCGAACGCGTGCGTCGCGATAGGATTTTTCGACGTATTGCTTGAAGGTGTCGGGATTGCTGCGGCTCGGACTGGTTTCCAAACGGTTGCGAGCCTCTTGTCGTGACGCGACGATCGAGACCTTCCAGCTTCGTTCTCGATGCCCGCGATTCTGATCTGCGTACTGCCATTTCAGGCAGTGCTCAAAGAGATTTCTCAGGTGACTCGTTAGCTCCTGCCGCTCTTTGCGAGCTATCCCTTCCAGTTCCTCTGCCAGGTTTTCCCAATCGAGGGTTGCGCGCACGCCGCCCCCGCAAGGCTACCGCCTGATCCACGCACCAGGCATCAAATTCATTATCGTCGGCAGGCATTGCCAGTTCGGCACTAGATCGTCGATGCGCGATTGGCGGTGCGCGTGGCCAATAGAAATGCGAACAGCGCGAATGCGATCGCGATCGTCACCGGACCTGCCATCGGTGCTACAGTGCCGAGCGCGGCGGGATCTGCCATGTAGAGGCCGCTGCGCAGCGCGGTCATCGCGTAGGTGAGTGGGTTCAGGCGCATCGTCCATGCGAGCCATCCCGGAGCGCCGCTCACCGGGAAGAATGCGCCCGAGAGCAGCCAGATCGGAATCAGGATCAGGTTCATGATCGCATGAAAGCCCTGCGTCGATTCGATGCGCCATGCGATGACAAGGCCGATGCTCGTGAGCGCGAATGCGATCACCGCCATCATCAATGAAGCCGTGACGACGGCGCCGACGCTCAGATGAATACCCGCGAGCGGCGCGAGAATGAGGAAGATGATTCCTTGCACCAGCGCCAGCGTAGTCCCGCCCAGCGCCTGACCAAGCACGACTGTCGATCGCGAGATCGGCGCCACCAGCACGCCTTGCAGAAATCCTTCGCGGCGATCCTCGACGGTTGAAATTGTCGCGAAGATCGCGGTGAACAGCAGCACGAGGACGATCACGCCGGGATAAAAATATTCGGCGTAGTTCATGCCCGACGGCATCCCGCTCGGGCGAAACGATGCGTTCAGTCCCGCACCGAGCAGCGCCCAGAACACCAAAGGCTGCAGCAGCGCGCCGAAGAGGCGGCTGCGCTGGCGCACGAAGCGCGTGATCTCGCGCATCCAGAGCGTGCCGGCCTGCATCGCAATCGCGGGCATCGCGTTACTCCTTCGCCGCTTCGGGCGCGGCACTTGCGAAAAACTGATGCCCTGTCAGATGAACGAATACGTCCTCGAGCGTCGGCTTGCCGAACGACACCGATTCGATTTCGCTGCTGAAACTGTCGACGACATCGCGCACGAACTCGTGTCCGCGCGGCCGCTCGACGCGAATCGTCCCATCGACGATTTGCCCCTTCACCTTGAAGCGTTGCTCGATCTTGCGCTCGAGCGCATCGGGCGCGTCGGCGTGAATCACGACCACGTCGCCGCCCACTTGGTGCTTCAACTCCGACGGCTTGTCGATCGCGACCAGATTGCCCTGGTGCAGGATCGCGATCCGATCGCATCGCTCGGCTTCTTCCATGTAATGCGTCGTCAGCACGACCGTGACGCCGTGCGTTTCGCGCAGATGCGCCAAGTAGTTGGAAAATTCGCGGCGCGCGGCCGGATCGAGTCCCGTGCTCGGCTCGTCGAGCAACAGCAGCTGCGGCTCGTGCAGGAGCGCCTTCGCGAGTTCGACGCGCCGCTGCAAACCGCCGGAGAGCGTCTCGACCAGATCGCCGGCGCGGCCAGTGAGACCTAACTGCTCGAGCATCGCCGCGCTGCGATCCTTCAGGCGCTGCCCGGAGATTCCGTATAGATGACCATGATGGCGCAGGTTCTCGGCGACGGTCAGCTTGCCGTCGAGGCTCGGATGCTGGAAAACGACGCCCAGCGATCGCCGCACCGCGAGCGTCTCACCCGCGAGATCGCGCCCGAGCATCACAGCCTTGCCCGACTGCACCGGCACGAGCGTCGAAAGAATCTTGAAGAGCGTGGTCTTGCCGCCGCCGTTGGGTCCGAGGAAGCCGAAGATTTCGCCTTGCGCGATCGTGAACGATACGTCGCGCAGCGCTTCGCGCTCGCCGTAACGAAAGCCCAGGCTAGCGCACGAAATCGCGGGACGAGTGGCGGCCGGCGTTTCCACCATCCGCTCGATATTAGTGATCGGTGAACTACTCATCGTCTGAAATTAGAGCTGATTATCGTCCCTGCGCGGAAGCCTCGCAATCGCGCGCCGCTTACGGCTCGCCGAGGCCGCCCGCAGGTTCCGCGTCCTGCTCGCGCAGTCCCATCTCCGCGCGATGCCATCCGTCCTGGAACGCGGCAGCGCGATCGGCGCCGCTGCCATGCGTGCCGTCGCCACCGGTGAAGTCGTCGCCCGTGAGCTGGTAATACTGCGTCACTTCGGTCGGATCGAGCCGTCGAATCCCGAGGCGCTCGAGGGTAAAGCCCGAGAAACGGTCGGCTGCAAGCTCGCGCTCGCGCGCGGGCTTGGATCCCGGCGTCGTGTCGCCATGCATCTGATGGCCGATCTCATGCGCGAAGATCGCATAAAGCATCGGCCGAATCGCGTCGGCATCCTGGAGATTCATCCATCGCCCCAGCAGCATGTCGAGATAGGCGCGATTGTAGAAGATGCATCCTCCGGTCGCCGCATGCGGTCCAGCTTCGCCGATGGTTTCGTACACGGGAAAGCCGGAACCGCTGGCCTCGTTGATTTGTTGGACGATCGAGACGTAGGGCTCCCCCGCGGCGCGAGCGCGCTCGCCGCATACCAGCCCCTCGGCACCGATGGCGGTAGATGGAGTAGTTGAGGAGTCGTTTCGCGTCGTCGTATGACGCTCGACGATATGCCAGTCGTTCTGAGCCGCGATCGGTCCAGTGGCCGCCGCGATAAAAATGACGGCGGCGAAGATCTTACGCCCGATGCGATAGTTCACGAGTCCCCCTTGATGCGGCTGGCGCTCGGCCGCATATCACGATCGTCCAACGGATGCGGCCGCGAGAAAAGAGGCCGCGATACGAGCGCAATCGCGATTGCGCCTCGCGATCCGTGGCGAGAACTTGGCGGCTGGGTACAATTAATTAGCGGCTCGGGCCGCCTCGGAATCTCAAGCGGCGAAAGCCCGGTTGTCAGGCATCAGTTGGTGAGCGTGCACTACGATGGACCGGCGTCAGATATCGGTATCGAAGCGGCCCGCGGCGAAGCGGCCGCCTAAATCCACCCCTGAAATTTATTGGCTCGGGCTCGCGGGGTTCATCCTGCTATGCCTCGTCGCGGGCGCGATCGGCGGCTCGTTCGCAGCGCCCGGGCTTCATCAATGGTACGCCTCGCTGAACAAGCCCGTGTGGGCGCCGCCCAACGCCATCTTCGGGCCGGTCTGGATGGCGCTCTACCTTATGATGGGGATCGCGGCGTGGCGCGTATGGGTGGCGCGCCAGGCGAAGGCGCGCCGCGCGGCCCTGGTCCTGTTCCTGGTACAGCTTGGGCTCAACGTCGCGTGGCCGCTGGTGTTCTTCACGATGCGGATGCCGGGCGCGGCGGCAGTCGAGCTCGGGCTCCTGTGGCTTTCGATCCTCGCGACGACTGTGGTGTTCTTCGGCGCCTCGCGAATCGCGGCCCTGCTGATGACGCCGTATCTGTTGTGGGCGACGTTCGCGGGCTTCCTCAATATCGCGATTTGGCGCCTCAACGGCTGAGTTCCAGACAAAATCAATCCGGCGATTGCTTCGTCCATTACCGACGAGTAAGCAAAGATCGTCGGTAAGGAAAGTCCCTCAGACCCGATCCCAATTCCTTATCTTCTGAACCCTTCTCCTTGTCCAAGAAGAGGGCAAGGGAGAGGTACACCGCCTCGCTTTGCAGCGAGCATCTCGCACTCCGCTGATATTCCCCGACCTCTACTACTAAGAGCAATTGCTCAGTTGCAAAATGCAACTGATGAGCGAATTGCGAGCACAAATACTGCGCCGCTCTGCGATGCTCCAAATTCGGCAGCATCCTTTGATTTAGTACGATTTCTTCGTCTGCGTTCGAGGGGAGCTAATGCGATTGCAGTCGCACGCGGCGCGAGCGTCCGCGTCCTGCGAATCTTTCGATCGGCTTGCCGAACGCAAACGCTGAGTGTGCGTTGGCGAATCTCGCCGTGCGCCGAATGGCATCGGCGTTGCTTTCCGGCAGCGTTTTTCACGCCGGAGGGATTCTTATGGTATCGCGAGAAACGGTCCCGAAAATTCGCAGCGGTTTCAGGCGATCGGCGACGCTCCTCGCCGCGGTGCTCGTGTTTGCGATTGCATCCACGGTGCGTGCGCAGGTCAAACCGGGAGATGTGATCACGGCCGACAACGCGGCCAAGGTGCGTGATCTCGTTTCACCCGGAGTTTACTACAAAGTGCTCCAGGGCATGTCGATGAAGATCGTGCCGACTTCACAAATAGACTGGCCGCCGCCATACCGCGACGCCACCGAGAAGTATTCGTCGCAGGTCCGCCTCAGCAAGGATAATCGCAGTCTCGTCGGTTACGTGGCCGGGCAGCCGTTTCCATTGGTCGATCCCAACGATCCCGAGGTCGCGACCAAGATCATGTGGAACAACGTGTTCCGCCCGCTGCTTACCGATGATTACGATTTGAGGTTCTATGATTGCGACAGCGTCTATGGCGGCCTCAACAAGTCATTCAGTCCCATTCAGTATTACCAAATCGGGCACTATGCCGGTTACGATCTGGTAGGACGCGTCGAGGTCGAGCCGATGCCGACCGATCCTGACTACAAGACGACAGGCCGCCTCTGGCTATTCGGTTTGTATCCTGTGCTCGCTCCGGAAAACGATCGCGGCGACGGGTTCATCCGCTTTCGCTACTCCGATCCGAATCGCGGTGACGATGACTGGTCGTGGACGCCGGGCACGCGCCGCGTGCGCCGCCTGAACGAATCGATCCTCAGCACTGCGAGTGGTCCGACGGCGTGGAATCCGGATCACTACTCAGGGTTCAACGCCAAGACCGAGGAATATGACTACAAGTTCATCGGCGAGAAGGACATGCTCGGAGTTGCCCATGCTGAACATTCGCCGGAAGTCAGATGCGCGACCGACGGCGGTGCCAGCGCATGTCCCGAAGTGTGGGAGCCGCGCCACATGTACATCGTTGAAGCGACTCCCCGGCCCGACAAGATATCCGGCGCACTACAATCGAAGACCGTGGTCTATATGGACTCGGAATCATGGTACGAGCCGTACATCGACGAATACGACAAGCGCGGCCAACTCTGGTACAACCACATCTGGTGGATGGCATTCCGCGATCGTCCGGTCGCCGATGCGCGCGTTGCTATATATCCATTCAAGCGCGAATTCGAAGTCGCCGCGGTTTCGACCGACGTGGAATCGGGCTTCGCGACAATGTGCTATCTGCCGGGCCTCGGCACGCCGGAGCGCGAATGCTGGTACATCAACATGGGCGCGGTCGATAAGAGCTTCTTCACGACCGACTCG
>Ga0335073_10003424_pt1 | contig 22068 bp, 15 predicted proteins | sample Lox_Sample_22_FD_207093 | JGI IMG/M metagenome (GOLD analysis project Ga0335073, IMG submission 207093) | Soil microbial communities from Loxahatchee National Wildlife Refuge, Florida, United States - Lox_Sample_2.2 | ecosystem: Environmental > Terrestrial > Soil > Wetlands | place: USA...
GTGCCACAGCCAAGAAAGGCGATATTGGCAACTATCTCGACTCCATCGGCACCGTCACGCCGGTTTACACCAGTTCGATCACCAGTCAGGTCAATGGCATCATCGTCGGTGTGCACTATCGTGAAGGGCAGGCCGTCAAAAAGGGCGATCCTTTAATCGACATCAACCCTGATCCCTATCGAGCCACCTTGGTTCAGGCCCAGGGTACCTTGGAACGCGACCAGAACATCTTGGCTCAGGCACGCATGGACCTGGAACGTTACAAGGACGCTTGGGCTCGCAAAGCCATTCCCAAGCAGACTCTCGACGACCAGGAAAAAATCGTTTTGCAGAACGAGGGCACCGTTCGGCTCGATCAGGGCATGGTGCAGTATGATCAGGTGCAGTTGGATTTCTGCCACATCACTTCCCCCATTGATGGCCGTGTTGGCCTGCGCCTTGTCGACCCCGGCAACGTTGTGCAGTCTACCGCTGCGCAATCCAACAGTAACTCCACTCTGGTTGTTGTCACGCAGATTCAGCCGATCACTGTCATCTTCACCATCGCGCAAGAGAAACTCGGCGAGGTGCAAGACCGTCTTCGGCAGGGTGGCAAGTTGGCTGTCGACGCGTACGACAGTTTCGGCACCAAGAAAATCGCCACGGGCACCTTCCTTACTCTCGATAATCAGATCGACACCACCACTGGCACTGTCAAGGCCAGAGCTTCCTTCGTCAATAAAGATGCGTCTCTCTTCCCGAACGAATTCGTCAACGTCAAGCTACTCGTCAACACCATTAAGAACGCCACGATCATTCCTTCCGCGGCTATTCAGCACAATGGCAAAACCGCTTTCGTTTATGTCGTCCAGAATGACACCGCGCATATGAAGGTCATCCAAACAGGAGTGAGCGATAGCGGCTCCACTCAAGTAACCGGTATTAATCCCGGCGATGAAGTTGCCACCAGCAGCTTCGATAAGCTCCAGGACAACTCCAAAGTTTCTATTTCCAAGACGCCTCTTCCCACCAGCGGGAGCGATGCCCCTTGAGTCCATCCACTCCATTTATCCAGAGACCGGTGGCCACGTCTCTGCTAATGGCGGCGATCCTTCTTGTGGGTATCGTCTGTTATAAGCAGTTGCCCATTTCTGCTTTGCCCCAGGTCGATTACCCGACTATTCAGGTTTTAACTTTTTATCCGGGTGCCAGTCCCGACGTCGTCGCCACCACGGTCACTGCGCCCCTCGAACGGCAGTTCGGCCAGCTGCAGGGTCTCAATCAGATGACCTCGACCAGCGCCAACGGCAACTCTGTCATCGTATTGCAATTCGCTCTTAATTTGAGTATCGACGTCGCCGAAGAAGAAGTGCAGTCCGCTATCAATGCTGCGCTCACCTATCTGCCCGCCAATCTTCCCGCTCCCCCCATTTACAACAAAACCAATCCCGCCGATGCCCCAGTTCTGACCCTGGCGATAACCTCCAGTTCCATACCCCTTCCCCAAGTCGAAGATTATGTCGACACGCGCCTCGCCCCGAAAATTTCTCAGCTCACCGGCGTCGGCATGGTCAGCATCAGCGGCGGCCAAAAGCCTGCCGTGCGCATCCAAGCCAATCCCGCGGCGCTTTCTTCATACGGGATTAATCTCGAGGCCCTGCGCACTGCTCTCTCCCAAGCGAGCGTCAATGCCGCGAAAGGCAATTTCGACGGCGAGCGCCAGGACTATCAGATCGACGCCAACGATCAGCTTGTCAGCAGCAAAGACTATCGCCAGGTTGTCGTCGCCTACCGCAATGGCGCTCCCGTGATGCTCACGGATGTCGCGACTATCGTCGATGGCGTAGAAAACACCACTCTCGCTGCATGGATGAACAAAACCCCCGCCGTCATTCTCAACATCCAGCGTCAGCCCGGCGCCAACACTATCAGCGTTGTCAAGCGCATCAAAGCGCTGTTGCCTCAATTGCAGAGCAATCTTCCCACCGGCATCGACGTCACCATACTCACGGACTTAACTACTCCCATCCAATCCTCGGTGGACGACGTAGAGTTCGAGTTATTGCTCACCGTGGGCCTAGTCGTTATGGTCATGTTCCTTTTCCTTCGCAACCTCTACTCGACCATCATTCCCAGCGTTGCCGTACCGCTTTCCCTCATCGGCACTTTCGCCGCCATGTACGCTCTCGGTTACAGCCTCGACAATCTCTCCCTCATGGCCTTGACCATTTCCACCGGCTTCGTTGTTGACGACGCCATCGTTATGGTCGAAAACATCTCTCGCTATATCGAAGAAGGCGAACCTCCGATGCAAGCCGCCCTTAAAGGCGCGGAGCAAATCGGCTTTACCATTTTGTCTTTGACCGTTTCTTTGATCGCGGTGCTCATCCCTCTGCTCTTCATGGGCGATGTGGTGGGCCGCCTCTTCCGGGAATTCGCGGTCACCTTGGCGGTCACCATCGTAGTCTCCGCCGTGGTTTCACTGACTCTCACGCCCATGATGGCTTCCCGCATTCTCCGTCACAATCCCACAGCAAATCAGGGTCGCTTCTATCAGGCCTCCGAGCGTGCCTTCAACGCCTTGATTAATTTCTACGGCCGCACTCTGAAAACTGTCCTTCGCTTCCAGACCATCACCTTGCTGGTTGCCCTGGGCACCCTGATCCTCACCATCTTTCTCTACATCATTATTCCCAAGGGATTTTTCCCGATTCAAGACACTGGCATCATTCAAGGAATTTCCCAGGCCTCGCCCACCGTCGGCTCCAAAGCCATGGCGGAAAAACAACAGGAACTTGCCAACATCATTCTGCAAGATCCTGCCGTCCAGAGCTTGTCTTCCTTCATCGGTGCGGATGGCACCAATATCACTCCCAACAGCGGCAGAATGGCCATCAATCTCAAACCCCTTAACCAGCGCAGTATCAATGCCTCCAATGTCATTCGCCGTTTGCAGACCCAATTGAAAGATGTCCAGGGCATCCAGCTTTTCATGCAGCCGGTTCAGAACATCACTGTCGACGATCGCGTCAGCCGTACGCAGTATCAGTACACGTTGGAAGACGCGGACGCCAACGAGTTGACTCAGTGGACCAATCGCTTCGTCGACAAGGTGAAGCAGTTACCGGAACTTGAAGATGTTGCCACCGACCAGCAGCCCGGTGGCCTCGCTGTAGCACTCATCATTGATCGGCCGACTGCCTCTCGTGTTGGCATCGCGCCCACCAACGTCGACAATACCCTCTACGATGCCTTCGGTCAGCGCCAGATCAACACCATGTATACGCAGCTGAACCAGTATCACGTCATCCTCGAAGCGCAACCTCAATTTCAGCTGGATCCCGACAAGCTCAACAAGCTTTACATCCAGTCCAGTTCCGCCTCGGGGGCCAGTGGCGCTGCCGCCACCTCCAGCGGCAACGGTTCCACCTCCGCTGGTTCGAACCAATTGACCACTTCCGCCATGTACACCCCCACGGCAAATACCTTGAGTCCCGCAGTTAACGTTCTCATGCCGAACACTTCCAGTTCCGGCACCAGCAAGGGTTCGACCTCAGCGGGCAGCACCAGTTCCCAGACCGCTAGCGCTGTTCCTCTCGGCGCGATTGCGCATTTTCAGAAGAGCACCGAGCCGCTTCTGATTGCCCACCAGGGGCAGTTTCCCGCAATCACCGTCTCTTTCAACTTAGCCCCCGACGCCGCTCTCGGCGGAGCCATCTCTGCCGTCACCAAAGTGCAAGACGATATGCACATGCCGAAAAGCGTTCAGGCCGATTTCCAGGGCACCGCCGCTTCCTTTCGTAATTCACTTTCAAACATGCCGCTGCTGATTCTGGCGGCCCTCGTGACCGTCTATATCGTCCTCGGCGTTTTGTACGAAAGCTTTATTCATCCAGTCACCATTCTTTCCACTCTTCCTTCCGCCGGTGTCGGCGCCTTTCTCGCCTTGATCTTGTTTAAACAGGATCTCAGCGTCGTCGCTATCATTGGCCTCGTCCTGCTGATCGGCATCGTCAAGAAAAACGGCATCATGATGGTCGACTTTGCTCTGGAGGCGGAACGCCAACACGGCAAGAATGCTACCGACGCCATCTACGAAGCTTGTTTGCTTCGTTTCCGTCCCATCATGATGACCACCATGGCCGCTTTGTTGGGTGGTATACCCCTCGCCTTGGGCATGGGCTTTGGATCGGAGCTGCGCCGTCCTCTCGGCATCGCCATGGTTGGCGGTCTGTTGGTTAGCCAGGTGTTGACGCTCTACACCACGCCGGTCATCTACATTTTCTTCGACAACCTTGGCCGACGCTTTTCAGGTAAATCCAACAACGGTCATGCCGGGCAGGAACCCCAGCCGTCGGGGAACGCATGAACTTTTCTAGGGCATTCATACATCGCCCAGTGGCCACTACCCTGCTGACCACCGCGATTGCCATTGCGGGAGCCATTGCCTTCAAGGTGCTCCCCGTTTCTCCCTTGCCCCAGATCGATTTTCCGACAATCTCGGTGGGTGCTTCGCTCCCCGGCGCCAGCGCGGAGATTATGGCTTCCTCCGTGGCCACTCCCCTGGAGCGCCAGTTAGGTCATATTGCGGGCGTCACGGAGATGACCTCCACGAGCAGTTTGGGAACCACCGGTATCACCATTCAGTTTGATCTCAGCCGCAACATTGATGCTGCTGCTCGCGATGTGGAAGCCGCCATTAATGCTGCTCGCACCTATTTGCCCGCCAACTTGCCTGCCAATCCCACCTATCGCAAGGTCAATCCCGCAGATTCTCCCATCATGGTGCTCGCCGTCACTTCCGACATTTACGGTCCTGCCAAGCTTTACGACGAAGCCTCCACCGTGATGGAGCAGAAACTCTCCCAGATCCAGGGTGTCGGTCAGGTCACCGTCGGCGGCGGTGCACTTCCTTCCGTTCGCGTCGAAGTCAATCCTGACAAGCTTTACAGCATGGGCTTGACCATGGCGAACCTCCAGTCGGTCCTTAGTCTCCAGAACTCGGATCTTGCTAAAGGTCAAATTACCGACGGCAAATTCACCGCCGATATCATCGCCAATTCCCAGATTTCCCATGCCGACGACTACAAGCCCATCGTCGTCGGCTATCACAACGGTGCTGCTGTTCGTCTGGAAGACGTCGCGGATGTCATTGACTCCATCCAGAACATACGTACCGCCGGCTATTTCAATGGCAAACGCTCCATCGTCATCCTCATCTTTCGCCAGCCCGGCGCCAATATTATCGAGACCGTCGAGCGCATCCGCGGTGAATTGCCGTCCTTGGAAGCGTCCATACCTAGAGGCATGCGCGTTTCCATCATGCTCGACCGCACCACCACGATTCGCGCCTCGGTTAAGGACGTCGAGCGCACCCTAACTTTCTCGATCATCCTCGTCATCATCGTCGTCTTTGTTTTCTTGCGTAATGGCCGGGCTACCCTCATTCCTGCCGTCGCCGTGCCTGTCTCTTTGATTGGCACCTTCGCGGTGATGTATCTCTGCAATTACAGCCTCGACAACCTCTCTCTTATGGCCCTTACCATCGCCACAGGTTTCGTCGTCGACGACGCCATCGTCGTTATGGAGAACATTACACGCCATCTGGAAGCTGGCATGGAACCGTTCGCCGCCGCGCTCAAAGGCGCCAAGGAGATTGGTTTCACCGTCTTCTCCATCAGCGTTTCCTTGATCGCTGTCTTCATTCCTCTGCTCTTGATGGGCGGCATTGTCGGTCGCTTGTTCCGTGAATTTGCCGTGACTTTATCCACGGCCATCCTCGTCTCCATGATCATTTCCCTTACTACAACGCCAATGATGTGCGCTCACTTACTTAAGGAAGAGCGTAAGGAAAACCATGGGCGCCTTTACATGTTCACCGAGCGATTTTTTGAGCGCATGCTTAATCTCTATCGCCACACCCTGGAATGGGTCCTCGATAACTCCCTTCTCACTCTTACCGTCCTGCTTCTCACCATTGCTCTCAACGTCGTCATTGTCTACAAAATCCCCAAAGGTTTCTTCCCGCAACAAGACACCGGCATCGTCTTCGGCGGCGCACAAGGTCCCCAGGACGCTTCCTTCGCCTCCATGAATGATTCCGTCCAGAAAATCGGTGCTGTCGTCAAGTCCGATCCCGGTGTGCAAAATGTCATTGTCTTTACGGGTGGTCAGGGACCCACGAATGGTGGCTTCATATTTGTCACCCTCAAGCCTCTTGATCAGCGCGACGCTGGTGCCCAGGCAATCATCAATCGTCTTCGTCCGAAGTTAAACAAGCTTCTCGCTGCCTCCGTTTTTATGCAGGCCGGTCAGGACCTGCGTATCGGTGGCCGCAGCTCGAACGCTCTCTACCAGTACACCATTCAATCCGACACCGTCACCGACCTGCAGACTTGGGGTCCCAAACTGCTCACCGAGATGCGCCGTCTTCCTGGGCTCACGGACGTTAACACCGATCAACAGAACGGCGGTCTCGATCTCCTCGTGCACTACAATCGCGTCACCGCTGCGCAACTCGGCCAGACCGCTCAATCGCTCGATAGTGAGATTTATAATTCCTTCGGCCAAGCCGAAGTCTCGATTATTTACACCCAGTTGAACCAGTATTACGTCGTTCTTGAAGTGGATCCGAAATATTCTCAGGATCCCAGCGGCCTAAATGGCGTCTATTTCCATCCCGCAGGTTCCAGCAGTGTAACCGCGGTCGGTAACGCCCCGCTCACCGCCATCTCCACCAATCACCCCACTACGATTCCTCTGACCATCAATCACACGGGCCTGTTTCCCTCGGTGACCGTCTCTTTCAACTTGGCTCCGGGCGTTTCCTTAAGCGACGCCACTTACTCGATCGAGCAACTGAAAGCTCGCATGGGTGTCCCCGGTACCGTCCGCGGCTTCTTTGCCGGCACCATGCAGGCTTATCAACAGTCTCTCAGCACCGAGCCCATCCTCGTTCTTACCGCGCTACTTGCCGTCTACATCGTTCTTGGTGTGCTGTACGAAAGTCTCGTTCATCCCCTCACAATTATTTCTACCCTTCCTTCCGCCAGTGTCGGCGCCATGCTCGCTCTTATTCTCTTCAAGGAAGATCTCAACGTCATCTCAATCATTGGCATCGTGCTTCTCATCGGTATCGTCAAGAAAAATGCCATCATGATGATCGATTTTGCCTTGCAGGCCGAGCGCGAAGGCGGCAAGTCCACCCGGGATTCCATTTTCGAAGCCTGCATGCTCCGCTTCCGCCCGATTCTTATGACTACCATGGCTGCTCTTTTTGGCGCTTTGCCTCTGGCTTTCGGCACAGGCACTGGTTCGGAGTTACGCCGTCCTCTTGGTATCACCATCGTCGGCGGACTGATTATGAGTCAGCTCCTCACCCTGTACACCACGCCGGTCGTTTATCTCATGCTCGATCGGCTGCGCCTGCGGGTTATGGGCAAGGAGCGCGACACGTTCCATGCAGGGGATACTCCGGCTCCTTCGGCTGCCGATTAACGGAAAGGGTTATGACTAAAGTTCACGCGAAAATTCTGGTTCTTCCCGCGCTCACCGCTATTTGTCTCTCGGGTTGCATGGTCGGTCCAAAGTATCATCAACCCGCCGCAACAGTTCAGCCTCCCGCTCCTGCTTACAAGGAAATTCCTGGCCCTTCCCCGGATCAAGGCACATGGAAAGCCGCTCAGCCCCAGGACGCTATGCTGCGCGGCAAATGGTGGGAGATTTACAATGATCCCGAATTGAACGCGCTGGAAGAGCAACTACAGATCAATAACCAGAACATCAAACAGGCCTTCGAAAACTATATGGCTGCGCGTACCCTCATTACTCAAGCGCGCTCCCAACTCTATCCCACCATCACCACCGGTCCTTCTTTTGCCAACGAGCGCGGCTCCGCCAAAGTCGGCAGCGTGCCCGTCACCAGCACCGGCGCCGCCGGACAGGCCCTTAATTTGTGGACTCTTCCCGGCACCGTCTCCTGGGAGCCCGACCTCTGGGGCAAAATTCGCAATACCATCCACGAGCAGCAATACAACGCTCAAGTCAGCGCCGCCGATCTCGAAGGCGAGAAACTCACGGAAGAAGCCAGTCTCGCCTCCTTTTTCTTTGAGCTTCGCGGTCAGGATGCTTTGCAGAAACTTTACGACGACACCATCGTTGCCGACCAAAAGACCGTCCAACTCTCTCGCGACCGTTACGAAACCGGTGTCGACGACCTTATCTCCCTCGTCGAAGCCCAGAACGCTCTTCAGAACGCGCAAGCCGCTGCCACCGCACTCGGTGTCGCTCGCGCTCAATATGAACACGCCATCGCTGTCTTGATCGGCAGCGTCCCCGCCAATTTCTCCATGCCCGTCAAACCGCTCAGTGCTACCCCTCCGCCGGTTCCCCTTGGTGTCCCCTCGCAATTACTCGAGCGCCGCCCCGATGTCGCTGCTTCTGAGCGCAGCATGGCTGCCGCCAACGCCCAAATCGGCATCGCCGTCTCGGCTTACTATCCCACGCTTACCATTTCCGCGACCGGTGGTTTCGAAGCCTCCGCCTTACAGAATCTGTTTACTTGGCCCGCTCGTTTCTGGTCCGTTGGTCCGTCCTTGTCGGAAACTGTTTTTGATGCTGGCCTGCGTCGCGCCACTGTCAATCAGTACATCGCGGTTTACAACTCCGATGTTGCCGGCTACCGCCAAACCGTTTTGAACGCATTTCAGCAAGTCGAAGATAACTTGGCCGCGGAACGCATTATTTCCAAGGAGATCCAGCAGCAGGAAGAAGCCGTTGCCTCTGCGCAAAAGTACTTGGAATTGGCTCTCGCCCGCTATGAAACCGGTGTCGACCAATACCTCACCGTGCTCACTGCTCAAACCACCCTACTTTCCGATCAGCAACAGCTCGCTTCTCTCCGCATCCAGTTCATGACCTACAACGTTCAATTGGTCGAAGCTCTCGGTGGCGGCTGGGATCTTTCTCAACTTCCCACTCCCGCGCAAGTCTCCGAAAAGGTCACCAAATCGGAAATCGAGGCTCCCAATCAGCCAGCCGCACAAGCGCCGCAATCGAATACAACAAACCCGTGAGGGCTCTGCACGTACCCGGCACCGCTCTCTGTTCTTAAAGATGGGTCGGACAGCTATTCCGCAAGAATCCTGCGCAGCGTTTCGGTAATTATCTGAGGATTGGCTTGGCCCTTCGTTGCTTTCATCACTTGGCCGATAAAAAACTTCAGAACATTTTCGTTGCCGCCCTTGAACTTGGCTACATTGTCGGGGCTTTTCGCGATCACGTCCCGAGCTGCCTGCTCTACCGCCGATTCCGCAACTTGCGCTCCCAAACCTTCCGACGTCACAATATCGGCTGCGGAACGCCCGCTTGCGAACATCGTCGCGAATACTTTCTTGCCCACCGTCCCGGTGATCTTTCCCGATTCCACCAGCGATACCAGTTCCGCCAAAGCTCTCGGCGACACAGGAGTTTCCGCAATATCTTTGCCGGCGTCGTTCAGCCTTCGCAGCAGTTCCGTTTGCATCCAGTTCGCCGTGGCTTTGCCTGGCCCTCCAGCCTGCACTACCGACTCATAATAGTTCGCCAGCGCCTGCGTGTCCGTCAGCACTGCCGCATCGTACGCGGTGATTCCGAAAGAACACACAAATCGCGTCCGCTTTGCGGAAGGAAGTTCCGGCAACGACAAACGAATTTCCTGTCTCCATTCCTCGCTGACATGTACCGGCAGGAGATCCGGCTCTGGAAAATAACGGTAGTCGTGCGCTTTTTCTTTCGAACGCATCGGTTCGGTCCGCCCGGCCGGTTGGTTCCATAACCGCGTTTCTTGCGAAATACGTCCGCCCGATTCCAGCACGTTAATATGGCGCTCGATTTCGAACTCCAGCGCTTTCGCCAGGTAGCGAAACGAATTCAAATTCTTCACTTCCACTTTGGTGCCAAATTCAGTCGACCCGCGCAACCGCACGCTCACGTTTGCGTCGCAACGTAGCGACCCTTCTTCCATGTTGCAGTCGCTCACGCCCGTATACAGCAGAATCTGCCGCAGCGTGGTTAAATACGCGTACGCCTCATCCGGCGAGCGCATGTCCGGTTCCGAGACAATCTCCGCCAGCGGCGTACCGCAGCGGTTGAAGTCCACGTACGTCTTTTCCCCAGATTGCGGGAAACCGTCATGTAGCGATTTTCCCGCGTCTTCTTCCAGGTGCAGACGCGTAATACCGATGCGCTTCGTCTTGCTGGTATGCTCGATTTCCACCCAGCCACCGGTGGCCAGTGGAAGTTCGTACTGCGAAATTTGGTAGCCTTTCGGCAAGTCCGGATAAAAATAATTCTTCCGCGCGAAGCGCGAATGGTCGTGTACTGTGCAATTCAGTGCCAACGAAGCACGAATCCCCATTTCCACTGCGCGTTTGTTCAGCACCGGAAGTGTTCCCGGCAGCCCAAGGCAAACCGGGCACACGTTGGAATTGGGTGCATCTCCAAAACGTGTCGAACACCCGCAGAAAATCTTCGTCTTCGTCAGCAATTGTGCGTGTACTTCCAAGCCGATCACCGGCTCGTACTTGGCAAGCAGTTCGGGCGTCAACGCGGATTCGGTCGCGAATTTCGTCATGGGGCTAAAGAAAAAGTATAGCAGAGCCAGCCCTCAAATCCCGGCCGCAGAAACGCTGGGCTTGGCGTAGAGGGATGGAGCTTTAGCTCTGCCATAATCAACCGTTCCCCACTGGCTTTAGCGCCTAGGGAGAGGAATTGCTTCTCGACTTTCTACGCCTTATACGACCGGCAACAAATCGCAGAAAACAAAATTATCCCGCTCCACCACTTCTCCAGTCCGCACCGCTACCGCTTTCCGGAAAATTGGCCCATCGAACACAAACGTATGGAACTCGCCATTCTCTCCGCACGGATCGACATCCGCAGGCAAGTCCCCGAAAAATGATGCGTCGAGCTCTCGTCCCACAAACGACTTATCCAGCTTTCGCGGGTCAATGCATGCCACAATCGCGCGGAACCCTTCCTTCACGAAGCGTGTCGCCAATTCCCGTGTGTCCTCTTTCCAGATCGGAAAAAGCGCCGTCATGTTCGCTTGCATCAGCTTCTGCTCGCGATACGTCCGCAAATCCTCCAAAAAAATATCGCCGAACGCGACGTGCACCACGCCGCGCTCGCGAAACCGCGAGATTGTTTCCGCTATTCGGGTTTCGTACGCGCTGTTCGGGCATTGCGGTGGAATGCGCACTTCCTCCACCGGCAAGCCCATCGCTTCGGCCTGCAGGAGAAGAAGTTCGTTCCGTACTCCGTGCATGCTGATGCGCTCGTAGCCTTCGGTCACTGTGGTCAGCAGCGAAACCACTTCATATTTCTCGTCTCGTTGCATCGCATGCAGCGCCATCGCGCTGTCTTTGCCTCCGCTCCATGAGAACACCACCGGAATCGCCATCGTTCAGTTCCGTCCGGCAAATTGATAACGCAGTCCAAACAGATACGTCTGTCCTAGCGCCGGATAGCCGTATGCGTCCTGATACTGCTTGTTGAACAAATTCCACACTCGCGCGGTAAATGCCAGGCTGTGTGTCACATTGTAACTGGCTGCCATATCGAAACGCGCGTATCCCGGATTGTTCACCGGCCCCAACGTGAAAAAGTTAACATCCGTTCGTACCCCGCTGAAATACCCGATGAAATTCCAATTCACACGCCTCCACAACACATTCAAAATGATCGATCCTGAATTTTCCGGCCGCCGCAGCAGTGGCTCCCCAACGTTGTAGGCCGGATCGTTTCCGGGCGCACCGGCTTCCAGAACGCGAGTGGCGTCGTAAGTGTAGTAGCCATCGATCGAGAGCCACTTTCTCATACGCAATTCCGTCGAGAGATTTATACCGCGTGCCCGCGCCAGGTCCGTGTTGAAGTACGTCCCGCAATAGTTCGGATTCGGCGGCGGATTCGGCGCAAAGCTGATGATGTCTTCGAATCGGCTCGCGAAAAACGATACCGATACCTTCGCGCGATCCGATAGCAAATATTGATCGAGCGTCACATTGTATGTCTGGCTCTGTTCCGGCTTCAGATTGGGGTTCCCCGGATAACATGGATCGGAACCAAACGATTGCTCCAGCGCCGGTTCCTTAATTCCTTCTCCATACGCAAAACGCACATTCGTGTTGCCGAAGGTCCCGTTCGCGTATCGCAACGCATACACGATACCTGCGCTGGGCACCGTGCGGATTCCGAACGTCGTATTCGACACCACGCGAAACCCTGCCGTCAGCGTCACCCGTCGTATAGGGAACCAGCGTCCCTCCGCGAATCCCGCCTGGTTATTTCGCCGCGCGTGTGTTCCGCCCACAATTCCGCTCGGATACGCGTTTTCCACGTAATATTCGTACCCTAGCGCCACCATCCCCTTCGTGACGGAATAATTCGACTGCTCGTTGAATCCCGCCGTGTTGTATTGATCCACAAACGGCGGGCCAAAGTCAGGAATGTAGTTCGCGTCGAGGATCCGCGAATCCCAGCCAGACAAATGGTGCTGCCAACGGGGACCCGTATTGAAGATCCATGCAAGATTCGCTGTCAGATCCTTATAGGAGTAATACTGGCCCAGCGTTGGCGGCTCCAAAAGTGTCGGTCCGGGTATCCCGGCCCAGCTCGAATTGTTCCGAACCGTCAGCCGCAGTTGATCCGTGTCCGAAAAGCTGTAACCAACATTTCCCGCCAGTGTGCGATTAATGAACGCATCATTCGGTCCTTGCCCATCCGTACTGAGATAAGATCCTGCCCCGGAATAATCAAAATGGCCCAGCAACCCACTCACCTGCGCGCCACCGCGACCGGAATCCAGATTGCCCCCTTCCCCGAAAATCGTGAACGACGGAATCTCCGTCGTTCCGCGATGCGAAAAAAGCTGAATCACTCCCGACATGGCGTCCGAGTCGTACAGCGTGCTTTCCGCGCCGTGCACTACTTCCACTTTATCGATGTTGTCCAGCGAAAGATTCGAATAATCGAAATTACCACCGGGCTCGTTCGCTGGCGTGCCATCAATGATCACTTTTGTGTAGTTCGAATTTCCGCCATCCAGAAATAGCGTGGTCAAGCCGCCAATCGGTCCCGTCCGCGCGATAGCGATTCCTGGCTGTGTATTCAGCAAATCTGGAAGTGTGATCGCCTGCTGTTGCAGGATGTTTTCGTTTGTCAGGATTGAGCTTGGTGCTGGGGACTGTTCCCGCGGCGTCGGCGCGATTTGACCCGTAACCAGGACACTCGACGACATCCGCGCCAGCCTTAATGTCACATCCAGCGTGCACGTTTCCCCGGACCGCACCATCACATCCGATTCGTGCGTCTGAAACGCCTCCTTCGAAATTACAACGTGATAACGCCCGGGCGCCAAATTCAGCGTGTATGTCCCGTCTGAGCCTGACACCGTGGTCCCCGGGCTGGCTGAACTACCCTCAGCCTTCGCGGCAATCGTAGCTTCGGCAATCGTGCCTGCCGAAGGATCACTCAACGTCCCAACAAGGCGCCCGGTCGATTGCGGCTGAGCAAAAATTTGTATACTAGGAAAAATACTGAATACTGCCAGGAAAACCAGGACGGTCTTTAGAATTTTCATGATTCCTCCGCTCCCTCACGCGCGGGAGAGTAAAGGTTGGCCGGCACGATCGATTGCGCTGGCTGCAGATTTCGCCGGTCTCCTGGCTTGGCGACGATTCGCTGGCCTGTAACTCGCCAACTCTTGCGGCCTTCCCGCAACAAATGCTTGCAGTGGCGCGCAAATCAAAACTTCGCCTTACAGTCGCGCGGCGGCGACGGCTTTTCACCGTCTTCCCGAGCACGAAATCTGCGGTTCTAGTCGAGGGGCTTAGCCCACTGTTGGTTGCTCTTCGAGTGGCGGGACACCACGCCACCGGTTCCGGTTATTCAAAATCTTACGTTTTTTCGAATAGCGTCACTCGCGGTCTTCCCGACGACGTCATTTCCACCGTGAGTGGTGCTTGAAACACATGTTCCAACAAATCGCGCTGGAAAACCTGCGCTGGCGGGCCTACGCGCAGGCACTTGCCCCTTTGTAGCAACACTACTTGGTCCGCATATTCGCCCGTGAGATTCAATTCGTGCGTAACCACCACCACGGTATAGCGATTCTCCGCGGCCAGGTGCCGCAGCGACTCCAATAGATCCACCTGCGCCCCAATATCCAAATGCAGTGTCGGCTCGTCCAATAACAACAGCACCGGTTGCTGCGCCAACGCCCGCGCTAGTATCACCCGCTGCTTCTCGCCGCCGGAGATTTTGTCCATCCACCGATCCATCAAGTGTAATGCGTTCACTTGCGACAACGCATTTTTCGCGATGGTTACGTCGTCTTCCGACTCGAAGTGCACTCCGCGCCCGTGCGCGTGCCTCCCCTGCAGCACAAACTCCCACACTCGCGACGGAAACAGCAGCCGACTCTCCTGTTGCACCATGGCAATCCGCTGCGCCCGCACCTTCGGCGGCAACGCAGAAGTCGCCAGGCCATTCAGAAATACCCGCCCAGAAAGCGGTTCTATCGCGCCGGAGATCAACTTCAGCAACGTGGATTTGCCGCTCGCGTTCGGGCCCAGAATCGATACGATTTCTCCCGGCTTGGCTTGAAAGCTCAATGCCTCCAACGTGAATAACGGCGCCTGCGAGGGATTAGGCGCATATACGAAACTTGCTTGCTCCACGCTCAACCGCAAGTCGGGATTCCCCCGAGGCTGGTCAGAGAAATTCGAAGGGTCTGGCGTGCGAAGCGGTGAACTCACGTTAGCCTCCGCCGCAGCAGGTAAATGAAGAAGGGTGCCCCCACCAGTGCGGTAACCGCGCCCACCTGCAGTTCCGACGGCGCCACCACCGTGCGCGCCAGCGTATCCGCGATTACCAGCGCGATCGCCCCGCCCAGCGCTGCGGCTGGCAACAACATCCGGTGATCCGAGCCAAAAATCATGCGCATCGCATGTGGCACCAGCAGCCCCACATACCCGATGGCCCCACTCACCGAAACCGCCAGGCCCGTCAGGATCGATGCCGCCAGATACACCACAATCTGTACACGGCGCACGTCCACGCCCAGATGCATCGCCTCTTTTTCCCCACTCAATAACAGATTCAGGTCCGATGCAGTTGTATAGATGGCGCCAGCCGCAATCAAAAATCCGGCGCCCAGCAGATACAACAAGCTCTTCGGCGGAAGTGTAGACAAACTCCCCATCATCCAATACGGCGCTCCGCGCAAGTTGCCACCCGACACCGTCGACAGCAGAAACATGATGATCGCCGAAAGAAACGATGCCGTGATCACGCCGCCCAACAGTAGGGTGGTGCTATCGATTTGCCCTTCGCGCCGCCCCAACAAAAACACCGCCGTGATCGTGATCGCTGCGCCGAGAAACGCCCCAAATGGCGTAATCAGTCCCGAAAACTCCGGCGAAAACGACAACTGGTTCTCCAATATCAGCGCTAGAATCGCTCCCACAGCGGCTCCGCTGGAAATCCCCAGCACATACGGATCCGCCAGCGGGTTACGTAGCAGCGCCTGAAAACTCGTCCCCGCCACTGAAAGGGACGCCCCGACAAGAATCGCCAGCAAAATACGCGGCAGTCGGATATCCACCACGATCATGCCGTAGTCCGTCGAAATCGAGCTGCTCTGATGCAGCAGCACCCTGATCAAGTCCCGCCCCAGTCCGTACAGAGAAACCTGCACTGCCCCCAATTTCAGGGCGATTACCACAACTACAAACAAAATCAACGCTAGAATCCCACAGCGGGCCAGCAATCGGCTCAGTGTCAAAGGGCGCATGCCGACTCCGTGGAGCACCGGCTTGCGGCCATTCGCGCCCCGCGAGCCTTCGGCTGCGGATTCGTGCTCGCGGGCGGAGTGGCGTTCTGTGGTGGTGCCTGCGGTTCTGTAGCTGGTTTTCCCAGAAAAACCTCCGGGTGCAATTGATGCGCTAAATCTTCTATCACCGAAATCATGCGCGGCGCGGGTCGAATAATTGCTTCGCTTACCACCACATACCGCTTGTCCCGCACCGCGTCCAGAATCTGCCAACCGGGCAGCCGCGCGATGGACTCAAAACCATTTCCCGTGCTCCCTGTGTGCGATGCAACGAACACCAGATAATCCGGCTGCAGCCGCGCGATTTCTTCCAGGCTTACCTGCGGCCAATCCTTATTTGAATCCACTATCGATACCGCCCCAGCTCTTCGCAGCGCATCGGCCACGAACGTATTTTTCCCCACGGAGATCAGCGGCTCCGGCCACACAATAAACAGCACCCGTTTCGGTGCCACGCCTTCCAGTTTCACTTGCAACACATCGAGTCGGTTTTGTAAATCGCCGGTCAACGTCTTTCCAGCCGTCGAAGCATTCAGCACATCCGCCAGGTTTTGAATCGACCCCAAAATCTGGTCGATGGTATGCACGTCCGTGGCATATGTGGGAATCCCCAGCGACTCCAGTGCCCGTACGGTCTCCAGCAGATTACCTTCTTTGCTCATCAGCATCAGGTCGGGATGCAGCGCCGCAATCTCCTCCAAATTCGGATTAATCACCCCGCCCACTTTTGGTTTTTTCTGCGCCTCCGGAGGATAGTCGCAATAATCCGTGTCGCCTACCAGATGATCCTCCACGCCAAGCGCATAAACCGTTTCCGTCAGGCTGGGCGCCAACGAAATGACTCGCACAGGATTGACCGGCAAGCGTACCGTTCGGTCATAGCCATCCACTACCTCATGCATCGCAGGGGTGGTTCCGTGGGTCGGCGCATTTCCTTGGGCGCGCGTAGGCGCTGCGTAAAGAACTACGAGCGCGGCACAGAAAAGCCAAGCGCGAGCGGCGAAATCTTGCTTCGAATGCTTCACGAATCTCCCCTGACGAGAGTCCGCGAGAATTGCCAATAAAAAAGCCCCGCGATGGCTGGGGCATTTTGGACCGTGTTCTCTCTCGCGAAGGACACGCGGCCACTGCAGCTCCGGAGGGTACCCTGGCTTACGGCGCTGTGCCGATTACAGTGGCGGGACCGCGGCCGATTCTCACGGCTCTTCCCCGCTTCCCGAGCTTGCAAATTATACTTTCAGTCTACGGTGGCCCCACAGAATGTGTCAATGAAGCCCGAAGGATTTGCGATTTCCTAACGGTTCTTCCAATTGGGTTTCCGCTTTTCCACCAGCGCCCGCAATCCTTCTTGCGAATCTTCCAGCCGGTACAGTTCATTCAGAAAAATATTCATCGAGTTTTTCAGCCCATCGCGCAGCGACAGTCCCATGCCGCCTAGAATTGCCTTCTTCGCCATCGTCAACACCGGTCCCGAGTGGCTGGTAATCCGTGTAATCAGATCGCTTACCGCGGCATCGAGCTTCGCTTCCGGCACTAGGCGATTCACTATTCCAAGTTCCAACGCCTGTTCCGCGTTGATCGGTTCCCCCAGCAGCACCAACTCCAGCGCCACTTTCGGTCCCACCAGAAATGGCAGAATCGTCGACGCCAGCGGTGGAAATACTCCTATCGTGATTTCCGGCTGCGCAAACCGCGCTTTTGGCGTGGCCACCACCAAGTCACCAAACGCCGCCAATTCCGCACCGCCGCCGATCGCCGGGCCATTTACTACGGTTAGCACGGGCTTGGAAGTTTCCAGGATGCCGGCAAATACGGAGTGGAACGCGTCAATCATCTGGAACACGCGCTCCGAGGTGTACTCGCCCACATCAATCCCGCCGCAAAATACCTTGCAAGCCGAATCGATCACAATCAACTTTACTTCGTCTCGTTCGGCCACGAACGTAATACCGTCTGCTAGTTCCCGCAGCATCTGCTCATTAAGTAAATTGTGATCCGGACGGTTCAGCGTCATGTGCGCTACACCCGCGCCAATGCGGTGCTGGATAAACTGAAATTCTTCGGGACTGCGGCGCTTCGGTTCGGTCCTTACTTCTACGGCGGATTGACGCGGTGGGGCTTGACGAGCTGGCACGGCGAAATTCTCCTTCCAGGGGCGACTCACTCCTTCAAATTAAGCCTAGCACGCGGCCACCAGGGCGCCCGGACGGCTTCGCGCTTTAGTGACCAATCAGTCTGCTGGCCCTTCGATCGGACCTCCACCCAGGGGAATTCACCCATACTCGATTCAATGGGACTCGCTAACTCTTTCTCCTGAAGAAAAGCAGGTTTGTTGCCATGTAATCCTGTTCCGGTGTAGCCACATCCAATCGATGAACCCGCAACACTCCCTTGCAACCAGGCACCGCTACGAAGGAGTTCCGGTCACGCCGCAACAATGAAAAAATCGCTTGCTCTGCTTTTTTTCTTGCTTCTCTGCTTCTTCGTCGCCTTCGTCTCCGGCATGCTTACTCGCCCGGAAATTCCTACTTGGTATGCGTCGCTCGCCAAGCCTTCCTGGCGTCCTCCGAACTGGCTTTTTGGTCCTGTCTGGACCATCCTGTACGGGTTAATGGCGCTGGCCGCCTGGCGCGTTTGGCGAACCCCGGCCTCGCCGCGGAGAACCATGGCCCTCACCCTTTTCGGTGTTCAACTGACTCTCAATTTTCTGTGGACTCCCACATTTTTCACTTTTCACCAGATCGGCGCTGCCTTCGCAGTTATCCTATTGCTGCTAATCACGTTGCTGCTGTTCATCGCACGCGCCCGGAAGGTTGACCGTTTCGCTGCAGCATGGTTTGTCCCGTACCTTTTGTGGGTGAGCTTCGCCGTAATCCTGAATTACACTATCTGGGTAATGAATCCCGTCCATGCCTCGGAGCGCTCCGCTCTTCCCACCGCTTATGCTTTGCGTTTGCAAGATCCGCTCGGTCCCGAAGGTTTGCCCTCAGCCCCTTCGTGGCAAAAAGCCCCCGCTTATTCCTTTGATCACGATTGGCAGGGAGAGAATCCCGATCCCGCACGCGCCACCGACGTGCGCGTCCTGTGGACTCCCGACACGCTATTCCTTCGTTTTCATTGCAACTACAAAACGATTTACGTTTTCCCCGATGCCCGCCCGGACGGCTGGCGCTACGAACTTTGGGACCGCGATGTCGCCGAAGCCTTTCTCCAGCCTGATTCCACCGACCCTTTCGTCTACCGCGAATTCGAAGTCAGCCCCAACGGCTACTGGATTGACTTGGCTGTCTCTCACGGAAAAATTGAGGAACTAAAAAGCGGGTTACGTCGGCGCGTCGTCATGGACGAAAAAAACAAAACGTGGACCGCTGAACTCGCCATTCCCATGAAAGCCTTCACCAATCAATTCGACCCCAAGCATCCTTGGCGCGCCAATTTTTATCGCATTGAAGGTGACACCGAGCCGCGTTTCTACGCGGCTTGGAGCCCCACCTTTTCTCCCAAGCCCAATTTCCATGTTCCTGCGGCCTTCGGCACCCTCGAGTTCCACGACTAGATTCTCTTTACCGCCTTCCCCGCGCTTCTGATAAGCTCGCCACTCGACCGTCATTTGTCTACTTTCCATTGGAGTCAAACCATGAAAAAATTCTTAGTGCTCGTGGCACTCTTAGGAGTAACCGCAATGGCCGCCGACAAATCCGTTTATGATTTCACTCTCAATTCCATCGAGGGCCAGCCTACTCCACTTTCCAACTTCAAAGGCAAAGTAGTCCTGCTTGTTAATGTCGCCAGCCGTTGTGGCTATACACCTCAGTATGCTGGCTTGGAATCGCTCTACGAAAAATACAGGAATCGTGGCTTTGTTATTGTTGGCATTCCCGCAAACAATTTCGGTGGGCAAGAGCCGGGCACCAACCAGGAAATCAAAACCTTCTGCACCGCCAAATACCATGTTTCCTTCCCGATGATGGCAAAGGTTTCGGTGAAGGAAAGTGACATCACTCCGCTCTATGCTTTCTTAACCGACAAAAGCGCCAATCCCTCCACTGGCGGCGAGATCGGCTGGAATTTCACCAAATTCCTGATCGGTCCCGACGGTAAAGTCATCGCTCGCTTCGATTCCAAAGTAGAGCCGGAGTCGTCCGAATTAACTTCCGCCATCGAAAAGGCCATGGCTGAATTGAAGCGGTAACGAGCATTCCGCACGGTGAGAGGCACACGTACACTTCTACGCTATCCTTCTCGCTGGAAAATCCGATCAATTGTTGACGATAGCTTCCAGGCCTTGCTTGTTTTTAATCACCAGGGTTGAACCGGTCACCTGCAGAATTTGCCTTTTCCGGAAGTCCGCGAGGAGTCGCGTTACCGTTTCTCGCGACGATCCAATCATCTGCGCAATCTCTTCGTGCGTCAGCGTCAGTTTGATCCTCACTTGCCCTTTTTCTTCCGGATAATTTGACGCCCACTCCAACAAGAAGCGCGCCAACTTTTCCCCCGCCGAGTGCGAAAGCCCGATGGTTCGCATTTCTGAAATCGCCGAGTGGTACGTTTCTCCCAGTTGTTGGGCCACGCGTAGCGCCGCTTCTCCGTTGTCTTTCAAAAAGCCCAGAAATTCGTTGCGCGGAATGAAGTTCGCTTGCGCCGGTTCGATCACATCAGCCGTCAACTCGTAGCACGTGCCCGTCACCGTCGCCGGAAGTCCTAGCACTTCGCCGGGCTCCGCGATCCGCAGGATAAGCGTCTTTCCATCGGCAGAGGATGTAGACAATTTCACCCGCCCGCTGCACAAAATAAACACACCCCGCGCTGGCTGGCCCTCCACGAATAGCGTCGCCCCTTTTGGATACGCAGCCGACGAAGTGATAGTAGCTAAAGCTCTTACCGCGGGATCGGGCAGGTTGCAAAACAGCCGCTCTTCCCGGTGAGGGCAAGCTAGGCAGTTTTCGATAATTTCCAGGCCGTAGGGAGTCCTCATATTCAGTCCGTCTGGCACTGCTGTACCCTCGAGTTTCGTCACAAATTGAAAGCGATTGCCGTTGCGGCGCCAACCAGTAAGCATGAAATCACCCGCATATGTGATATTGAGGCAGGTGGGGGTAGGGAATCCCGTGACCCGAATCACTAATTATAGTGACTTTAGTCACGGACACTGCGGTCCCTGCATGGGAAACGTACCCTGGGGAGGCAGACCTATGCTCGACCGTAATCAGCTCCTGACTATCCTCCGGGCGGAACTCTCTTTTCTCCAAAAGGGTGGTTACCGTCGCGGTCCCCGCTATCCTTGGCGTCCTAACTTCGTCTTCGAAGACTCTCCGACCTGCATCAACTTTCAGGACAAAAACGAACGGCTACCCTGTGGCGAGTGCCCTCTAATCAACTTCGTCCCACAAGAACGCCGCGAAACCCGTTTTCCTTGCCGCCACATTCATCTCACGGAAAGTGGTGAGACCGTCAATTCCTTCTATGAGTGGGGAACGGAAGAGGAGTTGGAATCTGCTTTGGAAGGCTGGTTACTGCGAACCATTACCGAAATGGAATCCGGGGATCAGTTGCGCCGCCAAACCGCCTGACCGCATCACCTGTTCATTATCCGAAAGACTCGTAGCAGCGGCTTTACGCCGCTGGCCTTTCTAGCCTAGCGGCACGGGGTTATTGCGCCCCATGTCCCGGCCTTCGATCGCTTTCCCCAGTAGCACAGGCTTCATCCTGTGTCCGCTTACGTCTTTGTAGCGGTCGCCTTCTCTCTGGCGGACCGTCGTTTTTCCTTTGCGTCGAGGCGCACAACTGCGGCTCCTACAATCGCCCTTTGCCCGGCGCATAGTGAATGCAATAAAACGCTCCGATCACCACCAACAACGCTCCCCACCAGATTCCCGCGTGCAATTGAAACAGCACCACCGTTTGTTGCGGTGGATGCACGTATTGGTAAATCCCCGCCCCCAAGATCAGAACGCCGTTCACCAGCAACGAAATTCCGATAAAAAACCAGATCGAGATCGATCCCCCGGCTTTCATAGTGCCTCACCAGAAAATAAGATTCACGCCCACAAATATGGCTCCCACCACCACCGCCCAGAACCATGGCCGGTGTAGCATCGATACATAGCTCTCCGAAGGTATTTCCGTCACGCCATACACTAAGCCCTTTAACTCCGCGTCCGTACGCGGCTTCGTCAGCAGGCTCAGCACCACCGTCACGATCACGCAGATCAAACACG
>Ga0335073_10003425_pt1 | contig 22068 bp, 19 predicted proteins | sample Lox_Sample_22_FD_207093 | JGI IMG/M metagenome (GOLD analysis project Ga0335073, IMG submission 207093) | Soil microbial communities from Loxahatchee National Wildlife Refuge, Florida, United States - Lox_Sample_2.2 | ecosystem: Environmental > Terrestrial > Soil > Wetlands | place: USA...
CGGCGATCCGGGCCTGATCGGCGGTGACCACATCCATGATCACCCCGCCCTTCAGCATGTCAGCCATGCCCCGCTTCACCCGGCTGGTACCGGTCTGCGCGGCCGCGGTCGCGGGCGGGGCGGCGGAATTGGCGGAACTCGGGACTGGCACGGGTACCTCACTCGTTCGTCTGTGCAGCGTTGATCCCATGGTAGGCGCTGGCCGGGGCAGCCTGCCTCGCCCAGGTCAGCCCGTCAGATGGGGCATGTCGGCGCCCTGACCGGCCGCGCCGGCGCCGACCAGGGAGTCCTCGATCTCGAAGAACTCCGGCAGCGGGGCGCCCCCGGCCAGCCGCAGCAGCCGGGCCAGCGGCCGGTGCCGGGCGTCCCGGGTAGCGGCGACCGCGTCGTTGAAGAACTTCCTGGCCAGGAAGACCTGGTGGGCCGCGCTCTCGAGCTCGGTGAGCAGTTCCTCGGCTCCCTCGGTGCTGCCCAGCGAGGTCCGGAACCCGGGCTGGCCGAACACCGCGCGCAGCGCCCGGGTCAGGTCGCTCTCCGGCAGCTCCTGGTCGCTCTGGGCCGACCGGGCATCGTGTGCCGCCCCGGCCAGCAGCAGGCTGGTGGCCGGGTCGAGCAGGCCGGACGAGGCGAGCTCCAGCGCGACCGAGCTGCGCCGCAGCAGGGCCGCGTCCAGCGCGGCCCTGGCCGCCTCGAGGCGTGCGTGCAGCCGGTCGAGCCGGCCGGCCCGCCACGACACGTAGACGCCCATGATCGCGACCGCGGCCACCACCACGATCGTGTAAAGCACCGGCCCCCAGGTCACGGCGCCACCTCCACCCGGCCCGCGCCCGGCACCACGGCCTCGTAGACCCGCACCACGTCCCTGGCCACCACCGGCCAGTCGTAGGCGCGCACCGCCGCCGACGCCGCGGCCGACAGGGCGGCCCGCCGCTCCGGCTGGTCGAGCAGCCGGCCGGCCGCGGCGGCCAGCGCCGCCGGGTCCCCGTTCGGGAACAGCTCGCCCGCCTCGCCGCGCCGCAGTACCTGGCGGAACGCCTCCAGGTCGCTGGCGACGATCGGGGCGCCCGCGGCCATCGCCTCGGCCAGCACGATGCCGAAGCTCTCGCCGCCGGTGTTGGGGGCGCAGAAGACGTCGACCGAGTGGTAGACCCGGACCTTGTCCTCGTCGCTGACCTGGCCCAGCATCACGATCCGGTCCCGCAGCGCGGACGGCGTCTTGGCCAGGGCCTCATCGGCGTCGCCGTGACCGGCGACCAGCAGCCGCAGCCCCGGCCGCTGCCCGGCGAGCAACTCGAAGGCGCGCAGCAGGACGGCGAAGCCCTTGCGCGGCTCGTCCATGCGGCCAAGGAAGCCGAGCGCGCCGCCGGGGCCCGGCCAACCGGGCAGCGGGTCGGCCTTCTCGTACTTGCGCACCGGCACCCCGTTCGGGATCAGCACCGCGTCCCCGCCGAAGTGCTCGACCAGCGTGGTGCGCGCCGCCTCGGACACCGCGATCCGGCCGCTGATCTTCTCCAGCGCCGACTGCAGGATCGGCCCCGCGGCGTGCATCGCGCGCGATCGCGGTATCGCGGTGTGCACGGTGGCCACGATCGGCCCGTCCGCCACCCAGCAGGCCAGCAGGGACAGGCTCGGCGCGGCCGGCTCGTGCACGTGCAGCACGTCGAAGCCGCCCTCCCGCAGCCACCGGCGCACCCGGCTCGCGGACAGGAACCCGAACGCCAGCCGGGCAACCGACCCGTTGTAGGGAACCGGCACCGCGCGGCCGGCCGGGACCACGTACTTCGGCAGCGGCGCGTCGTCGTCGGCCGGGGAGATCACCGAGACCTGGTGGCCCAGGTCGATCAGCGCGTCGGCCAGGCCCCAGATGTGCTCCTGGACGCCGCCCGGCACGTCCCAGGTGTACGGGCAGACCAGGCCGACTCTCACGGGGGGCCCGCCCGCTCGACGTCCTGCGCCGCATCGATTGCCTCGGCCTTCGCGTCGGCCGCGGCCAGGCGCTCCGGGTCCAGGTCGGCGACGAAGACCCGCTGCAGCATGTGCCAGTCCGCCGGGTGCGCCCGGATGCCGGCCTCGAACGAGCGCGCGAGCGCCTGGGTCATCTGCGCCACTTTCTGTTTCCGGTCCCCCTCCGCAGGCACCGGGATCTCGTCCTCGACCTTAATTCCCCAGCGCTCGCCCTCGTACCACAAGATCGCCGGATAGAGCGCGGCCCCGGTCCGCTCGGCCAGCGCCGCCGAGCCGCTCATCATCCGCGCCTTCTCGCCGAAGAAGTCCACCTCGATGCCCGAGCCGGTGACGTCGCGGTCGGCGAGCAGGCAGACCAGCTTGCCCGCCCGCAGCCGCGCGGCCAGGATCCCGAACGCCCGCACCGTTCCCCCGCTGGCCGGCAGCACCTCCATGCCGAGCCCTTCGCGGAACGCCGCGAACTTGTCGTAGAGCGCCTCGGGCTTGAGCCGCTCCATGACGGTGGTGAACGGGGCGCCCTGGGCGACGATGAACGCGGCCGCGTGGTCCCAGTTGCCCATGTGCGAGAGCGCGAAGATCACCCCGCGGCCCCTGGCCAGGCAGTCGAGCGCGTCCTGCAGGTGCCCTTCGACGTAGCTGTTCCCGGTCACGCGCTCGGCCGGCGTCACCGGGAGCCGGAACACCTCCAGCCAGTACCGGGCGTAGGAGCGCATCGACTCCCGGGACAGCGCGCGCAGCTGCGCGCCGGTGGCGTCCGGGCCGAGCACCCGGCGCAGGTTCCCCTCCAGCACCTGGATGTGCGGGCCCTGGCGCCGCCAGGCGATGTCGGCCACGAACTCGAACGCCCACCTGGCCGCGGGCTCGGGCAGCCGGCACACCACCGACCAGCCAAGGCCGTACCCGGCCGACACCAGCCGGTCCTTCAATCCGGACATTCGCCACCTCTCCGCGACGCGGCGGCGGCCGCCGCCCGGTGCACGGCCAGGACCCGCTGCCCGAACGTGAACGTGCTCGCCGCGGCCAGCAGCCACAGGCCTATGGCGAGTACATACGGTACGCCGAGCCCGGACAGTCCCGAGGCAACGAGGGCGATCAGCATCCGCTCCGAGCGCTCGGCCAGGCCGACGTCGCAGCGCAGCCCGAGGCCCTCGGCGCGCGCCTTGGCGTACGACACCAGGGCGCCGCTCACCAGGCAGTACACGGCGACCCCGGCGAGCAGCCTGCTGTGCCCGCCGAGCACGAACCAGGCGGCGAGCCCGGCGAAAACCGCGGCGTCGGCCACCCGGTCGAGCGTGGAATCCAGGAATGCCCCGAAGGTGCCGGTCGTCCCCTTGACCCTGGCCAGCGCCCCGTCCAGCATGTCGGCCATAACGAAAAACCAGCAGACCAGGGTGCCGGCGAACAGGTGACCGGTCGGGAAAAGCGAGAGCGCGCCCGCGGCCACGCCGACGGTGCCCGTGATCGTGATCGCGTTGGGCGTAATCGGGGTGCGCGCCAGCGCCCCGGCGACCGGTGCCGTCAGCCGGGCGAAGAGGGGGCGCAGCGTGTTGAGCATGGCCGTCTGATCCTACTTGCGGGCCGGATTCCTTCCGCCCCGGCGCCCGCGGGCGGGCCACGACAGTCCGGGCGATTCCGGCGCAGGGCTTGTGATCCGCAACCGGCAGGTAAAGGCTGGTCGTGCAGCAGCCGAACACAGCTAGCCAGGAGGCGATCGGATGGCGGAGAAGACGGGCACATCTGGAGCCGCGGGCAGGGCACCCGTGGCCGGCCAGCCCGATGACGTGCGCAACGTTGTGCTTGTCGGCCACTCCGGCGCGGGGAAGACGACCCTGATCGAGGCCCTGCTCGTCAGCACGGGGACGATCCAGCGCGCCGGCCGGGTGGAGGACGGGTCGACCGTGAGCGACTTCGACGAGGTCGAGGTGCGGCAGGGGCGCTCGGTCAACCTGACGCTGGCGCCGCTGATGCACGGCGGGGTGAAAGTTAACCTGCTGGACACGCCCGGTTACGCCGACTTCACCGGGGACCTGCGGGCCGGCCTGCGTGCCGCGGACGCCGCCCTGTTCACGGTCTCGGCCGCCGAGGGCGTGGACGGCCTGACCAAGATGCTCTGGGAGGAGTGCGCCGCTGTCGGCACGCCGCGGGCCGTCGTCATCACCAAGATCGACCACCAGCGCGGGGACTTCGCCGAGGCCCTGGCCGCCTGCCGGGAGGCCTTCGGCGACTCGGTCGCGCCGCTGTACCTGCCGGTTACCGACGGGCAGGGGGGCATCCGCGGGCTGATCGGGCTGCTGTCCGAGCGCTTCTTCGACTACTCGGGCGGCTCCCGCGAGGAGCGCGACCCCGAGCCCGCCGATACCGGCCGGATGGAGGAGGCGCGCAGCGCGCTGATCGAGGCGATCATCCAGGAGAGCGAGGATGAGACCCTCATGGACCGGTACCTGTCCGGCGAGGCGATCGACGCCAAGGTCCTGATCGAAGACCTGGAGAAGGCGGTCGCGCAGGGCAGCTTCTACCCGGTCCTGGCCGCCGCGGCGCCGCACGGCATCGGCATGCCCGAGCTGCTCGAGGTGATGACGCAGGCGTTCCCCTCTCCCGCCGAGCACCCGCTGCCGCCCGTGACCACGCCGGACGGCAAGCCGGTCAGCGGCCTGAAGCCCGACCCGGCCGGGCCGCTGCTCGCCGAGGTCGTGAAGACCACCTCGGACCCGTACGTGGGCCGGATCAGCCTGGTCCGGGTGTTCTCCGGCACGCTGCGGCCCGACGCCACCGTGCACGTGTCCGGGCACGGCCGGGCCGAGCGCGGGCACGCCGACCACGACCAGGACGAGCGGGTCGGCGCCCTGACCTCGCCGCTCGGCAAGCAGCAGCGCACGATCGCCCAGTGCGTGGCCGGGGACATCTGCGCGGTGGCCAAGCTGGGCAGCGCGGAGACCGGCGACACGCTGTCGGACAAGGACAACCCGCTGCTGATGGAGCCCTGGTCCAGCCCGGAGCCGCTGCTGCCCGTGGCCATCACGGCCAAGTCCAAGGCCGACGAGGACAAGATGTCCCAGGCGCTGGCCCGGCTGGTGGCCGAGGACCCGACGCTGCGCCTGGAGATGAACTCCGAGACCCGCCAGCTGGTGCTCTGGACCATGGGCGAAGCCCACGTCGACCTGCTGCTCGACCGCCTGTCCAGCCGCTACGGGGTGGCGGTGGAGACCACCGGGCTGCGAGTGCCGCTGCGCGAGACGGTCGCGGGCAAGGCCCAGGGCCTGGGCCGCAACGTCAAGCAGACCGGCGGGCACGGCGAGTTCGGCATCGTCCACCTCGAGGTCGAGCCGGTGCCCTCCGGCGGCGGACTGGAGTTCGTGGACAAGATCGTCGGCGGCGTGGTGCCGCGGCAGTTCATCCCGTCGGTGGAGAAGGGCGTGCGCGCCCAGATGGAGCAGGGCGTGCTGGCCGGCTACCCGATGGTCGACATCCGGGTCACACTGTTCGACGGCAAGGCGCACTCGGTGGACTCCTCGGACATGGCGTTCCAGAAGGCCGGGCGGGCCGGCCTGCGGGACGCGGCCGAGAAGGCCGGGGTGCTGATGCTCGAGCCGGTCGACGAGCTGTCGGTGCTGGTGCCCGACGCCTACGTGGGCGCGGTCATGTCCGACCTGTCATCGCGCCGGGGCCGCGTGCTCGGCACCGAGCCGGTCCCCGGGGGCCGGACCCTGGTCAAGGCGGAGGTACCGCAGCTGGAGATCACCCGTTACGCGATCGACCTGCGCTCGATGTCCCAGGGCACCGGCTCGTTCACGCGCTCCTACCTGCGCTACGAGCCGCTGCCGTCGCACCTGGCGGAGAAGGTGGTGACCGCCTCGAAGGAGGGCTGAGCCACCGCTGCGCAGGGCCGCGCCGCGCGGCGGCGCGGCGTCACCGGCCGGGCCATGCCTCGGCGAGCATCGCCCGCGTGTCGGCCAGAAGCTGGGGCAGCACCCGGGTCTGGCCGACCACGGGCATGAAGTTGGTGTCGCCGCCCCAGCGCGGCACCACGTGCTGGTGCAGGTGCGCGGCGATGCCCGCCCCGGCCACCCCGCCCATGTTCATGCCGATGTTGAAGCCCTGGGCGCCGGACGCGGTGCGCAGCGCGGTCATCGCGAGCTTGGTGTGGTGACCCAGTTCGGCGGTCTCCGGCAGGTCAAGCTCGGTGTAGTCGGCCACGTGCCGGAACGGGACCACCATCAGGTGGCCTGCGTTGTAGGGGTACTTGTTGAGCACCGTGTAGACCAAGCCGCCGCGGGCGACGATGAGCCCGTCGGCGTCGGACATCCGGGGAATCCGGCAGAACGGGCAGCCGTCGCCGCCGTCGGTGCCCTCCGGCTTGCCCTCGCCCTTGATGTACGCCATCCGGTGCGGCATCCACAGCCGCTGGAACGCGTCCGGGATCCCTACCCCGTCCTGGGGTGCGTGTGAGGCGGCTGGTGGCATGGATGCAGCATAGGGCGCGCCGGCCGGCCCTCCTTCCGGCACCGTCGGCGGGCCCGGGTCACGGACCGCCCGAGCCGGATGCCGTTGGGCTGACGGCCGGCGGCCGCCCGGTGCCGGCGGTGCCGGACCTGGCCGCAACGCCGCCTGCCGGGCTGCCCGGTGTGGCGCCCGTGCCCGTCCCCGGGTCGGTCGTCGGGGTCTGCACCGGAGCCGGCGACAGGCTGGGGCTGGGGCTCGGGCTCGGCGACGGACTCGGGCTCGGCGATGCGCTCGGGCTGGGGCTGGGCGACGAACCCGACGACGACGGGCTCGGGCTCGGCGACGGACTCGGGCTCGGCGACGCGCTCGGGCTCGGGCTCGGGCTCGGCGACGGGCTCACGCAGGGAACCGGGGGCTCGCTGGCCGAGTCGCTCGCGCTGGCCGGGGCAACGTGGCCGGCCTGCGCGCTCGCGCCGGGCGACGGCGCGGGGCTGGCCGACGGGCTCGGGCCGGGCGTCGCACCCGGGGTGCCGGACGTGCCCGAGGCGGGCCCGGGCAGACTCGCCGAGGGCGTCGGGCAACTGGCGGGCTGCCCATGCGAGGGCTGGCCGGGTCCGGGGACGCCGCCGTTGCCGGACGCGCCGCCCGGGCCGTGGGCGGCGCCGCCGCCCGCGGCGTGGCCGCTCGAGGTCGCGGACGCGCCGCCGCCGCCCTCGATGATCCCGATCAGCGTGGCCGCCTGCGAGACGTCCTGCCGCGGCCCGGGCAGCGCGAGAACGGTCACCACCGCGGCCAGGATCACCGCGCCGGCCGCCACGATCACCGGGCGGCGCGCCGCCAGGCCGGCCCGCCCCGGGCCGGTCAGGCCGGACCAGGCCGCCTCCAGCCTCGCCAACGGCACCGGGCGCGGCAGCCGGATCACGTCGGACCAGGCCGCCCGCAGCCGGGTCAGCGGCGCCGGGCGCAGCGGCCGGGTCAGGCCGGACCAGACCGCCCGCAGCCAGGCCAGCAGCGCCGCAAGCGGCGGCGTCCGGCCGGACCAGAACCCCCGCAGCCAGGCGACGGCGGCCGGGCGCGGCCGGTTCAGCCGTGCCCGGATCCGCTCCAGGCCGTCGCCGGCGGGCTCGATCGGGTCGGCTGCCTCGTGCAGCGCCCGCCGCAGCACCTCCTCGTGGTCAAACTCCTGCGAGTTCACGCCCGGGCTTCCAGCATGGCGCGAAGCGATGACAGCGCGCGGGCGGTATGACCGCTGACAGCGCTCGCGCTGATGCCTATCACCGACGCGATGTCCGCCGGTGACATGTCCGCGTAGAACCGCAGCACAAGCACCTCCCGCTGCCTTAAGGGAAGCGTATGCAACGCGGCGACCATCGCGGAATGCTCGAGCAGGGCCATCGCGTCCTGTTCCGCACTCGGCGCGTCCGGCAGCGACTGCGGCGCGACCCGGTCCGCGACCGCCCGGTGCCGCAGCACCGACCGGGACCGGTTGACCACCGAGCGCCGCAGGTAGGAAAGGGCCTGGTCGGGCTCCCGGAGCCTGCGCCACACGCCGTGCATCGCCACGAACGAGTCCTGAACGACCTCCTCGGCCGTGGCCCGATCCCGGACCAGCAGCGCCGCGAGGCCGATCAGCGCCCGGTAGTGCGCCGCGTACAGCGCGGTCACGGCCGCGTCCGCGTCCAGGGCGCCCGGCACCGTGCCCGCTGCGCCGCGGGCGGTCACCTGTCCGGTCAGCCGGGCGGCCGACTCCGCCATGTCGCCCGACTCAGCCGCCGTCATCGCTGATCCCGCCGATCCGTCATCGGCGTGCCCCCTACCCCTCGGCCACTCTGCCCCGTATTGCCTACCCTTATCCCAAGCTGGGCTCGCGGTCTAGGGGTCCTTCGTCCCTCGGCGGGCAGATCATCAGATCTGACGGCGCTGCGCCACGTCCGTGACGATCTCCTCGATCGCCTCGTCGATCGGAACGCCGTTCTTCTGCTCGCCGCTGCGGTAGCGGAACGAGACCGCCCCCGCCGCGACGTCGTCGTCGCCGGCCAGCAGCATGTACGGCACCTTCTGCCGCTGCGCCTGCCGGATCTTCTTCTGCATGCGGTCGTCGGAGGTGTCCACCTCGACCCTGATCCCGCGACTGCGCAGCCGGGCCGCGACGTCCTCCAGGTACGGCACGTGCGCGTCGGCGATCGGGATCCCGGTCACCTGGACCGGCGCCAGCCACGGCGGGAACGCGCCGGCGTAGTGCTCGAGCAGGATCCCGAAGAACCGCTCGATGGACCCGAACAGCGCCCGGTGGATCATGTAGGGCCGCTGCCTGGTCCCGTCCGCGGCCTGGTACTCGATCCCGAACCGGCCGGGCTCCTGGAAGTCCACCTGCAGGGTGGACAGCTGCCAGCGCCGGCCGATCGCGTCCCGGACGTGCACGTCGATCTTGGGGGCGTAGAACGCGCCCTCGCCCTCGGCGATCACGTACGGCAGGCCGGACGTGTCCAGCGCGTGCTTCAGCGCCGCCTCGGCCCGGTCCCACTCGGCGATCTCGCCCACGAACTTCTCCGGCCGGGTGGACAGCTCGGCCTCGAACTCGGTCAGCCCGAAGTCGCGCAGCAGGCCCACCACGAACGCCAGCAGCGACGCCAGCTCGTCGGCGAGCTGCTCGGGCAGGCAGAAGATGTGCGCGTCGTCCTGGGTGAAGCCGCGGGCCCGGGTCAGGCCGTGCACCACACCAGACTTCTCGTACCGGTACACGGTGCCGAACTCGAACAGCCGCAGCGGCAGCTCGCGGTAGGAGCGCCCGCGCGAGGAGTAGATCAGGATGTGCATCGGGCAGTTCATCGGCTTGGGGTAGTACTTCGCGCCCTCCAGCTCCATCGGCGGGTACATGCCCTCGGCGTACCACTCCAGGTGCCCGGAGGTGACGAACAGGTCGGACTTGGTGATGTGCGGGGTATTGACGAACTCGTAGCCGGCCTCCACGTGCCGCTGCCGCGAGTAGTCCTCGAGGACCCGGCGGATGATCCCGCCCTTGGGGTGGAACACCGGAAGCCCGCTGCCGATCTCGGCCGGGAACGAGAACAGGTCAAGCTCGGCGCCGAGCCGCCGGTGATCGCGCCGCTCCGCCTCGGCCAGCATCGTGAGGTAGTCGTCCTGCTGCTCGCGCGACGGCCACGCGGTGCCGTAGATCCGCTGCAGCTGCGGGTTCTTCTCGCTGCCCCGCCAGTACGCGCCGCCGCTGCGCATCAGCTTGAACGCGGGGATGAACCGGGTGCTCGGCAGGTGCGGGCCGCGGCACAGGTCCTTCCACCGCAGCTCGCCGGTGGCCCGGTCGAGGTTGTCGTAGATGGTCAGCTCGCCGCCGCCGACCTCCACCGATTCCTCGGCGCTTACCTCGGACGGCGCGGTCGTCGCCCCGGCGTGCCCGGCCCGGCCGCCCTTGAGCCCGATCAGCTCCAGCTTGTACGGCTCGCCGGCCAGCTCGGCCCGGGCCTGCTCGTCGGTGACCGGCCGGCGCGAGAACAGCTGGCCCTGCTTGACCAGCTGCCGCATCTTGCCCTCGATCGACTTCAGGTCCTCGGGGCCGAACGCCTGGTCCACCCCGAAGTCGTAGTAGAAGCCGTTCTCGATCGGCGGGCCGATCCCGAGCCTGGCCTCGGGGAACAGGTCCTGCACCGCCTGGGCCATCACGTGCGCGGTCGAGTGGCGCAGGATGTTCAGCCCGTCGGGGCTGCCCAGCTCGACCGGCTCCACCGAGTCGCCCTCGGCCAGGGAGCAGGCCAGGTCGCGGAGCTCCCCGTTGATCCGCGCGGCGACCACGGCCGAACCCCGGGCCGGAGCGTTCGGGATCTGCGAAGGGGTTTCCCCGGAGACGCCGAGGGCCTGGCCCGCCGTCGTGCCCGCTTCCACCACGTGCTCGCGTCCGGCGAGGGTGATCTGAAGCTTGTCGGCTGACACGGCTGGCTCCCGTCGTTAGGCATGGGTGACGACCCTGTGCCCCGATGTTATCGATGGCCGCGCGCGCCGGCGGTGCCTGAGGTCATCCGGCGACGGTGACCAGGCTCCCGTAGGTCAGGTACGGATACGACTGCTCGGCCTGGGCATACGGCAGCTCGACGCAGCCCAGGCTCTGCGGGAAGCCGTAGGACGCCCGCGGGTAGTAGTGCACCGCGTCGCTGCCGTTGAAGTACGACACCCACGAGACCGGGTCGGCGTACTTCTTGCCGTCCGGGTTGGTGCCGCGCATGATCTGGTGCTGGTACTTCAGGTACACCGGGTAGGTGCCCAGGGCCGTGGACCGTCCGGGGATCCCGGTGTTGGCCAGGGTGCTCTCCACCTCCTGGCCGTCGTGCCAGATCGTCAGCGTCTCCGGGCTGCCCTCGCTGACATAGGCGTAGGTGTAGCCGTTCGGGTTGTCCTGGCCCTTGGCCACCGCGGCCAGCAGCGCGTGCCACACCTCGGGGCCGGCCACGCCGTCCATGGCCAGGCCCTGGTTGCTCTCGAACGCCATCACCGCGCCCTGCAGGATGCTGCCGGCCTGGCCGGGCTGCCACATGCTCTGCAGCGCCTCGGGCCACCCGGACGACTTCCAGCTGAAGGTACCGGCCGGCGGGTCGTATGCGGCGCTGATCTGGGCGTTGGCGTCGGTGGCCGGAACCGGGCTGCCGCCGGCCGCCGGGCTCCAGCCCACCGGCAGGTAGCCGAGCTGAGCGAGCAGCTGCTCCAGCCGCATGGTGCTGAAGCCGCCGGTCCAGAAGTGGCTGACGAACGGCGTGGTGAGCAGCCCGCCGGCGGTCGTCCGGACGCCGGACGGGCCGCCCGGGACCGACACCTTGACGCGGGTGTCCTGGGTGAAGCCCTGGGCGGGGACGAACTGCACGGTCGTGGGCGTGACCCGCTGCCAGCTGCCCGCGATCGCGGGGGTCACCCTGGGCATGGCCGAATCGGCGGCGAGCGGCAGGGAGAACACCACGCGGATCGAGTTCGCGCCGTTGACGTGCAGGGTGTGGTCAGCGGGTGTGACCGAAACCACGGTCTCCGGCTTGGCGGCAGAGGCGACGTGCGAGTGCTTGCCCGCGCTCTGATGCGCCGTCGCGCCGTTGGTCGCGCCCTGCGCGGTGTCGCGGCTCAGGGTGAACCAGGCGCCTCCGCCGATGAGCGCCAGGATGACCGCCGCCAGCGCCACTATCCGTCCGCGGAGTGGACCGAGTCCGGACAATCTGTCGACCCCCTAAGCTTGCGCTGCCCGGCAGGCCCACGGGCGGACTGCAAGCTGATGTATACCAGCTGATGCCGATGTGCGGCGCAGACTTCGGGGGCCTGAGACACGTACGTAATGAACATGTGCTCAACGTTGCGCGCGGGGCTGGTTGTTCCCGGGCATGCGCGCGCCGGCCCGGCACCCGCGACGGGTGCCGGGCCGGCGGCGGCGGTCGTGCGCGGTCAGCCGGTGACGTTCACCAGGCTGCCGTAGGTGAGGATCGGATACGCCTCCTGAGCTGCGGTGTAAGGCAGCTCGACGCAGCCCAGGCTCTGCTGGAACCCGTAGGATCCGCGGGCGAAGTAGTGCACCGCGTCGCCCCCGTTGAAGTACGACACGTACTGGACCGGGTCGGAGTAGTGGCTGCCGTCCGGGTTGGTGCCCGACATGATCGTGTTGAGGAACTTCTGGTAGACCGGGAAGGTCCCGTTGGCGGTCGGGGCGGACGGTATGCCGGTGTTCGCCGCGCTCTGCAGCACGACCTGGCCGTCGTGGTAGATCGTGAGCGTTTCCGGGTCGTTCTGGTCGGCGACCGCGTAGGTGTAGCCGTTGACGTTGTTCTGGCCGGAGGCCACGGCCTTGAACAGCTGGCTCCACAGGGCCGGGCTGACGCTGCCGTCGGTGTTCATGTTGTGCTCGGACTGGAACGCGATCACCGCGCCCTTGAGGATCACGTTCCAGTGGTCGGGCGTCCACTGGTCGTACAGCGAGGCCGGGTAGCCCTGTGCCCAGGTGAAGATGCCCGACGGCGGGCTGTAGGCGAGCGTCTCCTGCGCGGCCAGGCCGGTGCTGGTGGAGTCGAACTGGCTGGCGACGTTCATGCCCAGGTCGGGCAGCTGCCAGGTGGCCGGCAGGTAGCCGAGCTCGCCGAGCAGCTCGGCCAGCCGCAGCGTCGAGTAGGTCCCCGTGGTGAAGGCCGCGGTCTTGGCGGCGGACAGCTGGTGCCCGGCCTTCGACTGCACGCCGGACGGGATCGTCACCGTGACCCTGGTCGACGGCGCGAACGGCATGGCCGGGGTGAACACCGCCGCGTCGCCGACGATGCGCCAGCCCCCCTTGACGTCCGGGGTGAGGGCGGGCATCGGCGAGCCAGCGGACAGCGGCGCCGAGAACGTGACGGTGACCGGCTGGCCGCCGTCCGCCTGCGCGCCGGAGGGCGTGACCGACATCACCCGGAACGGACCGGGCAGGGTGACCGCGCCGCTGGTCAGCGGCGCGTTGGGCGGGGTGCTGCCGCCGGACGTCAGCTTGTATATGCCGAAACCCGCGAGGATCGCGACGATGGCCGTGACGGCCACGATCACCCGCGACCTCGGCTGGCCGCCTCCCACGCCGAACCTGGCGCCCCGGGCCGCCACCTGCCTGCCGAGTCGTCCCGCTGCTTGCACCGCGTGCTCCCCCATAATCGCTCTTTTTACAGTTACTTAGCGTCACGGTGCGTACCCGGGGCGAATCCTCATAACCTGCGGATGGCGTAAACGAAAGGTAACGCCCTGCCATATCGGCCGATCGGAGCCAACGTCCCGCGGCGTCCGGCACCGTCCGTCCCGCCGCCCCCGCCGCCCCGCCGCCCGCCGCCCCGCCGGCCACCGGCCCGGCTCCCCCACGCTCGGCCTGGTCGGCCCCGCCGTGACGCGCGGGATCAGCTAACGGGGAGGATCCTCAGTCGTATTGACCGAAAATCCTCCCCGCTAAGGGACCGGCGCACTCTGAGAGGATGCGGGGGTGACCGCCGAGCCGGCCGCTGCCGCGGCGGAGTCGTTCGTGCGCTCGGCGTGCGCGCTCGGCCCGGTGCCGGCCGTGCCCGAGATCCGGCTGTACCTGGCCGCCGACGCGATCGGGCTGTGGCAGCGGGCCGAGGACGACCACGGCGCCGGGCAGCCGCCGCCGTTCTGGGCGTTCGCATGGCCGGGCGGGCAGGCCCTGGCCCGCTACGTGCTCGACCACGCCGCCCTGGTTGCCGGGCGCACCGTGCTCGACGTCGGCTCCGGCTCCGGCCTGGTCGCGATCACGGCCGCGCTGGCCGGGGCGGCCGACGTGCGGGCCAGCGAGATCGATCCGTTCGCCGCGGCCGCAATCCGGCTCAACGCCGCGGCGAACGGCGTGCCGCCGCCCCGCCCGGCCGGCGACGTGCTCGACGGCGACGGCGGGGGCGCTGCGGTGGTGCTGGCCGGCGACGTCTGGTACTCCTGGCCGCTGGCCGAGCGCGTGCTCGGGTTCATCGAGCGGGCCCGGGCCCGCGGCGCGATCGTGCTCACGGGCGACATCGGCCGGGCGTTCCTGCCACGGGAGCGGTTCCGGGAGCTTGACGCGCGGGACGTCCCGGTGCTGGCCGGCCTGGAGGACGCGAGCGTCAAGCGGGCGATGGTCTGGACCCCGGCCTGGTGAGCCGTGTTTGGGTCATGCTGTGGGCATGAGCGACGACATCACCCCGTTTCGCATCGCGGTTCCCGAGGCCGACCTGGACGACCTGCGAGAGCGGCTGCGGCGCACCCGCTGGCCCGAGGCCGAGACCGTGGACGACTGGTCCCAGGGCATCCCGCTGGCGTACGCGCGCAGGCTGTGCGAGTACTGGCTGGAGCGGTATGACTGGCGGGCGTCCGAGGCCCGGCTGAACCGCTTCCCGCAGTTCCTGACCCCGGTGGACGGGCTGGGCATCCACTTCATCCACGCCCGCTCGCCGCACCCGGGCGCGCTGCCGCTGGTGATCACCCACGGCTGGCCCGGCTCGGTCGTCGAGTTCCACAAGGTCATCGAGCCGCTGGCGGACCCGGTCGCGTTCGGCGGCGACGCCGCCGACGCGTTCCACGTGGTGTGCCCGACGCTGCCCGGCTACGGCTTCAGCGGCAAGCCGGAGCGCACCGGGTGGGACGTCCACCGCGTCGCCGCCGCCTGGGACCAGCTGATGGCCCGGCTGGGCTACGAGCGGTACGCGGCGCAGGGCGGCGACTGGGGGTCCCAGGTGACGACCGCGCTCGGCATGAACCACGCCGACCACCTGATCGGCATCCACCTGAACATGGTGATCGCCTTCCCGGACCCGGCGGATATGGACAACCTCACCGAGCGCGAACAGGCCGCGATGGCATCGGTCGACCATTACGGCAGCTGGGATTCGGGCTACTCCAAGGAGCAGTCGACGCGCCCGCAGACCGTCGGCTACGGGCTGGTCGATTCGCCGGCCGGGCTGTGCGCCTGGATCGCGGAGAAGTTCTGGGCCTGGACCGACTGCGACGGCGACCCGGCCAACGTGCTGACCTTCGACGAGATGCTCGACAACGTGATGTTCTACTGGCTGACCGGCGCCGGGGCCTCGTCGGCCCGGCTCTACTGGGAGAGCTTCCGCCGGCCGGCGCTCGGGCCGGTCGCGGCGCCGACGGGCTGCTCGATCTTCCCCAAGGAGATCTTCCGGCCGTCGCGGCGCTGGGCGGAGAAGATGTTCACCTCGCTGCACTACTGGAACGAGCCGGACATCGGAGGTCACTTCGCCGCGTTCGAGCAGCCGGAGATATTGGTCGACGAGGTGCGGGCCAGCTTCCGGCCGCTGCGCTGACCGCTGGCGGCGGACGGGAGACCGGAGGCAGACAGGCTCACAGGCCGCCGCGTTACGCTCTTTGCATAGAACTCGGGGGGAGGTGGCGGTGATGGCAACCCCGGGAGATGAGATAGCAGCGGGGGCGGGAGACCGCGGTCATCTACGGGCTTCGCACGCCGACCGGGACCGGGTGATTGGCACCCTGAAGGCCGCTTTCGTGCAGGGCATGCTGACCAAGGACGAGTTTGACCTGCGCGTGGGCCAGACGCTGGCGTCGCGGACGTATGCGGACCTGGCCGCCCTCACCGCCGATCTGCCCTCCGGGCCGGTCACGGCAAAACCGCCGCGGCCCGCCTGGGCACGGCACGGGCAGCCGGTTCTGCGGCCCGGCCGGGTGCTCGCGGTGGCCTCCGGACTGTACGCGGGCGCGTGGGGATACGAGTTGCTCCTGTCTCCGGGTTGGGGCGATGGCTCCTGGGCCCCCGCGCTGCTCTTCCAGGGCCTAGTCGTCTACCTGGGCATCTTGCTGGTTTGCGTGGGAGCGATCCTCGCCAGCCGCCAGGGCAAGCGTTCCGGCGGGCAGCCGCCGCGGGGGCACGGGACGCGCGGGCCGCAGTCCCGGCGGCTGCCTCGCGCCGACCCGGGTACGAAGACGCCCGTCGCCGATCCCCGTCACCGGCCTACCGCGGAGGCCGTGCGAACGCGCCGTTCGCGCTCCTCGCCTTTCGTGCCCGGGACGGGCAGTGCGCGGTCCGGGCCATGCGCGACCGCCTGAAGGCTCACTAAGCGACGCTGACGTGCAAGAACTGGGTGGGCGATACTGGGATCGAACCAGTGACCTCCTCGGTGTGAACGAGGCGCTCTCCCGCTGAGCCAATCGCCCGGGCCCGCGCCGGATCCCGGCTGTCAGGGCGAATCACAGACTAGCGCACCCGGGGCCTCCCGCGTCGCCGCCGTCCGTCGGCAGCGCTCCGGCCCCCGGCCGCCCGCACCGCTCCGTGCGCCCGGCCGCCGTCTGCCCGGACCGCCCCGTCGCCTTCCGCGCCGTGACCTGGGCACTCTTCATAGCCCAGCGCATCCCTTGCCCGAGCCGGGGTCCCGACACGCCCGGATCCGCTAACGCCCGGATCTCTTCAACGGATGTACACGTAGGTGGCCGCTCACCCCCATGCACGGAGGTACGACCATGGCGCAGAAACCTGCCGGGACGTCGCTTCCCGGCCGTCCCCCGACATCGCGGAGCCCTGCTGCCGGACCCGCCGCGCGGCGCGCGAGACCGGGCCTCGCGTACGGGCGCGAAATCCTTCATCTGCGGCGCTAGCGCGGCGCTAGCGCGCATTCTGGTAGTCACTATCCGATTCACCGCCGGAACCGCGGTCAGGAAATAGTCATATATCGGATATACCAGTATCAGCCGGCGCTACTGCACATGCAGAACTGTTGTGCTTACAGGCATCTAAGACAGCCGAAGGAGGCCGGGACCCTCATCCGTGCGCAAAGTTCTCGGCTGATGGCCTCCGGCCGAGATAGACTTTCCACCCCGGTGAGACGAAGGTCACACTGCGTTGTGCCAGGTCATGGGATGACGGAGAGTTCACAACGGTGTTTTATTTCCGGAAGTGTTTGACCAGGTCACAGTCGTTTTGTTGTTCAGTGACCGAGGTTACGAGTGGCCCGAAACGCGGAATCTTACTGAAGCGATTGGCGATTCCGCGGTACCCGAACGTCATAAGTGAAGGGGCCGCTCAGTCTTTATGAAGCCCGGCATTCCGGGACACGACAAGGCAAAGGCATGACTGAATGATGAACACCGGCGCCACCGTCTCCGCTGAACTCGGCCTCAGCCTTGTGGTTCCCGAGCACGGGGCTGTTCCGCTGGTTGCCAGCCTCTGCTACAGCGCCGCCGACCCGTATGCGATCCGGATGGCTTTCCACGTCGGCACCGAGGATCCCGTCGAGTGGATCTTCTCGCGGGACCTGCTGTCGGCGGGCCTGGCCGGCCCGGCGGGCGAGGGCGACGTTCAGGTCTGGCCCGGCGAGGATCACGGTATCGGCGTCCTGAACATTGCGCTTTCGTCCCCATTCGGCCAGGCGCACTTCGAGGCGCCAATGATCTCGATCGCCGACTTCCTGAACAGGACGTTTGGCCTAATTGGCGCCGGGTGCGAGAGCGACTTCATCAACATCGACAGCGAACTCGACGAACTTCTCTGGCGCGCTTAAAAGCCCAGGAAAGGCCAAGGCCGATTCTAAGCGGCACAGGGGCACCTTTCGACAAATCCCGGCCGCAGCCGACACAGTCCGAAGGTTCGGACCTTTTAACCGATCAGCGGACTCGGCTCACGGATCGGGCGACTCGGCCGCCCGCATGGCGAACACTTCGGCCGCCTTTCGGGTGATCGGGCCTGGCGCCGCCGGCAGAAGGCGGCCATCCACGTTGCGGATCGGCTGCACGTCCCTGGTGGTCCCGGTCAGGAACGCCTCGTCCGCCTCGGCCAGCGCCGAGAGCGGCAGGTCCTGCTCGGTTGCGCCGGACCACTCGATCACCAGGCCGCGGGTGACGCCGGCCAGGCAGCCGGACGACAGCGGCGGGGTGAGCAGCCGGCCGGCGGACACCACGAACACGTTCGTCCCGGTGCCCTCACACAGGTTGCCGGCGGTGTTCGGGAAGATAGCCTCGCTTCCGCCGTGCTCCCCGGCGTAGGCGAGCGCCCGCACGTTCTCCCCGTAAGAGGTGGTCTTCAGCCCGGACAGGGCGCCGTGCTCGTTGCGCGCCCACGGCACCGTGGTCACGTCGACCGAGGGCGCCGGCGGCTTCATGTCACCGAGCGCCACGATCGCGGTCAGCGGGGAGCCGCCGCGCTCGGACCCGAGCGGCGCGATGCCGCCGGTCACCGTGACCCGCATCCGCGCCAGGGTCACCGGCCCGGACGCCTCGATGACCGCCAGCGCGCCGGCCCGGATCGCGTCGAGGTCGGGCGCGGCCAGGCCGAGGCCGGCCGCCGACCGGCCCAGCCGGGCCAGGTGCCTGCTCAGCGCGAACGGCACGCCGTTCGCGACCTTGATCGTCTCGAAGACCCCGTCGCCGGTCACCAGACCGTGATCGAAAACCGAGATCCTTGCCTCATCGTCGGGGACCAGCGCCCCGTTCATCCATACGGCCACGGAGATGACGCTAGCGCAGCCCGCCGCACCTGGCGGCCGCCGCCGCGCAGATTTCCGGGAGCAGGGCGTCCACCGCCGATATCTGTGCGGCCACCTCGCGATCCACGTCCATCCGGTCCACGTGCGCCCGGACCGCCGCGTGCGCCGCGGCCGACGCCGCGCTGGGCGGGGCGATATCGGACCGAAGGTCGATGCCCTGCGCCGCGCAGAGGATCTCCACGGCCAGGCAGGTGCGGACGTTGGCGGCCACGTCGCGCAGCTTGCGCACCGCGGTCCAGCCCATGGACACGTGGTCCTCCTGCTTGCCCGACGTGGGGATCGTGTCGACGCTGGCCGGGTGGGCCAGCACCTTGTTCTCGCTGACCAGCGACGCCGCGGTGTACTGGGCGAGCATGTAGCCGGAGTTGGTGCCCGCGTCCGGGGCCAGGAACGGGGGCAGGCCGCGGGAGAACGCCGGGTCCAGCATCCGGTCCACCCGCCGCTCGCTGATGCTGGCCAGCTCAGCCAGCGCCATGGCCAGCATGTCGGCCGCGAACGCCAGCGGCTCGCCGTGGAAGTTCCCGGTGATCATCACCTCGCCGTCGTCGGCGATTACCGGGTTGTCCACCACCGAGCCGAGCTCGATCTCGATGACCCGGCCGGCGAAGCCGAGCACGTCGCGCACGGCCCCGTGCACCTGCGGCGCGCAGCGCAGGCAGTAGGCGTCCTGCACGGCGTGACGGCTGGTACGGTGGCTGGCCATCAGCGGCGACCCGCGCAGCAGCGCGCGCAGGTTGGCGGCGCTGTCCAGCTGTCCGGGGTGCGGCCGCAGCGCCTGCACCCGCTGGTCGTAGGGGCGGTCGTGGCCGAGCAGCGCCTCCACCGACAGCGCGCAGGCCACATCGGCCACCTGCACAAGCAGCCCGGCCTCGTGCACCGAGAACGCGAGCAGCGCCTGCATCGGCTCCGTCCCGTTGACCAGCGACAGCCCCTCCTTCGGGGCCAGGCGCAGGGGCTCGATCCCGTGCTCGGCCAGGACCTCCGCGGCCGGGCGGCCCCGCGGCCCGTCGCCCGGCCCGCGCAGCCGCCCCCCGCCGATCAGCGGCTGGGCCAGGTGGGCGAGCTGGGCCAGGTCGCCGGAGGCGCCCACGGAGCCCTTGCCCGGGATGACCGGGAGCAGGCCGAGGTCGAGCAGCTGCAGCAGCCGCCGGGGCAGGTCGGCCCGGACACCGGAATACCCGGCGGCCAGGGTCCGCGCCCGCAGCAGCAGCACCGCCCGCACGGTGGCGTCATCCAGCGGCTCCCCGGTGGCGGCCGCGTGCGACATGACGATCGCGCCCTGGAGGGTTCTCAGGTCCTGCTCCCCTACCCGGGTGTCGGCCAGCGCGCCGAACCCGGTGTTGACCCCGTAGACCGGCGCGTCGCCGGCGATCGCGGCGGCCACGGCCGCACGACTCGCCTCCATCCGGTCCGGCACGCCCGGCCCCAGCTCGGCGCGGGCCTGCCCGCGGCTGACCTCGATGACATCCTGCACGGTGAGCCCGTCGCCGTTGACGACCACAGTTCGCATGGCCGTAGCCTGCCACTACGCCCCGATTAGTCCGACGGCGACCACCCGAACGCGCCCGTCAGTCCGTCTCGCCCAGCTTCGGTGACCCGGATTGCGCGTTTTGACGGCCCGTGCTCGATCCAGCGCAGTTGCAGCAGCCGGGCGGTGACCGCCGCGCCGAGGGCGCCATTCAGGTGCGGCCGGCGCTGGGTCCAGTCCAGGCACGCCCCGGCGAAGCGGCGCCGGGATCGCCGGAGCCGGTCGACGTCGAGCCCGAACTCGGCGAGCTTGCCGGCCCCCGACCGGGTGACCTCATACCTGGCCGATGCGCCGGCGCCGTTCCCGTTGAGGATTCCGGTCCGCAGGAAGGCGTCGAGCAACTCGACCCCGGCCCGGCCCGCAAGGTGGTCATAGCAGGTCCGGGCCTGCGCGAGCCTGGCCGCTTCGCGGGACTGGCGCAGGGTGCGCACCGGCTTGACGGGGCTGATCTGCGCGATCACCTCGAGCACGGTCGCCACCTCGTGCCCGGCGAGCCGGTAGTAACGGTGCCGGCCCTGCTTGGTCACGGCCACCAGGCCGCCGTCGAGCAGCCGGGCCAGGTGGGCGCTGGCGGTGGCCGGGCTGACCCCGGCGACCTGGCTGAGCTCGCCGGCCGACAGCGGCGGCCCGCCCAGCAGGGCGCCGAGCATGGCGGCCCGGGCCGGGTCGGCCATCAGCGCGGCGACCGGGGCGAAGTCGGCGCCGTAGCTCGCGTGCGGGACGGCCTCGTCGGGTGCAGACATATTTCGACGGTAACGCAACTATTCTTCGGCCAGCATCGAAGCATGAGCGAGTCAGACAACCCCGCCGAGGCCGTCGCGGCGGCCGTGGAGCACTGCCTGGAGCTGGCGGCGACCTGGCATGCCTGGGACGGCCGGCCGATCGCCCGGGTCATCGACGGCCTGCCGAACACCTGGACGCCGCACAAGGCGCTGCGCCGCATCGCCGACCACCTCGTCGACCACCTGCACGAGGTGGAGGCGCTGCTGGCCGGCGCGCCGCCGGTGCCGGACGAGTGGCACGGCCGGCTGGTGACCCTGGACGCCGACTGGTCCCGGTTCACCGAGCTCGACCTTGCCGAGGCCCGGTCCCGGTTGCGCCGCCTGGCGCGGTGCTACGTGCTGCGCTACCAGACCGCGGGCCCGCGGGAGTGGGACGCGTTCCGGGCCGAGGCCTGGACGCTGCGCGAGATCGCCGAGCACGTGGCCGGCGTGCGCTACTACGCCGAGCAGGTCGGCCGTCTTTGCGTGATGCCCGAGTCCGTCCCGGCGTGATGCCGGAATGGAGCCGGTAGCGCCGTAATTGCCCTCGTGTAGGCGGCCTGGGTTCCCGCCCGCCGCGCCGTGGTTGCCACCCCGGTGAGTTTGCTGGGCGGGCAGGATCGGCTACAGTTCTGAAACGCGCGCCGGCGCCTTGCGGCGCGCCGGCCTCGCTCGGCGGGGCCCTGCGGACGTGGCTCAGCTGGTAGAGCATCACCTTGCCAAGGTGAGGGTCGCGGGTTCGAATCCCGTCGTCCGCTCGGAGGTGCCGGACGCCGTCCCGTGAGCCGACGGTCCGCACGGCTCTTCGGTACCAGGGCGGGCTCTGCGCGGGGCCCGCATGGCGGAATGGCCGAGTGGCTTAGGCAAGGGCCTGCAAAGCCCTGTACGCGGGTTCGATTCCCGCTTCCGCCTCGCGGGCGGTTAGCTCAGCGGGAGAGCGCTTCCCTGACACGGAAGAGGCCACAAGTTCAAATCTTGTACCGCCCACCAGTTCTCGCAGGTCACAGGCCAGTTCCCGGATCCCGGGGCTGGCCTGAAGATCATTTGTCATCAATTTGTCATCAAGAGGTGCAAGCTCAGGATTTCCTTTGAGCCAGGTCGCAGATGTCGACGGCGAACAGGCCGCCTGGCCGCAGCGCTCGCGCGATCGCCGTGAGCGCCTGGTCGATAGCGTGTTCATCGGGCAGTAGCTGAGCATGTGGCCGACCGAGAACCACGGCATCGGCCAGGGGCAGCCGGTCGTGCGGACGGACCAGCGTGCGGATGTCCTCGGCGTCCGGCGCGTTGACCTGCGTATGTCGGTTGCCGACTGGTGGGCCGAGCAGAATGCGCGAAGCGCGGACTGGGCCCGCAGTCCCGTGAAGACGTTCGCGGCGCTGCGCTCGGG
>Ga0335073_10003426_pt1 | contig 22065 bp, 21 predicted proteins | sample Lox_Sample_22_FD_207093 | JGI IMG/M metagenome (GOLD analysis project Ga0335073, IMG submission 207093) | Soil microbial communities from Loxahatchee National Wildlife Refuge, Florida, United States - Lox_Sample_2.2 | ecosystem: Environmental > Terrestrial > Soil > Wetlands | place: USA...
AACTGATCTTCTATCACGGTGATAGCGACCCGTGGTTCTCGCCGCTCGATACTTTCGGCTATTACAAGAACATGGCAGCTGCGAACGGCGGACTCGAAGCTGTGTCCAAATGGAGTCAGTTCTATTTCGTCCCAGGGATGAGCCACTGTGGCGGAGGGCAGGCGCTGGATGATTTTGATTTGTTGGGCGCGATCGTCAACTGGGTCGAGAAGGGAATGGCGCCGATGTCAGTGACCGCGACTGGCAAAGCCTTCCTTGGGCGCAGTCGGCCGCTTTGTGCTTATCCGAAGCACGCACAATATAGAGGAGACGGGAATCCCGAAGACGCCAGTTCTTTCGAGTGCCGTTGAGCGGGACGGACTCAGCCATGGTTCACTGATAAATGCATGAGGAGAGTAGAGAATGAGATATCTCGCAATCGCGATCATCCTTTTCGCAAGTCTCTGTTGTGCACAAGAGGCGGGCGATTTTCAGCCCTCCTCAACCAACGTTTGGGGAGCCGAGTATCCGCGGGTTGACGGCGCCGGGAGAGTGCAGATTCGCGTGAAGGCTCCCGATGCCACCAAGGTCCGACTGAATTTCTGGAGCGGGCCCAAGGCGGACATGGAGAAACAGCCGGACGGATACTGGACCATTACCACTCCCCCGCTTGTTCCCGGCTTTCACTATTACACCTTGATAATTGATGGAGCCGAAGTCAGCGATCCCAACACTCATGCTTTCTTCGGGGGAGGCAAGCCGGCAAGTGGCGTAGAAGTTCCGGAGCCCGGCTCTACCTATTATTCGGTGCAAGATGTTCCACACGGCGCGGTCCGCGAGGTCTGGTACAACTCGAAGATGACGGGGACGTGGCGGCACGCGTTGGTTTATCTGCCGCCGAATTATGACGCGCAGACCAAGACACGCTATCCCGTCCTCTACCTGCAACATGGCGCCGGTGAAGATGAGACCGGCTGGATTCGCCAAGGCAAAGCTAATCTCATTCTCGACAATCTGATCGCGGCGAAGAATTGCAAACCAATGATTGTTGTGATGGCTTATGGGTATGCACACCGTGCGGGCCAGGCTCCTGTCGATCTTTTCGCCAGGCCCTTCGGGTCGCCAGAAATGCTAAAGGCAATGCAGGATATGACGGCTGCCTTTGAAGACGATGTGACCCAAGCCCTCATCCCGTTTATCGATGCCAAGTTCCGCACGCTTTCCGATCGCGACCATCGCGCCATGGCAGGGCTCTCGATGGGGGGCATGCAGACGTTCCAGATCACGCTCAATCACTTGGATCTGTTCTCTTATATCGGTGGCTTCAGCGGAGCCGGCGGGATGCTGGTCCTGGGCGATCGCAAACTCGATCCTAAAACCGACTACAACGGCGTGTTTGCTGATCCAGCCGCATTCGCCAAGAAGGTGCATTTGCTCTGGCTCGGGGTAGGAACCAAGGAGCCGGAGAGAATGCGCGCTGGACTGCAGAGACTGCACACGTCCCTTCTCGAAGCAAACATTCAACACGTTTTCTACGAATCACCGGGCACCGACCATGAGTGGCAGACCTGGCGCCGCGATCTGAAGGATTTTGCGCCGCGACTGTTCTGACCATGCCACGATACACACAATGAAGATGTCGAAGAAAACACCTCTGCTATCCGCTGGCAGTTTGGAATAACCGGCCCAGAGCGATGCTGGGCCACTGAATGGGTCCGGCTTGTTGCGGAAACGGAAAATCGCCAGGGCGGACTCCCTCGCTGAGCCACCCGAGAAATTGCTCGCGGTTTCCCTTAACCAGTACTGGTGATGCAGCCAACCGACCCTTTCGGGGTTCCGTACAATCCGTGGATGTGGGCAAGAGAGACCACCTAAAACTCGGTTCGGAATGGGCGAGCAGAGTTCTCCCGGTATTTACCGACTCCATGGCGAATTCTTCAAAAATTTTTCCGATACCCGATGACGTGCTGCGTCGCTCGCTTGCAGTCCGAACTCCTACAGCATCTGTGTCTGAAGTTGGTTTAAACCAATGGCTTGATACTCGTCGGAAGATATTCAAGAACGGATGTCGCAAAGCTGACGAAGTGGTAGTTGCCTAGGTTAAACTAAGACCTCGTGGGGATTGAGCCATTAAGAGGATTTCGATCTCTTAGGTGTTCACGCTAGAATTCCAGCCGCAATTGAAACGCGATCATGCGTGGACTGCTGTCGCCGCCCAGGCCTACTCCCAATAGACCAGTGGGAGGCGACGTCGTGGTAGGTCAATGCACCAAAAGCGTTCTGCGTGGAGGGTTTGCCGGGAATGCCCGCTAGTACCATGCTTGGAAGGCCGAAGTTCGGATGATTGAAGGCATTGAAGAACTGGGCATCGAAACGTATCCTAACGTGCTCGGTCATGGGGAACCATTTAGTAACATAGAAATCATTCCAAACGAAATCGGGGCCACCGCGTTCCGACCGAGATTTCCGAATTGGCAAGTCTGCGAACTGTTGATGCAGGCTCCGGTACTCGGATCGACTGCCGAGACGAAAGCGTCCGGATTCAACCACTGGACTGTAACCGGTTGAGTGATGCTTGGAACGGCCCTGGTGCTCATAAAGAGGCACACCCGGCACGACACTCGCGAACTGCGGGCCGCTGCCCTGCACAATGCCTTGTCCGTTCGCTAAATAGGGAGTGCTCAACACTGAGAATGGCACTCCGTTGTGCCAGAAGGCTGTGTCGGAGACTTGCCAGCCGTTCAGCGCGTATCCCAGAAAGTGGCTTCACACCTTTAGCGGAAGCTCGTATACGTACTGCCCTGTGAGATTGTGCCGAATGTCGTAATCGCCGAGGGCGTCAGATTAGGCGATCTGCTGCCGTTCGGCGCGACCGGCGTCTCGTGATCCCTCCCAAAAGTGGAGTTGTGTCAACGCTGCATCTACCAGATGCCTGAGTGCAACCTCCACGGCAGGAGATAAAGACGTGCCCCAATCCGTGTTGCCGGGCTGCAAGCCCCTCTCATTTGCCCGCTATCCGAAAATGGATCTCAATGTGGCCAGCGAGAGAAAGGCTCTTCTGGTGGTCGCGATCGGAGCTGCCATCCTCGCAGTTCCCGCGATTTATGGAGGGCAACAGGCGTATCGCTATACCGATGCGGTGTCATTCTGCGGTTAATCCGCAACGAGCACGATTGAAGCAAATGGAATACAGCAAACTACAGCAAACACCTGATTGATGCGACGATCCCGCCCTCGCTATAAGACCGCTGTTAAACGATGACCTTATACAGTAAATCCTCTATCCCAAAATTGCCGGAAGCAGCAATGGAAACTACACGAAGGGGTTGTGGAGTCGATGTAATAAAACCACTTAGCATTATGGCACCAGAGATGCACTGTGTGTCTGTGGAGCATCCCCCCAAGCATTCGCACCGGATGATCGGAGGTCAATATGGCTGACGGCATGCGCAAGGACTGGCGCGAACTTTGTATTGCGGTGACAAACGAAACTGACTCCACTAGACTGACTTCGCTTGTTCAAGAATTGATTGAAGCACTGGATAGGGGCGAACGAAGCTGGCGACACCCCAATCCCACGCCCGACGCAATCGCAGCGAATCAGCACGCCGTCTGAGAGCGAGCGCCGTCGCCGCCGTTTTCCAAATCGGCGCAGAAGGCCGAAACCGGTGCCGGAGGTAGACTAGCGGCGTATGCGCAAGCGGCTTCTTACCCCGACTCCACCGGGTATTCGACCTAGCGACAAAGGCTGGCTAGACCTCGACAGTGCAGCAACGGTCGAGGTTACGTCGGAGGCGAAGGAATATCCCGTCGAGTCTGCGCTGGTCTCAGGAGAAATGCGGGGCTGGCGTGCCGCCGATTCTGGCACTCAAACCATTCGGCTGATCTTCGGTGAGCCGCAAAAACTCACACGTATCTCGCTCGTCTTCGAAGAAACCGCGACAGCGCGTACCCAAGAGTTTGTCTTGCGTTGGTCTGCTGATGTCGGACACTCGTTTCGAGCAATTGTGCGCCAGCAGTGGAATTTCAGTCCACCAGCGACCATACGTGAGGGTGAAGAATATCAGGTTGAACTTTCGGGAGTCACCGCCCTTGAATTGATGATTGCGCCTGACATTGGCGGCGGAACGGCTCGCGCTTCACTCGAGAGTTTTCGCGTCTTTTGACCCGTAAATGCCAGCACAACATATTGATTCTGGCATGAGCACATGTTTTCGAGATTGGAAACAAAACTTGAGCAAACCGCTATCCTCCTTTCGGCATCCATTTTTTGATTGTCATTTGCGCCCTTCCTCTATGTGGTAACTTTCCGTGACCATCATGGCACCGATCTGTCTTGATCGTGGATGACAACGCGTTTGTCCGCCAAGCACTATGCGAACTGTTCACACACGAATCGGACTTTGAGGTATGCGGAGAGGCGCAGAACGGAAAAGAAGCGATTGAGAAGGCGCAAGAGCTACATCCCGACTTGATCGTACTCGACCTGTCAATGCCTATGATGAACGGCTTTGATGCGGCACGCGCCCTGAACCGATTGATGCCGACCGTGCTGCTGATTATGTACAGCGCATTTGGTGGCAGATTTGCTGAGCACCAAGCCCGACTCATTGGAATTTCCGAAGTGGTCTCAAAATCTGCGCACGCGTCTGTGCTGGTTCATAAAGCACGAGGTCTCCTCCACCCGGCTGCCGCCTGAGCTAATGTTTCCCGCCCTGAGAGCCGATCATGTCTCCCGAAAACGTGCGATCTCCCAAGTTCAGCCGTGGGTCGTCCCCGTATCAGATTGGTCAGAAAATGACCTCGGAGAATCGTCCGCGCCCGATTCTGTGAGTTTCTCATCGCCCCGGCTCAGTATCTCGCGTACTTTCGCGCAAGCTCATCCGGGCGGAACGGCTTTTCCAAGAAGTCTCCCCCGTTAGGAATCCGTTCCGGGCTGCCCAGCACATCCTCGGCATATCCGGAAATAAAAAGGAACTTCATGGTCGATGGCAGCGCTACGACTTTTTCCCTCAGTTGCAAACCAGTCATTCGCGGCATCGACAGATCGGTCACAACCAAGACAATGTGCTTAAGGCTTTGCCGACAGACGGATAAGCCCTCCGCACCGTCTTTCGCTTCCAACACCCGGTAGCCCTGCCTCTCCAGCGCGGTCCTCATCAATCTCCGCAAGCCGGACTCGTCTTCGACCAGCAGGATTGTCGCAATCCCCGTGGGCATTGGCTCCGAATGCGGGGCTGTTGAACCTTCATCATAGGTTTCCACCAATTTGGGAAAGTAGATGCGAAATGTCGTGCCTTTGCCGCGCACACTGGCAACGGTGATGTGTCCACCGCTCTGCTTGACAATTCCGTAGGTGGTCGAAAGCCCAAGTCCCGTTCCTTTGCCCTCCTTCTTTGTCGTGAAGAAAGGCTCAAAGATGTGGGACAGCGTCTCGGCGTCTATCCCTTCTCCGGTGTCGCTGATCGAAAGCATGACGTAATCGCCCGCTACGACATCGATGTGACGGCTGGCAAATTCCTCGTCAAGCACCACCTCCGCAGTTTCAATGGTTATCTTTCCGCCTTGTGGCATGGCATCGCGAGCGTTCACGACCAGATTGATCAGAATTTGTTGAATCTGCGCTGGATCAGCCTTCACCTTTCCCAAGTCAGGGTGCAAGACTGGAATGACATCAATGTTGGCTGGGATGAGGCGGCGAAGGAGTTTGTGCGCCTCCCAAACCGAGGCGTTCAAATCCAGCACGCTTGGTTCGATCAACTGTTTGCGGCTGAACGCCAACAACTGCCGAGTCAAGGACGATGCCTTGTGGGTTGCGCTCTTGATTTCTGCTAGACCGAGGCGCAGTGATTCGCTTTGTACCTCCTCTTGCTCCAGCAGGTCGCTGTAGCCCATGATGATGCCCAGATAGTTGTTGAACTCGTGGGCGATTCCCCCCCGCCAGATGGCCGACAGCCTCCATCTTCTGAGCCTGTCGCAATTCGTCTTCGGTGCGCTTGCGCACGCTGATGTCCCGCAGGATCACCGAGTAGAGCCGCTCCGATGCGGTTTTCACTTGCGAGATCGTGGCTTCTATGGGAAATTCCTCCCCATCGGCTCTGACCCCCATCAATGTTCCCGGCGAATACATCGAACGGCTGGAGGCTCCTGTTTGCCCAAAGTTTCGAATGTGTCGCTTATGGGCTTCACGGAATCTCTGTGGGATGAACTTATCGAGAGCCTGCCCGATAGCCTCTGTTGCTGGGCAGCGGAAGATTTGTTCCGCCGCCCGGTTGAAAACGATGATCCTTTGACTGCCATCGACCGTGATGATGGCGTCCATCGCGGAACTGATGATGCCGAGCAAACGTTCTTGGCTATCCCGAAGTACCTCGTCGGTTCGCTTGTGCTCCGAAATATCCACCATCGAGCCTTCGATCATGGTCGGCTGACCTTGGCGGTCTGTGGATAGGAATAGATTTCCGACCACCCAGATTGGCGTGCCATCCTTCTTCCGTAAGCGGCATTCGAAATTAGGAAGCCTGTGGTGTTTGCCAACGGCTTCGAGGAGCCGAGCACTCTCTTCAGGAGAAAAGTAGAAATCCGACGCATGGCATTGTAGGACTTCTTCACGGGAGTTGTAGCCGAACATACCCGCAAAGGTGGTATTGCAATCCAACATTCGTCCATCCACCGTGGACTGGAAGAAACCAGCGACGTTCTGCTCCACCAAAGCAGCAAATCGCTGAATTGCTGGCATCGCGGAGGTTTCTGGCGCGGAGCGGCGTTTTTCTAATTGATCCTCCACTAGATGAGCAAGCGTGAGTAGGGCATTTCTGTGTGCTGTGGGTAACTCACGAGGCAAGCGATCCATCACAGAGAGCGTGCCCAGCGCGTCTCCCTTCTTGGTCAGAAGTGGAACCCCTGCGTAGAACCGGATTCCAGCACGTGTGACGATTGGGCGGCTGTTGAATCTCTCGTCCATTGCAACATCCGGTATCACCATCAACTCACGCTGGAGAATGGTGTGGGCGCGGATCGAATCTTCGCGAGGGATTTCGGAATAATCCCACCCTACCCTCGACTTGAACCATTGCCGGGTAGAGTCAATGAATCCAATCAATCCGATAGGAGTGCCGCAGAGGTAGGCAGCCAGCAGGGCGATCTGGTCAAAGATTTCCTCTCGCGGCGTGTCGAGAACGTGGCAGTGTTGCAGCGCCTCCAGACGTGCCACTTCTTCGTCCGACAACTGAGGTTGCATGTTGTACCCCCCCACCTCTTTGGAGGGGAAGCCTTTCACACAGGGTCACGCGAAAGATTATTGTTGTCTAGTGCTCATCTGAATCCTAACGACGGCTTGTTCGGAATTCGTAACAGAACCACAGTTTGTTAGCACTGTGGAACCTTGCACGGTTGATCTCGTCTCCAGTTGAGGCATTTCCCAAGCGTGTGCGGTGCCACGCCTGCAATAGCGGAAGTTTGCGAGGCAGGTCCGGTGTTTGTCACTTCGCATACCGCTCGGAATGCGCTGACCATCGGCTGCAAGAGAGGCATTGCGTTTCAGTCCATTGGTGCAGGCACGCTGGGCAGACGTCTCCGGTGTCGAACGTATTGCACGAATGACCGCACTCACAGAACCATTTGTCCCCTTTGCCGGGTGACCAGCCGCAGAGCGGGCAGCGGATGCGCGAGCCGGAGGAGTCGTGGCTCTTGTCAAGAGCAGGTTCGCGGTCGAGCACGCTGTTGTCAGGCATTACCGATATTATGGAACACATGAGCCTGCGAATCGAGCCGATGACCCGCGCCGATTGGGATCAGGTCTGCGCCATTTACGAGGAGGGCATTGCGACAGGGCTAGGCACCTTCGAGACGAAGGCACCTTCATGGGAGGAGTGGGATGCAGCGCGTCTGCCGCATTCAAGGCTGGTTGCGCGGGATGAACGGGTGCTTGGATGGGCTGCGCTGAGTCCAGTATCCAAGCGAGCGTGTTACGCGGGCGTTGCTGAAGTTGGAATCTACATTACGGCTTCCGCACGTGGTCGCGGAATTGGGCGTGCTCTCTTGCAAGCTCTAATCGAGTCCTCTGAAACAAACGGCATTTGGACATTGCAGGGCGCGACGATTGCCGAGAACACGGCAAGTCTGACGCTTCAGGAAAGATGTGGATTTCGGGTGATCGGACGCCGAGAGCGTATTGGTAAGGTTGCTGGCGTGTGGCATGACACGATCTTGACTGAGAGACGGAGCAATAAGGTTGGCATCGAATGAAGCAGTAATCACACGAAGAGTCGACTTTGATTTTCGGCAGACTCGATAGGTCGCAAGCATTCCACGTCATCGTTTCCCACATTATTGATCTGGGTGCTTATGGGATAGCACTGCATTAGTCGTGCATCGCAGGGTTTCAGAAGTTCCGACACGGCAGCCACATTCTGCATCCCCGGATCGAGCCACAGGTCGTAGCTATCTGGATCGAGGATAACTGGCATCCGGTCGTGGACTGGTGAGGTCACAGCATTTGGGGTTGTTGTCAGGATCGAGCAAGTCTTGATCCAGTTGCCACTGGGGTCTTTCCAGCGATCCCACAGCCCCCGCGAATGCGAACAACTCTCCTCCGTTGACTTCAAAGCAGTAGGGCTGTTTTGTTTTCCCCGTCCGCATCCATTCCAAAGCGCCTCCTGCCCACAGACGCAATCACGCAGAGGATTCCGTCGGCGAAACAATCGTCCGTCGCCAAGCCGATGGCCTGTTTTACTGGATCTGTCTTCAGGAGCACGACGATTCATAGCTTTTCGGAGCAGCGTTGTGACGAACGTAACAAACCTCGTGTGATTCTGATCACATAACTCCGGGTGCCGGCAATTCAGACTCAAAAGACTCCCCGCTGTGGCAGGTAATCCAATTGATGATTCGGGCTACGCGCTCGGGGGAAGGCATTTTTGCAAAAGCAACTCCCTTTATCCAAGACAAATCCCAAATATCTGATGGCCGCCTCCTGCACGCTGTTCCTGGTGCAGACCTTATCTGTTGCCACTTTGGATCATCGGAGACCGGGACCCGCAGTTTCTGATTTCGTCCAACTGGCGCTCGGCCTGATCTGTATTGCGGCGTGCGTCGGAGCGATCTCGCGATCGCAGGGCATGGGTCGACACATTTGGCAGCTCTTTGCAACGACTTTTGTCATGTGGGAGGTCGCTCAGGCTATTGGCGTGTACATCGACCTTTCTCAAGTGCAATCGCTCGGCACGTTCGATGACATTCTTTTTTTTCTGTCGGTAATCCCCTTCGGCGCGCTGCCGTTCCTTGATCCGAACGGAGAATCCGATTCGTTCGACAAACTTCACATTCTCGATTTCGTCCAAGCGTGCGTTCTTTGGTTTTCGATTCTGCTCTTGTTTTCCGCGCGACCCTGGACTACGGCCACAGCTTTTGAGTTTGGACCTTTTGTTTGGTCCAGAAATCTTGCGTTCGAGGGACTCTTAGCATTTACATTCACGCTTCGAGGTTTGTGCAGTCGCCGACAAGTCATTCGGTCTTTTTTTCTGCGGATGGCAGTATTCCTCCTCCTTTCCGGCTTGGCTGATTCATATGCGCTTAACCCAAAGCGGAACCTGGAGTCGGGTGGCTGGTTCGATCTAATCTGGAGCGCTCTTCTTGCAATCCCGATTGTCATTGCCACTACATGGAAGCGAGACCAAACACGGGTGGATGCGTCCGTTGAGCCGGAATGCTTAGCCACAAATCGTTTGCTACCACTTTTGTATCCGTTGGTCAGTTTTGTTGCGCTGGCTTATGTAGGTCGGGTATATCCCTTGGTGTCCGCCAGTCTTTTCACACTGGCTTTTCTTACCTTTACCACTCGTATTCTGATTATCCAACATCGGTTGAGTAATCACGAAGTACAACTACAGGTCGACATAGCAAGAAGGAAGCGTGCAGAAGAGACATTGCGCGAATCGGAAATCCAATATCGGCTGCTGTTTGAGAGTAATCCGGTGCCTATGTGGGTCTTCGACAGGGCCGATCTGCGATTCCTGCAAGTAAATGAGGCTGCAATTCGGCACTACGGATACTCCAGGGACGAGTTCTCGTCAATGACGATTGACAAGATCAGGCCAAAAGAGGACGTGGCTGCGCTCTTGAAAGAACTGGAGCATCCAATCCACGGACTTGAAGATGCCGACGAATGGAGACACTTAACCAAGAGCGGCGCAATTATCGATGTCGAAATTGTCAGCTACGATTTGAAGTATCAAGGGGTCGATGCCGAACTGGTTGCTGTCCGTGATGTCACAGAGCGAAAGAAAGCCGAGGAGACCGCACAACGACTAGCAGCTATCGTAGAGTTTTCGGAGGATGCGATCATCGGCAAGAACCTGGATGGCGTAATTACGGCATGGAACCGCGGCGCGGAGAAGCTCTATGGCTATACCGCCGCGGAGGTGATCGGACGAGATTTGTCTTTGATATTGCCGCCGGAGAAAAAGTCCGAAGTCACAGCAATCCTCGAAGCCGTGCGAGATGGAACGTCAATCGAAGGTTTCGAAACCCATAGGAATACTAAAACAGGTTTATTGCTAAACGTCGCATTGTCCATCTCGCCGATAAGAGATTCCAATGGCCGAGTCACGGGAGCGTCCACCATCGCGCGCGACATCACTCTACGAAAACGCTCCGAAGAACAGCTCAAGTTACAATCTGCTGCACTCGAGGCCGCCGCTAATGCCATCGTGATCACGGACTCCAAGGGGACGATCTTGTGGATAAATGAATCGTTTACCACCATGACCGGATACGCCAAAGAGGAAATCGTGGGAAAGAGCCCCAGGGTGCTGAAATCGGGCAAACAGCCGGAAAGCTATTATGCTTCGCTATGGTCAACGCTCAAGTCCGGCAAGACTTGGAGCGGCGAACTGGTTAACAAACGAAAAGACGGCACAATGTACACAGAGGAAATGACTATAACCCCCGTGACACACGAGTCCTATGGCACGGCGAATACCTACTTCATTGCTATAAAGCGTGACGTGACCGAACGCCGCCTCTCAGACGAAGCTCTTTTGTTGAAAAACGCTTTGCTCGAAGCGCAGACTGAAACGACGATTGACGGCATCCTGGTCGTCGATGAGTGCGACCGAGTCATTCTGGCAAACAAGCGGTTCGGATATAGCTTTGGTATACCGGAAGAAATGCTATCCAACGGAGACGACCTCCCAGTTCGCAAGTTTGTCATGGATCAAGTGGTGGATCCCGATGCTTTTGTGGAGAAAGTCAACTATTTAAACCAACATCGAGATGAGAAGAGCCGGGATGAGCTCAGGCTGAAGGATGGGAAGGTCTTCGATCGATACTCTGCTCCGCTGATCGATTCGAGGGGAGGATATCGGGGCCGAATCTGGTATTTCCGCGACATCACTGATCGAAAAGTCGCCGACGAAAGAGTGAAGTTCCTTGCCTACTATGACGCTTTGACGAGCTTGCCGAATCGCACTCTCTTTCAAGATCGGATGTCTAAAGCACTGGCTAGTGCGCGCCGGCAGAAACACAAGGTGGCTTTCCTCTTTCTTGATCTTGATCGATTTAAGGACATCAACGATTCCCTCGGTCATTCAGTCGGGGATCTGCTACTTCAAGAAGTCGCGGAACGACTCAAAGCCTGGGGCCGAGCCCAAGACACAATCGCCCGGGTCGGTGGCGATGAGTTCCTGATCATGCTAACCCATGTGAACGATTCATCCGATGCAGCGGTCGCAGCAGAGCGCCTGATGGATACGATGTGCCAGCCGTTCGTGATTCAAGGCCACTCTTTAACGATCAGTTGCAGTGTTGGCATAAGCATCTTCCCCGAGCATGGGGTGGATGGTGAGGCTCTGGTTAAGAACGCCGATGCAGCCATGTATAACGCAAAAGCGAATGGCCGCAACAATCTACGGTTCTTCACCTCGGACATGAGTGCCCAGGTGTTGGAGCGTATAACGCTAGAAAACAGCTTGAGATCGGCAATGGGTAAGGACGAGTTATTCCTAGCCTACCAACCGCAAATGGAAATTGCTACAGGAAGAATAACAGGTCTGGAGGCACTCCTCCGTTGGCGGCACCCAAGCCTCGGGCTCGTGTCACCGGATAGGTTCATACCAATTGCTGAGAATAGCGGATTAATCGTGCCGCTGGGTGAATGGGTTCTAAGGACCGCCTGCCGTCAAGCACATGAATGGCAAACAGCGGGACTTCCGAGAGTTTCTGTGGCCGTAAATGTGTCCGCAGTGCAATTCCGTCAGGAAGGTTTTTGCGGCTTGGTCAAGAAGGTTTTATCTGACACTGGCCTCGACCCGCAGTGCCTTGAGTTGGAACTAACGGAAAGCCTGTTGTTAGCAAATGCTGAAGCAATGGTTTCTGTGGTGAAAGACTTGAAAGCTCTTGGAATAACGGTTGCAATCGACGACTTCGGAACTGGATATTCCAGCTTCAGCTACCTCAAGCAGCTTCAGGTTAACAAATTCAAAATTGACCGTTCGTTCATTCGAGATGTAGCCGTGAATGCTGAAGACGCGACGATCACGTCCGCAATAATCAGCATGGCTAAGAGCCTAAAATTGAAAGTTATTGCGGAAGGTGTGGAAACCGAAGCTCAAATGCAGTTCTTGCGCGATCACCAATGCGATGAGATTCAGGGCTTTTACTTTAGCAAACCTTTAAGCGTTGAAGAGGTCTCAGTGAAGCTAAAGCACTTTGAAGTCCGCCGGTGGACAACAGCGCACGGAGTGTAGCGGCAACGACATAACGCTATATCGCGGAAGCTTTTTGCGAAGGCTTTCCCGGGATTGCTGTCCGTCTAGATCCCTGACTCGCAAAATGTAGAGAACGAAAATTGAGGCGCTCGGCCGCGCTCCGACGTCGCACCACGCAAACGGCGCACCCGACTCGAGCCAAACTCAATCAGCGGCGCCTCAGACTAATTTCAGGTGACTTTGGTGTCGCCATAATACACGCTACGCTGCCATCCGGCCATAACCGTGCAGAATCAGCAATGAAAGCGCAACCCTGATCGTAAATCTGGGTCAATTGGCGCACTCCGTAGACATAAGGACCCAACCCAGATCTCGATCGACGCGATCAATCTGGCTCCCGAATGAAGTAAAACAGTACTGCGATGGTGGAACATGACCTTCAATATCGATGAAAGCTCAGTGCTGCTTCGAGCAATCTTTCCACATTACCCTGAGTTGCACGAGCAGAAGCCCGCACCCGATGTGGACACCTTCCTGATTTCCTTGCGTGGCGGTTTCGCAATGAGGCCAACCAAGAACTAGGCAGGAGCAAGAACTTCAGAGACATAAGTGGAAGGAAAACGACTTGTGAAAAAGAACAAGGTCTCCGCTTGCATAAGAGTGGCCATCATTGAACACGATCCTCTGCGAATAGCTTTCGGCGTGCCACAGAAACACCTTTTAATTTGGTTTACGAAGCTCGACCGTACGACCGTAAGCTGCAGCAGCAATTGTTTCTCACCGCTCTAAACGCGCTTCAGAAAGCCATCGTGTCGCGTGTGCTCTTGTGCTCTGTTAGTTACGAGCAGATGTGTGATGGCTGTCACGGCAGAGGCCGTCAGGCCGAATCGAAATTGATAATGGGAAACGGGCCAGCATCCAGGATCTTATCTCCAGCCTAGCCGACATTTCATTACCAATCTTTTCTCGGTGAGTGCCTTGGCCGATTTAGCGCCAACGCAGACTTTCCTTTGGACTATTCAGCCCGCAGCGCCTGCATTGCATCCAATTGTGAGGCTCGCCACGCCGGGAGCATACAGGCCAGAGTTGCGACCATAAGCAGCGTAAAAGTCACTGCTACGTACACGGCAGGGTCGAGCGGCCTGGTGTCATACAACAAGGAGCGGATTAGTTGTGTGGTTCCGGTTTTTCCACCTCGCCCCGAAGCCGGGCCATCCGCCCTACCTTGCTGCGATTGCGTTCCTGGATCGATGCGCGGAATTCATCGCCAGTCTTGCGCCACCATGCGACTGTAACCGAATGAATCGGCGCGCGCGATTGCGGTCTACCGAGTTCGATCTGGACACCCATGTCGGAAAGCCCGTCGACCTCAGGCCGCCAGGTCAATCCAGTAAGGCGTCTGTCGCAGTGACAGCTACTGGTCCGGGTTCTTCTCTGGCCTGACCAGGACATCGCCGAATACGCGGTGATGCTCGCCGTCATCCTGGTGCTGGTCGTAGGCACGATCCGTCTGATCGGCTCAAACACCAACAACGTATTCTCCCAGGCCCGCTTCGCCGGTCCAGAGCGCGCGGATGTAACCGGCCATGACGCCTCCCAGGTGCCAGGCGCCCCACTCTTTCTTGCCTCGAAACCCGCTTCAAGAGGCGATTAGAACCCGGCGGCAGGACTTGCGCAGGCGGCTTACATGGCGGTTTCGTCTGCAGGTCGCGCAGCATCATCTCCTACTCCAGCCTCATTCCCGCCGCAACGGAAATCACCGTCCCGGCTGTCACCCTGAACAGTTCCCCGCGAGGTGAGAGCGGTTTCCTCACCCCTCCAGGTCCATACAGCAACGCCGTCGCGGCCGCAAACGCCCATAACTACGCAACTGGTCTTAGCAGTCAGATAGAGCCTTGCACAATATGTCTGCATAATCAGACGCTAAAGGGTGTAGGAAAAGTGCTTTGATTCTTCGTAATCGTACAGGCTCACGGACGACCCGCTGACCGAGCCGGAAAAGTGCTTCTGGCTTTTGTAATCGTACCCGTCGGATGAATCTGCTTTGATGTTAATCAACACGTGTGCCTGGGTCCCATAGTCGTAGAGACTTGGCAGTGACCCTGAAAAGTGACACTTTCTCTCATAGTCATAGACGCTTACGCTATCGCCGTCGATTGAGCCGCCAAAGCTGACATGCTTGCTCCTGGAATAATCGAAGATACTTGTGCCCTCAGTGCCGGAGACTACGCGGCCAGCAACGTAAGCGACACATCCGCGGGTTCCTTGCTGCATATGTTTCCGTTTTATATCCCGGCGCGCTCCACCTCGCTGAAGACCTCACCGTCGCGCGTCGCCGCGCGGTGCCCGTTTTCCCAGCGATTCCCCTCCCGCAAGGTGGTTCATGTGCCAAAGTGAACAGCCCACCACCAATACGATGATGCCTAGCACGATGTCATGGAGCATAAAATAAAAATCGCTTCTGCTCCGGGCAATCCAACTCTGCAAATCTCCGATGGTTCCGACGACGGTGAAGTCTTCTGGTGGAATGGATTAACCGGTGTTACCTGGCCAGTGTCGATAGAAGACAACAAAGGGCGTCGAAGGAGATGTCCACTCTCCAATTTTCCCCTCGCCCATCGGCTCCTGAGTGGAAAGGGAAGCTACGAACCTGGCAACAGTTTGCGGCTTCCTATCCGCTCGCAGCTTCACAGCCGAATATTTCTCAATCAGGGCTATCAACGGTTTCCATGCCGCGTCATTCGGATATATTGGCGTGCTGGCATTCGCCGCATAGGAAAGACTGAAGTTGTCCGCTACCGCTTTCACGCGGTCCAGCCCCCGCCAATGGTCAATTACCCCGTAATGTTCCGCCATCGCCACAACCAGAACCATAACCGGCAAAACCGCCACCCGAACCAGGTCAACCCACCATTTGTGCCTTTTTAAGCCAGTCGCAGCCATCAAATCCCCACGCGCTTAACCTCGCCAAAGGATATTTCATCGCCGCGGCGGTCGTACAGTTCGGTCGTCTTGACGTTTGAGTGCCCTGCCATGCGTTTTGCGATATTGATATCCCCGCCGCGTTCGAGGTAGTCCGTAATTCCGATGGCCCGGAAAGAATGGTTGCCAATTGCTGCCTCGATACCCGCGTCTTTCGCGCGACGGCGCTCCGTGTACCATGCGTCCACGCGCGACATGGGATTCCCGGAGAGCAGCCGCAGGACCTGCACGTTCCGTTGCCCGTCATTTCTCATCGACACGACCTGGAAAATACTCTGGCGGAACCGAGGCTGACTGCACTCAGCATTATGAACTATTTTTCACACACGATTCATCTGCGTCGAAGCGAATCAGGGTATTGTGCTGCGCAAAATCGAATGTGAAGGTGCTTCAATCCGTAATTCTGCTTTAGCGCGGGTGTGCTTTCCATTTGCCTTGTACGCGGTGACCTTAGGCAACATGGGGTGTTCAGCTGGCGGTAACGGGCTCCTGAACCCTCCTTCCGTCCACGCGCAGGACAGGGCGACTGATCAAGCGGATCTGAGTCCTCGATACCACCGCTACTCGAATTCGAGCTTGAACGGGACCTACACACTGACCATGTCTGCCGGAGAAGCCGGAAACATTGTTACTCCAGTCTCGTTTCTGGGCTCAGTGACATTCGACGGCAAGGGGAACATCACGGCCGGCACGATTACCGAAGCTGCCACGCCGCACTATGGCTCGACGGCGACCTGCCCGGTCTCCGTTACTGGCACTTACTCCCTCTCGGCCAACGCGACAGGCACAGCTAGCCTCGCTTTCACAGGAAGAATCGTCTCGCCCAGCGCTACTCCGGTCGAAGGCACTATCGGAAATGGCAACAACCGCTTTGCAATTCCTCCCAGCCTGACACTCAGCATCGCGGCACATCGGGGCGAGGTGGTCGCTTTCCAAATGGCGCAAGGCTCATCGTCCGGGTTCAATTTTGCAGGGACGGCATACAGGCAGTAAGCTCCGGTGGTTCAATCAGTTGAAATCCGCGCCAGACACGGCTTTCGCGCCATCGCCGATGACGCCGGTTTTCCTGATCTAGAAGCTTCCCGGAACAGGCGGCAAGATCCCGATTGTTCCCGTTGTTTGCCCGTGCGGACTTCGATCCTCGCCAGCTTTCCTGTTGTATTCCGTTGGGGAGTCACCAACGCCGGAGCTCCAAATTCGTGACTCCACCGGCGTCACAAGGTCGTGCGGGAATCCATGGCACTGCACGTCAGAACTCCAACAGCCACGAGAATGTATCCTAGTTCCAAAAACGGCAACGATTTTACGCCCATTTTGCCTGTCAGGCATTGTTACATCTCTATTTAAGATGACGCGCTGACGTTGGATCCCGAGTCGCGCGTGCGCCTGCTAAGGCAGTCCTCAGGCAAGAATTCACGGGGGGTTCATATCGAAGTAATCTCAGGTTAACACCTGAACCGCTATACTTTGCGCTCGCTCTTTGACCGTTATGAGCGGCCTCCGTCCAACAAATTCAACAATGATGACTGCGTTTTCACTAGATGCGAGGTAATCCGGCTGATCAGGACTAGTCCATGAAGCCATTGATCCTTGTCGTGGACCACGATGCGCAAGTTTGCCGGATAGCGCGCGAATATCTTGAAAAGGCGCGCTATAGGGTAGAGGTGGCCTCAGACGCCGAGGCTCATTTCCTCGACCGGACGCCGCAACCTTGCTTGGTGGTAGCAGGTATAAGCGTGTTGATACAAGCGGACGGCTTTTTTGCTCACCATGCTCCTGAGTCTTCCCAACATCGGCCTCCTTGGCTGGTACTCCTAGATAATGCGTTGGCCGAACATCGGATGATCGCCCTCGATTACGGGGCTGATGATTGCATAGTGAAACCCTTCAGTGCCCGTGAACTGGTTAAAGGTGTTCGGGCCCTATTGCGCCGATCGGCCCAGACCACTGATAAAGCCGACATCGTCATTGACAGCTGGGCAATGAGGCTTTTGGTAGGGGGATCCGAGGTGCCTGCAACGACATTAGAGTTCAAGTTGCTCGAGTATCTTGCGCGACATCCGGGTCAGGTATTCACTCGGGATTTTCTTCTGGACGCAGTTTGGGGAGAAGTGAGATTTGTCAATCCTCGCAGCGTGGATGCGTGTATTCGAAGAATACGCGAAAAAATCGAAACTAACAGTGCCAACCCAACAATGCTCAAAACCGTTCGTGGTGTGGGATATCGGATGGATGCGACTGCCATCTGGCAATCCGCGCCCACTGAGATTTGCGATTGTCCTGCCTGCAGGACTAGAGTCAGTGCACTCCGCTTGCAGCAATCAGGCTTCAGGCACAGAAGAACCTCTGTCCAGAGCTAAAGACGAACTTCGCCCGCACCCGAGGCTGGGTCTTCTTCAGTGATCTAATACACAAACATGTCCTGTCTCTACATCTCGGGTGGACGGCAACGAAAATTACTTCTTAGAAAGGAAGACGAGTGGAACCTTTATGAAGCGGCGCTCATCCTGCGACTAGACACAAGCTCTGGCGCGGTAGAGACTTGCGCTGAATACAGGACTCCGCCAGGAGCTCGGGCGAGCGCTAATTCATCCATCCTGTTCAAAAGCGGCTTTCTAACATCTGCGGAGCTCTACACTTGCACCTCAACCGAAGTCATCATTTTCAGTCTTCCAGATTTCCACAAGGTCGGCTACATTTCTCTTCCCTGTTTCAACGATTTGCATCACGTTCGGCCGCTATCCGATGGCACGCTGGCAGCTGCGGACACCGGGCTGGACATGGTCGTCAGGTTCAGCCGTCTGGGCGAATTAGTTTCAGCTTGCAGTGTTCTTCGCGAAGCCGCCTGGTCACGATTCTCTCCGAATATCGACTATCGACGGGTAGAAAGCACAAAACCTCATAAATCCCATCCCAATTTCGTTTTCGAATTGGATGGTCAAGTTTGGGTCACCCGGTTTCGACAGCGTGACGCAGTTTGTCTGAGCGACCGGACCAAACGAATCCGGATAGCTCTAGAAGGTCCGCACGATGGTGTGCTCCACGGAAATCATATTTACTTCACTACTGTCGACGGGAAAGTGGTGATCGTCGATCAAAAGAGCTTGCAGTTGGATCGAGTGATCGAGTTACAGGAAATCGATAACAAAAATGCAATCCTCGGCTGGTGCCGTGGGTTGCTCCCCATCGACGAACGATATGTCTGGGTGGGGTTCACCAGAATTCGTAAGACGCAATTCAAGGAGAACGTGCTGTGGGTCAAGAATGTTGTTCGCCCTGGAATGAGCGAGAAGCCGACCCACATCGCTCTCTACGATATTCTGAAAAGAAAATGCCTGCAGGAGATTGATCTGGAAGCCCACGGCTTAAATATCGTCTTCAGCATTTTCCCCGCTTCGGGAGTCGCCGGTTTCGATGCGGTTTCAGAGACGGAAACTCAGAAGACGACGCCGACGACAAAACCTAGATGGTTGCCCGTCGGAGACCGAGAGAAGCCCGAATTCTCAAATGATAATAGGCTGCCCCGTCGATGTCCTTAGCGAATGAGAGCGGATTCGAGGCGCCGCTGACGCCAATGCGCGGGAGTTCGAAAATGTTGCTGCCTTCACTCACCATGCCAAATTGCGCGGAAACTGCACTCGCGTATCCGGCCTCTTGCACTTGCCGCAAGTGAATGGCTCGATAATCTGTCTGCTTTCCGTTTGGAAAACAGAAGCATTTGACCTTGCGTCCCAGATTTCTCTCAATCTGAGCACGAGATTCTGTGAGTTGCCAAAGTGATTCCTCCTCGTTCAGGCTAGACAAAACAGGATGGTTGACTGTGTGAGAGCCAATTTCAACTAGCCCCGAATCCGCCATCTCTTGAAGTTCTGACCATGTGCAGGACGCATAACGCGAAGGCGGCTGGGCTGGAATCTCTGTTTCCATACCGGTGGCAAGTGCCGCGATGTGGCGGTCTCGAGCTTCGGGCGCCATCCCGCTCAAAGTTGCAAAGAAACGCTCGATCCTTTCTGGAGCGAGTTCATCGGGGCGATGCGATTGTTCTGCAAGCCACAAGACCTTGTCGGTCCAGATCCAGTCCTGCCCTCCTAAGAAGGAAGTGACGACGAAGAACGTCGCCGGCATGCTGAACTCCGTCAGAAGAGGATAGAAACACTCATAAAAGTTGCGACGGCCGTCATCCACAGTAAGCGCAACCACACGATGTTCGAGTCGCTGGCCCGAAGCCAACTGATCGACCAAGATGGAAAGCGGGACGACTTGAAAATGTTGACGAAGGTACTCAAACTGCTCTTTGACCTGGCTGACCAGCACGGCATCGTGGTCGGGTTCATCCGACTTGGAAAAGTTATGGTACATGAGGATCCGTCCCAAGCCAGACGACATGGCCCGGGCGAGATCAAATGCTCCACAGCGTTGTAACAGTGCCAGGGAAAAGCTTTTCATCGGTAGTTCGCAAACCGCTGGTAAACTGCCCTCGATGCCGATCTCGGCACATGAAGGCGGCAGACTGTTTATCCGTAGAGTTCTAGCTCACAGTTCTAACGAGACATTCCACATTGAACAATACAGCCCCAAGTGACAGAAGCACGAAACGGGCCGACGAACCGGGGCTGAGCTGGGCCAACATCGCACGAAGCAGTTTAAAACAATTCCTTCCCGAAAGCGTTCTCAGAGAAGTTCGACGTTACCGGAGTTGCGAAGGAGTTAAACTGCCGCTTTACCTGTACTCGAAAATTTCCCTCGCCCTGGGTCTACCATCGCGCAAGTCTATGCGCGGCATAAAGCCGCGTTCCGTGCTTTTCGTGTGCTTCGGCAACATCATGCGCAGTCCGATGTGTGAACATCTCATGAACCGCGCTCTCGGATCTACTGCTTTGCGGATCCGCGTCACATCGGCAGGGCTCAATGCCGTAGCTGGGAGAGAAGCGCATCCGTGGGCAATCGCGGCGGCACGCAACTTTGACATTTCGCTGGAGAATCATCGCGCAAGGCTGCTAACCCCCGCAATGGTAAGCAGCGCCGACCTGATCTTTGCGATGGATCTTCAAAATTACGCCCAGCTGATCGCACGATTTCCCCAAGCCCGAAAACAGATCTATATGTTGGGAGCTTTTAAGGGACCGGATGCGGACGGGATGGAGATTCGCGATCCGTACGATGACGGACCCGAAGCAACATTCCAATGTTACAGAATACTTTTGACTTGCATTCACAATCTCTCGCAGGATCTGATCGCAAATAGCAGATGATGCAAACTGCACTATCGGCGCCGCCGAGGGGACCATGGCCTCCGCCATCTAGAGCCGGCTTTCGACCGCTTTGTTATTGAATCTCGTCATGAAGTTGGCTGGCGCAGCGCATGGTGCGAACAAATCTTGCTTAGCCCTTAGCACTCTTTGCAGCGCTTCGGAGAAAATCTGCGCGACGGAATTCCAGCTGTGCTTATGCGCAGTTATTGCCGCCTGGCGGCCGCATTCGTTTCGGAGTTTTTCATCGAGCAGGAGATCCACCACACGTTCGGCAAAGCGCCGCGGATGATCCGATAAGAAAATGTCATGCCCGTCATGAACGTCGAGGCCTTCTGCTCCTAATGTTGTAGATACGATGGCCTTGCCCATCGCCATGCCCTCGTAGATCTTGATCCGTGTGCCCGCTCCAATTCGCAACGGCACAACCAGAACCGCGGCCGGGCGTAAATGCTCCATCATAGAGTCCACGGTGCCGGTTACCGCGATCGATGGTGAAACTAACTTCCTTACCCTGTGGTCAGGATCGCGCCCAACAATTCGGAAGCGGGCACCGGGAATTCTCGCCAAGACGTGCGGCCAAATCTCTCCGCTAAAATACTCCACGGCATCGATGTTTGGCTCCCAATCCATTGAGCCCGAAAAGATAACAAGCGGGTCGACACGTCTGTTTTCTGAATCGTAAGCGTACGATTGCAAATCCGCCCCAGTGGGAATGACGGTGATGTTCGCCGTACCTGACATTGCTGCCAGGACTTCGCGGTCCTGCTCAGAAACAGCAAATATGTCATGAAAACGGCGCACTTGCTCGTGTTCATACCGCGTCATCTTTGCGCATTCCGTCCATGCGATCAGGCCGCACCACAAATCTGAGGCGAACTGTGCCCTTCGCTTCCACAGCAAGCTTTCCACATTATGCTGGAACAAGACAGTTGGAATCGAAGCGTTAGTGGGAAAGTTCACGGCGCTGGCTAGAAAATCGCAGACCGCGATATCGAACTTGCTGGTGAATGCTCGACTCGAAAGCAAGTGCTGTACGTACGCCACCTTGAAACTACGCACGGAATACGGAATGCTGTCCGGCAAGCAACGGGCATAGGAGATGTAACGCTGGACGCCTTTTGCTTCAATCGTGGGATCATGGACAA
>Ga0335073_10003427_pt1 | contig 22064 bp, 19 predicted proteins | sample Lox_Sample_22_FD_207093 | JGI IMG/M metagenome (GOLD analysis project Ga0335073, IMG submission 207093) | Soil microbial communities from Loxahatchee National Wildlife Refuge, Florida, United States - Lox_Sample_2.2 | ecosystem: Environmental > Terrestrial > Soil > Wetlands | place: USA...
GCCTTCTTGCGGCCCCCCCCCCCCCCCCCCCCCCCCCCCCACCGCGCCCCCCCCCCCAACCACAACCCCCCCCCCCCCCACACCCCACCCAACCCCCCCCCCCCCCCCCCCCCGGGCGGCGCCCCCCCCGCCGGGCCCCCCCACCGGCGTCTCCATCCGCCGCCCGCCCCGCCCGCGCCCCGCGAATCCGCCGCTATACTTTCTGAAGTAATGAGCAAGGTGACGGTCTACACCACGGACCCGTGCTCTTTCTGCGCGCGCGTCAAGGGTCTGTTGAGCTCGCGCGGCGTGCAGTTCGAGGAGGTCAACCTGGCGCGCGACCCGGCCGGGCGCCTGGCGCTCGTCCAGCGCACCGGCATGATGACCTTCCCCCAGGTGATCGTCGCCGGCGAGCTGCTCGGCGGCTTCAGCGAGGTGCAGGCCGCCGCCCAGAGCGGCCGCCTGGACGAGCTCCTCGCGGCCTGAGCACGCGCGGCGGGCGCTGGCAGCGCTCGCACACGTACGTGCCGCGGCCCGCCACCACCGTCTTGGTCACCGTGCCGCCGCAGCGCACGCACGGCTCGCCCGCGCGCAGGTGCACCAGGAAGCGGTCCTGGAAGGAGCCGCGCACGCCGTCGATGTGACGGAAGTCGTCGATGCTCGCGCCGCGCGCGTCGATGCCCGCCTCGAGCGCCTCCAGCACCCCCTCGCGCAGGCGCCGCCATTGCGCCAGCGTCAGTCGTCCCGCCGGCCTGCGCGGGTGCACGCGCGCGCGGAACAGCGCCTCGTCGGCGTAGATGTTGCCCACTCCCGCCACCTTGCGCTGGTCCAGCAGGAACGCCTTCACCGGCGTCGTGCGCCCGCCCGCCAGCGCGCGCAGGTGCTCGGCCGTGAACTCCTCGTCGAAGGGCTCGAGGCCCAGGCGCGCGTCCAGGAAAGCGCGCAGCGCATCCGTCCCCAGCAGCAGCTCGCCCGTGCCGAAGCGGCGCGGGTCGTCGATCGCCAGGCGCACCCTGCGCGCCTCGCCCGCGCCCGCGCCGCGGCGCGCGCCGAGCGCCATGCGCACGCGCACGTGCGCCGGCTCGGGCTCGGGGTCCGCCAGCACCGCGCCGGTCATGCGCAGGTGCTGCGCCAGGTGCACGTCGCCGTCGAAGCTCCACAGCAGGTACTTTCCGCGCCTGCCCAGCCGCTCGATGCGCCTGCCCGTCAACGCCCGCTCGAGCTCCTGCGGCGCCAGCGGTCGCGACCAGCGCCAGTCCGCCACCTCCATGCGCAGCAGCCGCCGCCCCTCCACCAGCGGCGCCAGCTGGCGCCTGATCGTTTCCACCTCCGGCAGCTCCGGCATCGCGCCGCCTAGCTTATGGCCCCCGCGCCCGCGCCCCCGCCGCCCGCGTCCCCGCCGCCCGCCGCCACCGTCCGGCTCGGCGCCACCGTCCGGCTCGGCGCAGCTCATGTGTACGCCGCGTGTGAGCGTGCCGGCGAGCTCGACGCGCCTCAGCGCGCGAGCAGGGCGCGCGGGTGCGCGTCGAAGTACGCCTGCTTCAGGCGCTGCGCCGACAGGTGCGTGTACAGCTGCGTGGTCGCCAGGTCCGCATGGCCCAGCATCTCCTGCAGCGAGCGCAGGTCGCAGCCGCCCGCCAGCAGGTGGGTGGCGAAGCTGTGGCGCAGCGTGTGCGGGCTCATGCGCTCCTCCAGGCCCGCGCGTCGCGCGTGGCCCTGCACGATCTTGTACATCCCCTGGCGCGTCAGCGGCCTGCCGCGGCTGTTGAGGAACAGGCGCGTCTGGGCAGCCGCCGGCAAGGCGGCCGCTGGGCCGCGTGCGGAGGCTGGGCTGCGTGCGGAGGCTGGGCTGCGTGCGGAGGCTGGGCTGCGTGCGGAGGCCGGGCTGCGTGCGGCCGCTGGGCCGCGGGCGGCGGCCGGCCTGCCGGCCGCGGCGGCGCGTGCGCCGGCCACGATCAGCTCCGCACGGCCGTCGTTGCGGTACACGCGCAGCGCGGCGAGCGCCTGGCGCCCCACCGGCACGAGCCGTTCCTTGGAGCCCTTGCCGCGCGCGCGCAGCATGCCCTGCTCTTCGTCCACGTCCGACAGCTCGAGGCCGACCGCCTCCGACACGCGCAGCCCGCACGCGTACATCAGCTCCAGCAGCGCGCGGTCGCGCTGCGCCAGCGGCGCCGCCCCGCGCGGCTGCTCCAGCAGGCGCGCCACCTGCTCGCGCGTGAGCACGCGCGGCAGCCGCTGCGAGCGGCGCGGGCCGCGCAGCTCCGCCGCCGGGTCGTGCACGATCGCGCCCTCGCGGCGCAGGTAGCGGTAGAAGGAGCGCACGCAGGCGAGCTTGCGCGCGAGCGTCGCCGCGGCCACGTCGAGCCCCGCCAGGAAGGCCGCGAGATCGCCGTGGCCGGCGACTGTCACGTCGATCCCCCGCGCCGCGAGGAACTCTCCGAGCTGCAGCAGGTCGCCGCGATACGCCTCCAGCGTGTTGCGCGAGAGCCCCCGCTCGAGCTCGAGGTAGGCCAGGAAGTCGAGCATCGGCGCCTCGATGCCGCCGCCGGCCGGCGGGGACGGCACCGCCGGCGACGGGGCGGGCAGCGGCGAGGCAGGCGACGACGGGACGGGCGGCGACGGGGCGAGCGGCGGTGCCGTCGGCGAGGGCGTCCGGGCGAGCGTCATCCGCCCAGCTTCGCTGCCCGCGAGCGCGCTCCTTGGCGGTGCAATCAGGCGTTCAGCTGCGCGGCCAGCCAGTACAGGCCGATCAGCGTCTTGGCGTCGCGGCACTCCGCGATCGCCTGCTGCAGCTGCGACAGCGGCCACGGCACGACCTCGATGCGCTCGTCCTCGCCGCTGTGGGCCTGCGCCGGATGCAGGCCGGTGGCTGCGAACAGGTGCACGCGCTCGTCGGTGAACCCCGCGCCGGTGTAGTAGGTCACGATCGGCTCCCAGCGCTGCGCGCCGCGCCCGATCTCCTCGGCGAGCTCGCGCTGCGCCGCCTGCAGCGGCTGCTCGCCCTCGCGGTCCAGGCGCCCCGCCGGGATCTCCAGCAGGTCGGGCTCGCCGACCGCCTCGCGCGGCTGGCGCACCAGCCACACCTGCCGCTCGTCGTGCGCCACGATCGCCACCGCGCCGCGGTGGCGCACGATCTCGCGGCTGACCTCGGCGCCGTCGGCGTGGCGGAAGCGCTCGATGCGCACGTCCACCAGGCGCCCGCTGTAGACGGTCTCGCCGCCGAGCGGCTCGAAGGAGCTGCTCACCGGCGCCGCTCGCCCGCTACTCGCCCTCGCCGGCGGCCGCCAGGTCGGCGAGCACGCTGCCGCCGGCCAGCGCGGCGGCGAAGAACAGCGGGTCGTCCACGATGCCGCGGCCCATCGTCTCCGCCGGCAGGCCGCTCGCCGCGTACGCCGGCAGGTCCACGCTCGCGCGCCGCCAGTCGTGGCGGGCGATGCGCGAGGAGCGCCCCGCCAGCGGGCCGTCGAGCTTGACCGCCACCGCCGGGCGCCCGCGCGGCTCCGGCGGTTGGGTCCTGTTGCCGGCCGCCGCGAACACCGCGCCGAGCCCGGCGCGCAGGTCGGCGCCGACGGGCGAGCGCATGCCCGCCGGCAGCGCCACCGTGACCGGCTCGAGCAGCAGGTCGAGCACGGTCAGCGAGTGGTGGGAGATGCCGCGGTGGCGCTCGCGCTCGTCGCTCGAGGACATGCGCGCGACCAGCAGCGTGGGGCAGCCCAGCGCGAGCGCCACGTGCGCGGAGTCGAGCGCGGCCATGCCGCCGTGCCCGAGCGAGGAGCTCGAGCCGACGATGCCGGGCCCCGGCCCGCACACCGCCGCGTCCCAGCCGAGCACGCCGAGGCCGTGGTGCAGCGCGCCCGCCACGCTGATCGCCTCGGCCTCGCCGCCGTAGGCCGCGCCGGCGGTGATGTGGCCCGCCAGCAGGCCCCGCTCGCGCAGCGTGCGCACCGTGCGCGAGTGCCCGCCGGGCAGCGCGCCGCCCTCGCCCTGCACGTAGCCGAGCTTGGCCTGCGGCGCGAGCTGCGCGAACGCCCACGCCACGCCGGCGAGCTGCCCGTGCAGCGCCAGCACCGCCACGGGGCGCTCCAGCGGCAGCCGCAGCTCCTCCCGCTCGATCGGCTCGACCGTGTGCTGCAGGCTCGTGTAGTTCAGCTTCATCACGTTGGCGCGAGCCGGGCCGTCGCCGTCGAGGCCGCGCGTGAGGTTGACGTGCACCACGTCGAAGCCGCCCGAGCCGAGGCCGAGGTCGAGCGCCTGCGTGTTGACGATCAGCTCGTCGCCCACCTCCGCGCGCCCCACCAGCGCCACGTCGGCGATCGCCTCCCGCCGCGGGGCCTCGGCGACGGCAACGGCTTCCTGCAGCTCCACCAGCAGACGCTGCTCGCCCGCGGCGACGCGGGCGGTTGACTCGACGCTGTAGGTCTCGACGACGGTGGCGCGGCGCAGCTTCAGCATGGGCGCTGCAAGCTACACGGCCCGGCCGTCGGGCACCGCCGCCGCCTGCTCCAGCAGCGCGAGCGCCACGGCGAGCATCTGCTCGAGCGCGACCACGCTGACGCGCTCGCCGGGCTCGTGGTTGCGCTCGGTGCCGTTGGCGACGTTCACGGTCGGAAAGCCCTGGGCGATCAGCGCGTTGGCGTCGGAGGCGCCGCCGCTGGCGATACCCACCGGCTCGTGCCCGCAGGCGCGCAGCGCGGCCTCGGCCACGCGCACGGCCGGCGCCGCCGGCGACAGGCGAAAGCCCGCGAAGGTGCGCTCCACGCTGACGTTCACGTCGCAGTCGCAGTCGGGCAGGTTGGCGGCGTCGTGCACGCGGTCGACCACCTCGGCCACGAGCTCCTCGGCGCGCCCCTGCTCCTCGCGTCCCGCGCCTGGGATCGCGCGCACCTCGGCCACCAGCGTGCAGTGCTCGGGCACCACGTTGATGGCGCTGCCCCCCGCGATCGTGCCGACGTTGACGGTGCGGTCCTCGTCGAGGCGCCCGTGCGGCAGCGAGCTGACCGCGCGGGCGGCGGCGAGGATCGCGCTGCGCCCCTGCTCGGGACGGATGCCGGCGTGCGCGGCGGCGCCGTGGAAGGCGGCGGTGATGCGGAAGTGGCTGGGCGAGCGCAGCACGATCTCGCCGATCGGGGAGGCGTGGTCGAACACGTAGCCGAACTGGCTGCGCAGCTGCGAGGCGTCGAACGCGCGCGAGCCCTCGAGCGAGATCTCCTCGGCGACCGTGAACAGCAGCTCCACGTCCACCGGCGAGCCGTGCTCGTGCACGTGCCGCGCGAGCGCCAGCAGCACCGCCACGGCGGCCTTGTTGTCGGCCCCGAGGATCCCGTCGTTGGCGTTCTCCCAGAAGCCGTCCACGAGCACCGGCTCGACCGGCGCCGCCAGCGGCACGGTGTCGAGGTGCGCGCACAGCAGCACCGAGCGCGGCCGCGCGGCCGGCTCGCCCCGCTCCCCGGCCGCCTCGCGCGCGCGCGCGGGGTTCCCCTTCGGGCACGCATCGTCATCGGTCGCCGACGGCGATGGGGAGATCGGCCTGGCGGGGATGCGCGCCAGCAGGTTGCCGCAGTCCGAGCCGATGCGCGCGGCGGCGTCGTCCTCGTGCACGGCCACGCCCAGCGCGCGCAGCTCCGCGATCACGCGCTCGGCGCAGCGGCGCTCGCGCAGCGAGGGGCTCTCGATGCGGCACAGCTCGGCGAAGGTGCCGCTCAGGTAGCGGTGCTCGCGCCGCCCTTGCAGGGGCAGCCCGCCGGCGCGCGATCGCTCGGCGCCGCGCGACACCGGCGCCGGCGCGCTCACGGACGCGCGGCGGGCTCGCCGGGGGCGCGCCCCCCAGCCGGCTCGCGGGCGTCCTCGAGCTGGAAGTCCGTCTCGGCGCCCGCGCGCTCCAGGGCGGCGGCGAGGAAGCCGCGGAACAGCGGCGCCGGGCGCTCTGGCCGCGACTTGAACTCCGGGTGGAACTGGGAGGCCACGAAGAACGGGTGCCGGGCCAGCTCCACGATCTCCACCAGGCGCTCGTCGGGCGAGGTTCCGCAGATGCGCAAGCCCGTGCCCGGCCCCGAGGCGGCGGCGTTGGTGAGGCGCTCGCGCAGCTGGTTGTTGACCTCGTAGCGGTGGCGGTGGCGCTCGTAGATGACCGCCTCGCCGTACATCTCGCGCGCGCGCGTGCCGGCGTGCAGCTTGATCGGGTCGGCGCCGAGGCGCATCGTGCCGCCGAGATCGGCGACCTCCTTCTGCTCCGGCAGCAGGTCGATCACCGGGTAGGGCGTCTCGATGTCGAACTCGGTGGAGTTGGCGCCGTCCATGCCCGCCACGTGACGGGCGAACTCGGCCACCGCGACCTGCATGCCCAGGCAGATGCCCAGGTATGGGATCTGCTGCTCGCGCGCGATCCGGGCGGCGGCGATCTTGCCCTCGATGCCGCGCCCGCCGAAGCCGCCGGGAATGAGGATGCCGTCGGCCGCGAGCAGGCGCTCGCGCGCGGCGGCGGCCCCGTCCCCCGGCGAGGACGATGCGCCGCCCTCGAGGCTCTCGGAGTCGATCCAGTCGATCTGCACGCGCGCGTCCTGCAGCGAGGCCGCGTGGCGCAGCGCTTCGGAGACCGACAGGTAGGCGTCCTCGAGCTGCACGTACTTGCCCACGAGCGCGATCCGCACGGTGCGGGCCGCCCGCTGCCAGCGTTCGATCGGCTCCTTCCAGCGGTCGAGCTCGGGCGGGCGCGCCTCCAGCGCGAAGTGCTCGAGGATGAAGTCGTCGACGCCCTGCTCGCGGAAGGTGAGCGGCACCTTGTAGATGTTGTCCACGTCGCAGGCTGACACGATCGCCTCCGCCGGCAGGCTGGCGAACAACGCGATCTTCTTGCGGATCTCGCTCGAGAGCTGGCTCTCGGAGCGGCACATCACCATGTCCGGCGCGATGCCGATGCCGCGCAGCTCGTTGACGGAGTGCTGCGTGGGCTTGGTCTTCAGCTCGCCGGCGTGGCCGATGTAGGGCACCAGCGTGAGGTGGATGTACATGCAGCGCCGGCGGCCCACGTCGACCGGGAACTGGCGGATCGCCTCCAGGAACGGCAGCGACTCGATGTCCCCCACGGTGCCGCCGATCTCGGTGATCACGAAGTCCACGTCGCTGGACTCCGCCAGCAGCGCGATCCGCTGCTTGATCTCGTCGGTGATGTGCGGCACCACCTGCACGGTGCCGCCGAGGTAGTCGCCGCGGCGCTCGCGGCGGATCACGGTGTCGTACACGCCGCCGGCGGTCACGTTGGACGCGCGGCTGGTGTTGGCGTCGGTGAAGCGCTCGTAGTGGCCGAGGTCGAGGTCGGTCTCGGCGCCGTCCTCGGTGACGAACACCTCGCCGTGCTGGTAGGGCGACATCGTGCCTGGGTCGACGTTGATGTAGGGGTCGAACTTCTGCAGCCCCACGGTGAAGCCGCGGGACACGAGCAGCCGCCCGAGCGACGCCGCCGCGATGCCCTTGCCGAGCGAGGAGACCACGCCGCCGGTGACGAATATGAACCGGGTCTTGGCTGGGGCCTGGGCGTGGCGGTCTGGGTGGCGCGTCATCTGATCTGGTTGGCTGCCGTGAGGTTAGCTGACCGCGTGGACGCGCTCCTCGCGGCCCGCCGACGGGCGTCTCGGACGGCCGAGCGCGTCGAGCGCCCGCAGCGGCGGCGTGCGCTCGATCAGCGCGTTGATCGAGCGCAGCTCGCCGTACACGGTGAGCGCGACCAGCAGCGCGAGCGCGACCAGCTGCCCGGCGCCGGACAGGGTCATCGTCAACCACAGCCCGGCGAGCGCCCCGAGCAGGTTCGACCCGGTGTCGCCGAGCATCGCGCGTTCGCGCAGCTCGTAGGCGCCGGCCACCAGCGCGGGGCCGGTGAACAGGCCGAGCGCCCACAGCGTGCGCACCTCGCCCGAGCCGATCGCGAGGCCCGCGCCGAGCAGCACGAACGCCTTGCTCGCGCGTCCGGGGCGCAGGTCGAGCAGGTTGAACGCGTTGGTGGCGAGCACGAGCACCGCGCTGGCCAGCAGCCAGCGACCGTTCGAGAGGTGCTGGTAGCTGGTCGCGAGCAGCGCCAGCCCGAGCGAGCCGCCGGCCTTCAGCGCGCCGGTGGACAGCTCGCCGCGCAGCGTCGCGGCGGCGTGGCCGCGCCAGCCGCGCGAGGGCGAGCGCGAGCCGAGGGCGTCGTCGATCAGCCCCAGCGCGAGCACGCCGAACGCGTACAGCGCGATCGGCGCGAGCCGCGCGGAGAGCAGCTGCACGGAGGCGAGTCGCTGCACGAGCGCCAGCGGCACGAGCGCCAGCGCGGCGGCGATCGGCGTGAGCACGCCCAGCGGGCACGGCAGCGCGCGGCCGCGGTAGTTGGGCCTCGTCCAGCCTTGCGCGCCGAGCGCGCGCAGCAGCGCCGGCGCGATCGCGGCGGCGAGCACGAGCGCGAGCGCGAGCGGCAGGGCGTGCATGACGCCAGGCTAACGTCAGGGCTGCGCCGCGCCCGCGCCCGCGCTGGCGCTGGGCAGCAGCGAGTTGGCCGTGGGCTTGACGCCGAACGTGCCGCTGTAGCCGGCGAGCACGTAGTCGAGCGCCGCCTGCCCGGCGAGCTGGTCGAGGTCGTCCACGCTCGAGATCCCCTGCCCCCGGTACCAGGAGACCTGCGAGGGCTGCGTGCCGGTGAGCTCGACGCCGACGGCGGCCACGCCGGCGGTGTGCACGCCGGCCAGCAGGCCCGACTCGAGCGCCGCGGCCGCTTCGCTCTGTTCGGCGCTCATGCCGCTGGGCTCGGCGCGCGTCACCACGATCCCTTCCAGGCGCGTGAGCTGCCCGTCGAAGGCGCTCAGCAGGCTCGCGCGCACGCGGCTGATCAGCTCGTGCGCCACTGCCTGCCCGCCGCTGACGAGCTGGCGGCCGATCAGGTTCCCGAGGGACTGCACCAGCGAGGGCGAGCCGGCGAGCGCGGCGTAGTGGGTGCCGGCGGCCTCGTGGGCGATGCCCTCCAGTTCGAGCGGCTCGCGCACCGCCACAACCGTGGCGAGCTGGCCGCCGGCCTCGGCGACGGCGCTGCGCACCAGCGTGTTGACCTTGTCCGAGGGCGCGCCCAGGAACACCAGGCCGACGGCGCGGCCGCCCAGCAGTTCGTGCACGGCCAGCGGGTACAGGCCGGAGGCGAGCGCTTCCTGCTGGGTGAGGCGCGTCTGCACGCTGCTCGACTGGCTGCGCGCCTGCGCCAGTTCGGAGTCGAGGTTGTGCACGATGCCGTTCTTGGCGGAGGACACCAGGTTGGTGTCGCCGATGGCCACGCCCAGCAGCACGCCGAGCGCGAGCGCGAACAGCACCGCCGCGAGTGACAGCGCGTGGTAGCGGAAGTCGAACATGCGCTCGTTGCCTGCTGAGCTTCCGGGCGCCGGGGCTCAGCCGCCGCCGAACAGCATCTGCAGCTTCACCCACAGCAGTTCGGCCACGTCGCGCAGCGCCGGCGTGAGCCACACCACGGCGACCATCGCCACGAGGCCCGCGGCGATCACCAGCAGCAGCGGCGTGAGGCCGGGGCGCGGCTGGTAGAGGCGGCTCACGCCCTTGGCGTCGACCAGGATCTCGCCGATGCGCAGCCGCGTGAGGAAGGTGGAGGACATGCCTTTGCGGTTGCGATCGAGGAACTCCACGAGGTTGAACTGCGAGCCCACCGACACGATCAGCCGCGCGCCCTTCTCGGCGGCCAGCAGCATCGCCACGTCCTGGCTGGTGCCGGGCGCGGGCACCAGCTTGAAGGCCAGGCCCAGCCGCTCCAGCCGGCCGCTGCCGGGCGCGCGCCCGTCGGGGTAGGAGTGCACCACCAGCTCGGCGCCGCAGCGCAGCGCCTGCTCGCCCGCGGAGTCCATGTCGCCGACGATCATGTCCGGCTTCAGGCCCGCCTCCAGCAGCGCGTCGGCGCCGCCGTCCACGGCCACGATCACCGGGCGCTTGTCGCGGATGAACGGCTTCAGCGCGCGCAGGTCGCGCTGGTGGTCCACGCCGCGCACGACCACCAGCGTGGGGCGGTCGCGGAAGTCGGTGGCGAAGCGCGGCAGCGCGATCCTGCCGGCGAGCAGCTCGCGCTCCTCGCGCATGTGGTCGATCGTGTTGCGCGCGAAGCGCTCGAGCGCCTCGCCGATCTCCGCCTTGCGCGCCTCCGTTTCGGCGCGCACGCGCTCCAGGTCGAGCAGCTGCCCGCGCACCAGCGTCCTGCCGCGGCTGAGCACCTCCGCAGGCTGCCCGCCCGCCTCGCCCGGCCGGTCCGGGACTGCCGGCGCGAGCGCCCTGACGTGCACCGGGTCGCCGTCTGAGAGCTGCTCGAACAGCGCGTCGTCGGGCAGGTCCACGAGCATCACGCCCGCTTCCACCAGCAGCTGCGGGCCGAGGTTGGGATAGCTGCCGCTGGAGGAGCGACGGCAGTTGAGCACCGCCGAGACGCCCGCCGCGATCAGCTCCTCGGCGGACACGCGGTCGATGTCGAGGTGGTCGATCAGCGCCACGTCGCCGCGCACGAGGTGCTTGACCAGGAGCTTCGTGCGCCTCCCCGGGCGCACCGGCCCGGACGCGCCGGCCCCCACGGGCGCCGCAGGCGCCCCGGCCTCGAGCTCGCGCTCGGCCCGCCGCGGCGGCGCGCTCCCCACGGGCACGCCCACGGCGAGCGGGTGCTCCTGGCCCATCGAGCGCGTTGCCACACCGCGAGATTAACGCCCACGGGCGCCAAACGCCGCCCTTGCGGCGCTCGCGCCCGCCGCCGCGCATCTCGCCGGCGCGCGGCGCGGCCTCGGCGAGCGGGCCAGCCGCTCAGGCGGCGCTGCGCAGGTCGCGCGCGTGGCGGCGCGCCGCCACGTCGTCGCCGTCGGCGCCGAGCATCCGCACCAGCTCGCTCACCACCTCGCGCTCTCCGAGCTGCACCACGCTCGTGCGCGCGGTCTGCCCGCTGCTGTCCTTCACGATCGAGAAGTGCCGCGCGCCGAGCGAGGCGACCTGCGGCAGGTGCGTGATGCACAGCACCTGCCTGCGCTCGGCCAGCTCGCGCAGGCGCGCGCCCACAGCGCGCGCGGTGTGGCCGCCGATGCCGGCGTCGACCTCGTCGAAGACCAGCGTGGCGTTCGCCTCCTGCGCGCGCGCCACGCTCATGATCGCGAGCATCACGCGCGAGAGCTCGCCGCCGGAGGCGATCTCGCGCAGCGGCGCGGCGGACACGCCGGGGTTGGGCGCGATCATGAACTCCACCGTGTCGCCGCCGCGCGGCCCGGGCTCGCGCTCGCCCAGGACCACCTCGAAGGAAGCCTCGCCCATCGCCAGCGCGCGCAGCTGCTCGCGCACGCGCTCGGCGAACCCGCCCGCCGCCGCGCGGCGAGCGCGCCGCAGCTCCTGGACGCAGCGCTCGAGCTGCTCGCGCGCCTGCGCGAGGCGCGCGCCGGCGTCGGCCATCGCCACCTCCGCGCCGGTCAACTGCTCGTGTCGCTCGCGCGCCCGCTGCGCGTACGCCAGCGCCGCCGGCACGCTGCCGCCGTGCTTGCGCGTCACGCGCTCGATCGCCGCCAGGCGCGCTTCCAGCGCGTCCAGCACCCCGCGCCCCGGCGCCGAGACCTCCTCTCCCAGCCCGGCCAGCACGTCCTCCAGGCCATCGAACGCCGCGCGCTCGCCGTACTCGCGCAGCTCGCTCGCGAGCTCCCGCGACTCGATCGCCAGGCCGCGCATGCGCTCGGCCAGGCCGTCCAGCAGCGGGTCGACGCCGGCCTGCGCCGCGAGCGCGCCGCAGGCGTCGGCGAGCAGCTGCGCGGCGCCCGCGTTCTCGCCCGTCTCCGGCGCCAGCGCGTGCGCCCCCACGGCCGCCGCCGTCGTCAGCGCGTCCAGCCTGCGCAGCCGCTCGCGCGCCGCGAGCAGGCGCTCGTGCTCTCCCTCCTGCGGAGCCAGCGCGTCGATCTCGGCCAGCTCGTAGGCCAGCAGCTCGAGCTCCCGCTCGCGCTCGCCCGACAGTCCCCGCAGCTCCTGCAGGCGGAGCTCGAGCTCGCCCACGCGCGCGCACGCCTCGCCGCAGGCGCGCAGGCGGGCGGCCTGGTCGCCGGCGCACACGCCGTCGAGGATCTCCAGCTGCGCCGCCGCCAGCGTGAGCTTGCGGTGCTCGTGCTGGCCGTAGAAGGCGAGCAGCGCGGCGCCAGCCTCGCGCAGCTCGGCGACGCTCGCGGCACGCCCACCGAGGTACGCGCGCGTGCGCCCGTCGGCGCCCACGCGACGCGCCAGCACGATCTCGCCGGTGTCCGCGCCGACGCGCTCGCCGAGGCGCTCGCGCAGCCGCTCGGGCAGGTCGAACACGCCCTCCACGTACGCCTCGCAGGCGCCGGGCCGGACGATCCCGGCCCGCGCGCGGCCGCCCAGCAGCAGGTCGAGCGCGTGCGCCAGCACGGTCTTGCCGGCGCCGGTCTCCCCCGTGAGCACGTTCAGCCCGCTCGCCAGGCGCAGCTGGGCCTCCTCGATCAGCAGCAGGTTCTCGACACGCAGCTCTTGCAGCACGACGCGTGGTGTAGCAACGCCTGGGGACGGATCGCTCGCGTTGACCTTGTGCGCCGCCTCGGGCACAGCCATAATTCGACCAGGCGGCCCAGGAAGGGCCCGCACCCAGCCGTACACTCGTGCGCTACAGGCATGGCTGCCAGCGACCCACACACGCGCCCACAAGACCCGCACGGCGATGACCTCGCGCCGCTCGGGTCGCTCGCCGTCCGCGAGCGCCTGGATGAGGAGATCGCACGCGCCGAACGTCACGGCACGCACCTCAGCTGCCTGCTGGTGGCGCTCGACAACCTCGAGCAGATGGCGAGCGAGCACGGCCAGGAGCTGCACGAGCAGACCCTCCGGTACGTGGCCGCGGCGCTGGCGCGCGAGCTGCGCCGCTTCGACCGCGTGGGCCGTGCCGGCGTGGCCTCGGCGCACGAGCTGCTGATCGTGCTGCCGGGGGCGGACGGGCCGCGCGGCGAGGTGGTGGCGCGCCGCGCGTTGCAGCGCCTGCGCACGATCAAGATCGAAGCTGCCGGCGCGAGGCTGCCGCTGCAGGTGTCGGTCGGGCTCACGCACTGGCGCGAGGGCGCGAGCGCCGAGCAGATGCTCGCCCAGGCGCGCTCGGCGCTGGGCGGCGGGGGCGACGCGCTCTCGCCCTCGACTCACGCGCCGTCGCGCGCGAGCGCCGCCGGCGCGCACGCCCCGCACGGGCACGACGGCGAGGCCTGGGCGCTGGGCAGCGCCGGCGGTCACTAGGCTGCGCGCGTGCTCTCCGGATCGGAGCTTTGGCTTCTGCGCTTGATGGCCGACCGCGGCCTGGCGCTGCTGGACGCGAGCGCGCTGCTGGTGGTGATCGAGGAGCGCGGCGATCTGCGCGTGGCCGCCTCCGCTGGCGCGGCCTCGGTGCGGCTGCGCATCACGCCGGTGCAGGGCAGCGCGCTGGGGGCCCTGTACCTCGAGCGACGACCGGTCTCGCTGGAGCGCCCGCGCGGCCAGGAGGCGGCGTGGCTGCACGAACTGGGCCTGGAGGCGCGCGCGGTGCTGGTGGAGCCGCTGGACCTGGAGGGCCACGGCGGCGGCCTGGTGATCGCGCTGCGCGAGCAGGGCAGCTTCCGCGAGCCCGACCGCCAGGCGCTCGCCGCGTTCGCCTCCAGCGTCTCGCAGCGGCTCGCCGCGGAGCGATCGGTGGAGATCGAACGGCTCCGCTACGGCATGGAGGCGCGCGAGCGCGAGCGCGCGCGCTGGGCGCGCGAGATCCACGACGAGAGCATTCAAGGCATCGGCGCGCTGCGCCTGCGGCTGGCCAACGCGCGCGACCTCGACGACCGCGAGGCGCTGAGCGCAGCGGTGGACGCGGTGCTCGAGGGCATGGGCACCGAGATCGACGGCCTGCGCCACCTGATCACCGAGCTGCGCCCGGCGGCGCTCGACGACCTCGGCCTGGCGGCCGCCATCGAGGCGCTGGCGCGGCGCGCGCAGGCGATCGACGGGCTGGACGTGAAGACCGAGCTCAACCTCGGCGCGGGCGAGGACGAGCACGCGGGCGCGCTCAACGGCGGGCGGCGCCTGGACGCGGAGCTCGAGAGCACGATCTACCGCGTGGTGCAGGAGGCGCTCACCAACGTCGGCCGCCACGCGCAGGCGAGCAAAGCGGTGATCCGCATCGTCGAGCACGACGGCGTGGTCGAGGCGACCGTGGAGGACGACGGCAGGGGACTGCCCTCGGCGGAGCGCCTGGGCCCCCGCGGCGACGGCCTGGAGGGCGGCTTCGGCATGGGCGGCATGCGCGAGCGCGCGGAGCTGGTGCGCGGCGAGCTGGCGTGGGAACCGGCGCCGCAGCGCGGGACGATCGTGCGGCTGACCGTGCCGCTTGCGGGGCGGCCGGCGGCCAGCCCCGGCCCCGCCTGACCTCGCCTAACCCCCCTCGGCGTCCTGCTCGGGATCCTCGCCGTCGCGGCGCAGCCAGCCGGCGAGCTGCTGTCCCACCGAGTTGATCGACTCGCCGGCGTCGCGGAAGGCGTCGCGCACGCGCTCCGCGTAGAAGCTCACCGCCTCGCCGCCGTCGGCGCGCGCGTCCACCGGGTCGCCGCGACGCGCGTACTCGCCGGAGCCCACGATCCGGTCGTAGTCTCCCGAACGCACCCAGGCCATCAGCTCGTGCGTGCGCTTGACCACCATCGGGTGGGTGACGCCGAGGTCGAGCATCAGCCTGGTCAGACGCTCCAGCGGGCCGCCCTTCTCCTTGTAGTCCAAGCCCTGGCGCATGAACGCGTCCAGGTCCAGCTGCTCCACCATCGCGCCCGCCGCCATCGACATCAGCGTGCGGCACACCGCCAGCGGGTCGCGCGTAACCAGCGCCGCGGCGCGGTCGGCGCTCAGCTCGGTCGCCCTCCCCCACTCCATCAGCGCCGTGCGCACCGGCGCCAGCGGCAGCGGCAGCCGCGCGCTGCGCGTCATCAGCACCAGGATCGTGAGCGCCGTGCGGTAGAGCTGGTGGTCGGAGAGGATGTGCGCCGCCTCGTGCGCGAACACCGCCCTGCGCTGGGGCTGGTCGAGCAGCCGCAAAAGCTCCGACTGCACCACCACGATCGGCCGCCCGGCCCCGATCGCCAGCGCGTTGGGCATCGGGAACTGCGACAGGTAGAGATCCGGAACCTCCTGCATGTCCAGCGTGGCGTAGGCCAGCGCGTGATCGCGGTAGACCTCGCCGAGTTGCTCTTCGGAGAGACGCACCGAGGAGCCCAGGTAGGCCTGGCGCAGCGCCCGCTCATAACCCAGCTCGATCAGCTTGCGCACCACCGTGTCCAGGTAGGGGATCGACGACAGCGCCGCGGTGGCGGCGCGGTCGGCCGGGTGCTGGAAGGCGCGGGGCGAGATGCCCTTCAGGCGGTGGCCCTCGGCGGGCAGCTGCGATCCGGTGGACGCCACCCCGCGAGAGTAGCGCCGGGCGGGTCCGCGCGCGCAGGGCCCGGCGTGGCCGCGGCGGGGCCTCGCGCACGCCGAGCCGGCCGGCAGGCCGGCCCTTTTGCAGATGAAGTCAGTCCGCCAGCCCGGTGCGCCGCACGTACGCGGTGATCTCGGCGCGCGAGGAGAAGCCGAGCTTCTCGATCGCGCGAGCGCGGTAGGTCTTGACGGTGCGCTCGGCCACGTTGAGCTGCTCGGCGATCTCCGGGTTGGTGTAGCCGTTGGCGATCAAGCGCACCACCTCGCGCTCGCGCTCGGACAGCACCACCTTGTCGCTGGCGCCGTCCTCGCCGGTTGCCATCAGCGCCCCCAGCCGTGGGTGCAGGTAGTTGCCGCCCGCCACCGCCAGACGGAAGGCCTGCAGCAGCTCCGCCGGCTCGGCCTCCTTCAGCACATAGCTGCGCGCCCCCGCCCGCAGCGCCTGGCGCGCGTACTCGGGGTCCTCGCGCATCGTCAGGATCGCCACCGCCAGGTTGGGGTGCGCGATGAAGCAGGAGGGCAGGGCCCCCAGGCTGGAGCCGCCGGGCATCGTCAGGTCGAGCGTCAGCAGGTCCGGCCTGTGCTCGCGCACCGCGCGGATCATCGCGGGGATGTCGGCTGCTTCGGCCACCACCTCGAACTCGCCGCCCTCGCGCTGCAGCACCGCGCGCACGCCGTCGCGCACCACCGCATGGTCGTCGGCGATGATCACCCTGATCGGTCTCGAGACCCCCGGCGTGCCTGCCTCCACGCGATGGACGGTAGCGCCTGGCGAGGACCGATCCGTTCATCCGTCGAGCGCCGGCTTCACGAAGCAGTGGCGAGCCCGTTGCACGCTCTCGCCGCCGCCGCTACAGACGCTAGCGTGGCGTGGTGTCGTCGGCTATCTCCTTCCCGCGGCTACGCAGGATCGTCTCCGCGTACACCGTCAACCGGCTCGGAAGCTGGATCGGCCTGGTGGCGCTGTCGCTGGCCGTGTACGACCACACGCACAGCGGGCTTGCGGTGGCGGGGCTCCTGCTCTGCTGGCAGGCCCTCCCGGCCTTCTTGGTCCCGGTCGTGGTCGCTCGTGTGGAGGCGTCCGCGCGCAGACGCGAGCTCAGCGGCCTGTACGTGTTCGAGGGTGTCGTCACCGCCGCCATCGCCGTGCTGCTGTCGCACTTCTGGCTACCGGGGCTGCTGCTGCTTGCTGCGATCGACGGCACCGCGGCGCTCGCCGCGAGCGCGCTGTTGCGCGCAGAGGTGGCGCGCACGGGTCGCGAGCACGCACTAGGCGGTCCGGTCGGGGAGGGCGAGGCGCCCGATCCTGCCGCGCTAGGGCCGGATCTAGGCGAGCGCGTGCAGGAGGCGGAACGCGAGGCGAACGCCACGCTCAACTTCGCCTTCTCGGCCGCGTTCGTCGGGGGCCCGGTCGTCGGAGGGCTGGTGACCGCCTCATTCGGCGCCGCCGCCGCGCTGTTCATCGACGTGGCCACGTTTCTCGCATGCGGAGCATTGCTTCTGGACATGCACCCCCATGTCGAGGAGGCCGCGGGCAACACCGTGCGTGCCCGTCTGCATGCCGCATGGAGGCACATCAATGAGACACCAGGTCTGCGGGCGTTGCTGGCGACCGAGACGCTGGCGCTGCTCTTCATCCAGGCAGCCGGACCGATCGAGGTCACCTATGCCAAGGCGACGCTGCACGCCGGCGACGGCGGATATGGAATGCTCGTGACTGCGTGGGGCGCCGGCGCGGTGATCGGGAGCCTCGCCTTCGCGCGCGCCCGCGGGCGACCGCTCGGGCTGGTACTGAGCGTCGGTACGTTCGCGCTCGCTGCCGCCTTTCTCGGCTATGCACTCGCCCCCTCCCTCGCGCTCGCATGCACAGCGGCGGCGGTGGGTGGCCTTGGCAACACACTCGAGTGGCCCGCGTTGGTGAGCCTGGTGCAGCGCCTGAGCCCACAGCAACTCCACGGCCGGCTAATGGGCGCTGTCGAATCGCTTCAGGCCATCTGCATCGCCTTCGGACTGATCCTGGGCGGCGTACTGGTCTCGCTTGGGTCCGCGAGGAGCGCATTCGTCGTGATAGGGGTCGGGACCGCCCTGGCGGCGGCGGTGTTCGCTCGCCTCGCGGCGGCGGGCCTTCTCCCGCGGCAGGCACCGCATGCGCAGCCGGTGGGAGGCGAGCAGGCGCCCGAGCCAGGCGGCGCTCGTCCGCACGAGGCGGCGACCGAGTAGCGACGGCTCGCGCAGGTCGAGCAGGTGCTGGCCCTTGGTGGTCCTCGGCCGTCGACTCCAGCGCCGACGACGCGCTGACCAGGTGAGACACGCTGGGCTCCCCTCAAGTACGACGCCAGGCCGGTCGAAAAGGACGACAGGGCGCAGATGCTCGTACACAAGTACACGACCCGTCTCTTCTGGGCAGCTGAGGTACTGCTCCTGGCGGGCACGGTGGTAGCCGGGGCGCTGATGTCGAGCGCGCAGGAATGGCACCCGGTGACGCTGGTGGTACTTCTGTTTGTGCTCGCGCTCGGGGGAGAGTGGTTCACGGTCGAGACCAGCGGCGGCATCCTGAGCGCCTCGCTCGGTGTGATGGCGCTCGCGATGGGCCTGCTCGGGCCGGTGCCGGCGGCGGCGTGCGGAATCGCCGCGATGGCGATCCACTCAGCCGTCGGGCGCCGCAATCCGACGGGATGGCTGATCAACCTTCTTGCGTTCGGAGTGGCGGCCTTCGTGGGCGGGCTGGTGGTTCGGGCGGCAGCCGGGAACGTGGACGGGGTCCACAGCCAGCACCTGGAGCAGAGCCTGGTGTTCGGGTTGATCATGCTCGGGGCGCTCGGCGTGCTGCTGATTGTCAACTTCGTGATCTTTGCGCTGTCCCTGTACTTCAGGGACGGACGCTCCCCGGTGCGCCTCGTCGGGGAGCTGTTCCTTCCGCTGTTGCCGGGGGAGCTCGCCGTGGCGGTGGTCGCGACCCTGCTGGTGATGGCCTACCGCAGCGCCGGGTTGCCGAGCCTGCTCGCCGCCATCCCGGTGCTGTTGATCTTCAGGCACCTCACCGTGGCGCTCCTGCGCTCCGAGCATCGCGCCGAGCAGCTGCAGGCGCGCACCATCCACCTTGTCTCGCTGCAGATGGGGGTGCTGAGAACCCTCGTACGGGCCCTGGAGATGCGCGACCCGACCACCAGCCGCCACGCCTCGGCGGTCGCCCGCTACTGCGAGGCGCTCGCAAAGGAGGTCGGCTGCTCGGAGGAGGAACAGGAAGTGGTGCGCACCGCCGGCCTGCTGCATGACATCGGGAAGTTCACCTGGCCAGACAGCGTCCTGCACGCCGAGGTTGTGCGCCCGGAGGACCAGGCGATTGTCAAGCGCCATCCCCAGGACGGCGCCGAACTGGTGGGAGCGCTCGACGGCTACGGTGCCACCGCCGACGCGATCCTCTACCACCACGAGCGCGTGGACGGGGGAGGTTATCCCGCCGGGCTGATAGGCAAAGAGATTCCCCTGGAGTCCCGCATCCTCGCGATCTGCTGCGTCTACCATACGATGTGCGCTCGTGGAAGCTACCGCTTGCCGATGAGCTCCGAGGAAGCCATAGGCGAGCTGCGTCACGCCGTTGCCAATGGCCAGCTCGACGGCGAGCTGGTCGAGGCGTTCATCGTGATGCTCGAGCGCGAAGGCTCAACCTTTGCCCACGACGCCGACTTCGAGACCGAGCTGGAATTCGATCGGCGGGTCCGTGAGATGGCCGAACCCGAGCCGAAGGGAACGCGCCGCCGCGCGAGCTCGGGCACGCGAAACCGCCCGCAGAGCCTCCGCCGCGGCTAACCGTCCCCGACAAAAGAGAACGCCTCGCACCCGGCGAGGCGTTCTCCTTCAAGCTCTAGAACTGCGAGTTGGCTATACGCCGTGCGGCTGGGACATTGGATCTCCTATCTCCTTCAGACGAGTCCTGCACGCGCCTCCATCCCTGCTGTAGGCGCGCTAAGCATGAGTAGGTTTGCGTGGCATAGTAACGAAAGGCGATGAAATAGTCCACTTTGCGGAGGTTTGCACGACTGCTTGCAGTTTCTGCCGGCCGGCGGCGGGAAGCAGGGATTTGATGGGCGGCCGCGACGCGGGCCGGCGAGCTACCGCCGTGCAAACGTCCACAAACCTGCCCCCGGCTCAAGTTCTCGCGCCGGCATGACGATCCAAGCGGCGACCCCCAACCGATCGAGGCCGCAACGAAATGCCGCTGTCATCCGCTCCGTCACAGTCCCGCCCGCACGAGCGCCAGCTCGTGTTCACCAGCTCCCAGGCAGCGCGCTACATGGGCGTGTCGCTTGCCACCGTGCGCCGCTGGACCGACGCCGGCCACGTGGCCTGCTATCGCACGCCGGGCGGCCAGCGACGCTTCTCGCGCGCGCAGCTCGACGCGTTCATCGCCTCCATGCAGCGCGCCGGCGGCGCCGGCGTGGAGGAGGTTCGCGCGCGCCGCGGCGGGCACGCGGCCTGACGGCCGCGGCGGTCGGCGCGGCCGCTCGCTCAGCTTGGGCCGCGCCCCTCAGCGCCGCCGCTCGCTCAGCTTGCCAGCCGCCCGAACTTCTCGCGCAGGCGGCGGTAGAAGGATGAGCCGGGCAGCTGCGCGATCGTGCCCACGTCGCCTGCGAAGCGCGCGTCGATCTGGCCGTTGGCGGGGATCTCGCCGGCGGGCCGGCCGTCGACGGCGATGTCGAGTGGCTCGCGCGAGCGGTTGTAGATCGTCATGCGGTCTTCCGGCGCCACCACCAGCGCGCGCGCGCTCATCGAGTGCGGCGCGATGAACGACACCACGAAGCCCTCCACGCCCCACGCCATCACCGGCCCGCCGTTGGCGAGGTTGTAGCCGGTGGAGCCCGCCGGCGTGGCCACCACCAGCCCGTCGCAGCGCACGCTGCCGGCCTCCTCGCCGTCCAGCGCGTAGGCCAGCTCGGCCACCCGCTCGCCCACCTTGCGGTGGATCGCCACGTCGTTGATGGCGGTGTGCAGCCGCAGCGGGGCGCCGGCCGGCCCGCCGGCGCCGGCGGCCCCCGCCTCAGCGGCCGGCGCGGCGGCGGCGCGCGCGCCGGGCGAGCGCTCGAGCACGATCGCCGGCAGGCGCAGCAGCTCGAACTCTCCCTGCAGCGCGCGGCGCACGCCGTCCTCGAGGTGCTGCGGCTCGACCGTGGCGAGGAAGCCGATGGCGCCGTAGTTGATGGCGAACACCGGCACGTCGGTGTGGGCGTAGCTCTGCAGCGCGCGCAGGATGGTGCCGTCGCCGCCCAGCACCACGCACAGCTCCACGCGGTCCTCGAGGGGCGCGTCGAGCACGATCCCGGGGGCCGGCCGCAGCTCGTGCTTGGCGGTCTCCTCGGCGTCGAAGCGGAGCGTCACGCCGGCCTGCGCGGCGCGTTCGCGCAGCACCGCCAGCGCGGCCGCCGTGTCGTCGCTGCGCCTGTGCGTGAGCACCGTCATTTCGCGCCGGCCGCTCACGGCTCCACCTCGCGCGCCATGCGCTCGAGCTCGCGGTCGATGCGCTCGCGGTCGCGGTCGATGCGCTCGCGGTAGCGGTCGCGACCGGCGGCGCGATCGTGGCGCGACGCTCCCGGCAGGGACGGTGCGGCCAGCCACAGGAACGTCTCGCGGTTGCCCTTGGGGCCCGCAAGCCCGGAGGAGTGGAAGCCGAGCACCTCCGCGCCCAGCTCACGCGCGCTCGTGGCCACCGCGAGCAGCGCCTCGCGCCGGTCTGCGCCGTTGCGCACCACGCCGCCTTTGCCCACGCGCCCGCGCCCCAGCTCGAACTGGGGCTTGACGAGCGCCAGCACGTCGAACGGGCGCGCCAGGCAGCCCAGCGCCGCGCCCAGCACCTTCTCCAGCGAGATGAACGACACGTCCACCACCGCCAGGTCCGGCGGCTCCCCGCCGCCGCCCGCTGGCGCCGGCAGCAGCGCCGGCGCGAGCGTGCGCGCGTTGGTGCGCTCCAGCACCTGCACGCGCTCGTCGCAGCGCAGCCGGTAGTGCAGCAGCCCGTAGCCAACGTCCACGCAGATCACCTCGCGCGCGCCGCGTTGCAGCAGGCAGTCGGTGAACCCGCCGGTGGAGGAGCCCACGTCGAGCGCGCGCCGGCCCGACACGTCGAGGCCGCAGGAGTCGAGCGCGTTGGCCAGCTTCACGCCCCCGCGCGAGACGAACTGCGGGCGGCGCAGCACGCTCAGCCGCTCCCCCTCCTCCACCAGCTCTCCCGGCTTGCACGCGCGCCGCGAGCCCGCGCCCACCAGCACCTCCCCGGCCATCACCGACGCCGCTGCGCGGCTGCGCGAAGGGAACAGCCCGCGCTCGGCCAGCAGTGTGTCCAGACGCCGCTTGCCCATCGCTCAGCTCAACCCTTGCACAAACGCGCCCGCCTCACCGTCCGCGCAGGCCCGCCGCCGGCCCGCGCCGCACACCCCCGATTTGGGACATCTCCTGCTCTCTGTGATCGATATCACACACGTTTCGCATGCGGGGGTTCATCATTCTTCTCGATCGAGAGCGCAGCATCGACTCTCCTGAATCCCTCCTCCCGAAACGGCCCGCTCTCCCCGGCGGGTCGTTTCATTTAAGCCCCGCAGGGACGGCCGGCGCATGCGCCGGGCCGTCGTGCGGCGCATGCGCCGCAC
>Ga0335073_10003428_pt1 | contig 22062 bp, 26 predicted proteins | sample Lox_Sample_22_FD_207093 | JGI IMG/M metagenome (GOLD analysis project Ga0335073, IMG submission 207093) | Soil microbial communities from Loxahatchee National Wildlife Refuge, Florida, United States - Lox_Sample_2.2 | ecosystem: Environmental > Terrestrial > Soil > Wetlands | place: USA...
TGCAGAGCAGCGAAGGTGCTTCATGAGTGATACTAAACTAAAAATTCACATATTACACATAGAAACAATGGTGCCATGAAATTCTCGAAAATCGTTGCATTAACATAGGTGAAGCCAGAAAAACAAAACAATCTATCGTCTATGCAAGAGCTTTTGGTCATCAGGATCAAGTAGTAATCAAATCTCCACACCACCATCGCAATGCTGCAACAACAATACCACCCATCATTAAGCACCCGATACGGTACTGCAGACATAGATCACGTCATGTCGATTCGTAAAGCCGTTGAAGGCCGTGGCGGAGCACCTCGTATAAGCTCCCATATCCTCAAAGTACAACCAATCACCAATATCAATGACGTCGCTGAAAGTGCAGCTCTGCGAGATGCAATCGATTCCATCACAAGTTGGGCCCCAAATACTATACTCGATGACACTTGGAGTGTCGATGCCGGAGCTTGAGTTGCGCGCGTTGTATAGGAAGCGATCGCCGCACTTCAGAAGCCGAGGAATAGGATGCTGGTGGTCGAAGATGATGGACGAAAAGTTGCCGTACACGCCGTCATTCATGTACAGCATGTAGGAGCTCGTGCCCAGAGTCGGATCGTTGACCGCGCGGCGCGCAATGACGTGGCACGCTAGCGTGAACGCCGACGACACGTAGTAGCGGCCCGGCTCGGCGATGATGCGCACCGACGGTGGAAAGTAGGCGTCGAGCGCGCCCGAAAGCACGCCCGCCATCTGCTCGAACGTCTCGCTGCAGAAGCCGCCTCCCACGTCCAGAGTGTGCATGTTGAAGCCCAACTCGTCCGCCTGGTCGAACACCTTACGACTGTCTTGAACGGCTTTGAGGAATGCTTTGGGATCGGACGCGCCGGAGCCGACGTGGAACGCCACGCCGACTACTTGGAGTCCGAGTTTCTTGGCAAGCTCCAAGAGCTCTCGCGTTGTGTCGAGCGATGCGCCGAACTTCAAACTGAGCCGACAGAGGCTTGCGGAATCATCCGTGAGGATGCGAAGGTAGAGCTCAGAGTCAGGAGCTAGCTCTTTGATCTTGTATAGTTCGTCGGCATTGTCAAAGGTCATCTGCTTGACGCCATGACTAGCTGCGTAGCGGAGATGGGATTTTGTCTTGCACGGCTGCGCATAGATGATGCGAGACGGGTCTACTCCCATGTTGATGACTTGTTCGATCTCGGTCTTAGAAGCGCAGTCAAATCCTGTGCCGAGTCCAGCTAGAAGCCGAAGAACTTGTGGATCGGGATTGCATTTAACGGCTTTGGATTGTTAGTGACTATAGAAAGCATAGATTTGACATAAGATGAACATACCATAATGAGGCTTCACTTGGCTAAGATTGCGCTTCCAACGTTGGTGCTGTCGGTATATAGCACCGAGATCAGCCACGAAAAAGGCATCTTCGCTTCCAATATCGCATGTATCTCCATTGATATCGTTGACACGCCTCCTAAGAGCGTCTTCAATCAGTTCATGTGCTCCATTATTATTCCCACTCTCCTCGGGAATAGCCAGTTGAATAGGCAATTCAATGTCGTTGGGTTGGTTGCTTTCGTCAAAGTAGATTGCAGATGGTGCCATACCCCGGCCGAGGGAGTGAAGGATGACAGAATAACAATGATGCGTCTAATTTGAAGTTGGATGAAAGGTATTAGGGTGGTTTGAAGGGCTCGAAACTGTGGTTTAATTGCTCTCGAGGCCTCTTTGACTCTTCCTCGCGAGGAGGAAGAAGTCCGCAGAGGGACCTATGCGGCAGCTGAAAAGGGAATGGCGACTGTTGAATGGGTGTTTGGTGCAGGTTGAAAGGTACGAATTCGTATTCAGCTAGGAACGCCAATGTCTGAAAGTAGGTTGTGGGAGCTGTGGAGAGCTGAGTTGGCGCTGCAGGTACGACAGAAAACAGCCGCTCACGTAGGTGTGCAGCGTGGCGATGAGCGTATTTATAGCAGTAAAGCTGTGAGAAAGCGAGCGCTCGTCTAAAGGAGGTCGTGGAGGATGAAGAAAGGAGGAGAAGGGGGAGGCAATGCGCGGTGAACACGATTAAGTGGGAATTTTGCGATATTTTTTGGCGAACGTGGCGACGTCAGGTGGAGCCGGGTGGGTGTGGGTGTGGGTGGCCATTTGGTCAACCTCCGTACCTGCAGCCGGTATGATCCGCATGTGACTATCGTCTAGTATTCCATAGGTAGGTAGCTATGGTATTCTACAGCCCTGCGACGAGCAATTTGACTGAAAATCCCACGGTGGATGATATGGACGACATTTAGTTGGTAGAGGAACAGCTATTTCATCCGACCTACTCCGTACCTATATCGAGTTGATATTCTAAAAACATGAGCTATAATCGCCGGAGAGCGAATAGAACATTCTCAGTGGAAATTGTCAGTTCAGCTAAGTCCTTGACCGTCATCGCCCTAAATTCAAGGTGAAGCTTGGTATGAGCAATGCTGATGAGGCCTCGTTGGCGATGTATCGTTAAGATAGAGCCATAAGTGATAGTTGCAATTCAAATTGCTCCGGCTGCTCCACACCATAGCTGGCCTCCTCCATACCATTCACGCTGTCCGTCCACGTCAGAACATGTCTCGTCCTCTGCAGCGGGAGCAATCTAGACACTCGCTTCCAAGGACTCAACCGCTTGCTCTAGTTTCGCACCAGCTATCATCTGGTACTCAGTGTCTTCCTTCGCTATTTCGGAAATTGCCGCCTTCTCGAAGTGGTTCAATCCGGCCCGCTGCATTGTAATGCTCTCCAGAGTTTCCACAAGCTTCGAGCTTAGGATGTGCTTGTTACGCTCCAACTCTTCGATGGTCGACTGTGTGTGCTGCCGGAGCTTCGTCAGTAACGACAGGCGTGCTTTGTCTCCAAGCAGTGTAGCCAGCAACTCAGCATTGTGGATGAACTCTTCTACTTCCTTCGCGCTTACTCGGAGGCGATGAACCACCGTATGCCGAATGTTAATGATGGAGCGATAGAGGTTGTCGAGTGGATTTGCGATATTTGTGTCCTTGCTTGCAAATTGACTACGATGCTTTAGAAATTCTTTCGCCCAGGCATCAAGCTCAGCTGATTCGGGGCAGTCCCATTGCCTCCGTATCAAAACTTCCGGCATGGCCTGCTGCGCGAATTCAAAGCAGGCCTGTTCCAGGATTAGTTGCACCTTTGTTAGAACGCGATGTTGAGTTCTAAAGGGCAAATAGGCCGGATAGAGAGGTGGCATATGGTTTGATCTGTTTGCGGTCGGGTATATAGGCTCAACGCAAGTCTCCACTATGACCGGCAATTTTTTAGTCGTCAATTCCACTGCATCAAGAGGCCAACGCTTACCGCCACCGGTATCCCTAATCTCACCCTCCTCGAGCCTTGCTGTTTCAGCCTTTGGAGCCTGTCTCACTGGGCCCTTCGTCGTCGACGGAGCGAACAGTTCAGGAAATCGGTTCTTGGCTTTGAGCGTCGACTCGAAGATTTCTTCGGCCAGCAGAGTACGCACCGTATTACATACTGCGTCAATGTTGTACGTCCGGATTAGGTTTGCTACGTCCAGTTGCTCTTGGTACTTTTCGATGAGCTTGAGGATAGCTCGTGGTTGACGCAATTTGGCCTCAGGTCCTGTCAATATTTTCCTTAGAGCCAGGTAAACTACTTTCTCATCTGGGGTGCTTCTGGTTTTCATGTTGCGGTCGCAGCTGGTGAAATGATCCCAAAGGTGGGACCCTTTTGCTTTACCGATGGTCGACAAAATGATTCGAATCTTAAGCACTTAAGAGTTAGAGTGCGAAAGCTTTGGAGTGAATGAGGTGGAAAACTGAGAATGTTGTCATGGCAGGACAACTGAAAGTTTCAGTCATGTGACGTGGGAGTGCCAAAGGTGAAGACTGAATGCGAATTTTACGAGAAAGTCATTTACTTCTAGTCGCAGAAGGCTTAGCGTACAATATGCGGTGGAATTCAATCCATACCTATTGAATTTCATGGAATAACCTAGAGAAATCTATCCTCATGCGATGAAACATTGGTCCCAATATCCACCGTTCCTTGCGAAAGCCAGACTTGTCAGGAAATCGCTCAGCTTGCACGAACCGGATTTCGCACCACCACATGCGGCCAACGGTATAACACGATCGTTGATGAGTATACGCACAAGCTCTTCATCTTCACCCGTGCATTGCATCTTCTCAACATACATCCGCGCTGCGAATGGAACTGTCCATGACGCCGAGTATCCATCCATCAGTTCCTGTGAGATCATGGTATCTAGAGGAGGTTGCGTGGTGAGGTTGTAGAGGCCGAGAGCGCCCATGATACCGGTCATGTCATTGTCATGACTAAAATCAGCAAAGATGTTATGATTGGCATCGACCGGGAAGCGAGTAGAATCGTCATCGAGCGTATGGTTCACACTGGTCTTGTCGTCGACCGGACTATGGGTCATGCGAGCAATGAGTTCATTCACCCAGCCTACGCCTTGTGTTGATCCAAGTGGATTGCCTGGCCCGAATCCATAGTATTTGCCAAGCGATTGGTAGTAGTCAAACTGGTGCCACTCTGTTTTGGTAAACAAAGTGCAGAATTGTGATAATGTTCCCTTCGGAGTGGCGACAGTCTCAAATGGACAGAGATCCATGAAATTTACAACATCAACCTTGGAGAAATTCGCTCCTGGGAGGTCGGTATTGAGACGAGATTGAATCGGTGGAACGAAGACATCCATCCATGTGAGTTGCGCATTGCGACCGATCTTGGATGCCGGTCCAGATTGGAATGCAGTGCACAAGTCGTGGCTAAGGCTGTTATTCGTTCCACTAATCTCTGGAATGATCTCAATTGCGTATGGAAAGGTGTCCTTGCCGTGATGCTTGTCGCCAAGAAAAGCCTGATGAAAGCCCTGAGTCCAGTTTACTGCCGAATCGACGACTCTCTTCTGACCTGAAGCTCTCACGAATGGAGTTTGAGCTCTAGAAAGGTGGCGATATCGCTGGTAGAAGTTAATACCAGAATATACCAAGTGTTGCTGCCCAAGGAACGACAACTGATCTGCTCCTAGTTTGTATTCATAATCTTTGAGAAAGCTGTATTTTCCTCCAAATTTGTGCACGTTGTTCTTCAAATTGCGCACCAATATTCCATAAGCGGTGGTTTTGGCGAGGGTAGGATCTCGTGCGCCATGCCGTGAGAGCACTTGTGCGAAGGTAAGATTGCAGTGCTTTGGAACTGCACTAGATATTTCTGACGGGACACGATAGTATGGCGAGTATTGGCCCCAATAATGGCTGATATTCGGTTGACAGACAAAGCCTTCGTTGATGGTATAACATTTGGAGAGTGAAGCAGAAAGTTTTGCTCTGCACTGATCAGCACTGCTCGCAACTACTCGTGTCTTGTTCACTTACCCTCTCCATCCAGAGTAGAATAGTATGGCGGTGAGGATAAGGGAGAGGCCCACAGCGACGTGACACGAAATTCTTCGCCGTGGACGCCTTCGCTGGACCACAAATTCTTCTCCCTCCTCTTCTGCTCTGACCAGTTTGTAGCCGGCTTCGTTGCGTGTAGACATTTCCCCTCCTTTTCAACCCATTATGATGTAGGCTTCGAATTGGAATGGCATCAATTCGGCGGTGACGAATAGAACACGGCTTTGAGGAAAGTGCGGTGAGACGAGTGAAGAAGAGAGGTATAACGGGATCGCAGGTTCAGTTTAAGAACCTATGATCAATTCGCCTCAATTGATGGGACAGTTAGATGCAGATCAATTGACGTTTTGTCCAACTATCAGTGAAGTTGCTTCGCCAGGCGATAAGGCGACAAAGTGGTTACTCTACTCTAATGGTACGATAATATCGTAAGCGTCAGGAGATTTTACCGTAACGCGACTGCGGCAAGGCTGCGCCTATTCCTGCTACTCGCCCTTTTCTGTATTTGCTTTTCCGCCGCCTTTGACACCACTAATCACAATTTTCTCACACACAAGCTCCTCTATCAAACATGTGAATGCGTCTTCATTGTCTCCTGAACTTCAGCTCAACATGGGTTCTAAGAAGACCAAAACAAAGACCCCGCCCATCAGCCGCCAGAACGATATCATCTCAAACAATTCTGCATCCATCGACTCCGTAGAAGAAGACCAGTTTATTGTCAGTCATATCCTTGCTGAGAAATCTAAGGGTGGAAAACCACTCTACTTGGTGAAATGGGAGGGCTATCCCGAAGAAGAGTATAACATGTTCCTCAAATATTGGTCTTCACACGTGACTGACAGCTCCGCAGGTCGACTTGGGAACCTGTCGAGAGCTTCCTTGATCCCAAAGGTATTCTTGCACAGTGGAGGCAGACACAGGATCGAATTAAGAAAGGATTTGATCAAAAGTTTGATGTTGCAGCCTGGAAACTTAGGAGAGAAGAATACGAGAAAGCTCAACGGCGGCAAAAGCAAAATCATTCTAAGGAGCCGGTGGCTCAGGATAAAGAGAAGGCGGCAAAAGAAACTCAAAAGAAACAGAGTCAGCAACCAACTCCTGCACCGTCGGACAACAAGAGAAGGCTGGTGATTACCCCGGACGATGATGCACCGGAAACCGCGAAAAGACAAAAGCCACTTGATGAGCCAATTTTTGTTAGCGAACATGAAAATCACGTTTCAGAACACTCTACCATTGACAAGATGGTCCCCAGAAGCGAAAAGGAAAGCCCGGTGATTCGTCAACCATCGAAACAGCTACTCAATGCACACACGAGGACAACGCCTCAAAAGCCTCCTGAAGCGCACAAAGATGGAGCGATAAATGGACCGAAATCTGCTTTAAACTCCCGGACATCACTGCAAGCGAAACAAAAGAAGCAGGAAATCCCATCAGGGAATTTTGAATCTCCTCAAGCCTCAATGATTGACGACGATGCCGGTACAAATCTACGTAAAGGATCCTTAACGGCTAGCAGAGACGCACAGCAGGACGCAAACATATCTCGGCGGGATTCGCGGGATCAGAGTAACTCAACCTCTCATGTATCGGCAACCATAGCGAAGAGTAGGTTTAGCAAATCAAAATCTCTAGTTGCGATAGAGTAATGCTAACAAGTAATTCAAGAACCACCGGGAAGCAATAACGACATTGTCGTAAGTTCGGATACCCAACCAGTCACCCAAAAGCGCCGGATGGAAGAAGGAAAGTTGTACAGCATCTCACACAGATATCGTCTGGAGATGCAAGGTCGGAACGAAGCGGAGCCGAACATTGATGATATTACGCTCACCGAGTTGTCTACCGGCAAAATCGTTTCAGAGCCGAAGGCTAAGTCGAGTCCTCCTCCGCAAGCCCCTAAGGCACCTCGCGCTTTGCGTCAGACTAGGCCAAAAGACGTGGATGGGCTGGTCCCTCTGACCTGCCCATATTTCCGCCGTAATATTGGCTGTGAGTGGGAGCCGTGCCCATTCTTGCACAAGTTATCGGACGAAGTAGCATCCTATGCATTGTACGAGCAGTACGTGAATCATCAAACGGGAAAAGAGATATGGCCAAAGTTCAAGGAACCCCCAGAGATGTGCCCGTACTGGTTCGCTCGTAGGAAAAAGACAATGGGATGCACTCGCACTATCGAAGACTGTTGGCATGCACATTGGTTGGTGCAAGGTGGTGCGGAGCGTCTACCCACGATACATATACCTTGCCCACACAAGTTGAAAGGCGTCTGCAGATATGGTGCCGAATGTATCTTTGCACACTCTGATGCTCAAGGGGTAGTATCAAGCCCATTGCGAAGGGAAAGTGGAACGGAAGATATGCCGACAACCAAATCTCAACACGAGATTAATGATCTTAGCCATAGTGCCGACTCTTCTCGACGGACATCCCTCGCAGGAAAAACCTCAACATGTCCTTATTGGTATCAAGGGAAATGCAAGAAGAGCGAAAATGAATGCAAGCATGCACATGTGTTGTTAGAAGGTGGTATATCCTGGCTACCTTCCAAGAACCAAACTTGCTCCTATTGGCGAGAGGGTCGATGTCGATGGCCAGAAGAAAAATGCTTGTATGCGCATAAGAACTTCGGTCCCTCAGGGCCATATTATCCTATGGATGAACGCCTTAGCATCGGTAAGATGAGAGACATGCTGTCCTTTCCTCACAACTCTAACAATCAGTCGCTCACATTTCAGTACAGATTCCGATTCAAGTCATTTACGCTATCAACCCAGATCCAAATCACGGCATGCTAATTGTTGGCGACCAGAAGAAGATATCCACCCCGATGGTCTGAGAAGCTTTAACTCTCTCGATTCTCGTACCGCTCTGACATCGATTGATGACGGTTCATGGGAGCAGCAACTACTCCTTTCTCTTCCAGACGGCAACGAAGATATGGCTTGCGCAATCATCGAACCTACAAAAGAGCTCAGAGAGATTCTGGCATCTACGGCATCCCAAAGCATCCAAGTTCAAGGTCTTGTCCCAGCATGGCTTTTGAAACAAATGCGAAAGTCTAATCCCAATTTCATCTATACTGAACTCCGAGCTGCTAATCGGAAGGTATCAGAGGCTCTATCAAGTTTTCTGAAGACAAACGAAACTTTGTGCTTGGTAAAACTACCAGGTGCGTTTCTCTTCATATACTTTGAAAGTCAACCTCCAGCAGCTTTGGGACAGCTTGCGGGATATCATGTGGCAGCACTTACGACCAATGAAGAGAATGGCTTTTCCTCCAAACAAAACCAGCTGATACTATTTGTCCGAGAAGTCGAGAAAGCTCTTAGAATTACATCCGATCAGTTTTTCTCTTGGAGTTCGGGAAACACTAATCAAGCACAATGCCAGAAATCAGTTTGTCTCATGTTCGATGACAAATATGATACAGAAAGGAAGCTCTGGTCGATTTACTTTGATAGCATTGGAGCTACAGTATTTTCGTACGACATCAAAGGGTCATGGGATCTCTTCTGTAGAGGGGAATCTGGAGCGATCATAAGCCATCCCGAGTTTGCCATGTACAATATCATTCCCGACTTTGGTAAACAACTTATGGGCAGAAGAAATGTCTTTCAACTGGGATACGATTTCCGGCAAGACGGACCTGAGGCACGCTTCGAGGCAACGCAACTCTTCCCTTATGGAACGACAGTGCTAATGACAGACGGCATCTACATACATCATCCCAAAGCGGCTCTGCGGATCCTAGAGGACATAAACAAACACAACGGCGATAAGCCACCGATTGTTTGGACGTGGCGCCTCGCGGGCCGCCGCGGAATCAAACATTGGCTCATGGACCTGGCGGTCAAGCACGAGCGCGAGCTGCAAGCCGGCGACAGCACTCGCTTTGATCTCTTCAACGCCCTGCTCGCTTTGTTTCCGGATGAGTTCATGGACGAGGACGACCCGCAGCATCCACGCCGTAATGCGCCGCTGATCACCATGGACGAGATGCTGATGGAGGACTACACGGAGCTGTGGAAGACAGAGCCGCAGAGGGCGCTGGAGCGCATTGTCGATTGGTTTGCGTACACCGCGCTGACGATGCGGCATGTGTGTCGGCGGTTTGTCGTGGTGCACGATGGTGTCGTACCGCTGAGGTGGAGAGAGAAGAACCAACATGTTCTGTTTTATACTCCCGAGAAATATTTCGAGAGGTTCAATGTTGGGGATAGGAGGACGAGTCTAACTGACAAAGCCGTGGGTGAAAAGTCTCGACAATGAATTTCGTAAGAGGTTGGGTTGCATAGAGGTTGAAGATGCAAAATTTCTTCAACACTGACAGAAACAAATTAAAAACAGACAGTTATCTCGTAGCGGACTAGTAAGATATCAAATGGCCAAAAGGATATAGAAACAAAGTTTTTCGCAGTGGTCTGAATTGATGAGACTAACGGTATTAGGATTAAGGGGATGATATGATGCTTTGATGGCAGCATTCGAGGAAAGCAGCCTAGGTGGAGGATTACAGCGTATGAACGCTTCTCAAATTCCTTCCTCCGCTTCTGACCATTGGATTAAGGCTCCTTAAAGATGCGTAAGTCCTTTCCACTCCGCCTTGCAGAACTCCCTTACCGGCAGGCGTTTGATGCGTGTGCTCCAATGTCGATGCATTCGACGAAACTTCAGATTGTTGCTCGTTCTGCATGTCAGGCGTTTCGAGTCTCCGCTTTTGAGCCCGAATCAAACCGATAGTCGAAATTCCAAGATGATCAGGCTGTGTGTTCGCTAGTCGGGTCCCTAGCGTCATGAACGAGTTTCGGTCATCATGGGTGGCTTTGCATCGTCTATTTGGACTGTATGATAGGAGTGTCCAAAGAACAGTAAAGATGAGAAGTGCGATCAGCACGAAGAGGAAAAAAATATTGATGAAGAAGAATATGGCACCCATGATGCCTATTCCAAGATCCTATTATATTCCGTTAACATGGTGTGATGAAATCTCCGAGAGAGGTTCATAAGAAGTACCGGCAGTCCAAAGTCGCGTGTGAAAAGAGCCAGCAGGATTGCATTGATAAGACCAATCGTAGCTATTGCGATATTTATAGCATTGGTTCTGCTGTCCATGTATGGCTTGATAAGAGCCATAAGTGTTAATTTTACCAATTCGATGATAAGGATGGCAACCGCTTGTGAAGTAGCGCTCTCTTGGGCAAGGCCGATGAAACTGGCCTCGAATAGTGAAAACACTAGCAAAAGGAATCCGGAGAAGTACCAACTCGTTCTGAACGGAATGTAGAATACTCCGTAGTTGACAAGCGCTTCAGGGTTGGAGTAGAGAATGTAAGCCGGGTTGCTGTGAAGCTTGATTGATCGTTGACCGAGGCGAATAACTCGGAATGCCGCCCATAGGATCAGTGAAACAACAACTAATAAACTGAGAATTGCCAACACCAGTTCACATGCAGAGTCTCTCTTTGTGAATTCCCATAAACACATTGCGACCATCGATGGAAAGGTCAGGACAAGCTAAGTCAATTTAGTTAGGTCTTTCAAAGGGCTGGAATTTCTTACTATGAGGAACAGATTGCCATTCATAGTAACCTTCCAATCTTTGTTTCTGGTAGACATCGTATTATCCTCGAATATGCCTCGCTTTAAACATTCGTGGTATACGAACCTGGCTAGTGCGGTGACGGCCATGGCAGAGAGGATCGAGATGATGAAGAAGGTATATACGGTGAGGAAGAGGTTCGACTTTTCAATCCCAGATAGGAAGCCGACCTTTTCAATTCCGCTGACCTTGAGTGACTTGAGCAGGGTGACTGACCTGGAGACTTCGTTCATGCGGCTGAAGAGGTCTCGCCTTTCCACATGCACAGAAATGGAGTTCAGTTTTGCTCTCAAGGTCGTTGGCGTTCCACCCGTTGCTCGTTGATACCAAGTCGCCAGGTCTTGAAGGAAATCTAATCTTATGATTCCCACACTCCACTGAAAATTTTGTGTCCATGCTCGAACTATAGGAGTTGTCCTGACACTGGTCATTCCAATAAACGCGAGAGATTGATAATAGCCGAAGATGGAGAGCGAGTCCGATAGAAGGTACGCAGCTGAGCTGAAATGACCTAGTGTGAAGCTAATTGATGACAACGCGAGTGCGACAAATGCGATTATTGCCACAACCCAAGAAACAGCTACTTGATGTACTGTTCGCCCGTTCGATAGGGTCGCTTGAACACAAGCAAGAGGATGATGATCTGTTGAGTTTATAAATATGCGGATAGTTGCGTCAAGGTCTGGTACGTTGTAGATTGAAGCTTTCATATTTAGTATTTCGTAAGGAAGGAACTGGTATGATTGATGTACTTACTGGGAATCATCTTAAGGTGCTCCTTGGGAACCTCGGCGTTGAAAGGAAGTTCGAAAGGAGCTGGATTCATGGGACAGAATCCACGCAGAGTTTTGCCATCGCATGGATCGATCACTTTGCGGAATACTGGGTATCCGTATGCCAGTACCTCAGTATCTAGAAGAACCTTTCCTGAAACACCAGAGTTGCCTTTGATTCTGACTGTTATCGAGTTGTTGTTCGGAGTAAATCGAACATTGAAATAGGATGCGGAGAAAGCTGAATGTTCCATACAAGTGTCGAGGGATTTTGATTCAAGAAGGTTGATGGCATCAACTGGTGAAATGAGCCAGATGCAGCAGGTGATGAGAACGAATAGGTACGTCGGCGGACGACGGGACGATGATTGCTTCATGTTTAGTTTCTAGTCGATGAATAGTCCTGGACGGAAAAGACAGCAAATGAAAGACTTTTTATCTCTCTTTGAGAAGAGATTGGTGTAAAGATGTCTTTCTTACCGTGTTCCTTTGGACTCCAGTATCATCCAAGAGGAAAGCACGATCAAAAGAAAGTTGACCATAGTTCGATGGCTTATGCTGAAGAAGTCGCAGAGTCATGAGAAAGGAAGGTTGGAACAGAGCAAACAAATTGTAGATTCAAGCAGCGAACAAACAAGTTACCCAATGTCGCCGTTGAGAGCCAAGGGTTGGCATTCGGCTCGTCTGCTCCTCCCATGGCATACTCAGCTCTAACTGGAATGTCAAGGCCTTGGTAATAAATCCTCCGATACCACCGTCACCACGGCAAAATCTAATTAAAGCCATTTAGAAAAATTCAACTTAATTCGACATGGATAACTTTCTCCCAAGTTTAGAGCTACGTCGACTTTCGGTGAAAGAAGCCATACAGCGTATAAAGCCACGAATAGCCATGTGATCTTGACGTGAACGAAGCTACAATATTTAGTAGCAGATTTCAGAAAGCAGCGGCTCGTGTAGTTGCGATTGGAAAGCCATCAAATAGTTCGTATTGACTGGTAGTTGAGGATGGATGAGTCGAAGATTCTTGGCGGTTCCGCATGAATCACGTGCAGCCGCGGATTACAAAGAAATTCCGCTCGCGGCTCGCCTTCCAACTCATAGCCCGCCGCTGCCAGCCGTCTTACACTTCATCCTATCTCTACTCTCATCCTCTCCTTCAACACCTCCTTCCACTGCCTACATCTTGCCGAATCTCTCGAATCCTGCTGAGAACTTGGCAAAGATGTCGCTCTCCATCATGAGCCAGCCAGAACTGTCTCCCGGCGAAGTGCGCGAGGCTGCAGTGCCTACTGAGCCCGAGGAGTGGAAGCAGGACCTCAACATCCACCTCATCTGCCCTGAATGTCGCGAAGTCCCTCCGAATATTGTCGAAGAGTTCTCAGTCGGTGATCTGGTTTGCGCGACGTGCGGTATGGTCCTTTCACAGCACATCGTCGACACGCGCTCCGAGTGGCGAACCTTCTCGAACGATGATCAAGGCAACGATGACCCTTCGCGTGTTGGAGACGCCGCCAATCCTCTGATGGAAGGCGAGCAGCTGTTTACGAGTATCGGTCATGCCACCAACAGCGCCATCAGTCGCGATCTGAACCGTACACAGCAGAAGGCTACGCACTCGAAAGAGAACCGTGCTAGGACGGCGGCATACAGCCAGATTGACGCACTCTGCGCTTCGATGGACTTCTCTAAGCAGGTTTCTACTACGGCTCAACAGCTGTATGAGAAGACGTTGCACACAAAGCAGTTCAAGGGCAAAGGCCAGGATGCCATCATTGCGTCATGCATCTTCATAGCTTGCCGGCAGAACAAAACGGGTCGGACGTTCAAAGAGATCACTGCACTGACACGGGTGCCGAAGAAAGACATTGGCAGAACATTCAAAGCGCTTGAGAAGTTCTTCCAGCGTCATTCGATGCAGCGACCAACGGCATTGTCGGGTGGCGCCATCGTCGCGCAGCAGGAGTACAGCACGACTCCGTCCACCAAAGCTCAGGAGCTGTGCAGTCGCTATGCTAGTCAGCTTTCTCTTTCCGCCAAGATCGGTCTCATCTCGGGCGATTGCGCAACCGCCATGGTCGAGCGCGGCTCCTTGGCTGGTCGCAGCCCGTTGACCATTGCTGCCGTCAGCATCTACATGATTTCGTACCTGATGGGCGATGGCAAGAACCCAAAGGAGATCTCACAGGTTGCCGACGTTAGCGATGGTACTATCCGATCTGCGTACAAGCTGGTGTATAACGAACGCAAGATGCTGGTCAAGCAGGACTGGCTTGATCAAGGTGGCAACTTCGAGAACTTGCCTCATCCGTGAGAGTTGAACTTCGTTGAGGGTTGGAGATGATGCTATCTTGCTAGCACCTCCGACCTTTCACTCTTCATTTTCTTATTCAAAAGTCAATCAGACAATCTATACCCCAAAATAGCATATGCATGGGAGAGGCGTTACCGTGGGAATTACGACCAAGAGTGTACGCTGCTGGCTGAAGATGCCTCTTCAGATAAAATAATCGTGTTTCGGTTGCCCTCAAGACTAAGCTTTGGCATTAGGTCGGGTCTGTCCTTAAGCATGATTGAGGTGTTAATGAATCACACTTAGACTAGGTACTTAAAGAGAAGGGTCTTCACTATCTTCTCCGTAGATGGCTGGTTATAGAATGCAGACCATCTACCAACCTAACACCATTTCACTGAACGCGAATTGTGCTTGAACGGCATTAAGAAAACATCTCTGAACAAGGAAAACGAGCTCGAATTTAAGAATGATTCATTCTCAGCTATTGACTAAGGGGTATAGTGAACCCATGTCTATCGTGTTAAAGCCAACGCCGATATAGGGAAACCGACAATCACCACCCATCATCATAGAGTTGCAGTCTTATCCGATAGGAGACAGCCCGTCAACTCTGCCTTCTACTGCTGCGCATCGGCCTGCTTCTGCAAGTCGTGCTCCACGCCACGCTGCAAAGTCTTGCCAACATCATGTTTGTCCTGATACTTCTGCTGGGCCTCCTTATCGCCCGTCACTCCTGCGTAAGCCGCACCAGCAGCGCCCGTGATCCTAGAATCGAGTCGTTAGCGCTATTATCAAACATCCACTACAGATCGTAACATACCGGTCGCCAATGCCACTTCCGAGATCAGAGAGCTGGCCTTGGGCCTCGGCTGCCTTGCCGTCTTGGTTCTGCTTGATGCCTTCTTGCTTCAAGCCCTCGAGACCGAGCGCACCACCAACCATCTCCTTGCCGGCACCAATTGTCTGGTCCCAGGAGCCCTGAGTGCGGTTGGGATCATCCTGAGCAACGGCGCCATTCGGGGACGCCGTGAATGGGCCGAGCTTGGCGGATGTGTGCGACGCATCGTTTTCGAACTGTGCCTTATCTTTGTATTGATCGGCCTTGGACTGAAGCGATCGTTAGTTGGACTTCAATGCGCGGTTGTATGGTGGTCACTAAGTGAGGAACTCACCTGGTCGGCCGACTTTCCAGTGACGGCAGCGATACCAGACTGCACAGCTCCCTTTGCCGAATCGACAACGGACTGGAGAGTAGAAGTATTATCCTGAGAAGACATGTTGATTGAGGTACTTTGATATATGAGCTGAGAGAAGTTCGTAGGGTGTTAAGTTTTGATTGATGCTTGAAGATGAGATGTTGATTCCGAGATGTTAAGGTAGTGGCACTGTTTATATAGACACAATCTGAAGGCTCCACTTGCGCATACACTTTGTGTATCCAAGGAAATGGCAACTTGAGAATCGCATAGAATCGGGCTTTGACGTCATAAGGCTGGAGGCTGTAGACAGGTACCTCCGTAATTTGGCACATATGACGCAAACGTACACCGTAATCAGGTGGGATTCCCCTTAGCGTGTGGCTTGATCTTGGTGTTGTGGCGGAATTGACGTCGATCGACATTAGGAGACTCCTACTTTGAGCTTCGCTTTTCACTTCCTTCCGTTTCTGACCGATTCGCTCTCTGCTGTTTGGTGCTTCATCGCCGCTTGTGGCTGCTTTCATCGCCGAGGCCCAATACCACGTTGTCGGGAGACAAAGCGCCTTGACGTTCGCAGCGGAATTTGACTATTCCCGGCGTACCATTAGAAGAGTTTGCATTTTGTGCCGCATTTCAGCCAGCATCAGACCGAGCATACGTACATAGGTGTTCAACATGAAGACCAGTCCGCATTCTGGTCTACCAATCATCAAGGCCTGCATCTTCGACATGGATGGCCTTTTGATAGATTCAGAGGACTTGTACACTATTTGCACCAACGAAGTTCTTCGCGAGTACGGCAAACCGGATCTACCTTGGCATATCAAGGCACAGCTGCAAGGAAGGCCGGGCCCAGAGGTATCATTTGATGTTCCGAAATGGCTTTCAACCGCTCACATATATTAGGCTGGCCGCATATTCCAGGAATGGGCGCAACTGCCCATAGCTCACGAAGAATTCATAGCCAAAACACGTGAGCTACAGGCGAAACACTTTCCCAAGACGAAACCTCTCCCTGGCGTTCCTGAGCTTCTTGAACGCCTAAAAGTATCGAATCCAAATGTTCAAACTGCACTTGCAACTTCATCGCACGCACACAACTTTCGTATCAAAACCTCCCATTTGGAAGACCTTTTCTCCATTTTCAACACCTTCAATCGAGTACTTGGAGATGATCCTCGAATACCATCAGGTCGTGGAAAACCAGCACCAGATATTTACTTACTAGCGTTGCAGACCATCAACGACAGCCTGAAAGCTTCCGGTCAATCTGAAATACATCCCGAGGAATGTCTTGTCTTTGAGGATTCGGTACCGGGTGTTGAAGCTGCGCGGAGAGCGGGTATGCAGATCGTATGGTGTCCTCATCCAGGCTTGCTGAATGAATATCGCGGTCGGGAGAAAGAAGTGCTGGCCGGACTGACTGGTGAGCATAAGGACGATTTGGATAGAGAGCCTCCTGCCGAATCGCTAGATGCGGAAAACCGACCACATGCTCGTGTTGTTGGGTTACCTGGAGAAATAGATGATGGTTGGGGTCGTTTGCTGCATACATTGGAGGGATTCCCGTTCGAGTGGTACGGTATTCAAACTCAGGCCAATTTATAAGGCGCCTCGCTCAATATCTTGGTATTTCATTCTCATCAAAGTCTCCTTTACCGATAGGAGATGCAACCCTCATATTTTGGACTTGCCATACGCGATGTGCGTTCCTGTCACAGGTCTGGGGTGTGGGCATCGAATGCGTTTGAAGTGTTTCGGAAAGAAAACCAACACAACTAACTTTCAGTAGAAAACAATGTATTTTATACAATCTGCAATACATAAACAAGGCAGACGCGGTGCCACGAGGGATTTATGTATGCGGAAACACCGCAAACAAATACGTCCATTTTAAACACTGTACTTTGATTCTCTTCTACAACCCAGCACGCACAAAACTTGAACTTTTCTTCTTCTTCATGTTGAAAACGATTTGATCTCTTTCCTGAAGATATTCGTCTCATTTCGAGCTGCTTCAAAGTACGAAAGTCATACGCAACGATGGATGTCGCCGACGCCATCAACCGTCACCTCCAAATTCTCGAACCGCCTGAACCCATGTATCACTGCTTCCCATGTAAACGACTCTTTAAAAAGGAAGCCTCCATTTGGCAGCATCTTGAGAACGCTCCTCGCCATCGCCGAGAAAATGATGAGAAGCGTCAGGGACACATACGGGAGGAATTCTATTGTGACGACTGTGACAAGGGCTTCAAGACGGCCAACAATCTGATACATGCGAGTTCATTTTTCTATCCACACCATGCAGAAGTTTTAATCTTCGACATAAGTCGAATCATATACAGCTTCAGACTGACTTCTTCAGCGTACGGCATATGTACAGCTCTCTGTTGAGTTGCAGAAACTGTGATTCACTGTCGATGGCTTGACATTTGTTTGTGAAGTCCAAAGTTTTAATTCTTAATACTAGAAGACAGTCCGCTAACATTTCTCTAGCATCGCACCGTTCACCTCCCCTCGGCCATTGAATGCGTTCGCTGCGATCGAAAGTTCACCTCTTACGCCGGCATGATCCTGCACCTCGAGAACGGAATTTCTTGCCCAAGCGGCAGTAATCTTCGTTCAGTCAACTACGCAGCTACTAAATGCATCATCTGGGATGAATTCTTCATTTCAGATGCTCGAGAGGTCGCCCGGGAGCGTCAATTTGTCCATGAGTTGGACTACTTCCCTTTCTTTTGCCAGGAGTGCGACAAAGGCTTTGATAGGCTTTCTGCGCTTGTAATGCATGCTTGCAATTCGAATTGTGCGACTACAATTGGTCCTCAACTCATTGCACATATTCATGCCAGCCTAGTTTGCCACCTTCCCTACTAGTGCGGAAGGATGAAAACGGAAGAGAATCAGACGTATTACGAATTCGAGATGGGACACGGAAATATGTTTACCAGATTAACATTAGAGAACAGGTACTGAACAAATTGAAGTAGAAATAATGCAAACAAGAATCATTTTATGTGGATGTCCATTCGGTCCAATGTGAAGCTTTCCCTGTATCAGCGAGTTTCAAATCCTTTGACGTCAAAGATCGATCGCACTCTCTTTTGAACATCGAATTCTGGCTAAAAACCACAACTCTTCCTCCAATGATCAAAATGGCAGCTAAACCCAAACTTAACGTCCACAACTTCCCTCGTCCACCGTTACTAGAGCGTACGCCACGCAAATTGGTGATCAAATGGGCAGAAAAAGAGGTCCTCTCAACAACATCCGCATTCTGGGTCCTTGAAACGACTCATCCGCCAACCTACTACATTCCCAAAGTTGATATGAGCAACGCATTTACACTCACCCAAGTGCCTGGTAAAACTAGCCTTTGCGAATGGAAAGGTCGTGCTACGTACTGGAGCATAAAGAACCCGGATACCGGTGAAGAAGTTCATTCACGCATTTGGAGCTACGAAAGTCCGACGAAAGAGTTCACAGATATCAAAGGATATCTCAGCTTCTACGCATCCGGAGTACCATGGGATTGTTACGTGGATGATGAGAAGGTCGAACCTCAACCAGGTGATTTTTATGGCGGGTGGAAGACGAGTGATATTGAAGGTCCTCTTAAGGGTGGACCGGGTACATGGGGTTGGTGAAAACATAGACACAAAATTCATCACGCAATGGAAGTTTCTTTCTATGTTCCAGGTAAAGAATGTGAATTGTCCGGAAACGAATGACCACCGAGAAGACTTATATGTACAGATGCTTTGAACATTTAGAGTATATTGCTTTACACACAACGACCACCGTCGACCTAAATTGATTCGTTAAATTCCAATCATAACTTCGAATTGTTAAGAGTCTTACCTCCAATTCAATTCCAGTGATGAACTCAGCTTCGTCACTTGCTAGATACAAACATGCGCTGGCCACGTCGATAGCCGTGCTAGGTCTGCCTAACGGAATTGTGGATACAAAGGCCTTCCGATTTTCTTCTGTATCTGGCTTTCCGAGGAAGAGATGTGTCCTGCGCTAGAGCATTAACGCGACATAATCTTCGAAAGAATGGTGGGACTTACAGCGCAGTTGAGCCCACCACAGGACAGATAGCATTGAAACGAATCTTCTTTGCACCGTATTCGACAGCCATAGTCTTCGTCGCATTACTGACAGCCGCCTTCGAAGCATTATACCATGTCAAACCTGGTCTAGGGCGAATGGCGGCCGTAGACGATATTTGGATGAAGCAGCCTGGTCTGTTGTGTTCCAAGAAATAAGGCAACAGAACACTTGAACTGAGATAGATGGACTTTACGTTGACTTCAAAAGTCATGTCGAAGTCCTTGTCCGTCACTGTCTCAGTAGGTTTGTTCTTATATGTCGTGCCAGCATTGTTTACTATGATATCCAACCCACCGTATGTTTCCAAAGTTGCCTTCAGTAGATTTTCCCAGTCTTGCCGACTTGTTACATTTGTAACGGTCGACTTGCATCCTAGCTCATTTGCCACAGCTTTACCGCTTTCTGGAGAGAGCTCTGCAATCATAACCTTGGCTCCTTCTTTGACAAACTTCTCCGCAATCCCTTTGCCAAAGCCGCTTCCTCCGCCCGTCACGATAGCGACTTTTCCTTCGAGCCTGCCTGGCATGTTTCGACGACTACGATATGAATTTGAAAGACAATGAATATTCCAGTTATTTTGATGGAATATGTAGCCATTAAGCTTCTATTTTATATCCGCTGCGGAGACACAACCAGTGATCTCGGCATTCTATTAGAGGGCGGATTGAATTCCGGAAATGGTCGTAGTGACGTGGAGTTACTTTACACTGACCCGACAATCTCCACCACAGGAAGATTCATTCTCATCATCTGGGACTACACTTTAAAATATCCAAATACTCACGGTTTTCTGAAGCAACCATTGATGCTGAAGAACGGCAACTGTGAAATGCGACTACCACTCAACAATCAATGTATGTATTAAGTCACAACGCTTCGAACTCCGTAGAGCTATGGAATGACGCACAGAGCTCAAAGATCTAGAGAACGGCACAACTGCCCAAAAACGAGCACCGATAATCATGACGTGGCCGGCAAAACTACCAAAATTCTCCAACGCGTCCTTCTCCTGCAGCGGATTTCCATCGCTATCTACAAGATCCAACAATCTTGTAGTCTCTTCGAGCTCACTTCCGCTGAATTTGCTGTCCATAAAGGCCTTGAGTTCATCACGGTCTTCCAGTGTAAATCTCTTGTTCCAAACAGTCTCAACTGCCTCCTGTCCTCGTCGTCGAACCTTCCTTCTAGAAGGGCTGCGAGACGATCGAGTCTTCAGCAGAAAAGTGCTTTCTCTCCTTTCTTTTCGTATCTTTACTTTGGTCAGTGAGACTAGCGAATGGATTGAGAACTAGTTACTCTATCTTCGAGATTGGAAGCTGACGGTTGCTCAGGGAGTGGCACAGCCTGAACACTGTCATTTTCAGAGCTTCTGACGTTGAGTGTCGGCCCAATTGGTCTCAACGTCTCCGCTAGCAGTAAGTTGTGCGCAGATGCCACCTGATATGATTGTCGCACCGGTTATTGCAGTAGTAAGGTGCGCAACTTTCATTTTGGTGATTGGCTGCTTAAATTTGAGTAAACGTGGACTTTGACCGAGATCAGGTGTGAAAATGAAACATATCTTGACCGTCCCTCAGGATTTAATTTTCTATTCATGGCAATCCGATTCGCTCAGCGGTCCTTGATCCGCGGTTGCGATTACATTTGCCAATCGAGAGCATTTCTGAAGGCGCCTAAGCGATGTCTTTATATTGCCGATGTAAAATGTGAGTTGAACTCTGGTAGATGAGCCCATAATCGTTCCCTACGTTTCGTAGGACATTATAATGTCCGCAATTGGTATTTTGTTCCGTTGATATGACAAATGACCAGTTGATAGTGATGCTTCCGAGTTTGTCACCATAGATTTGTTGGGCGCGTGTTGCAGCGACTCCACAAACTCCGCTCCCATCAATTTGAGTTAAATCGTTGTCGCTTAGAGACAGCGTTCCAAGCATCTAGATGATTCACGACGCATGTAAACTTTCATCAGGAAACGTCAAGGTAGCCTTGTTGGGCCTGCTCTTGCACAACTTTGCGGAAAGAGGCTCGTGAAGGCCAACAGAAATCCCGATGACACCTAGCCATAGTCTTAAGTATTCTTGAGTAGTTATCCGACGTCCATCTGCTGCTTCCTGGAGGGCGGCTGCCGTTTGGCAAGGATGGACCAAAAATACCGGCACGTCGGTTAGGGGATGATTGACTGTGGAGGTTGCACCCATAATTCCGACATCTCGCATTTGGCTATGGAAATCCGGAGGTACAATTGTTCCGTAGATAATATCGACGTCCGTGATTATATGATTGTATCCATCCTGGATGCTAAAATAGACCACTGGCACAGCATAAGAATGCGATAAGATGAGGTCATATGCTATTCGGAAGGTAGTTGGCTGCTGTCGGGTCTGTAAGGCTTCCTAGGTGTAGACCATTAGATTGAATATTATAAAAACAACGAAAGTGGGAATAAACCTCGTCTTGATCATCTTCAATGTCGAATGCGTTGTGTTCTGAAGTTGACGGTATATTTCGGTCCGTGCTATGCTTCTCCTCTGTTGTCTTAAGCACTCGCACAATTTTCACAAAGCACACCCCGTCCTGAAAGCCGTTAGCTGATTGCAAAGCCATCAAAGCTTGCCGCTCGCACCTTATTTAAAAGATC
>Ga0335073_10003430_pt1 | contig 22060 bp, 14 predicted proteins | sample Lox_Sample_22_FD_207093 | JGI IMG/M metagenome (GOLD analysis project Ga0335073, IMG submission 207093) | Soil microbial communities from Loxahatchee National Wildlife Refuge, Florida, United States - Lox_Sample_2.2 | ecosystem: Environmental > Terrestrial > Soil > Wetlands | place: USA...
TCGGAGCTGAAGCTCCCACCCACCAACAGACATTTGGGAGCTGGCTTCTAGTGCATCGCGTGAACCGAATCGAGCTCGAGGTTGAGTTCGAGGACGTTGACCCGCGGTTCGCCGAGAAACCCGAGCTGACGCCCCTGCGTGTGTTTGGCGACCAATACGCGCACATCTGCTTCGCTCATGCCGCGTTCTTTGGCAACGCGGGCCACCTGAAATTCGGCCGCAGCCGGCGAAATATCCGGATCGAGGCCGGAGCCGGACGTCGTCACAAGATCGACCGGGATCGGCGCGCCCGGGTTGGTCGGCTGAAGCTGCTTCACGCTCGCGTCGACGCGATCGATCAGGGCCTTGTTTGTCGGACCGAAATTCGATCCGCCCGACGCCGTGGGATCGTAGCCGACCGTTCCGGCGGCCGATGGTCGCGAATAGAAATAGCCGGGGGCCGTGAAAGGCTGACCCAGCAATCGCGAACCCACTAGAACGCCGTCCCGATGGATCAACTCTCCATTTGCCTGCCTGGGGAAAAGCACCTGGGCGAATCCGGTAACGACCAGCGGATAGATGATGCCCAGCAAAACGGTTGTTACGACTGTGTACATAATTGAAATCCACAGATTCTTTTTCATATCCAACCTCACGCCCACCCGATGTGGGTAATGATCAAATCGATCAGCTTGATTCCGATAAACGGCGCGATGATCCCGCCCACTCCGTAGACAAGAAGGTTCCAGCGCAGGAGCGCCGAGGCACCCAGCGGACGATAGCGCACGCCGCGCAGCGCGAGCGGCACAAGCGCAATAATGATCAACGCGTTGAAGATGACCGCTGAGAGAATCGCCGACTGAGGCGTCTTCAGCCCCATGATGTTGAGCACGTTCAGCTGTGGGAACGCGCCCGCGAACATCGCCGGAATGATGGCGAAGTATTTCGCCACGTCGTTGGCCACCGAAAACGTGGTCAGTGCGCCGCGCGTAATGAGCAGCTGCTTGCCGATCTCGACGATTTCGATGAGCTTCGTCGGATTGGAATCGAGGTCGACCATGTTGCCGGCTTCCTTCGCTGCCTGCGTGCCGGCGTTCATGGCCACGCCGACGTCTGCTTGCGCGAGCGCGGGCGCGTCGTTCGTGCCGTCTCCGGTCATCGCAACGAGCTTGCCTTTCGCCTGCTCGGCGCGGATCAACGCCAGCTTGTCTTCCGGCTTGGCTTGCGCGAGGAAATCGTCGACGCCGGCCTCACGCGCAATCGCGGCGGCGGTGAGCGGGTTGTCGCCGGTGATCATCACGGTGCGGATTCCCATCGCCCGAAGGTGATCGAAACGCTCGCGCATGCCGCCCTTGATGATGTCCTTGAGATGGATCGTTCCGAGGATCTTCCGGTCCTCCGCCACGAGAAGCGGCGTTCCCCCGGAATTGGAGATGCTCTTCACGGTTTCCTCGACCTCGGCTGGCACGTGATAGCCGTTGTTGTCGCAGCAATGCGCCGCAATGGCGTCAAAGGCGCCTTTGCGAATTTCGCGGCCGTCGAGATCGACTCCCGACATTCGAGTCACGGCCGAGAACGGGATGAAGTTCGCTTGGTAGGCGGAAAGTTCGCGGCCTCGGAGGTTGTACTTCTCCTTCGCGAGCACCACGATCGAGCGTCCTTCGGGAGTCTCGTCGGAAAGCGAAGCGAGCTGGGCCGCGTCAGCGAGTTCCGCCTCGGTGACGTTGGGAGCGGGAACGAAGTCTGTTGCGCGGCGATTGCCGAGCGTGATCGTGCCGGTCTTATCGAGAAGCAGCGTATCGACGTCGCCCGCCGCCTCCACCGCTCGGCCCGACATTGCCAGCACATTATGTTGGACGACGCGGTCCATGCCGGCAATGCCGATGGCCGAGAGCAGGCCGCCGATCGTGGTCGGAATCAGGCAGACCAGCAGCGAAATCAAAACAAAGACCGATTGCGGCGATCCGCTATAGATCGCCATCGGCTGCAGGGTGACCACTGCCAGAAGGAAGATGATGGTCAAGCCAGCAAGCAGAATGTTCAGCGCGATCTCGTTGGGCGTCTTCTGCCGCTCGGCGCCCTCGACGAGTTTGATCATGCGATCGAGGAACGTCTCGCCTGGGTTCGACGTGATCTTGATGATGATTTCGTCCGAGAGCACGCGCGTGCCGCCCGTCACTGCCGAGCGGTCTCCGCCCGATTCTCGGATTACGGGTGCGGACTCGCCGGTGATGGCGGATTCGTCGACCGAAGCGACTCCTTCCACCACCTCGCCGTCGCCCGGGATGAACTCGCCTGCTGCGACCTTGACGAGATCGCCGGCCCGCAGCTTCGAGCCTGGAACTTCCTCGATCACACCGCCGTTCTTGATTCGGTTGGCTGAAGTTTCGGAGCGCGCCTTGCGCAGCGTATCGGCCTGCGCCTTGCCGCGGCCCTCGGCCATCGCCTCGGCGAAATTGGCGAAGAGCACGGTGAACCACAGCCAGAGCGTAATCTGCAGCTCAAAGCCGAAGCCGGTAAGGTGCTCCAGGCGATCGCGCACGAGATCATACGTGGTGATCACGGCGCCGATCTCGACGACCAACATCACGGGGTTCTTCATCAGTGTGCGCGGATCGAGCTTGATCAGGGAGTCGCGAATCGCGCCGCCCGCGATGCCCCAATTCCAAAGCGATCTTTTCGTCTCTCTTGTTTTCATGGCCGCCTCAGAAAACCTTTCCGGCGTGCATCAGCAAGTGCTCGAGAATCGGGCCAAGGCTGAGAGCCGGGAAAAACGTGAGTGCGCTAACGATCAGAATCACCGAAATCAACAGGAATGTGAAAAGAGGCGTTGTGACCGGGAACGTTCCCGCAGACTCCGGCACGATCTTCTTTCGCGCGAGATTGCCCGCCATCGCCAGCACCGGAATCACCATGAAGAACCGCCCGAACAGCATGTCGAACGAGCCGCTCGTGTTGTACCAGGGCGTGTTCCCGTTCAGGCCGGCAAACGCGGAGCCGTTGTTACCGGCCTGCGACGTGTAGGCGTACAGAACCTCCGACAAGCCATGCGGCCCATTGTTTGCGATCGACGACGTGCCAAACGGCGAGACGATCGCGATTGCGGTGAAGCCGAGCACCAGCAGGCAGAAGATGAGCACGGTGATCATCGCCATCTTCACGTCGTAGGACTCGATCTTTTTGCCCAGATATTCGGGCGTCCGGCCAACCATCAGGCCGGCGATGAAGACCGAGATCACGATGAAGACGACGATGCCGTAAAGTCCCGCGCCCACTCCTCCGAAGATCACCTCGCCGATCATGATGTTGACGAGCGGAACCATCCCGCCAAGCGGCGTGAACGAATCATGCATGCCGTTCACCGCGCCGCAACTCGCGTCCGTCGTCGTCGTGGCGAAAAGGGCCGTGGAAGCGATGCCGAAGCGCACTTCCTTGCCTTCCATGTTGCCGCCGGACTGCAGGGCGCTGACGTGCTGGTCGACTCCATGGAGTAGGGGATTGCCGCGTGCCTCCATGGCGTATGCCGCCGTTACGCCTGCGAGACATAGAATCGCCATCGCTGCCCACACTGCCCAGCCGTGCTTCTGAGAGCCGGTCATGCGGCCCAGAGTGTACGTAAGCCCGGCGCCGAGCGAGAGCATCATCACGATTTGCATGAAATCCGTAAGCGGCGTGGGATTTTCAAAGGGATCGGAGCTGTTCGCGTTGAGGAATCCGCCGCCGTTGGTCCCGAAGATCTTGATCGCTTCCTGCGAGGCGATCGGGCCTTGCGCGATCATCTGGTCGGTGATTGTCTGCGTCGTCGTTTTGCCGTCTGAGCCGACCGTCTGCACCGTTTGTGGGTTGAGGAGTTTTGCTGTGTCGTAGGGCCGTAGGTTCTGAACCATGCCCTGCGAAACGAAGACCATCGCGATCACCAGGGAGGCGGGCAGCAGCACCCACAACATGCAACGAGTGAAATCCACCCAAAAGTTGCCGATAGTTTTTGATTCTTTCCGAGCGATGCCGCGAATCACGGCGATGGCCAGCGTGATGCCAACACCCGCCGAGGCAAAATTGTGATATGCGAGGCCGGCCATCTGCGTGAAATAGCTCATGGTCGACTCGCCGCCGTAGTTCTGCCAGTTGGTGTTCGTCGTGAACGACGCGGCGGTGTTGAACGCAAGATCGGGTCCGACGCCGGCAAGATGCTGTGGGTTCCAGGGCATGAATTTCAACCCCTGAACGCGCTCCATCAGGTAGAGCACTAGCATGCTGACAACGCTGAAAAGCAGCATCGCGACCGTGTATTCCTTCCAGTCCGTCTCGCGGGTATCGTCGATCCCGCAACAGCGGTAAATCAAACGCTCGACCGGGCGAAGCACAGGATCGAGGAAGGTTTTCTCGCCGGAAAATACGCGGGTCATGAAGACGCCCAGTGGTTTCGTCACTGCCAGCAAGGCGGCGAAGAACAAGAAAATCTGAAGCCAGCCATTCGCAGTCATTGGTCAGAACCTCTCAGGCCAGAGAAGCGCAACTAACAGGTAAATGCAGGTCAAAGCGCTGATCGCCAAAAGCACAAGGTTGCCAAGCATGTCGTCCCGCTCCTTATTTCAGGCGGTCGCAGGCCCACACGTAGCCCACTGCGACCGCGAAAAACAGAACCGTACAAATCACGAACAGGATGTCGCGCATTCTCTTGCTCCTATGCCACGTCGCGATCCGCCACGCTGCCGAGGGGCATGACAGTCACCTTCGATGTCGCGCTCGAGCCGCTAGTTTCGCGTGATTCCGAGGGGCTCCGGAAGGGCACGTGAGTGGCCAGGCTGCGAGCATGCTGGGATCGCAGCAACCCGATCTCGCGCCCGAATCGCACCAAAGCGTAGGCGTAGAAGACGCACGCCGCACCGAGCAGGACTGCGACTAACGCTCCCATTTCCGTACCCCCTCGCGTTGACGCCTGTCACCGACCCCGCCGCAACGTCAACCCGTGGGAAGAGTACTTCGGGACCGTAAGGAACAAATAAGCGCCACATAATGATTTCGTAATGGCACTAGTCTTGGCGCCGTGCCGATTTGGTGCGGGCGAAGGATCGGGGAAATAAGTAGATGCGAGAGTTTCTTTAGCTGGCGCGGCGAGCGGGGCCCTTGCGCGAATGCTCGCGCAGGCTGGCGCGCGACTTCTGTGCTGTCCCGGCAAGGCTCTTCTTTAGCGCCGTCATGATGTCGATCACTGGGGCGCGGCGCGGCAGAGGAGCTTCGGCGGCGATCTCGTGGCCCTTCCGTTTTTCTTCGATCAGCGCGTGAAGGCGGTCTTGGAATTCGTCGTGGTATTTCTGAATGCGGAAATCCTCAGAGAGGTTTTCGACGAGTTGTTCGGCCAGCTTGACTTCCTGCGCGGTGAGTTTCACCCCTTCAGTCTTGCCGTAACCGGGGGCTTCGCGAACTTCATTCGCATAGTACATCGTATGCAGCGCCAGGCCGCGATCGTACGGCCGGATGAAGGCCGTGTATTCGCGCTGGTGCATCGTGACCTTGGCGATCGCAACGCGCTCCTTGTCTTCGAGGGCTTTCAGAAGGAGCTGATACGCCTTGCGGCCCTGCTCCTCGGGAACCACGAAATACGAAGTGTCGAAAAATAGAGGATCGATCTGAGAGCCTTTCACGAACACGAGCACTTCCATCGTCTGAGAGGTCTTCGGCTCGATCTTTTTGATTTCCTCAGGCTCGATCAGCGCGTATTTCCCCTCCTCGTACTCGAATCCCTTGACGACCTCCGAGCGTTCGACCGGGCGATTGCAGGTCGGGCAAAAGAGCGGCTGGCGTAGACGCGTGTGGCACTTGCGATGCAGTTGATGGAGTTGAAAGCGGGCGCTGCGCGCCGCCACGTAGAGGCGAACCGGAATGGTGATCAGTCCAAATGAGATGAATCCCTTCCACGCTGACGATGCCATAACACCACCTCCTGCATGTTCGAATGCGAGGATTATAGCAAGCAATCCGCGATGCATCCCCGGGGCGGCGGTTTAGGCGGGCGTCTGGCCATTGTGTGGCGCTTTTTCGGCTGGCGCACCGATGGCAAGTCCCTAATAATCTCCCCTGTGGCACTCCAAGAATATCGGCGCAAAAGACAATTCGGCGCGACGCCCGAGCCTCGAGGCAAGGCGCGAGCGAGCCACGGCAACCGGTTCGTCGTGCAGGAACATCACGCCACGCGGCTCCATTATGACTTCCGACTCGAAGTGGACGGCGTCCTGAAATCCTGGGCTGTCCCGAAAGGGCCCTCGCTCGATCCTTCCGACAAACGACTCGCGGTTCAGACCGAAGACCATCCCATCGAATACGCGAAATTCGAAGGGACGATTCCGGCAGGGAACTACGGTGCCGGCGAAGTGATCGTGTGGGACGAAGGAACCTACGAGCCTGAAGGCACGCAGACGGCGGCGGAGCAGATCGATCGTGGAGAATTGAAATTCGTCCTGCACGGGCAAAAGCTCAAGGGCAGTTTCGTGCTCGTGAAGCTGCGCTCGAGCCGATTCGGGAAGCCCGGCAAGGACTGGCTGCTCATCAAGCATCGCGATTCGTTTGCGGAGGAGGGGTGGAACATCGCCGATCATTCCGAATCCGTGATCTCGGGACGCAGCATCGGCCCCGGGAAGAAGGATTCTAGGGGCGGCGCGCGCAAGCAAATGAAGCCGGCCAAGCCGCAGAAAATCGAGTTCCCCTCGGGAGCAAAGAAGGCGCCGATGCCCGACCACGTGATTCCGGCACTCGCGACAATGACCGACAAGCCATTCTCCGATCCCGATTGGCTTTTCGAGATCAAATGGGACGGCCTCCGCACCCTTGCGCGCGTACATGATGGCCGCTTGAGGTTGTGGTCGCGATCGGACCGGGAAATCACGCGCGAATATCCGGAAATGTCGGTTCTGCCGAATTACGTCAATGGGCACGACGTCTGGCTGGACGGCGAAATCGTGGCGCTCGACAAAGAAGGCCGCAGCGATTTCCAGGCTCTGCAGCAGCGTTTTTCGCTGCTGTCCCCGAGCGCGGAGCTGATGCGCAAGGTCCCCGTCGTCTACTACGTCTTCGACATTCTGTATTGCGACGGCCACGACCTTCGCAAGGTTCCGCTGATCGAGCGCAAGAAACTCCTGCAACGCGTGCTCGACACCGATTCGCTGATTCGGTATTCCGATCACGAGGTCGAGAAAGGAAGAGAGCTGTTCGAACTGGCGCGCGACCGCGGTCTCGAAGGGATCATCGGGAAGCAGCTGCACTCCGTATATCCCGAGGGGCGCACGAAGGCGTGGCTGAAATTCAAGCTCGACCGGGACCTCGATGCCGTAGTCGGCGGCTGGACCGATCCGAGGAAATCACGCGAGCATTTTGGAGCGCTCCTGGTCGGCCTGTATGAAGGCAAGAAGCTGGAATTTATCGCGGGCGCCGGCACCGGATTCTCGACCGCGCTCCAGGCGAGTTTAGCGAAGCGCCTGCGCGAGCTTTCGATTCCCGATTGCCCGTTCGCCGAAGAGCCGGAAACGCGCGAAAAAGCCCATTGGGTGAAACCGGAGCTGGTCGTGAGGGTGACGTACGGCGGTTGGACGGAAGGACGCCATTTGCGCCAGCCGCGGTTCGCGGGTGTGCTGGAGGATCACGACCCGCGGGAATGCACATTCGAGAAGGAGATGAATGTCGAAAAGCACGTCGCCGTAGACCCGAAGGCCGAGCGCGAACATGCGACGAAGGCAGCGGCGCAAGTGCACAGGCCTTCCCACACAGTCAGCCTTTCCGAAAAAGAGCTCATCAAGGAACTCGAAGGCGGCGCGCGAGACGACGTCTTCGCCGAAGTCGGCGGCCAGACCCTGCACTTTACGAATCTCAACAAGGTCTATTTCCCGCAGGATGGCTATACGAAGCGCGACCTGCTCGCGCATTACTTCCGCATGGCGCCGTTCATACTGCCGTTTTTGAAAGACAGACCGCTCGTGTTGCGCCGCTACCCGAACGGAATCGAAGGCGACGCCTTCTTTCAAAAAGAAGCCGGCGAGGATATTCCGGACTGGATCCAAACCGCCCCCATCGAATCGGAGAGCAAGGGCTCGAAGGTCATACACTACTTTCTCGCGAACGATCTTCCGGCCCTGCTGTATCTCACCAACCTCGGCTGCATCGACCACAATCCCTGGTCGAGCCGCTACAACGATCAGGAACATCCCGACTACATCTTCTTCGACCTCGATCCTTCCACCGGCGCAGGCTTTGAATCGGTGGTCAGACTCGCTCGCGCTCTTGCCGAGCGGCTCGAAGCCCTGCGGCTCAAGGTCTTCATCAAGACGTCGGGCGCGACGGGCCTCCACATTTTTGTGCCGATCGAGCCGGACTACAGCTACGAACAAGTCCGCCAGTTTGTCGAACTCGTTGCCACATGGACCGCGCGCGACTATCCCGAGCTGATAACGACCGAGCGCAGCCTCAGCAAGCGTCCGGAGCGCAGCATTTACGTCGACGCGCATCAAAACTCGCGCGGACAATCGCTCGCCTCGGTGTATTCCGTCAGAGCGTTTCCGCGTGCGCCCGTTTCCGCGCCGGTCTCTCTGCGCGAGCTGAATGCCAAGCTGCGTGAGGACACCTGGAATATCCGGTCGATGCAGGGACGGATGAGGAAAGTCGCCGATCTTTGGGCGCGTTTCTGGAAGGAGCGGCAGAAGCTCGAAAGCGCTGTCGCGCGCCTTGAGAAAGAACTCTAGGCCTTCACGCAAGCCGTCCGCGACACCCGAACGATCCGCCTCGTTTGAACGCCAACTGTGATAGATTCCTAACACATTGGGTCGACCGGAATGCCGGTCCCAAATGTGCATCGTGGTAATTCCACAGGATTACACTGAGGAGGAAGATCATGAAGCTGAGACTCTTCGCGGCGATTCCAGCCCTGCTGTTTGCCTCCGCCATCGGCGTTCAGGCTGCCAGTGTCACGGCCCACGCCAATCTCGTCGACTCCACGGGAAAAAGCGTCGGCAAGGCCACCCTCAAGCAGACGTCGGCCGGTGTTGAGATCAAAGCTTCTCTCGAAAATCTCCCGGCGGGCACGCACGCCATGCACATTCACACGGTGGGCAAGTGCGATCCTCCGGATTTCAAGAGCGCAGGCGGGCACTTCAACCCCGACATGAAAAAGCACGGAATGAATAACCCGGATGGCATGCACGCCGGCGATTTGCCGAATATCGAAATCGGAGCCGATGGCAAGGCCAAGGTCAAAGTGGTGGCCGCGCACGTCACGCTCACCGACGGCGATCACTCGCTGTTCCATGAAGGCGGCACGGCCCTCGTCATTCACGAAAAGGCCGACGACTACATGACCGATCCCTCGGGCAACGCCGGGAATCGGATTGCCTGCGGCGTGATCGAGAAGTAGCCGTCTATTCGACTTGTGCGTGTGGCACGCGCGTCGTGCTGATGGCGCCCGATGTAAGTGCGAAGCAGGCCCCGCAGAAGAGCGCGACATCGACGCTGCGAAGCGTCACTTCGCCGTGAGCGACGATTCCGAAGACGACGGCCACGACTGAGACTCCGACCGACTGGCCGACGATGCGGGACATCGTCGCGATGCCTCCTGCGCCGCCGCTTCTTTCGCGCGGGGCGCTGCCTACCATGGCGCGACTATTCGGCGCACCGAAAAATCCGAAGCCGGCGCCTCCCAGTGCTGCGCGCCAGATGATGTCGAATGTCGAGGGGTGCGCCGGGGCCATCGCGAGCAGCAGCATTCCCGTTCCCATGCCCAACATGCCGGAGGTTCCCAGCACGCGGAGCGAATGTCGATCCGCCAGCCTGCCCGAAAAATGCGACATCACGCCCGCGGCGATCGGCCACGGCGTCAGCAGCAGTCCGGCTTTCACCTGCGAAATCCCCAGCGCATCCACAAAGTAAAAGGGCAGAACCACGAAGGCGAGTCCCTGTGCCATAAACGCGCAGATCGAGGAAACCGACGCCAACGCAAAAATCGGACGCTCGAAGAGATCGACCGCGAGCATCGGAACCCGCAACGAAAGCTGCCGTCGAACTAGAAGCGTGCCGAAGATCCCCGCGGCGACGAGCTCAGCGACGGCGATCCAACGATAGTTCGCTTCTCCGATACCGTCGATACCAGTAATCAAGAGCGTCACACTGATCGCATTCAAGACGGCGCTGCTCAAGTCCCAGCGGTGACGCGTTCCCCTTGCCGGCGCGAGCGTCTTTTCCGAAAGGCTCAGCGCCAGCAAGCCAAACGGAATGTTGATCGCGAAAAGCCAGTGCCACGATGCGACTGCCAGAACCCCCGAGGCGATGCTCGGCCCGGCCGCCGCCGAGGAAAAAACGACCATTCCGCTCAGTCCCACCGCGCGGCCCAGCAACGCTTTCGGATACGTGTATCGCATGACCGCCGCCGAAACGCTCCACATTGCGGCGGCACCGAGTCCTTGAAAGACGCGCGCCAACACAAGCATCGTGAGTGACCGCGGCAGCGAGCATCCCACCGACGCGAGCGTGAAGAGCACAAGCCCCGCCTGATAGACACGTTTGTAGCCGATGATGTCTGCCAGCGACGACATCGGCACGACGCAAATCGACACCGCCAGCAGAAACGCGTTCACAACCCAAATCGAGACTTCCGGTTTCGCATGCAGCTGGACGGCAATGCTCGGCAAGGCGGTGTTCGCGATGTTGCCGTCGAGGACGGACATCGCCAGGCCGATGCAGTAGGTCAGCATCGCCATGCGACGCTGCGCGGGCGGCAAGCCGTCGGCGGCCGTTGCAGGCGAGCTACCTAAAAGTTCGCTACTTACGTCGACTTCAGACACTGTGGCGAAGTCCTTCCTGATTTCGGGTGGGTCCAATGATGCACACACTCTCGCGCTACGCCAAATTCTGAATTTTGTTGGGTTCCCGCGCTTCCGCGAATGATCAAGTTCCTCGCTCGCGAATCAACCGGATCGCGTCGGGCAAGATGGAATCGCTGGTGCGGGCCGCACCAGCGCTATCGGACGGCGATTCCTCCGGCTCGGATCCTCCCTCGCCGGGAGCGAGGAAGAGATTCGTCTCGAGGCCGTGCTGTTTGGTGTAGAGATCGAAGTAGCGGCCTCCGGCGGCGTAGAGCGATTCGTGCGTGCCGCGCTCGATCACGCGCCCGCCCTCGACCACGAGAATCTGATCGGCACGCCGAATGGTGGATAGCCGGTGCGCAATCACAAAGGTCGTCCGCCCGCGCATCAGGTATCGCAGTCCCTCTTGAATCAGCGCTTCCGATTCCGAATCGAGGCTCGACGTCGCTTCGTCGAGAATCAGGATGCGCGGATCGGCCAGGATCGCACGGGCGATCGAGACGCGCTGCTTTTGTCCGCCCGAAAGCTTCACGCCGCGCTCGCCGACGACGGTGTCGTACTTCAACTCGAAGTTTTCCGCGAACTCATCGACGCGAGCGATCCGGCACGCCGCGAGGATTTCCTCTTCGCTCGCGCTCGGTCTCGCGAATGAGACGTTCTCGCGAATAGTACCGTCAAAAAGAAATGTCTCCTGCAGCACGACGCCGAGTTGCGTGCGATAGGAATCGAGCTCCACGCGCGCGAGGTCGATGCCGTCCACCAGCACCCGCCCCGAACTCGGAACGTAGAACGCGGCGATCAATCCGATGATTGTCGATTTCCCGGCGCCCGAGGGACCGACGAATGCGGTTACCGTGTCGGGCGCGGATTCGAACGAAACGTCGTACAACACCTGCTTGCCGGCTTCGTAGGAGAAACCTACGTCGTCGAAAACGACGCGGCCATCGACTCGGTCGAGCCGGACCGTGCGCTTTGGGTCGGCGTCTTCGATCCCTTCGGACAGCACCTCGCGGGTGCGCTCGAGTCCCGCCAGAGCCTCGGTCATCTGTGGACCGATTGAAGCGATTTGCGCCACCGGCGAGATCAGCATGGCGAGGAAAGCCATGTACGACACGAGAAGCCCCGGCGTCATCGTGCCGTGAAGGATGTTGCGGGCGCCGAGGTACATCATCAGCGCGGAAACGATGCCCATCAAAGCGGTGGCGGAAAAGCTCATCAGCGAAGTCGCCGTCAGCGTTTGAAGCACGTTGTCCAGCAAGCGCTGCACGCCGGCCTGAAAGACCCTTTCCTCGCGTTCTTCCGCGCGATAGCCCTTCACCACGCGAACTCCCCCGAGAGATTCGGTGAGTCTTCCAGTGACTTCGGCGTTGATCCTGGGCCGCGCCCGATACATCGGACGAATTTTCTTGACCGCCTGACTCATGCCGAAGCCGAAAAGCAACACGGCCACGGAAGCAGCGAGCGTCATCGAGACGCTGACGCGCAAGAGATAGATCATTGCGAAGACGGCCGTCATAATTCCGCCCGCGAAGTCGATCAGGCCCGTGCCGATCAAATTTCGGATGCCTTCGACGTCGCTCATGATCCGCGACACCAGCACGCCGGTCTTGTTTGCGTCGTAATACGCTACCGGCAGGCGCCCGATGTGCGCCTGCACCTTCACGCGCAGCTCGGTGATCATCCTCTGGGACGACTTCGAGAGCAGCTGCGTCAGACTGTATGAGGTCAGTCCCTGGACGAGTGTCGCGCCGACTACCGCCCCGACCAGCGGTTCCAGAAGCCCGGATTGGTGCTTGGCGATCACGCCGTCGAAAAGATACTTGAGCGAGGCTGGAGCAACTAGGCCCGCAAGGCGATTGATCAGCATCAGACCGAAACCGAACGCGAGGATTCCGCCGCGCGGTTTCATCAGCGCCCATACCTCGGGCAGCAGTTTCAATGCAGGTTTTTGGCTCTGTTGTTTGGATGCCGCGGCGTCGCCCGAGTCTAGCCGGGTCGACCGCGCGCGCTCCCCTCCGCCGCCGATGCGAGGTGGTCCGAAAGTCGCCATTTTACGCATTCACGTCAATCACAGTGCGCCCGCGAATCCTTCCTGCAAGGATCTGCTCGCCGAGTTCGCGAATCTTTTCGAGCGGTTCCACTTGCGTCATGCGGTCGAGCAATCGCAGCGGAAGATCGCGCGCGATTCGCTCCCAGATTTCGCGCCGTCGGGCGTGTGGCACATTCACGGAATTGATTCCGAGCAAATTCACGCTCCGCAAAATGAACGGAAACACAGTCGAAGTGAATGTCGCGCCCCCGGCAAGTCCGCACGAAGCGATGCTGCCGCCCGCCGCCGTCGAGCGCAATAGCCCGGCGAGGGTTTCTCCGCCCACGCTGTCGATTCCCCCGGCCCAGCGCTCGGAATCAAGCGCGCGTTTAGATGGCGCGGCCAGCGATGCGCGATCGAGAATGGCGCTCGCGCCGAGCTCTCCCAGATATTCGTGCAGCTCCATCCTCCCCGTCGACGCCGCAACTTTGTATCCAAGGTGGGCCAGGATTGCCACCGCCACGCTGCCGACGCCTCCGGTGGCTCCCGTGACGACGATCTCGCGTCCCGTTGGTTTCACCCCGTGTTCCTCGAGAGCCATGATGCCTTGCATCGCCGTGAATCCGGCCGTGCCGACGGCCATCGCTTGCTTGAGTGTCATGCCTCTGGGCAGTGGGACAAGGAACTCGGCGCTCATCCGAGCGAGTTGCGCGTAGCCTCCCCACATCGTCTCCGACGTGCCGCATCCCGTGACCACGACTTCGTCCCGCGGCTTGAATTGCGGAACAGATGATTCCTCGACGACTCCGGCAAAGTCCACACCCGGTACCATCGGATAGGTGCGAATCACGCCGGGCTTGCCCGTCACTGCGAGCCCGTCTTTGTAGTTGAGGCTCGAATAGGTAATGCGGACAAGCACGTCCCCGGCGGGCAGCTCGCTGCGAGCGAGTTGGCGCAAGGAAGCGGAAAACACTCCGTCGTCTCGCGTGACCACGAAAGCCTTGAACGTCGTCAAATCGGCTCCTGGAGCCTCTGCTTCGATTCTACATATGCGATTTCGGAATGACTACGGTGAGGCAAAGGCTGCTGAAGGGAATCGAGCCGCGGCAAACCGGCTACGATGGGCATCGCTAGGGCGAATTTCTCTAGATGCGCGAGCGCATATCGCTGGAAGTGCCGCCCGCGGCCGGGACGTAGCACTTGAGCGTGTAATCCATCACCATGCGGTCGGCGTTAAATCGCCAGCCGAGCGTGCGAATCGTTCGTTTCATGCGCTTGATCCAGCCGCGGGGCAAGCCGTCGCGATCGCGCTGGTAATAGAGAGGGATTACTTCTTCGCGCAAGACCCGATACAGTTCTTCGCCATCCCGTGCATCGTGAACATTCATGTCCGAATGGGTTCTGCCCGAACCGATCGCGAAGCCGTTGAGACCGTCGTAGGCTTCCGCCCACCATCCGTCGAGCACCGAAAGATTCAAGCCGCCGTTCAGCACGACTTTCTGCCCGCTCGTACCCGAGGCTTCGAGCGGCCGCCGCGGGTTGTTGAGCCACACGTCAACGCCCTGGACGAATTGCCGCCCCACGTTGATGTCGTAATCCTCGACGAACACGAACTTATCCGCAAACACCGAATTCCGCATCAGCTGAGCTACCTGCTGCAGCACGCGCTTTCCGGGTTCGTCTAACGGGTGCGCCTTCCCGGCAAAAACGAACTGCACCGGCCGCTTCGGGTCATTGACCATCGAGGCGAGCAGTTCGATATCTTTCAGCAGCAGGTTCGCTCTCTTGTACGTCGCGAACCGGCGCGCGAATCCGATGGTGAGCGCATCGGGGCTCAGGCTTCGCGAAAGAGCGCGCAATACCTCGCTCGGCTCGCCTCGCCGTTCCGCCTGCTGCACGGCGCGCCGCCGCACGAATTGAATCAGCTCCGACTTCAGGCTCAGATGCGTTTCCCAGAGCTCGCCGTCGTCGACGTCTTCGATGCGCTCCCAAATTTTGGCGTCGCTGCTGTGTTCGTGCCACCCGGTTCCCAGATGCCGGTCGTACAGGCGGAACATTTGTGGAGCCAGCCACGTGGGAACGTGCACGCCGTTGGTGACGTGCCCGATGGGAACCGCTTCCTCCGATTTTCCGGGATATAGACCTGTCCACATCGAGCGCGAGACCTCGCCGTGCAGGGCGGAAACGGCGTTCGCACGTCGCGAGAGCTTCAAGCCGAGGACTGTCATGCAAAAGTCCTCGTCGTTGTTGTGCGGGTTCACGCGGCCTGTCTCGAGAAATTGCTCCGGCGAAAGCCCCAGTTGCTCGCGCAGCGGACCCAGATGCTCTTCGATCAGCGCCTTGTGGAAGCGGTCATGGCCTGCTGGGACGGGCGTGTGCGTCGTGAAGACCACCTCGCGCGAGACCATCGGTGCCGCCTTTTCGAATGGGATCCCCTCTTCGGCCATCCGCGCGCGAATCGCTTCGAGAACCACGAACGCGCTGTGACCTTCGTTCAAGTGCAGCACGCCCGGTTCGATGCCAAGCGCCTTCAGTGCGCGGAATCCCCCGACGCCCAAGAGCAATTCCTGGCGAATGCGAATCCGTAAATCGCCGCCGTACAGCCGTGATGTAAGCTCACGATCCTCGGGTGCGTTTCCTTCGACGTTGGAATCGAGTAGGAAGAGATCGCAGCGTCCGACCTTGACGCGCCATACCTTGGCGTAAATCGAGCCCGTGCGCGTCTCGATCTGGACCATCACGGGCTCGCCATTCGTGCCGATCGCGCGGGTCATCGGCAGCTGATTGACGTCCGTTTCGAGATATTCCTCCTCTTGCCAGCCGTCGATGTTCAGCCGCTGCCGGAAATATCCCTGACCGTAGAAGAGCCCAATCCCCACCAGCGGAATATCGAGGTCGGAAGCGCTCTTGATGTGGTCGCCTGCCAGAACCCCGAGGCCCCCGGAGTAGATCGGGAGCGACTCGTGCAGTCCGAACTCGGCCGAAAAATACGCCACCGGATGAGGCCGCAAAACGCCGGCGTGCCGCGTTCCCCACGTCCGGTCTTCTTCCAGATACTCTCGCTCGCGCCGGTAGGCGTAGTTGATGCGGCTGTGGAGCACCAGTTCCGCCGCGCGCTGCTCCAGCTTGCGCAGCGGTATTTCGCTCAGCAGGGAAACAGGATTGTGGTTGAGCCGGCTCCATGCGGCGGGATCAAGATCGAGGAAAAGGTTCGTCGAGTCGTGATCCCAGCTCCACCAGAGATTGCGGGCGAGCGACCAGAGCCGCTCCTGCGTTGGCGCTATGAAACGATCGAGCGTTCTAGCCTCGCTTACCACCGGAGCGACCTGCGCCGCCGCCTCCGTGAGCATCCGGATCTCGTCTTCGCGAAAGACGCGCGGCTCGATGGTTTGCACCACGAGCACGCCTTGCAGAACGCCCCGATCGACCAACGGAACACCCAGGAAAGATTGGTAGCGGTCCTCGCCCGCGTCGTTGAAGTACTTGAATCGCGGATGAAGCTGTGCGCGCTCTACGGCAACGGGTCGCACATGCTCCGCCACGAGCCCGGCGAGTCCCTCGTGGACGGTCATCCGCAGCGTGCCGATACACTTGGGCCGCAGGCCCACGGTGGCCGCCAGCACCAAATTGTTCCGGTCGGGCTCCAAGAGATAAACCGAACAGACGTCCGCATTGAAGCGCTTGGCGATCAGCGCCACAACGTTCATCAGGGTTTCAGCCGGCTTGCCGCCTTCGGCGGTGAGATTCGAGATCTCTTCGAGGGTTAGGATGTTGGCTTCGCGCTCTTGCGCGGTCGGAGTCATCGTCTCGGTTCCGTCGTCATCCTGTTGATATGCTTTGGCGGCTTGCGGTGTCATGGCGCCCAGCTGCTTGGTGCCGGCTTAAGACACACCGGTTTGGCGAATCCAGGCGAGAACTCTAGACGCCCCGCGAGCGCCGCGTCCAATCCAAATTCTGGATTGCGCGCATAAGCCGGCTCGGCGATCGCTGTGATTCTCAGACCGCCTTCGCGCGGTAACTCGTTTCACAAATTGTAGTTGATTTGAAAGCGCAAGCGGCGAAATCCCGCTGGCACGCGCCGCTTACTCGGCACCTCGGCGACTGTGCCGAGATGAATCGCTCGCTACTTCGACGTGGAAGAGAGCTGGAATACGACCGAGACTTGCTCCTGCGTTTCCACCGGCTTGCCGTCGAGCAAGCTCGGAGTATAGCGCCACCGGCGAACGGCATTTCTGGCGGCTTCGACCAGCGGAGTTGGTCCGCTTACAGCGACCACCTCGCGCACAGCGCCCGTTTCGTCGATCGTCACCCCAAGTTTCACCGTGCCTTGTACCTCCTCGTTTCTCGCAATCTCGGGATAGACAGGATCGACGTGGTAGATCAGCGCCCCGCGCTGTAGGCCGGACGCCGCTCGTGTCGGCGAAGGCCCATTCGCGTCTGCGGGCGGTTTCGGCTCCGCCAGATTGGCAGGCTGGCTTGAAATCGGAAGGCTCGCGGCGCTTCCGGCGGGCCCCACGATCTCCGGCGGATTCGTTTGTTGAGAATCTTCGTCGGTCCCGCTGAGAGCAGCCCGGATTTCTGGCGTGGCCGCGTCGGGGTCGAACGACGGCCATCTTGGAGCACGACGGCCGGAGGCATTGTCGCCGGAAGCCGAGATGGGGTTGAACGGAATCGTCCACCGCTGATCGCGCACGTCGACAATCTCGATTTCCGAGATGAGTTTGACGTCGGCGATCAGCGGCGCGGCGGCAGCGTCGGGCGCAGCATCAGCGGTATGCGCGGGCCTGATCTGCGACCATATCTCATGGAATGTTCCGCGCCCGGCGATCCAGCCAGCAACGAGCGAAAGGATCGCCAGACCCGCTACCACCGCCGCGAGATTCCACGAGCGGTCCGGCAGCCTCGCTTCCCGTGTCGCAACACTGAGGGCATCGTCGCTCGCCCGTGCGCCGCCGATATGTCCCGGACCCTCCAATTGTTTTCGTGCGAAAACTGACGAGGTGTTCGGATCCGAGGCCGGCTCGGATGCGATTACGGAAGGCTCGGTCGAAGCTTCCGCTCCTATGAGCTTGTCGCCGCGATCGGCTCTCGGCTCGGCGACCGGGCGTGCCCCCGCCGGGGCCGCGGTTCCACCACGAGCTACCCAATCCCGAATCTGCGTCCGAATCTCCTCCGGCAAGTCAACGAATTGCAATCCCGCCACTTTCCTCGTTCTATTCGCCCACACGACCCGCGCGCTTGTCTCTAGCCAGTCGTTCGATTCCGACAACTGGAAGCGCATCTTGGGTAGTGCGTCCTCCATCAAGCTCATCACGGCTTGTACGGAGAGGCCGCCTTCGCTCGCGTTGAGCACGATCCCGCCGTTTCCTTCGTCGAGCTCGACGTAGGAGAGTGTTCGGGTCGACTGGCGCGCATGGGTGCGGCGTTCGATGAAGGCAGCGTGTTCTTCGAGATATTCGAAAGCTCCGGGCATCGCCCGCGTCCTTTAGGCTTCGCGGGCGGGACCGCGCAGCTTCACTTTCTATGATTTCCCAGGATTGTAAGCCACTCCCTCAGTGCCGTCCAAGATTCATTTCTGGGTAAGACGGGTGCCGCCGAATCGTTGACGACGCCTCGCGACGATTCCTCAATGCGTTGCCGAATCCGCCTCTGCTTGGGGCCACGCGCCGGGGAAATCGATCTCGTAACGGTTCGTCTGATCAAACAACACAAATCCTGCAATCCCCGACACATCTCCGGCAACGAGTTGGTCGAAGGCGCGCTCGGCGTAGGCGCCCCTTTGTCCCGGCCAGTGGAACACATGGTTCACTTCGAGAGCGATCCTCGTGCGATTTCTCGCCGGCACGAATGCGCCGGAATCCAGTGAGACGGGTTCGTCTCCGCTGAGTGTGCCGCCGGACTTCAATCGCGTCATCACGACCACGTCCGGCCCCTTGTCGAGGCGATAATCGGTGTCGGTCTTGTTGTCGAGATCGTAGAGAAAGATAACCGCTGCGTGCGTCGGATCAATCTCCTGGACCCGAATTCCCGCCGGGGTTCCTTCGATGGCTTGGGAGTTCCATGCGCCCGGTGCGCTCGCCAAACGCCTACTGCCGAGCTTCGCCGAAGCAATCGCAAATGCGAGCAACCCTACGCACGCGATCAGGATTCCGACAGCGATCTTCTTCCACAGTTGCATCACGCTTGAATCTATCACAGGCCTCCGCACTGCGCGACGCCGCGGCCACCAGCCTCCGGCATACCCATCTGCCGAAATTTCTCTCACGAGCGTCGCCGCACGACTTGGTGTAACCTACGCTCATGAGCGACAAGATCAAGAAAAGCGATGTGGAGTGGCGGTCACAACTCACGGATGAGCAGTACTATGTCACGCGAAAGAAGGGAACTGAGCCGCCCGGAACCGGCGAATACGAGGACACCGAGACTCCCGGCATGTACACCTGCGTCTGCTGTGGCCAGCCTCTGTTCAGCTCGGAAGCGAAATACCATTCCGGCTCCGGCTGGCCGAGCTACTCCCAGCCGATCGCGGCCGACAACGTCGAGATGCAGCGCGACTCGAGCCATGGCATGGCTCGTACCGAGGTGATATGCAGCCGCTGCGATGCTCATCTCGGGCACGTCTTCGAAGATGGTCCGCAGCCCACGGGGCTGCGCTTCTGCATCAATTCGGCTGCCCTTCAGCTCGAGCCCGACGAATCCAAGGAAGAGAAGTAGCGAGCTAGTGGTCGAAGAAGAAGACCTGAGGAACTGTGTTTCCGGAATCCGTATTGATGGCCCGGAAGCTCGAGGGCGACACCACGTACAGGATCAAATTCGTCGGCATCCCGGTCGGAGCATTTGTCGTGACTAGACTGCGGCCGGCCGCCGAAAGAGCGTTGATCGTGGCATTGAAGGACTGACCCAGGAATACTGGCTTGCCCGGCGGCTGAGCGGCATCGACGATGGATCCCGCGCCGTTTATGCCTCCCAAGCCGTCAGCGGCCACTTGCCCGATGACGTCGTACACGCCCGTCGCCTCCGGGAACGGCGCGCCCAGGGTGTAGCCGTCCACGAGGGACGAATTGGCGAAGGGTCCGCCCGACTGCTGTTCCACGAATCCCGTCGTCACCGCCGCGTCGTTTCCCATCAGGAATCCGGTTCCCGGCCCGGTCAGGTATGCGGTTGAGATGCGCGCGGGATTTGCGCCGCTCGCCAGACTGAAACTCACGCGGCCGTTCGCGGTCACCGTGCACGACCCCGTGAACGATTCGCCGGTCGAAACAGTCCCCGCATTGTTCTCGTCGGCGCTCAACGAAGCGGGCGCGTTCCCGTCGCACAGTGTTGACGTGAGCAATCCTCCGAAGACGCTCGTGTTGCCGCCGTTGACGCCTGTTCCCGTGACGACGCTTGTGCCCCCAAGAACCGCCTGACTGAATGTCGTCGACGGATCCTGAAGGATCATTTCGCCGCTCAGTCTTGGTGGGTGCGGGAATGTCGTCGTCGACGAATCGCTTTCCATCAGGAACAGATCCGACGAAGAAACGAAATAAAGAACGAAGGTCAGCGTGGTCTGCGGTTGCCCCGTTGGCTGAAGCAGGAACGAAACCCCGCCCCGCGAACTGCCCGAGCCCACCAGCGAAAAGCCGCCGCTGAGATTCTGGGAGGTAAAGGTGCCCGCGTCGTTTAAGTCGCTGTTGGGGCCGACGCCGCCCGTCGTGATATTTCCGGCTCCGTCGGAATGCAGAACGCCGCCGAGAGCCTCCCTTTTTGCGTTCGCATCCACGCCTGCGAACTCGAATGCATAGTTCCCGCTGAAGGCTCCGTTCCCTGCGTTGGGTGACGGCTTCATTACCGCCTCGCCGTACGTTCCAAGCGTGTCGTTGTTCGTGCCAGTCGCGTTATTTTCGAAGAAGTGGACGGTCCCACTCGAGTCCAGCACCAGTCGGTAGTCCGTTGTGAGCGAGACGTTCTCTCCGTTCACGGCCACAAGCTCCAGCGTTCCCCTGCCGTCCGTGCCGATGGAATATGTGCCGCTCACCGGTAGGTTATTCGAGATCTGAATCTGCTTCGCCGTCGCTGAGTAGCGATTGATGTCTTCGCTGCCCGACGTGATATTCCCATTCCCGTCTGCCGTGATCGTTCCTATGATCGCCATTGGCCCGCCGCTGTCGAATCCCCGGAATAGGAATGTGTACGCGCCGCTCAGCAAGCTGTTTCCTCCCGCCGTCCCGGGCGTGATAACGATGCTGAAGCTGGCCGTCTTCGTCACAGGCGCGAACTCGGAATCGGTCACCTGCACGGCGAACGCCGAGGTTCCCGCGAGGTTGGGAACACCCGAAATCACTCCTGTCGAGTTGTTTGCCGTGGTTAGCGTCAGGCCGGCTGGCAGTTGCCCTTGCGTGAGAGTCCAAGTGTACGGTGCGATGCCGCCGGTAGCTTGGAGTGTGGCTTGATAGCCTGATGCGACCGTTCCCCCCGTCAGGAATAGCGTGCTGATCGAAAGATTGGGCGGCGATTGGATCGTGATTGAGATGGTCTGTGGCCCGGCGCTCTGCCCGGGCGCCGGCAGCGAGGAATCCGATACGGTCACTTGAAACGGGAACGTCCCGGTCGAGGTCGGAACTCCCGAAATGCGGCCCGTCGTCGGGTCCAGCGTAAGGCCTGGCGCAACGGTATTTCCTCCGCCCATCAGATGCCAGGTGAGCGGAGGTACGCCGCCATTGGCGGTTAGCGCCGCGTTGTACTGCACGTTCGTGAAGCCTTGCGGCAATGAGGTTGTCGCGATGCTCAGCTTGGGGGGAGGCTGAATCGTGATCGAATAGACCTGCTGGATCGTGGCGTGCGACGTCGCCAAAGGATTCTGATTGTCCACCACTTGTATTGTGAAAGTCGAAGTGCCTGAGCCGCACGGAGTCCCTACGATCGTATTGGTGAGCCCGTTTGCCAAGCCGTTCAAGGAGAGGCATGACGGCAACGAGCCGTTCACCACGCTGTAGGCGTAAGGTGTTACACCGCCCGTGATTGTGATCGCCTGGCTGTAAGGCACTCCATTTGCCCCGCCGCTCAAAGGGCACGTCGCGGGCGTGGACGCGCAGGGCTGCGAGAACGTCGGGGCCAGCACGACGCTGATCGAGCTCGTTTGTGTCACCGACTTACGCACCAAGGAAGTCGCGGTCAGAGTCGCGGTGATCCCGGCAGAAATTCCCGAGGGGGCCGTGTAGGTGACCGAAGA